>WNFG01022858.1_pt1 | contig 10668 bp, 13 predicted proteins | sample 5400431 | NCBI WGS metagenome assembly WNFG01 (sample SAMN13153346, study PRJNA577476) | soil metagenome | isolation source: 120 cm saprolite under Douglas fir tree site 2 hole 3 replicate 2 | place: USA:California | collected 2015-04-18
AGCGCGAAGGCGAAGGAGAATCCGCCAAGATTACGGTACAATTCCCCAGATTCGGATTGAAGAAACTGGTGGAGAAGTACGCCCAGTTGGAGAAGGCGTGAGCGCAAAATTGACCGGCTGCGGAAGCTTTCACAATTTAGACCTTGTCATTCCGATCCCGCGAAGCGGGAGAGGAATGACAAGTTCCCACAGAGACCGACAAAAGTTTCTGAAATAATTTCCAAGGACATAGACAAAACAAATGGCAAACACAAAAGCACTGAGCAAAGAAGAACGCAAGAAAGCCAAGCGCACATCGCGCAAGAAGCAAGCCCCCAAGAAGCCGCGGGACTATCCCCGCGGATCGAAGAAGCCCAAAGTCAAGAAGATGGTGCGCGGCACTTCCAAGCGGTAAGCCACGCTTGATCGGTTGGGCAGAGTAAGGGGACAACGGAGGCTTTTCTGGCCAGTCAACTATTTGCCAAGAAGTCCATTGACAAGCTGATCAGCGATTCTGAACGGCCGGAGCACCGTCTGAAAAAGACGCTCGGGCCCTGGTCGCTTACGGCGCTGGGAATCGGCGCGATCATTGGGTCGGGGATTTTCGCGTTGACTGGCACCGCGGCTGCCGGGGAAAAAGGCGATCCTTCGTTCTATAAAGCCCAGGTCCTCGATCTGTTCTTGCACTTCATCCATCATGGCAGTTTTTCCGGTCTGATGATGTATGGCCGTCCCGCTGCGGGACCGGCCATTGCAATTTCGTTTTTGCTGGTCGCGGTGGCCTGCGTTTTTGCTGGATTGTGTTATGCGGAACTGGCGTCGATGATCCCCATTGCCGGCAGCGCATATACCTACAGCTATGCCACGCTGGGTGAGCTGATTGCCTGGATCATCGGCTGGGACCTGATTCTTGAGTATGCGGTCAGCAACGTCGCAGTGGCTGTGGGCTTTGGCGGGTATTTCAAGGCCCAGCTCGAGTCCTTTGGCGTGCACATTCCCGATAAATGGTCCACGCCGGTCTTTACGCCCGAGGGCTGGAGCCACTCCTACTTTAATTTTCCCGCATTCCTGATCGTTTTTGTTCTCACCGTCCTCCTGGTCCGTGGGATACGAGAATCGAGCAGGGCAAACAACATCATGGTGATGGTCAAGATAGCAGCCATCTTCCTGTTCCTGATTGTCGGCGGCATGCTGGTGAAACCAGCGAACTGGCATCCTTTTGCTCCGACCGGATTTCCGGGGATCATGGCGGGCGGAGCAATCATTTTCTTTACTTACATCGGATTTGATTCTGTCTCGACTGCGGCGGAAGAGGCGAGCAATCCGCAAAAAGATATTCCGTTCGGAATTATTGCCTCGCTGATTATTTGCACCATCCTTTATATCGGCGTGGCGCTCGTGCTGCTCGGCATGATGCCGTACAGCACCTTCAGCGCCGCAGGAGAGGCAAGCGATGCTCCGGTAAAGTTTGCTCTGAGGACGCTTGGGGCAAATCAGTGGTTCCAGGCGGCAATCGTGATTGGCGCCCTGATGGGCATGATCTCCTCGCTACTCGTCTTTCAATATGGCCAGACCCGTATTTGGTTTGCCATGTCTCGTGACGGATTGCTGCCAAAGCTGTTTTCTTCCCTCCATCCCCGCTTTAAGACGCCGCATTGGTCGACCTGGATCGCTGGCCTGGTTGTTGGCCTGCCAGCCGGATTTGTAGACATCGGCGAGGCCGCGGACCTTTCCAACATTGGGACACTGTTCGCGTTCCTTCTCGTTTCCCTGGGAGTGATCTTTCTGCGTAAGACGCAACCAGACCGTCCGCGGGCGTTCCGGGTCCCGTTCGTGCCGCTCTTTCCCATCATCGCCGTGGTTCTCTGCCTGGGCCTGATGTCGGGCTTGCTCGTGGTAACGTGGCTCCGCTTCTTTGGGTGGCTGGCTCTCGGGCTCGTGATTTATTTCCTCTATAGCCGTAAACACAGTGAGTTCGCGCCAACAAAACTAACTGGCGTGCGCTGATGGTCGCCAAGGCTTTCATCCAGGCCCTGCCCAAAGCAGAACTGCACTTGCATCTGGAAGGCACCGTGGATCCTGCCACGCTGGCCGAGCTCAGCCGTCGCAACAACACTCCGTTGCCTACTGAGAACAATCGTTATGACGTTCGCGGCAGTGGCGATCTGCTGACCGAAGACGACGTCCGGCGACTCTACGCGTATCAAGATTTTCCTGGTTTTCTGCTGGCGTTCAAGTCGGTGACCGAGCGCCTGCGCAGCCCGGAAGACTACGAACTGGTCACCTACCGGCTGATGCAGAAACTCAAGCAGCAAAACGTAATGCACGCCGAGGTTTACGTCAGCGTCGGGGTGGTCCGCTGGCGAGGACAGGAGTTTGCGCCAATCTTCGAAGGCATGGAGCGCGGACGCGAGCGTGGACAACGCGACTTTGGCGTCTCCCTGCTCTGGATCTTTGACGCTGTTCGCCACTTTGGCCCCGACGCAGCGGCTGAAGTCTTTGATCTGGCGGCGCAACTGCGCGAGCGCAACGTCGTCGGCATCGGCCTGGGCGGAGACGAACTCCGCGGCCCCGCCGAATGGTTCAAAGATCTCTTCAAAAAGGCCGCCGGCCACGGTCTTCGGCTCACGGCGCACGCCGGAGAATCGGGAAGCGCCGAGTCCGTCTGGGCCGCGCTCAATATTGGCGCGGAGAGAATAGGCCACGGACTGGCGATTGCCAACGATCCTGAACTCGCGGAAGTGCTCGCGGAAAAACAGATCCCGGTGGAGATTTGCATCACCAGCAATTTGCGGACAAAAGTCTGCGCCAGCATCCGCAATCATCCGGTCAAGAACTTTTTTGACAGTGGCGTGATGGTCACGCTGAACACTGACGATCCTGCCATGTTCCAGACCACGCTGTCCGGGGAGTACGAGCTGGCGCAGAACGAGTTCGGGTTCACTGACGACCATCTCCGCGAACTGGCGCGCAATTCCTTCGAAGCGTCATTCCTGCCCGTGGAAAAGAAGCTGCGCTTCCTGCAGCAGATTGATTTTCTGGGATAAGAAATTAGCCGCGAATTTACGCGAACGAACGCGAAGCCAACCTGGCCCGGAGCCTAACTGTCGGTCACTGCCGATTGACCGGGCTGTGATCCATATGGTATTACATTCCTATAAATGTAATGGAGAGAACAATGGAATCTGCGATTACCGTTAAAGGGCAGGCGACCATTCCGAAGGCGGTCCGCCAGCATCTCGGACTTAAGCCGGGGGACCGGCTTAAGTTTTTCTTCCATTCCGATGGCAGCGTGGCCCTGCTGCCGAAACTCCCGGCCAAGACCTTACGTGGGATTGTCAGATCACGGCGCCGGCGGCCAGTAACCATCGATGAAATGACCAAGGCAACCGCCGAAGGGGCGTCTGGCGGAAGCCCACGTGCTAAGCGTCGATGATCGGGCTCGATACAAACATCCTGATACGCTACCTCACTCAGGACGACCCGGTTCAGTCGCCCAAAGCAACTCAAGTCATCGAGCACCGGTTGAGTCCAAGGAATATGGGCTTTGTGAGCGTGGTTACGATGGCCGAGATCGTATGGGTTCTGGACCGCGCCTATGGCTTGACAAACCGGGAAATCGCCGCCGCGGTTGAGCGCATGCTTCAGGTCGAAGTTCTAGTCGTGGAGAACGAGCAGGAAGTTTTCGCGGCCATGATGGCACTCAAGCAAGGACGCGGAGCATTCGCAGATGCTCTGATCGCCGAACTGGCCACTCGGGCCGGCTGCACTCATACCCTGACATTTGACAAGAAGGCGCTTCGGCTTCCGGGTTTCAAAGTCCCATAACTCGGCTGGAGGGATCCATATAATTTTGAAGGAATAATAAAAGGAATAATAATGGGGGATGAGGGGTGTCCTTTTAGAGCGTCGTTGCCATAATGGATCCCTCGCTCCGCTTCGGGATTGTAGAAAAGGCCCATAGTTTCGCGCCGACAGATTTTTTCAAACCACAGAAGAAGCGCGGACTAATCCGCGCCGACGGTCTCTTCCGCCTTGATCTGAACTAACTCATTCTGTGGCGAATGCGCCGGCGCGCGGAAGACCGTGTGTGATTCCAGCTTTTGCGGGGCGCGCCAGAAATCGACCAGCGACGTCTGATGGACGCAGGAGATGGTGCAGTGGGGCGCGCAGGATTTCTGGGTCAGGAATTCGCGGCGGACGTCGTTCACCGTGTACTCGGCCAGCGGGATTCCCGGGTAGCCACGCTGCTGCGAGCAGTAGTGGACCAGCCCGTCTTCACAGACGTAGAGGTAACGCGCGCCGGCGCGGCAGCGCCAGTTGTTGGGCTTGCCGAGCGCGATGTTGTCCTGGAAAGAATTCAGGCGTGCATAGCCTTTTTTGCCGAGCTTCTTCATCTCGGTGAAGACGGCTTGTGCCTTGTCGTCGAGCGGGCGAAGCTGCCCGGTGCCGTCGTGGATGATTCCCACCGTCGAGCTGAAGCCCAATTCCACGGCGCGCTTGCCGATGGTCACGGCGTCCCACTGGTCTTTGACTCCGGCGCCGATGACGGAATTGATGTTCACGTGAAAGTCAGCTTGCTCGCGCAGCAGTTGCAACTTCTTATCCAGGACTTTGAGCGATTTCTTGGAGACCTCGTCGGGCATCACGTTGTCGATGGAGATCTGCAGGTGGTCCAGGCCGGCGTCATTCAGTTGCTGTATCCGCTTGGCCGTGAGCAGGTAACCATTGGTGATCAGGCCGGAAAGCATGCCATGCTTGCGTATGCGGGCAATAATGTCGTCGAGCTGCGGATGCAGCAGCGTTTCGCCGCCGCTAATGGTGATCAGACCCGTTCCCAGCTCCGCCAGTTTGTCCACGCGGCGGTACATTTCCTCTAGGGACACGGGATCGGAAAAATCGTCGTACTCGTTGCAATAAGTGCAGGAGAGATTGCACCTTCGCATAGGAATGATGTGCACCTGGATAGGGTGGCTGGTGGAAAGCAGACCCTTGGCGACCATCCGCAATTCGCGAAGTCTGCGGCCTGCGGCCCTGAGCCGCCGACGGAGTTTGGGCTTCATGGTAAACATGAATGTAAGTAGTTATTAGAGCATAAACATCCATGCCCTTGGATGCTGGAGCACTAAATGGTTGATTTTTAAGGCCGAAAAGCGAAAACTCGCAACGGCATCCCTTCAAAAAGCAGCTTTAAAGCCAGCGCCGATCAGAGCCAACACTGCATAAATCGCCAACACGGTTCCAATTGCCGTTCCAGCGCTCAACTTGCGGTTGGCTGAATTGACGCTGAAGCCAAGACCAAGCAGGACGACGGTCCAGATGGTGATCACATCCAACTTGGAAATCAGCGAGTACAAGAATTTGCTGCTGGTCTCAGGATTCATGAAAAAGCCAGGATTGGTGGGGATCGGGTTACCCGCAATGTCGATCGCATTCGGGTCTAGAAGACAATCGCGAGCGCTCGTTTGAAAGGAATCTCGGCCGCGAATCCAAAGTTAAAGACCGCCATGAGTACCGCTCCATAGATCAGGCCTGCAAGCAGGCTGAACAGCGGTGTGGTAAAGAAGAAAAACTTTGTAACCTTCGCCCTAATCTGCAGGTTCTGTTCTTGCTGCTCGGGAGAAAGTTGCTCCATCTGACGCTGCGCCATCTTGGACTGTTCGATCTGGTGGCGGGCGAATTGGACCATATCAATCTTCTGGACCGCAATGAAGCCGAAAATCAGCCCGAATACAGATGTGATTAACCATGGCACCCACCAACTGGGATTTGTTTTCAAATCCTCGAACGTCTTTCTGGGCGCGACAAAAGTATCGATAATGCGCGCGGGCTCAGAGAGACCGGGTCCGACAGGTTCAGCGGCAGACAGGGGAGGAGGCGCAGCGCCCATAATTCCATCCTTGTAAATTGGAGATTTGGTAGAGGCAGCGCGATTTTACCGCGCAATCACTCCTGTGTCAGCAAACTTTTGCGGAAGTGCTGCCAGCCTTGCGCTTTGAGAGGACGCAGACGGCCATGCTGGTCGCGGACTTGAATGCTTGCGCCGGATCGGGAACGTTTCTGCACTTCCCCTATTTCCGTTATGCGGACGCTGACAATTTTCGCCGGTAACTTCATTCTTTTGGGTGCGGTAAACAGCAGTTCGTAGTCCTCGCCGCCATGGAGCGCAAGAGCAAGATTGGCGTTCCCGGCGATTGGCAGTTTCGCGGCATCGAGCACCGCCGACACCTGGCTTTCCGCGCAGATATGGTCCAGATCGGTGGACAAGCCGTCACTCAAGTCGATCATGGCGGTTGCTCCGTGTTCTCGCAGCCATTGCCCAGGCTTTAATCGCGGTTGCGGATAAAAATGCCTGTCGGAAGACTCTGATTTGATCTTTTCTCCGGCGAAGAGTCTTTGCAGTTGGGCTGCCGAGCCGCCCAATTCACCTGTCACATAAATAAGGTCTCCGATTCGGGCGCCGGAGCGCAAGACGGCTTTGCCTGAGGGCGACTGGCCGGCTACCACAATGTCGGCAACTATCCTTTCTGAGCTTGAGATGTCGCCGCCGGCCAGCGTTACGTGAAACCGTCGTGCCAGAGTCAGCAGACCGTCAACGTAGTCATCCACCCACTTCTGTGGAAGTTGCGCCGGCACTCCCAGGGACAGAAAGCATGCAACCGGCTCGCCGCCCATGGCAGCAATGTCGCTGAGTCCACGGGCCAGACAGCGGTGTCCCACACTGCGCGGCGGATGCCACGCGCGACGGAAGTGTACGTCTTCTATGCAGAGGTCGGTGGTGACCAGAAGCTGGTGGCCTTTGGCGATTTCGAGAACGGCGGCATCGTCGCCGATACCGCGGACAACGCCGGTGTTTGCGCGCTTCCCAGCGAGGCGGCGAATACGATCAATCAGTTTTTTCTCAGGCAAAACCAAGGCAGTTTAACTATAGCGAACCGCCGGGCCTATATACCGGTCAATCGGACGATGCACCAAAGTCCAGTCACCCATTGCACCATTATCCGAGCAGGTGTTGCCACCCTTCCGTAACTACCGGGCATCCATTCCAGCATTGACACGGGTCAGAGTAGCTTGCTACCTTTGCATTCGCCATTACCTAGTGCCTCTGAACCGTTACTTCGTTTCCTTTGACGAGGGAGGGAGCCAAGCAGGAACGCCTGCATTTAGCGGAGGCCAAGTCAGTCTCGGTTTCGGGCAAAGCGGTCCATAAATCTTAAGCAGTGCCGGAGAGGCACAAAGCATTGCAATACTTTTTGTAGGGCGGACGACTCAATTGCGAAAACGTTTTTACATCATGCTGGTGGCGCGGAACGCAGAAGGCGAGCTTCTGAAGATTCCTATTCCCTTGCATTATGTCTACGTCTTTATCGCCGGCGCGATGATCGGCATGCTGACGATTACCGGCATGGCCGGTTCTTACACCCGCATGTTGATCAAGACGCAGCGCTTCAACCAGCTGCGCACGGAAAAAGAAGCCATCAAGTCCAGCTACAAAAATCTCGAGCAGATCGCCCAGCAGAACGAGCTTCAGGCGGAATCGCTCAGCTCGCTGGCCGGCGAAGTTTCCACGCTCTACGGTCTCAAGGCCGATCCAGTCTTCGAACACGCCGACCCGCTGCATGCTTCGCAGAGGCAATTCCAGGCTTTGCGCGACACCGCCATGAGCGGCGCTGCGGCCATCGGAATCAGCATGGACATGCGCGACGTCAGCACGCGTGACTGGGACAAGCTGGCTTCCGCGCCCACGTTGTGGCCGGTAGTTGGACACATCAACAGCACCTTTGGCGCGCGCAGCGATCCATTCAACGGTGAAGGCGCCTTCCATCGCGGCGTGGACATTCAAGCCACTTTCGGTACTCCCATCATCGCTCCCGCGGGCGGCGTTGTCCGCTATGCCGACTTCATGAATGGATACGGCCGCGCCATGGTGGTCGATCACGGCAACGGAATCACCACGCTCTACGGACACATGTCCGGGTTCGTGGTCTCGGAAGGCCAGATCGTGAACCGCGGCGATACGCTTGGTTACGTCGGCCAGAGCGGCCGCGCGACGGGACCGCATTTGCACTATGAAGTCCGCATCTTCAATACGCCGGTCAATCCGCAACGCTTCCTGCGTTACACGCTGACCCAGCAAGTTGCCTCATCCGGAGCCATGTAAGCGGCTATCTCGCGGTAGGCGTCCCCCCGGCAAGATCGATCCCAGACGCCATTTTCTTCAGGACATTTTGTGGAATCGTAGCCGTAATCACGGTTGCCGTGCCCGATTGCTGAATCTGAATGCTGTCAAAAGCGGCCTTCACGTCTTTGTCCCCGCCCCGAGGCCCCACGGATGCGCCAACGCTGCGGCTGATGGCGAGAAACGTCCTGGCTGAATCGGCGACCTGTCGCGCCTCGTCTTCGCTCTGCGTCAGAAGGTCCGCGCGCAAAAGCAATGAGCCGGCGTAGCGTAAAGACGCTACCGCAACGGCGTCCTGGTGAAAACTGAAACTCATTCCTCCGGGAAGTTCCAGACCGTTCTTCGCGGGAATGCGGGAGATCATCCAGGCAACGCTCCCAGTGGGCACTTGAGCGTAGTGCGCCTCCAGCAGTGACGGCCCTCCCGAAGATGCAAGCCGCTCGACGATTCGGTGCATGGGAGCAGAAGAGCTCATGTTGGTGACCGCGATCATGTTGTTGCTGAGAATGCACAGCCGGATAGTGTGCCCATCATTGGGGAAGGAGAAGATCGTCTTGTCGAGATACTTCTCCGTATCTTTCGCGATCTTCCGGAAATAGTTGGCGACCTTGTCGCGGTCAAAATGTCCCACGAAGACTTCTGAAGATTCAACATCGCGGCCGTCCGGGGTGTCCTGGCGCGACATGGCCACCTCGTCCAGGTCGCGTTCAATCTGTATGCCGGTCTGCTGAATGAAATCTTTGTATTGCTGGTCGAGCTGCAAGTCAGCCGACTTTTGGGCGTCGAACAGGTGTAGCGGCCTCAGGTTCGCGTAGAGCAGCGTATCGCCTTCCGGCAGCAGCCGCGCCGCCTCCGGGGGATGGACGACGTAGTGCAGCAACCAAAAGGCTGACGCCGCCACTGCCACCAGCAACGACGCTGAAATCAAGAGTTTGCGGTATTTCTTCATGGGAAGGGCCAGTATAAACTTCGGCAGACTGGACCGCCTAAGGCCTTCGCCAGGTGGGTCGGCGCTGGTTCAAGCAACCACAACCGACATTTGGCCATGCTCTTTGTCCGCTGGCGTGACCGTAATCTTAACGTCCTGGCCGAGAGCGGTCAGGAAATCAAGCAGACGGCCCACAGAAAAATTGCCGGACCGGTTTCTCGCCAGCGCCGATACATGCGGTTGCGAAATACCGAGAATTCTTCCAGCTTCCGTCTGAGTAAGGCCACGTTGTTGGATGATGCGATAGATTTGCAGAGTCAGACGCGCCTTCATTAATTCTTGGTCGGCATCGGCCAGTCCAAGATCGGCAAAAATGTTTTCGCTGCCTTTCTTGACGGTTTTTCTGCTGGATTTCATGCAGCTAGTATACATTTATACGTATACACGTATAATCGTGAAGTGCCTTCATCTCTGCATACCCAATTTTTTGATACAATAAATCCGGAGCGAAGCGGGGCCCGGCAGCCTTCCTATAAACAATTCAAGTCTTGCTGTTGCACGCAGATTGCCAATTGTGCTAACTTATTTACTTTGTCCCGGTTGGCGGGCGGGATTCGCTGGCGTAGCTCAGTTGGTAGAGCATCTGATTTGTAATCAGAGGGTCAGGGGTTCAAGTCCCTTCGCCAGCTCCAGGATGTAAACGGGTTTCCCGAAACGCGAGGCTGGCGGGTTTCGGAATTTAACAGACTGCGCAAGGATTTTTTTCCACCGGAACGCACTTCCACTTACGACTTTCCGCAAGGCAAATGGCGCCTGTGCGGAAGTATGTTTTGCGCGCCTTCTAACCGCTTTTGCCGGTCCGCCGGTGCAAGCGTCCCGTTATGGACCGGCTTTTAGAGCCCGCAAGTGACTCGGCGGAGAAGCAGGCTCGGTTATATCGCACAGGTGGCCGAGTGGTTAATGGCAGCAGACTGTAAATCTGCCGCTCTCCGGAGCTACGGAGGTTCGAATCCTCCCCTGTGCACCAGGATTTGAATCGCGCTGTGAAGCGCGAATTAGGTCGCGCTACAAGGCGCTGATGAGATCGCGCTGTTAAGCGCGTGTAATTGATGGACAAGCGCAAAAAGTTTTACGTGGCACTCGCGATCTATGCCGTACTCGGACTGCTGATCTGGATGACGATCGACAACATCCCGCTCCCGGTCCCGAGAGCATTAGAAGGCAGCATCAGCAGCATGCACTTGACGCTGCGCCAGGCAACACTGATGGTACTGGGAATTTTCGTTCTGCGGACCGCGCTGCATCATCGCGCCGAGCAGATACGCGAGCAGCGCGAGCATGAGCAGGGTTGAGGGAGAAGGTTTTGAGCTGATGTTGAGGCGTTTTGAAGGCGTGAGTGAGGCGGAGCCGAACGGGAGCCTTCAGCCGAAATCCTGAGTCCGCGAAGCGGCGAAGGATCTATCAGCGAGATTTACGAGCTGATGTAGCTCAGTTGGTAGAGCACTCCCTTGGTAAGGGAGAGGTCACCGGTTCAATCCCGGTCATCAGCTCCAGGAATTAGGCGGATTGGGTTAACTGGTTT
>WNFG01015422.1_pt1 | contig 10667 bp, 10 predicted proteins | sample 5400431 | NCBI WGS metagenome assembly WNFG01 (sample SAMN13153346, study PRJNA577476) | soil metagenome | isolation source: 120 cm saprolite under Douglas fir tree site 2 hole 3 replicate 2 | place: USA:California | collected 2015-04-18
TGTGGCCGGCGCTTGCGCATGTAAAACCGAACAACAAACATCGCGAAATTTATCTTACCGACGCCATTGCGGAGCTGGCGTCAAAAGATGAAACGGTTCTGGGGCAAATCGCGCCGGATTCCCGCGAGGTTCTGGGCTGCAATTCGCGCGCCGATCTCGCCGAAGTGGATCGCATTTTCCGCGAACGCAAACGCGAAGAACTGATGGCTGCGGGCGTCACCATCCAATTGCCGGAAACCGTGCTCATCGATCCGGAAGTAACCGCTGGTGAAGACTGCAACATCGAACCCGGGGTGCAGTTGCTGGGAAAAACAAGGCTGGGTGAACGCTGCCTGATTCGCACCGGCAGCGTTTTGCTGAACGCAACCCTCGACGATGATGTGACCGTGCAACCGCACTCGGTGATTGAAGAAAGCCGTCTTGAAGATGGCGCCAGCGTTGGGCCATTTGCGCGGCTGCGGACTGGCACGCATCTGAAAGCGCGAGCACGGGTTGGCAATTTCGTGGAAACGAAAAAAGCAGTGATCGGTGAAGGCAGCAAAGTTCCGCATCTTTCCTATATCGGCGATGCCCGCCTGGGATCGAAAACAAATATTGGTGCTGGGACGATCACCTGCAACTATGACGGCGTGAATAAACACCAGACCACGATCGGCAATCGCGTTTTCGTCGGCAGCGACTCGGTGCTCATCGCTCCGGTGAAGATCGGCGATGGTGCGTATATCGCGGCAGGCTCGGCAATCACCAAAAACGTTCCCGCGGAATCGCTGGGTGTTGCGCGGAGCCACCAGATCAACAAAAAAGGCTGGGCCGCGAAAAGACGCCGCGAACTTGCTGCTACCACCCGCGCGAATTCTCCAAAAAAGAAATCCAGAAAAAAACGCGGCAAGCGCCGTTGATTTTCGGACCTCAAAGGGTCTTTTGGGCGCCGCAGATTTCTTCCCCGTGTTTGCAAGAAGCCTACTGCCAGAGGCATTGAAAGGTGAGCACCGCAATGCTATCGTGCGCTGCGCTTGTCCCCTGAAGGAGTTCCTGTGGGCAACTGGGTGAACTGGCTGCTCGTGATTGTGGGTGTGCTCTGCGCGGCGGCAGAGCTGGCGCTTGGCGCGCTTACCGGATTCGATCTGGCGCTGGTGGGTGCTTCGCTCGCCGTAGGCGGGATCATCGGTCTTCTGGCGCAATCATGGCAGGCTGGATTGATCAGCGCGACAGTCTTTGCGGTGCTGTACTTCGCGTTGTTTCGCCGTTGGCTGAAAGCAAAATTGTATGTAAAGGATCAAGCGTCGAATGTTGATGCTGTGGTTGGAAAAACGGGAGTAGTTACCAAGCGGATTGGCCAGCGCGATTGCGGCATCGTAAGAGTCGGTTCTGAAGAGTGGCGCGCGGAACTTGCGCACCCTGCTGATGCTGCGCGCGAAATTGGCGCGGACGTGCAAATTGTTTCCGTGGAAGGCGTAACTCTGAAAGTGAAGTGAGGACGAAAATTCATGGATGCCACATTTTTTCTGCCGATCCTGCTGGTCGCAGCGCTGATTTTTGGATTGATTCTGCTCGCGCGGTCGGCGCGCATCGTCAACCAATACGAAAAGGGCATCGTGATGCGCCTCGGCAAATTTCACGGCCTGGTGCCATCAGGCCTGGCCATCATCATGCCGCTTACGGACAGCGTGATTCGCGTGGACATGCGCGAGCAAGTGATCAGCGTGCCGCCGCAGAAATTGATCACCAAGGATAACGTGACGGTGGAAGTGGACGCCGTCGTCTACTACAAAGTCGTTGATCCGGTGAAAAGCCAATTTGAAGTGCAGGATTTCGGCTATGCGTGCACTACGCTGGCGCAAACCAATTTGCGCAATCTGATTGGGGACCGCACCCTGGATGAAACTCTGGTGGCGCGTGACATGATCAACACCAACTTGCGTCTGGTGCTCGATGAAGCCACCAACGGCTGGGGCGTAAAAGTAACGCGCGTAGAAGTGCAGAAAATCGATCCACCGCGCGATATTACGGAAGCCATGTCGCGCCAGATGAAAGCGGAACGCGACAAGCGCGCATCGATCCTGGAAGCAGAAGGCTTCAAACAGAGCCAGATTTTGCAGGCCGAAGGCGTGAAGCAATCGGAAATCCTGAAAGCCGAAGGCGATGCGCAGGCTCGCGTGACGCGCGCGAACGCCGAAGCGGAGGCGATTCGGCTGGTTTCTACCGCTGCGGAAACTTTTTTCAAGGATCGCGCCGAAGTGATGCGGCGGCTGGAAGTCTTGAACAACACTTTGGCGCAGAATACGAAATACATTGTTCCATCCAATTCCGGTCTGGTGAATGTGCTCGGCCTCGACAGCGCCGTTGGCGCTGCCGCCGGTGCTGCAGCAGGTGCGGCCATGATTCCTCCAAAGCCGCCTCCTCCAAAAAGCTGAGTTCTCCAACTACCGGTCGCCCCAACCATATTTGAAACACACTATTGTCGTGTTGCGGTAAAACCGTGCTACACTGGTTTCGTGTAGCACGAGAGGAGAGTCTAATGGCGCGGTTGAGAAATATAACCATCACCGTTGACGAAGATGTAGCGCGGTGGGCGCGGATCGAAGCGGCCAAAGAAGACACCAGTGTGTCTCGCCTGGTCGGAGAAATGTTGCGCGAGCGGATGGCAGAAGAGGAGAACTACGAAAAAGCGATGAAGCGAGCGCTGGGGCGCAAGCCATTCGGCAAGAGTGACGGGAAATACCTGACACGCGAGGAAAGGCATGACCGAGCCGGTCTTCGTTGATACCAATGTGCTGGTGTATGCGCTCGATGAGCGAGACCCGCGGAAGCAGGTCGCGGCATGGTCCTGGCGCCAGGAACTTTGGAGAAGCGGCCGCGGACGGATCAGCTTCCAAGTTCTGCAGGAATGTTATGTACAACTCTTGCGGATATGGCCGGATCGACGCACCGAGGCGCAGGCCGAAGTGCGCGATCTGCTGGCGTGGAAGCCGGTGGCCGTGGACGTGGCGATTCTTGAGCTGTCATGGAAGCTGCAGCACCGCTACCAACTCTCGTTTTGGGACGCGCTGATTGTGTCAGCAGCGAAAGCGACGGGCTCCGGATATCTTTTGACGGAGGATCTACAGGCGGGGCAGGAATTGGATGGAGTCAAAGTCTTGAATCCGTTTTTGACCGAACCAGCATCGCTCGGCGGATGGTGATTCCCGAGTCGCCAGCGACGTCTGTGCTAAACTAAGAGTTCCCCAAATGCCATCGGGAGCTACAACACCATGAAATTTGGAGTCGTTGTCTTTCCGGGGTCGAATTGCGACCACGACGCGTTTTACGCCATCGGAAATATCCTGCACAAGCCTGTTGAATTCATTTGGCACCAGTCGGAAGACCTGGCTGGATGCGACGCTATTATTTTGCCTGGCGGGTTCGCGCATGGCGATTATTTGCGGACCGGGGCGATTGCGCGGTTTTCTCCGGTGATGAAGTCGGTGGAGAAGTTTGCGAAGAGCGGCGGGATTGTTCTGGGGATTTGCAATGGATTTCAGATTTTGCTGGAAGCAGGGCTGCTGCCGGGCGCGATGATGCGGAATAAGGGGCTGCGGTATATTTGCCGGCATGTTTATGTACGGGTCGAGCAGACAGATACGCCTGTCACTTGCTTGGCGAAGCAGGGACAAGTGTTGAAAATTCCTATCGCGCACAATGAAGGCAATTACAATTGCGACGGAGCAACGGTCGCTGGACTGCAAAAGAACCGGCAGATTTTGTTTCGCTATACCAGTGCGGACGGTTCGAACGATGACTCTGGAAATCCGAATGGTTCGATGAGCAACATTGCTGGGATTTGTAATCGCGAACGGAATGTGGCTGGGTTGATGCCGCATCCGGAGCGGGCAGTGGAATCAGCGTTGGATTCGGCGGATGGGTTGGTGATTTTTCAATCGATGGTGGCGGGGTTGGTAGGGGCGGCGAAAGAACCGGCCTAAAGGCTGGCCACTACGAAGAAAAGCGGCTGAAGGGCTTCCGCACTCCAAAGGGGAATGATGGCAACGGCCAGCATGGAGATTAAGGTGACGCCGGACATTGCGGCGGAGCATGGCGTAACGAAGGACGAGTACGCGCGTATGCAGAAAATTCTGGGGCGCGATCCGAATATTACCGAGCTGGGAATTTTTTCGGTGATGTGGAGCGAGCACTGCTCGTATAAGTCGAGCAAAGTGCATTTGAAGCGGCTGCCGACGCGCGGGAAATTGGTGGTGCAGGGGCCGGGCGAAAACGCCGGCGTAGTGGATATCGGCGATGGGCTAGTCGCGGCGTTCAAGATTGAATCGCACAATCATCCTAGGCTGGATTCATTGCGATTCGGGCCGATTACGGAAGAGGGACTTGCGGGAGCGAGTGGGAGCGCGTTTGCGACGCGAGGCGAAGACGGCGGCCTGAAGGCCGCCGCTACAAAAGAAGAGATAAAGGCGAACCGCCGAATATTGGATGGCGTGATCCGCGGTGTGGCGAATTACGGAAATTGTTTTGGCGTGCCGACGATCGGCGGAGAAGTTTGTTTTGAGCCGTGCTATGCGCAGAATCCGCTGGTGAATGCGCTGGCGCTTGGAATTGCGCGCAAGGAAGATATTTTTCTGGCCAAGGCCAAGGGTGTTGGTAATCCCGTCATTTATGTTGGCGCGAAGACCGGACGCGACGGAATTCATGGAGCGTCGCTCTTGGCTTCTGCGGAGTTTACCGAAGAGTCGCAACAGAAACGGCCGAACGTGCAGGTGGGCGATCCGTTCGTGGAAAAGTTACTACTCGAGGCGTGCATCGAAGCGATGCGGACCGGCGCGGTGGTGGCGATTCAGGACATGGGCGCGGCGGGGCTGACGTGCTCGACGATGGAGATGGCTTCGCGCGGCGGTACTGGAATTGAAATTGATTTGGCGAAAGTGCCGCAACGCGAAACCGGCATGACGCCTTACGAAATCATGCTCAGCGAATCGCAGGAGCGCATGTTGCTGGTGGCGGAACGCGGGCGCGAGCGAGAAGTGCTGGACGTTTTCAAGAAGTGGGGATTGGACGCGGTGGTGATTGGCGAAGTGAAAGACGGAGAACTCGCCGTGGTGAAAAATCACGGAGTCGTGGCGGCGGAAATTCCGGCGCATCCGCTGGCAGAGGAAGGGCCGGTGTATCAGCGGCCGATTGCTGCGCCCGCGACGCGCGTCGAGAGTGAAAAAGATTGGTTCTCGTTTTCAGCAGAGGGAACGGAGCTGACGGAAAATTTCAAGAAATTGCTGGCCTCGCCGGCGATTGCTTCGAAGCGATGGATCACCGAGCAGTACGACACGATGGTGCGGACGAATACCTTGGCTGGACCTGGCGCGAGCGATGCGGCGGTGGTGCGGATCAAAGAATCCGAGAAAGATGGCCCGAACGGAAAGACGATGCGCGCATTGGCGCTTTCGACGGATGGAAATGGCCGGTGGTGCCAGTTGAACCCGAAAGTGGGCGCGATGCATGCCGTAGCAGAGGCGGCGCGAAACGTTGCGACGAGCGGAGCGCGTCCGATTGCGGCAACCAACTGTTTGAATTTTGGTAGTCCGGAAAAGCCGGAAGTGATGTGGCAGTTTTCGCGGGCGATTGATGGCATTGCTGAGGCATGCACCGCGCTCGGCACGCCGATTACTGGCGGCAACGTGAGTTTTTATAATGAGACGTTGGGGAAATCGATTTATCCGACGCCAGTGATTGGAGTTTTGGGAATTTTGGAAGATGCATCGCGTGTCGTGAAGATTGCGTTTCGGAATGCGGGCGACGTGATTGTGCTGTTGGATGGCGTTGATGCGGCGGAGCGGGCACGGCATGCCGTGCCCCTACGAGAATTCTCGTCCTCGGAATATTCGAAGACGGTGGGATACGTAGTGGCCGGGGAACCGCCTGCGATTGACCTTGCTGCGGAGAAGCGGTTGATCGATTGCCTGGTTGCGTTGGCGACGGATGGAGTTGTTGTATCGGCTCACGATATTTCTGATGGCGGGCTCGCGCTAACACTAGCGGAGTCGTGCTTTGCTTCGCCGCAGGCTGTGGGTGCGAATGTGAAGTTGCAAGATTCGGACGCCGCGGCGGAATTTGAGTCGTTTGGCGAACGCGGCGCTCGGTGCGTGGTGAGCGTGGCTCCTGCAAAGCTTGCCGCGCTTCAAGGAATTGCGCGACAATACGGCGTCGAGGCCAGTGAGATCGGCCAGGTTACCTCGGGGCCTTCGCTGAGCATCGAACATAAGGGACGCGCGGTAATCGATTCCCCAGTCCAGGGCCTGCGCGATGTTTGGGCCAACTCCCTGGAACGCACGTTACTGGCAAAATGACGGAAAAAATCGCATACGCTGACGATCACTTCCACGACTATTGTGGCGTGGTGGGGGTGTACGGCCACGAAGAGGCGGCGAAGCTGGTGTATCTGGGCTTGTACGCGTTGCAGCATCGCGGACAGGAATCGGCGGGGATAGTTTCGACGGACGGAAAAGATTTGTATTCGCACCGCGCGATGGGCGAAGTAGAAGAAATTTTCACGCCGGATGTATTGAACACATTGCCTGGCAGCGCTTCGATCGGCCACACGCGTTATTCAACAGCTGGCGATAAAGCGCTGCTGAATGCGCAGCCGATCATGGTTGACTGCAATAAAGGCAAAATTTCCATCGGGCACAACGGGAATCTGACGAACGCAGCGGATTGGCGGCGCAAGCTGGAGCATCGCGGGTCGATTTTTCAGACCAACAGCGACACGGAAGTTGTCGTGCACCTGCTGGCGAAATCGCAGGCGCGGAATTTATCGGGAGCGCTGGGCGACGCGCTTAACCAGTGCGAAGGCGCATATTCGCTGGTGGTACTGACGCCAGATGAACTGTACGCGGTGCGCGATCCGCGGGGGTTTCGTCCGCTGAATCTGGCAAAATTCACCACGCCGACCGGCGAAACGGCTTGGATTGTGGCCAGCGAAACGTGCGCCTTCGATTTGCTGAATGCGCAATACGTGCGCGAAATCGAACCAGGCGAGATGCTGCGTATTTCGAAATCCGGACTCGAATCGATCCATTTCGCGCCGGAAAAGCCGCTCCAACAGTGCATTTTTGAGCATGTTTATTTTGCCAGGCCGGACAGCACGATTTTTGGGCGCAGCGTGAACGACAGCCGCGAAGCGCTGGGCCGCCAACTGGCGCGGGAACATCCCGTGGATGCCGATCTCGTAGTGCCAGTGCCGGATTCGGGGGTGCCGGCTGCGGTAGGCTATGCGATGGAGTCGGGAATTCCGTTCCGTATGGGCCTGATTCGCAATCATTATATTGGCCGCACATTCATTGAACCTTCGCAGGCCATCCGCAACTTTGGCGTTAAACTTAAATTGAACCCGGTGCGCGGATTGATGGACGGCAAGCGCGTGATTCTGGTGGACGATTCCATCGTACGCGGGACTACCAGCCGAAAAATTGTGCGCATGGTGCGCGAGGCGGGGGCCAAAGAAGTGCACGTGAGAATTTCCTGTCCGCCGACGATTTCGCCTTGTTACTACGGTGTGGATACGCCAACGCGTGAAGAGTTGATCGCTTCTTCGAATTCGCCGGAAGAAATTCGCCGCTTTCTGGGCGCCGATTCGCTTGGTTATATTTCTCTGGCCGGGTTGCGTAAATCGGTGAACGACACCAAGGGCCACTTTTGTACGTCCTGTTATACGGGGAATTATCCTACCGACCTGGTGCAGCTTGAGGTGCGAGAGGGCGCGGGAATCGGCAAGCTGCTCGAACCGGCAGCCGTAACGGTGGAACGTGAAGGCTAAGCAAGCGGCAAAGAACCATGCGAAAAAGCAGCCGGAGCTGACTACGAAGCAAAAGGTCAGTCGCGAGGCGATCACCTGGTTCTGGGTTGGCCTAGTTTTTCTGTTGATCAACGGCGCGATTGGTCAGGCGCGAGTGATTCCTTCCGAGTCCATGCAAAACACATTGCTCGTTGGCGACCACCTGATCATGAGCCGTGTGGGCTACGATGTCGGCATTCCCTTCACGAACTTGCATGTTCCATTGTGGAGAAATCCCAAGCGCGGGCAGATTGTGATCTTCCGTGCAGTGATTTCCGGCGACACTTCAGACATCATTAAGCGGGTGATCGGGCTTCCGGGCGAAACGGTAGACGTCCGCGACGGCGGGGTTTGGATTAACGGTACGCGTTTGCGCGAGGACTACACGATCGGGCGCACTGAACCGGGCGAGCCGGCGATGTTTCACGCCGCGTTTGCGGGCCAGACGAAGGTTTTGCCGTACACTGTGCCGCCGGATTGCTACTTCGTGATGGGCGACAATCGGGGCAATTCGCTGGACAGCCGTTTTGAAGGTTGCATTCCGCGCGCCAATATCATCGGCACGCCGCTGATGATCTACATGTCCATTGACACACCATCGGAGCCCTGGGGTTCTGGCGCAATCGGCGACCGTATTTACGCCTACGCAAACGCCCTGTTGCATCCCAGTGAAATTCGCTGGCGCAGGCTGTTTCGGTTATTCTAATACTTGAGCGACCGGCTGGAGCCGGACGCCGGTGAGACCCCAGTGAAGGCTGAAAAAGTCCAGACGAAACCGCAAGAAAAATTGACCATGGAGCAGAAGGTGCGGCGCGAAATTATCGCGTGGTTCTGGGTGGGGCTGGTGTTTCTGCTCATCAACGGCGCGATCGGGCAGGCGCGCGTGATTCCCTCGGCCTCCATGGAAGACACACTGCTCATCGGCGATCACCTAATCATGAGCCGAGTCGGCTACGACGCGGGAATTCCGTTTACCGGCCTGCACCTGCCGTTGTGGCGAAATCCCAAGCGCCAGCAGATTATTATTTTCAAGCCGCCATTCGATCCCGCGCAGCCGGACTACGTGAAGCGCGCCATTGGATTACCTGGCGACACCATCGACATCCACGACAATGCAGTATGGATTAATGGAAAAAAGCTGTTGGAAGATTACACCCAGGGAAAAACCGAGCGTGTGGAGAATTCAGATATCAAGATGCCGTACCAGGTGCCGGACAATTGCTATTTCGCGATGGGCGACAACCGCCAGAATTCCTACGATTCGCGTTTCTGGGGCTGCGTGCCGCGCAACGATATTATTGGCACGCCGGTGTTGATCTATATGTCGCTGAAGGCGCCGTCAAAGGCCTGGGAGCCGGGCCAAATCCGCGAGCGATTTTTGGCATACTTGAATGGCATCTTCCACCCCAGCACCGTGCGGTGGGGCCGGTTGTTCCACATTTTTTAAGGCCGCAATGGTTCACAGCTTAGTGGCGAACCCTCTCTCGTCGCTCTGCAATATAATTGAAGGTTGAGCGCACAAGCATACCCATGAACTACGCAGATGCCGGAGTGAACATCGCTGTCGCGGACGATGCCAAAAATCGCATCCGTCATCTTGCAACCCGTACATTCACCAATGGAGTTCTCGGCGGAATCGGGAGCTTCGGCGCGCTGTTTGAACTGGACAAGAAAAAATACAAGGAACCGATTCTGGTTTCCAGCGCTGACGGCGTCGGAACTAAGCTGAAAGTTGCCATCGCCATGAATGTGCATTCCACCGTAGGCGGCGACCTGGTCAATCATTGCGTCAATGACATTCTGGTGCAGGGCGCGGAGCCATTGTTTTTCCTGGACTACCTCGCTCTTGGAAAAATGGATACGCACATCGTCGAACAGCTTGTTGACGGGATGAGCCGCGCGTGCCGCAAGGCGAATTGTGCGTTGATCGGCGGCGAGACCGCAGAAATGCCGGGATTTTACGGTGAAGGTGAATACGACCTGGCCGGATTCATTGTCGGCGCAGTCGAAAAGAAGAAGTTGCTCACCGGAAAAAATGTAAAGCCCGGCGACACGCTCCTGGCGTTACCGTCAGCGGGCCTGCATACCAACGGCTATTCACTGGCGCGCAAACTGGTATTTGAAGTAGCGAAAGTGAAGCCGGATACCTATGTCGCTGAAGTCGGCAACAAGATTGGCGCCGAATTGCTAAAGCCGCATCTCTGCTACGCGCCCGCATTGCGCACAATTCTTGCCAACGGCTGGGTTTCCGCGCTTGCGCATATCACTGGGGGCGGAATTCCCGGCAATCTGCCGCGCGTGCTTCCGGCGGGCGTGAAGGCGGTGATTGATCTGGCGGCTTGGCCGGTGCTGCCGATTTTCAAGTACCTCGCAAAAGTCGGGAAAATGGATTCCGACGCCCTACTTGAATCGTTCAACCTGGGCGTAGGCATGATCCTGGTCGTGCCCTCGGCTTATGTCAAAAAAGTGGAGACGGATTTAAAGCGCCGGCGCGAGAAATTCTTCCAGATCGGCCGCATCGAACGCGGAGATACGGCGAGAGCGCGTGTGGTCTACTCCGGCGCGTTGAGCCTTTAGTGCGACGAGGTTAGGGATGAGTCAGACCCTTGCGAGCGTTGGTGGAAAAGTATTTTGCCAGCGGTCACTGAGAAACCATTTGGTCCAATTCGACTTTGTGAGCCATGGCAAATACCTCCGACGCGCGATGGCAGATCATTGGATGTGATCGCAGGGGACCCCGGCGGCAAGGCTTTCTCTACGACCAAGGACGGAGCGGTGTGGTTCTGGGATCACGAAACGGACGACACGGAGCGACTAGCCGGTTCTATCGCAGAGTTCGTCGCCCATTGCA
>WNFG01005477.1_pt1 | contig 10663 bp, 7 predicted proteins | sample 5400431 | NCBI WGS metagenome assembly WNFG01 (sample SAMN13153346, study PRJNA577476) | soil metagenome | isolation source: 120 cm saprolite under Douglas fir tree site 2 hole 3 replicate 2 | place: USA:California | collected 2015-04-18
AGCGAGCTCAACGATGTCAACGAAGCGAAATTGCGCCTTGCCTCCCGTTCCTCCACCCAAATAGAGCGACGCTGCGCAGGCAGCCGACGCATAGACTTCCCAACAGCCGCGATTGCCGCACACGCAAGTTTTGCCGCCCGCAACAATCGTCATGTGACCGAACTCGCCCAGCAAGCCGCAGTCTGTTCCAGTGCCGCGATAGACTTCGCCACCTAATACCAACCCGACGCCGATCCCGGTTCCCGCCCTCACCAGGATGAAATCATCCCGCGCTGTCAGCGAGCGGTCTCGTAAACGGCGTTGGGCTTCGTACATGGCGGCGGCCGTGGCATCGTTTTCGACAATAACTGGTACGCTACCTGTCAACCTGTTAGCGCTCCGTCGGCTTCCAATGGCGAGTGCCTCCGCGACCGGCACATTACGCCAACCAAGATGCGGAGCAAAAAGTAAGCTTCTTCGTTCGGCGTCGGTTGGTCCAGGGACACTCACGCCTATCGAGAGTAAAGCGCGTTCCGGCATTGAGCCTTGAAGCCGTTCGACGATCGATTTGATCTTTGTGAGCGTGACGTCTGGATCGGAAGCAGTGTCGACTGATTCCTCAGCGAGCAATTTGCCATCGGTAGCCGCGGCGCCCACTTGAGTTCGACGCACGCCGACATTGACCCCGATAAACAACGACCGTTCGCTGCGCAGGGACAGCCCAATTGGCGGCCGGCCACGTCGATTTATTGTCCGCCGTGATGGCGCGCCTTCGCACAACACGCCCGAAGCGATTAGAGGCGTGACGATCTCAGTCACTGTGCTGCGATTGACCTCCAGCCGGCGGGCCAGATCCACGCGCGAGATCGGTTGCGCGGCGCGCACAATTCGCAACATCGTGCGCGCGGTATCACCCGACACATTGGATGGTTCCGCAGCGACCAGATCTCGCTCGTCTGGTGAGGTATTGTGAACTAACTCGCTTGCAACAATAGACCTGTCGATCTTGTTACCGGCGCTTCCCAAGGCAGGAATCCTCAGAGTTGATGAAAAGCCGGCACGGCTCCTTTTCTGGGCCAGCAAACGCCCGACTGCGTTCGGCACGAAGCCGAGTTGAGCAATCGCGCTCTCGACGCGGGCACGCGTCTCTGACTTAACGCCCGTGGAGTTGTTTACCACGCGGGAAACTGTCATCTTCGAAACACCTGAGAGGCGTGCCACCTCGCGTAAAGTCGGCATGAAATTCAACCCTCCTTGAACTAACTCTTTTCAAATCTGCCCAAACTAATGCAACTGATAGACCAACATTCGGCCTCGCCGATTAGACATGCTATAAATGCGTTTTCATGAACACGAGTATGATCCTATCCGGCGAATTCGCTATGCTTAGATTTGTTAGACGACTATACAGGTTCAATGTTACGACTAGATTAATTTTACCTCAGAGAGATTATTGATTTGATCTTGTGAACATTTCTGTAGACCCGAGACAATTTTGGCGACGAATTCGTAGACGCTGAGATCGAATTAGTAGAGCGTGCGGTCAGGAACCTGCGTGGTGGTGATTGACATAACGTTGAGCGAGGGAGAGACGCTTCTCGTAAGCCTCGCGCGCGATTTGCACATCTTCGAGGAATCGCGGCAGCTCGTTCAACAGCAACGCCTGCGGCCCATCGACCAGCGCCTGATCCGGCGCCGGATGGAAATCAGCGAGTATCAGGTTGGCTCCAGCAATGACCCCCTGCGCGGTCACATGCATTACATCAAGGATGCCCTCCGGCCCGGCGCGCCGCGATCCAATTGCGTGTGAAGGATCGACACACACGGGCATCCGCGTCAAAGCCTTCACCACCGGCACGTGAGCGAAGTCGGCGAAGTTGCGGTGTGGATCCCCGAGACTCGATTTAATACCTCTTAGTCCGAAGATAACTTTCCGATTTCCCTCGCTTGCGAGGTACTCGGCGGCGTGCAGCGACTCCGTCAAGGTAATTCCGAAACCACGCTTCAGCAAGACGGGGTAATCCTGCTGCCGCCCTACTATCTTCAAGAGCTCGAAGTTCTGTGTATTGCGCGTGCCTATCTGTAGCAACACGCCAGTGGGGTTTCCCGTTTGATGCAACGCCCCAGTGATTTCATCGATTTGCAGTTCGTGGGTGATTTCCATGGCGATCACCTTGATTCCGTACTTGCCCGCCAAGTCGAAGACATACGGCAGGCACGTCTTGCCGCGCCCCTGGAACGAGTACGCACTGGTCCGCGGCTTGTAGGCGCCCATGCGCGTGCAGACCTGGCCGTTATCGCGCAGCGCTCGCATCATCATCTCGACGTGTTCCTGGGTATCGACCGCACACAATCCGGCAAACACGTGCAGAGTGTCCTGACCAAAGCGCAGCCCCTGATAGTCGAAGTGCGCCGGCCGATCGTCGTCCTTGTGCCGGCCAAGCACTCGGTACTCCTCTGACACGCGCACGACCCGTTCCACGCCGGGCAACGCCTTGATTTCCTCGACGGGGATTGCCAGGGTGTTACCAATCAGGTAGATCTCAGTCAGCGTCTGCTCAGTCCCACGCTCCTGGTGGACGCGCGACTGAATATTAGGCAAGCGCGAGAGATGCACCATCAGCTGCCGGTACAATTCGCTTTCCGGTTTGAGGTCAGGAGTCAGGATCAGAATCATGGTTCTTAAGATTTCGGATTTTAACTTTTGGCGGGTTCTCGCCTCAGAATCCTGTTGATCTGGCCAGCCGGTACGACCGCCGATCGGTAAGCCCCCAGAATTCGAATCTCCACGCGACGCTCGCGAAGTTCGTTCAGCGCGGCTGTCACCTCGATGTCGTCAGGAGCACCTCGCAGATCGAGATAGAAGCAGTATTCCCAGGGACGGCCTTTGACCGGTCGACCTTCAATCTTGAGCAGGTCAATGCCGCGCCGCGCGAAGGGATCGAGCGCATTGTGCAACGCGCCTGGCTGGTGCGGAAGCTCGATGACCAGAGAGAGCTTGTCGGTCCCCTCCGGAAGCTCCGCTGATGGCGCGAGCAGCAGAAATCGCGTGTAATTCTCGCTGCTGTCTTCCAGGTGTTCGCGGAGAATCACTCCGCCGTATTGCTCTGCGGCGCGCTTGCCGGCGATCGCGGCGCGGGTTGGATCACCCTGCGTGACGACTCGCGCCACGCTACCGGCCGTATCCTCTGCCGCGATGCGATGAATGCGCGGATTGGCAGCGAGAAAACGCCGGCATTGCTCGAGCGCCACGGGATGCGACTCGACGGCGGTGATTCCTTCGAATACCGCACCCGGACAAGCGATCAAATAGTGATTGATGGGAATGATGACTTCCCCTGAGATGTATAGTTTGCTCTCCAGGAGCAAGTCGTAGCACGCGTGGACGAAACCTGCCAGACTGTTCTCAATCGGCGCGAGAATACAGTCCGCCGCCTGATCGTTAATAGCGTTGAAAAGAGATTCGAAGTCTTCCCGCGGCACGAGGGTAATGTCGTCACCCAGAAGTTTGACCGCTGCTGCTTCGCTGAACGCCCCGCGGGCGCCCTGAAATGCTACCCGCAACGTTCCAGCGATCCGTGAGTCCGGATGAGGAACCTCAAGCGCCTGTTCCCCTTGCTTACCTCGATTCTGAATTCGCCGCGACTCGTGAATGATCGCGCGGTAGAGCTCCACAATTGCCCGCTCATCGAGGGGCCCTTCATTGGCTTCGCACATCCGCTCGATCACTTCGCGCTCGCGCGTGTGATCGCAAAGCGATGCGCCCGCTTCCTTCTTCGACTCGCCCACCTTCAACGCAATGCGAGCACGTTCGTTAAGCAAGCGCAGTAATTCGCCGTCAAGCGCGTCAATCCGTAAACGCCAGTCATCAATGCTCATCTCTATTTCCTTCGAGCACACTTCTCATGCGGGCGACCGCCTCCTGCAACTTCGCCAACGATGTTGCATACGAAACGCGCAAATAACCTGGGGCGCCAAAGGCATCGCCGGGTGTCACGGCCACGTGCGCCTCTTCCAGCAAACGAGTTGTTAGATGCTCTGAACTCAGTTCCGTTCCGGAATTGTACCTTGCTTTGACGCAGGGGAAGGCGTAGAACGCGCCCTCGGGCTTAGCGCAAGTGACTCCCGGCAAAGCGTTCAGCGCCGGGATCAACCAATCACGCCGTTCGCTATAGGCGGATAGCATTTCCGTGACCGAGTCCTGTGGTCCGCTCAACGCTTCTACCGCGGCGGCCTGCGAAATGGCAGTCGGATTGGAAGTTGAATGGCTTTGCATACACGTCATCGCTTTGATCCATGCACCTGGGCCCACAGCGTAGCCGATGCGCCAGCCGGTCATCGCGTAAGTCTTCGACAGAGAGCCGGCAACCAGGACGCGCCGGCGCAATTCTTCCGGTAGTTGCGTTGCCGAGAAAGGGCGCGCTGGCTCGTAAACAAACTGGCTGTAGCATTCGTCAGAGATCACCCAGAGTCCGCGGCTAACGGCCAGGTCTACAATTCTTTCAAACTCATCCGGCGGTATCACCAGGCCGGATGGGTTTGACGGCGAGTTGATGATCAGCAACCTGGCGCGCGGGGTCAGTGCCCGCTCAACCGCGCTGGCGGTAACCCGGAACCCTTCGTCTTCGGTCTCGATCCAAACAGTGCGACCGCCCGCGAAGGTGACCACTTCGGGAAAGGTCACCCAGTAGGGCTTCGCCACCAACACGTCGTCCCCCGGTTCGATGAGCGCAGCGATGGCGTTGAAGATAACCTGCTTTGCGCCAGCTGCCGCCATCACTTCCGCCGCTTCATGCTGGACGCCGAAATCCTGTGCGTGGCGATCACAGAGCGCTCGCTTGAATTGTGCTGTCCCGCCGGTGGCCGTGTATTTCGTGTGCCCGTTTTCCATTGCGTGATAAGCAGCCTTCCGGATATTTTCAGGTGTAGGAAAATCGGGCTCGCCGGCTCCCAGATCGATCACATCCACGCCCGACCGGCGCAGCTTCTCTGTTAAAGCTGCCACGGCCATCGTCTTCGACTCGGACATTCCGGCGACGCGTGACGCAGTCCTAAACAGATCAGCTTTAGTGGCAGCTTTGACGCCAGTGCTCATCGGATCAATAATCCCCTCCCCGAATTGTTCTTATCTTACTCGGTCGGTGTTTGCTTCACCATCGATGCCATCCGTGCGATCCGTAATCGCTCCGAGGCTGCTGCTGGAAACCACGCGGGCGTACTTTGCCAGCACGCCTCGCCGGTAACGCGGTGGGGGCGGACTCCATACCGCCCGACGGCGTTCGACTTCCGCTTCTGAGATATTCAGTTCCAGCAAACGCGCCTCGGCGTCAATCGTGATCGAATCGCCTTCTTCGACCAACCCTATTGCGCCACCTACAGCCGCTTCAGGCGCGACGTGTCCGACGACCATCCCATGCGTTGCGCCCGAGAATCGCCCGTCGGTAATCAGCCCAACCGCGTCCCCCAAACCCGCGCCAATGATCGCAGAAGTGGGAGCCAACATCTCGCGCATGCCGGGCCCGCCTTTCGGCCCTTCGTAGCGAATCACCACGACGTCACCCGGTTTGATCTTCGCGGAAAGGATTGCCTGCAGGCAACTCTCCTCTGAGTCGAAGACACGGGCTGGACCGGAAATCCTCGGATTCTTAACGCCGGCGATCTTGGCCACTGCTCCCTCGGTTGAAAGATTGCCTTTTAAAATTGCCAGGTGTCCCTGCGGATAGACTGGATTCTCCCACGGACGAATCACGTCCTGATCTTTCCGCGGCTCGGCCGGCACATCTCTCAGGACTTCGGTTACTGTTTGCCCTGTGATCGTAAGCGCATCGCCGTGCAATCTATCGTGCACTAGTAGCATCTTCATCACCTGTGGCACACCACCTGCTTGATGCAGATCGGTGGCCACGTAGCGACCCGACGGCTTCAAGTCGCAAAGAACGGGGACGCGTTCGCGAACTTCCTCAAAGTCATCAAGAGACAGTGGCACTCCAGCGGCGTGCGCAATCGCCAGCAGATGCAGAACAGCATTAGTCGAGCCGCCAACCGCCATGACCACCGCGATTGCGTTTTCGAAAGCTTCCCTGGTGAGAATGCTTGCTGGCAGAATCCCTTTGCGAATTGCATCGGCTAAAACACAGCCTGAACGCGCGGCGCTCACGGCTGTTTCCGCATCCTCCGCCGCCATCGTCGAAGAATACGGCAGACTCATTCCCATCGCTTCAATAGCCGCCGACATCGTATTCGCCGTGAACATTCCACCGCAGGAACCCGCTCCGGGACAAGCGTGACGCTCAACTTGCCGCAGTTCTTCTTCGTCGATCCGATGCGCGCAGAACTGACCAACGGCCTCAAAAGCGCTGGCGATGGTAAGGTCTGCTTCATTGTAGTGTCCGGCCTTGATCGTGCCGCCGTAAACGAAAATTGACGGAATGTTCAAGCGCGCGATGCCGATCATCGCGCCCGGCATATTCTTGTCGCAGCCGCCGACGGCGAGGAGACCATCGACGCTCTGTGCCTGGCACACGGTTTCAATCGAATCGGCGATCACTTCACGAGAGACGAGACTGTACTTCATTCCTTCGGTGCCCATCGAGATGCCATCACTGACCGTGATCGTGCCGAACACCTGAGGCATCGTTCCCGCTTCTCGCAGGGAGTCGATCGCGCGCTCTGCCAGAGCGTTCAGACCAATATTGCATGGCGTGATGGTGCTGTAACCGTTGGCGACTCCGACAATGGGCTTATCGAAATCCGCATCGCCAAAGCCAACGGCCCGGAGCATGGCGCGATTCGGCGTGCGCTCAACGCCGTGGGTTACCCTTTGACTACGATCATTGTTCATTGACAGCCTGCTTATTCTGCCGCCTAGTTCTTTGCTTTATCGACCAGCCGGCCTGCGGCGAGCCAGGGCATCATTTCGCGCAAGCGCGCCCCAACACGCTCGATCTCGTGCGCTCTTGTCTCCGCTTCCAGTTCACGAAAGCGAGGGCGTCCGAGACGATTCTCTTTCATCCACTCGTGTGCGAAGGCGCCTGATTGAACTTCCGCCAGCAGGCCCTGCATGCGACGCTTCGTCTCGTCGTTGATTACCACTGGACCGCGGGTCATGTCACCGTATTGCGCCGTGTTGGAGACTGAATAGCGCATTTCCGCGATGCCTCCCTCGTATATCAAATCGATAATCAATTTCATTTCATGTAGGCATTCGAAGTAGGCCATCTCAGGCGCGTAGCCAGCTTCAACCAGCGTTTCAAAACCGGCTTTGATCAGCGCCGTCAGACCTCCGCAAAGCACAGCTTGCTCGCCGAAGAGATCCGTTTCCGTCTCTTCGCGGAAACTGGTTTCGATTATGCCGGCGCGCCCGCCGCCGATCGCCGCAGCGTACGCGAGGCCGACCTGGCGCGTGTCGCCGGTCGGATCCTGATGCAGGGCGAGCAAGCAGGGAACACCCGCGCCTCGTCTGTATTCATGGCGCACCAGATGCCCCGGCCCTTTCGGCGCCACCATAAACACGTTCACGTCCGCGGGCGTCTTAATGAAACCGTAGTGAACCGAGAAGCCATGCGAAAAAGCCAGATACTTTCCCGGGGTCATAGATATGGCGACATCTCGCGCGTACACATCCGGCGCAAGTTCGTCGGGCACCAGCATCATCACGATGTCGGCTTCGGCAGCGGCTTCCGCCACGGGCAGCACGCGCAGGCCTGACTGTTCGGCTTTCGCAACCGAAGGGCTTTCCGGGCGCAATCCGACCGTTACCTCACAGCCCGACTCGCGCAGGTTGTTTGACTGAGCAAAGCCCTGGCTGCCGTAACCTATTACCGCAATCTTCTTCGCTCGCAGCGCACTCGGGTTGGCGTCTTTGTCGTAGTAGATATTCATGGTTCGGATCCTCTCAAAGTGAATTCAAAACGATTTGTCTTCCATCTGCTCCTGCAACTAATTCCATATCATTTCGTGTCATCTCGTGGATCGTCCAGGTTGTGGTGTCCATTTGCTAGACGCCCAATCGCGATGCGACCCGTTCGCGTGATCTCATGAATGCCGATCGGACGCAGCAGTTCGATAAACGCTTCGACTTTTTCCTTGTTGCCCGAAGCCTCGACGATCATCTGGGTATGGGAAATGTCGACGACCTTAGCGCGGAACACTCCGACCAGACTGAGAACTTCAAGGCGTTGCGCTCCCGGTTCGGCATTAACAGTAATCAATGCCATGTCACGCTCGATGTGCGGGCTGGTGGTTACATCCAGCACCTCGCGAACCCGCGCCAGTCGTTCGCACTGTTTGACGATCTGTTCGATGGTGCGATCGTCGCCGCGGGTCACGATGGTGACGCGCGCCCACTGCGGATCGAGCGTCGCGCCTACCGAAATCGTTTCAATATTGAAGCCGCGCGCGCTAAACAACCCGACGATCCGCGAAAGTTCTCCGGGCTGATCTGCGACCACGATTGAAAGGGTATGATTCATTGTCGATTTCCGACTGCCGATTTTCAAACCAAAAGAAATTGGAAATGCCTAAACTCCTTCGCTCTGGAAAATCATGTCACGCGAGCTGGCTCCGGCGGGAACGATCGGGAAAACATTCTCCTCTTTGGAAACTATGACGTCGATTATAGCTACGCCCTTATGCGCCAGGCCGGCTGCAAGCACGCCGGACAACTCGTCGGGACTCGTCGCCCGCACGCCGAACGCGCCATACGCCTCGGCAAGCTTGACGAAGTCGGGCGCCACGGACAGATCCACTTCTGAATACGCGCGGTCATAGAACATCTCTTGCCACTGCCGCACCATTCCCAGGTACCCGTTGTTCATGATCACGATCTTCACCGGGAGATCGTATTGCATCGCCGTGGCCAGTTCCTGGTTCGTCATTTGAAAGCCGCCATCGCCAACAACCGCGACTACGAGCTGATCACGAAAAGCCAGTTGCGCGCCGATGGCGGCGGGAACGCCAAACCCCATCGCCCCCAGGCCGCCACTGGTGATCCATTGGCGCGCCCGGTTGAATGGATAGAACTGAGCGGTCCACATTTGGTGCTGCCCCACGTCGGTCGCGATGATCGCTTCCCCATTCGTCAAGCGGTGCAATTCGCTAATCACGTGCTGTGGCTTGATGTGACTGCCGGCCTCTGGGAAGTGCATCGGCTGCTCGCGCTGCCACGAGCGTAATTGTCCCCACCATCGCGCCCGCTGCCCGGTGCTTTGATCGATCTCGGCTGAGCCGCGCGACTCAACTTCTGTATATAATGCTGCGAGCGCCTCCCGAGCATCTGCAATTAGTGAAAGATCGGGCGCGCGATTCTTGCCTACGTTGGCCGGGTCGATGTCGACGTGGATCACCTTCGCGTGGGGAGCGAACGTAGCCAATTTTCCCGTCACGCGATCATCGAAACGCACGCCGACCGCGATCAGAAGATCGCTCTCGGCGACCGCCATGTTCGCGGCGAATGTTCCATGCATCCCGAGCATCCCCAAAGTGAGTGAATGCGAGGACGGAAACCCGCCCAGGCCCATCAGAGTTGGGGTGACCGGCAGTTGCAGTTGTTCAGCAAAGGCGCGCAGTTCAGCCGCCGCGCCGGAATTGACAATGCCGCCGCCAACATAAAGCACCGGACGCCTGGCTTTGAGGATGGCCGTAGCTGCCCGATGCACATCCAAAGGATCAGGTCTGGATCTCGTCTCGACACATGGGAAGCTGATCTTTTCCAGTCGAGAGTAATGTGCTTGCGCGGCCGACACATCCTTCGGAATGTCGATCACGACCGGCCCGGGTCTTCCCGTCCGCGCCAGGTAAAAGGCTTCATGAACGACCGCCGCCAGATCGCGCACGTCGCGCACCAGATAGTTATGCTTGACGCAAGGCCGCGTGATGCCGACCGTGTCCACTTCCTGGAAAGCGTCGGTACCGATCAGTGGCAGAGGAACTTGCCCGGTGATCACCACGATCGGAGTCGAGTCCATGTAAGCGTTGGCGATCCCAGTCACCGCGTTGGTGGCGCCCGGCCCTGACGTTACCAGCGCGACGCCGACTCGGCCCGACGATCGCGCGTATCCTTCCGCCATGTGCACCGCCCCCTGCTCGTGACGTACCAGGTAGTGCGTGATGCGGTCGCGCGCCCGCCACAATTCATCGTAAATGTGCAGCACCGCCCCGCCGGGATATCCAAAGATCGCATCGACGCCCTCGTACACAAGGCCTTCGATCAAAATCTCCGCACCGCGTGGAAAGCGATCCTCCGCGAATGTCGGCGACGGCGGCGTCTGTTTCAGAATCGTTGGTTCTGCGCTCATATCTGTTTCTGGAGCTTTCGAAAACATGGCGTGATGTTCTGGAGTAGCGACCTCAGTCTCGCTTTCTCGAATCGGAAAGCCCAACTGAAATTGGTACTCTAAACACCACTATGGGAGGACTGTTTCGCCCATCAAAAACTTGTCAACTCCTTTTGCGGCGCGTCGTCCATCCGCAATAGCCCAGACGACCAACGACTGCCCACGAGTCATGTCGCCCGCGGCGAAAACCTTCGACACACTGGTCATCTGGTCGCTGTCAACTGAAACGTTGCCGCGCTCGTTAATCGGTACCCCGAGTTGAGACAACAGTCCTTCTGTTTCTGGTCCGAGGAAGCCCAGAGCGAGCAGGATCATCTGCGCCGGCCACTCTCTATCAGTTCCCGGAACTT
>WNFG01005481.1_pt1 | contig 10660 bp, 8 predicted proteins | sample 5400431 | NCBI WGS metagenome assembly WNFG01 (sample SAMN13153346, study PRJNA577476) | soil metagenome | isolation source: 120 cm saprolite under Douglas fir tree site 2 hole 3 replicate 2 | place: USA:California | collected 2015-04-18
CTTCCTGGCTTACAACATTTTTCATGTTTTCCTGGCACGTAATGTGAAGCCCTCCGTACGCCAGGGTAAGACGCAAATTTTCTGGGCCAGACTCATCGCTGCTGAACTCTACCGTGAGGTAGCCCCCGCCGGCATGTCGCCCTGAGGTTTTCCCGCACCATCTCGTCCGAACTTTGACTCGTCCCCGGAATCCGCATCGCGGTCTTCCTGCCGATGGACTCCTCGAAATGGCCCTGTGGACCCGTTATTCGCCCTCAAAAAGCTATGCGAATTGCCCTGACCATCCGTCTCTTGACCAGAAACGCTTCAACGCTGCTCTAAACCTACCTAATTCCCACCTCAGCTAACCCTCGTTGCGGAATCGTTGGCGTGCAAGTCCGAATGTTCTCTATCCTAGTGAACGAGGGTATAATGGCCTGCGTGAGGCCAGCAGGCTCGGCCCCACACCCACCCTGGGCCCGCCGATTCGGTACTCCTTCATCCCCGGCTATTGAAGGTCGCTCCGAAAATTTGAAAAGCCTCTCGAGGAATATGGATTTCGATCGACGCCGAAAGATCAGAAACGTGCCGGACCAATTTGCATTCATACAATTGGAGCGGGATGACGGTGGGGCGGTACTCGATATCTCCGAAGCGGGCCTACGCTTTGAGACGTTTGCTCCCGTGTACCAGGAGGGACCGGTTCATTTTTGGTTTTCTCTGAATCTACGCGACCGGATCGAAGCGTGGGGTGAAGTGGTCTGGACCAATGCGGCAAGAAGGAGCGGGGGACTGAGGTTTCTGCGCCTCTCCGAGGAAGATCGCGCGCAGATTCGCAAGTGGACGGCGGAATTCTCCGCGCGGGATGTTTCTGACGAAAAGTTCGCACCCCAGGCCGGCGCTGATGGAACGCGCGGCGAGATCAGAGCCAACAAACACGACGCCGCCACTGAATTCGTTGCGAAAGCCCGGTCGCGGCGTTCTTCTCTTTTGGCCGGGGGAGAAGGCTTTGGCGACTCCACTTTGCCATCCCTGACTTTTCAAGAAGCGGCGGAGCAAGCATCGGAGCTGGTTCCCGTGCAGAGGCATCTCGCCGCAAAGCAAAAACAGCTGATTTTCGGACTATTACTGGGCATTTGCGTCACCGCCACGTTCGCCATGGCTGCGTTCAAGTATTCGAATCATCGGCGCCAAACCGCGGACACAGAAAAGCTGGCAGGAGAATCCCTCGGCGTCAAAGTTGGACCGGAAGTCCAACCGCCGGCACTCGCAACGCCAACGATGCCCAAACCGGCTTATGGGGATGTTTTTTCCAGCAAGCAGAGAGGGATGTCTTCGGGCCACAACTTGAATAGTCCGTTGGCAGCGGCCACGTTCTCTCCTCAACCGCATTCGATCGAGAATACGAGTCAAAGACAGCCCGCGAAGACCCCATCGCAACTTTGGGCTTCCGTACAAGCCGGTAACAGCAAGGCGGCCGTGGAGCTGGCCGAACTCTACATAGAGGGTGAAGGCGTCCCCCAGAATTGTGCGCAGGCGCGCGTGCTGTTATTGGTGGCATCCGAGAAGCGGAACGCCGGAGCCATCAAGAGGCTGCGGGAGCTGGACAAGACGGGATGCCCTGGTGAGTAGCCGCGGAAACGCGACGCGACACCGTTCCATCAAAAGCGATCAGACCGGGCGGCGAATGCCGAGCTTGCGCATGCGGGCCTGAAGCGTGGTGCGCTTCATGCCAAGCAGCACAGCCGCGCCTTTGGGGCCGGCGATGCGCCATTGCGTTTGCTTCAGCGCGCGGAGGATGTGCTGGCGCTCGGCTTCTTCCAGAGTGGAAATGGAGGAGATTAAAGAGGTAGAGGAAGCTAAGGACGTAAGGGAGGAAGAGGAGTCGGCGCCCGCGCCCGCGGCAGCTGCGAGGGTTGCTGATTTGAGCTCGGAAAGCGGAACACGGAGCTCCTTGCCGGGGGATAGAATCACCGCGCGCTCCAGCAGGTTTTCGAGTTCACGGATGTTGCCGGGCCAGGAATAGTTCGAAAGCGCGTCCATGGCGTCGGCGGGAATGTACTCGACCTCTTTATTGAGGCTGCGGCTGAATCTTTGAACGAAATAGCGGACGAGAAGAGGAATGTCTTCCGGGCGCTCGCGTAGCGCGGGGATTTGAATGGGAAAAACATTGAGACGGTAGTAGAGGTCGCTGCGAAAGGCGCGCTCGGCGACCAGTTTCGAAAGATCGGAGTTGGTGGCGGCGACCACACGGACATCCACGCGAGTCGTTCGCGTGCCTCCGAGGCGTTCGAATTCCTGCTCCTGCAAAACGCGCAGAAGCTTAGGCTGCAGTTCGAGCGGCAGGTCGCCGACTTCATCGAGAAAAAGCGTACCGCGGTCGGCGAGTTCGAAGCGGCCAACTTTTTGAGCGATGGCGCCGGTGAACGCGCCCTTCTCATGCCCGAAGAGCTCCGATTCGAGTAACCCGCTCGGAATGGCGGCGCAATTGATTTTGACAAAAGTGCGATCGCGTCGCGGACTGAGGTTGTGGATGGCGCGCGCGAAAAGTTCCTTGCCGGTGCCGGTTTCGCCGAGGAGAAGGACGGTCGTGCCCGCGGGCGCGGCAAGCTCCACCTGGGCAAGAGCGCGCTTGAGCACGGGGCTTTCGCCGACAATTTCCTCGAAATTGAACTCGCTGCGAATTTCTTCCTCGAGGTAGAGCTTTTCGACCGCCAGCTTGTTTTTGAGGGCGTCGATTTCCTTGAACGCCAGCGCGTTTTCCACGGCGATGGCGATTTGCGCTCCAACGGGTTGAAGCAGCTCGACGTCCTGAGCGGTGAAAGCATCGATGCGGCGGCTCGCGAGATTGAGCGTTCCGAAGGTGCTGCCGTGATGGGTCAGCGGAGTGCAGCAAACGGCTTGCAAGCCTTCGGCGCGGAGAACGCGGATGATTTCAGAGTGGTATTGGTCGAGTTCGGAGCCGCGTGCGACGAGCGGTCGGCCGGTGGCGATGGCACGGCCGGCGGGCGAGTTGTCTCGCGGTACGGTCGTTTCCGGTTTGAAGATGCTCTGGTTGCCGGGAAAATCGAGGGCGTGAATGCGAAGCAAGCCGGTGGTGGGATCGAGAAGAGCAAGGCTGGTGTAGTCATGATGAATGACGCGCTCCAGAGTGGCGACGATGCCGCGGAAGAGTTCGGGAAGCTCGCGCGTGGTAATGAGAACGTTGTTGACCTCGAGGAGGACCTGGAGACGGTCGCGTTCACGTGCAAGTTGTGTTTGATAGGCCTGGGAACTCTGGAAGTTGAGCGCGTTGTCCACCGCGACGGCCACCTGGCTGGCCACGCGCTGCATGAATTGCAGCTCGGTGTCCGTGATGCACTGCGGCACCAAGCGGCCGAAGCCCATGGCGCCCAGGCGGCGCTGCGCCGTCGTCAGCGGGATGATCGCGAGGGAGCGGACGTTATGCTCGCGGAAGCGCTTCAAGAATTCGGGGAAGCGCGTTTCTTCCTCGACGTCGCTGACGACGAAGGACTCTTGCGTTTGCCAGACCCAGCCGGAAGGATTGTTCTCAACGGGAGCTTCCGTGCCCGTGGGCTTTTCGCTGGGGATGCGTGTTTCGAGAACGTGAAGGCGCATCACGTTCCGCGCGGGATCGTGCAGGACGAGCGTGAGGAAATCGAACTCGATGACGGAGTGCAGCCGCGCGGCAAGGTCGTGAAACAGCGCGGGCAGATCGCGCTGCTGGGCGATGGCCTCGCTGACTTCCAGCAAGGCTTCAAGCTGACGCCGGGAGTGTTCCAGCGGGGAGGTGAACGCCACTTCCGGCGGAGAAACAACGGGGTCCGCCATAGAAGGTCAGGATAACATCCGCGTCGGTGGAGGCTCAACCTAACGCGTGCGAGTGTAATGGATTGAAATGCCCTAGTATCGTAGTCTATTCCACTCAACGAGGTTCATCGTGAAGCCACTCTCCTTGCGTGTTCTGCGATTATTCAGAGAAATGGGAGAAGATCAATTGGACCTGCATGTACTCTTCGAGGCAGGAGGCAACCAGCCTGAAGAACGGCTGCTTGTGCTTGATGTCCTCGATGAGTTGGTACAGGCGGGAATGCTGGACGCACGCAGCGGCGACTTCTACGCACTAACAGAGAAGGGTAAAAGTGCCAGCGCTCAGTCTTGAGTAACAAGGTGGCGCGCCTTGTAGTTGTTGACGAATCCTTAAAGACAGGGATGCCTGCTGCGGAATGCGAGCTTCCGGGAAATTCGACTAAGTCAGACTGGATATGCCGTAAGAGGAGGAGTGGCGAGCGCCTGTTGTCATGAGGCGCTCGATGTTTTCTACGGGCTTGATGCTGCCGCGTGCGCCGACTCCCGTGCAGTTCAGCGCGGCGGCGGCGCAGGCGAATTCGAGTTGCTGCTGCAGCGGCCAACCTTGCAGCAGTGCGTAGATGAATCCCGCATGAAAAATGTCGCCCGCTCCCGTGGTGTCCACGGGCTGCACACAAAAGGCTGGGGCGTAGTGGAACTGTGTGCCGTCCCAGGCCAACACGCCTTCCTCTCCTAAAGTTGCGGCCGTGAGCCGGGAGCCAAACCGGCTGCGGACCGCGGGCAGCGACTTGCGCAAATCGCTTTCGCCGGCAAGCCGGCCCGGAATGTCTCTGCTGGTGATCAGGTAATCGACATTTTTCAATAGCGCTTCGACGCCGGGATAGAGTTCATCCAAGTCTGCGATCACGGGAATGCCGGTGGCGCGGGCCCAGTCCGCGGCGGCTGTGGCGGCAAGGGTATCGTGTCCATCCACGTGAAGCGCGCGCGCCGTGATGATCCATTCGCGCTGGAGTTCTTCGGGGCGAAGCGTCAAGCGGTCGTCCCGTTTCCAGAGCACGGTGCGCTCGCCGTTGTCGTCCACAAGAATGAACGCTTGCTGGCTGGCGCAGCCCGGTGCGGTAAGGAGATGCGCCTCCACGCCGGTTCGCGCAAATTCCGAGCGGTGCAGCGCGGCGGCGCTGTCGTCCCCGACTTTGCCGACGTAGCGCGTGCGCAGTCCCCACTGCTGGCACGCGATGATCGCGCTGGCCACCTGGCCGCCGGGCAGCAAATTGGCGGAACGAAACTCCACTTTTGATCCGCGCGCGGGATAGTGCGCGACGGGAATCAACGTGTCCGTAGCGTTGAGTCCGACGCCGACAACGTCAACCTTGGAAGGATTCGACATTTTTCCTGGGCCACTGTAGACGAAGCCGTGGAATTTGCAAAGGCAGAGCCGCCGGCTCAGTGAAAATGCGTCGTTCGCCAGAGCTTCGTGCCGCAGACCAGGAGAAGCACGAGCGTTGCGGCAATCAAGAGCGCGGCGGGTCCCCAGCGGAGAGACATCTGCGGCACGCGGGCCATCGTCGCCAGCACCACAAAAATGCAGGTTGCCCCGGCAACCAGAAGCCAGTCCAGTGCGCTGCGTGAAGGTTTTGCTTCATTGGCGGCTTGCCGCCCGTCCATGCGCGCTTCCACGTAGTCCTGCGCGACGTCGTAGCGCTCGCCTTCGCGCCGCGCGGCTTCCTTCCACCGCGATTGCTCCTTGCCGGTCGCCGAAGAAAAGGCAATTGCGGCCACTCCCAGCATCATGAGGAGCGAGCCGCCGATGACTTGCACATAAAGGGAAGCGGCGCGGCCGTGCAGCTCGCCAAAAACGAGAATGCCCCAGAGCAATCCCCAGAGCTGGTTGGTATTCGAAAGCGGGATGCCGCGGCTGATGCCCACGTACTTCGCGGCGTATTGCTGAAAGAGATCTCCGACGACCCAGATGAAGCCTCCAAGCATCAGCCAGAAAAGGACGTCTCGCGCGCCCATCAATTCGTGCCACAGCGGAGCGAGCCCGAGATAACTGACCGCCAGCGCCGACATCATTCCCAATTCGCCGAAGGTGAAAAATGTGACGAACGAAAGCGGGTTCATTCCTGTCAAGTAGGCCTTGCGGTACGGAATGTACATCGTGCCCCAAAGAACGCCCGCGCCGAGGGCCGCCCAAACGCCGCGCATCGAATGCGCCGCGGGAGCTTCCGAGGAAGAGGCGATTGCGAGGAAGGCCGCGCCAACGCACATCACCAGCGCTCCGCCCAGTACGCCGGCCCAACGCCGCCAGCCCGCCTGGCGCAATTCATTGAAGAAAAGAAATCCCCAGAGGATGCCGAGAAGACTGTTCGAATTCCAGAGCGGAAACGCGATGCTCAAACCAATGTCGCGAATGGCGAAGATGGTCAACGTGTTGGCCACCGCCCAAAGACAACCGGCGAGAAGCGCCCAAATAATAAGGTGCGGCGCGCGGCGGACGTCGGCGCGGACAGACGAAGTGCCGAGGATCAAAGCGGGGAGGCTCCAGCGCGCCAAAAAAACGCCGACGACCATGATGAGCGAAATCACCATCGGGGAGACTCCGATGGAGACGAGCTTCGTTGGCGCTTCCGCCGCGCCCAGCCAGGCGCCCGCGGTGAAGCCGGAAAGGATGCCGAGCACTTGCAGCTTTCGCGCGCGCGACGTGTCTTGGACTGCTGTTGGATTCTGGGGCGTCAATGCGGATTCCATGGGCCTCCGGCCGAATACTCAGTGAATGAACCGCAGAAGGAGAAGACCGCCGATCAGCACTGCGACGGGAACCCAGAAATGAATGTCGGTGAGCACGATCGCCACCCAGTTCCGCGTCTGATCCGTTCTGCCGTTTTCCTGCATCCAGATTCCTCCGAAGCGCCAGATAGTCGAACGCCTGGCGGCTTTGCCGCGCACGATACTATCGGAAAGGCTGGAATCCTGTTACGCGAAAAAGATTATCCCTGACGATGCGAAGGAGCGAATCTCGCCCCAGAGAACGAAGACGAAATAGACGGAGAGCAGAAGAAGCTCCGGCTCGATGGCGTGGCGATATTTGGCGACCGGATAGACAAAATAATAAGGAATGGGATAGACGAGCAGCGCGGCGGCGAAGAGAATCCAGCCACGTGGCCGGCGTGTCACGAGAAACAAGAAACCGAGCCAGCCGCCGACCGACAACGGCCAGAACTTCCACGGCTTCCACCATTCCCGGCCTTGATAATGCAGCGGCGTGCCGTCCCAGAACCACCATGCGCGATGGAGTGTCAGTTCGCGGAATTCCGCCGGGGATTCCCGGACGAAACGCAAACCGTCTTGTTTCCAATAGTCGATGTACCTCAGCTCTCCCCATTCCGCGTATTTCCGCAATTCCGCGGGGTTGGCGCCGGGATGCTTGCCGGCGTAGCCCAGGCCGTTGCTGAAGTGGTAGTTGCCAAGATGAAATTCGAACCAGAAATTGTCGCGAAAAAAAACCGGCCGGCCGAAAACACGTTCGTTTCGAATCAGCCACGGAGAAACTAGGGCAGCGAAAAGCACTCCGGCGAGGGCCAGAGAGGCGAACCAAGGTCGCACTGCGCGATAATTCACGAAAATTGCATAGAGAAACGTGAAAGGCATGATGCTGAGCAACGCTGGATTGGTCAGCGCGATCACCGCCCACAGCGCTCCGAGCCTCAGCCAAAGTCTTCTGCTGTTCTTCTCCGCCACATCGAGTGTGATGATGAAAACAACGGAAAGTAGAAACGCGCTGACGGCAAAATCCCAAATCCAGGAAACGGCCCAGCGGAAAAAGATGGGGCTGAGTGCCCAGATCCAGGCGGCCCACATTCCAATCTGCGGACCGAGCGTGCGCCGGCTCAGCGCGTGAATGGTGATGCCGGTTGCCGCGGCGATCGCGCATTGAATGCTGAGTAACACGACCGCAGAGGCTGAGGAATAGCTGCCGAAAATTCGAAAGATTAATGAAACAAAGTAGGGATAAAGAGGAGCGATCCAGGCGGTCGGGCCGGTGTCCTGGTGAAATGGCGAACTGAATCCCTGTCCGCGAACGATATGGTCCGCAATGCTGCAAATCTCCGCGCCGAAAGGAACATTATCGTTCGGGGAGCCGACGTAGGTTTTCTTCCAGAGCACAAATCCGAAGCGCAGGAGGAATCCGCAAACAAAAAGCAAGAAATACAAATTGCGATAGGACTTGGTCTCGCCCGGTGAGTAGGGAACTGCAGGAGCTTCCGGCGCGATGTCGGGCATAGACGTTATTGTGAGATAGAATCTCGCGCGTGAGCAAGATTCAGTTCGAGGAGCACATTCCTATCCGGCACTCCTTCCTATCCGGAATTGTTCGTCTAACGGCAATTAAGTGTTGCGGTGCGGGGCACACGCCGCGGGCGGAGCTCGGGGAATTCGTTAGACTGGAGGAGAATCTTGCGAGACGGATCCGCGCTCTCGCTCAACCGCAAACGTGAGGAATCTTCTCTTTGCATCCTGACAAGCCTTACACGCTGATAGCGCTTTTTGTTTTCTCCATCTTGTCCATTTTGCCGTTACTTTCCGGTTTTGAGGCTCTGGGCCGGGCAGAGAAAACCTTTGTGCGTTTTACGGAAAGGCGAATTCTTTCCGCTTGGGTGCTGTTCTTTGCAGTTATCGGATTTCGCCTCCTGTTGCTGCCCGCACTTCCAGTTCCAGTCCCCGGCATCCATGACGAATTCAGCTACCTGCTGATGAGCGACACATTCGCGCACGGGCGGCTGACAAATCCGACGCATCCGATGTGGGTCAGCTTCGAGACCATGCACGTCAATTGGAATCCGACCTACTCTTCGATGTATCCGCCCGCGCAGGGCTTCGTGCTGGCGATAGGACAGCTCCTGGGGCAGCCGTGGGTCGGCGTTCTTCTGAGCAATGCTGCGATGTGCGCGTTAATCGTGTGGATGCTGCAGGCGTGGATCCCGCCACGGTGGGCGTTTCTGGGTGGAGTTATCGCCGCTTTGCAGTTGAGTTTTGCAACATACTGGATGAACAGCTATTGGGGCGGCGCGGTTGCGGCCGCAGGCGGAGCGCTAGTGCTCGGAGCGCTGGGAAGAATCCCTCGCACGACACGCGTGCGCGATGCGCTGCTGCTAGGACTCGGCATCGGCATATTGGCAAACAGCCGGCCGTATGAAGGATTCCTATTTTGCATTCCAAGCGCTGGGTATCTCCTGTGGTGGATGAGCGGGAAGATCAAAACAAGAATCGAGCTCCATGCGCGGATCCGCAGAATTTTCCTTCCTTTGTTGGGGTCGGTGCTGCTACTCGGCATGTTCATGGCGTATTACAACTGGCGGCTGACGGGCAATCCTCTGCTGCTACCGCACGTCTTAAACACCGAAACTCATCTCACGGCGCCCATGTTCCTCTGGCAGCATGCCAAGCCTCCGCTGCACTACCGAAACGCGCAGTTCGAGAATTTTTACAACGCTTGGGAGCGCGCGTATTACCGCACAACATGGGAGGACGCTCGCCGCGTAACGTTGGAGAAACTCGATTGGATGGGTGGCCTCTTCTTCTGGCGGGCCGAGTTGTTGCTCCTGCCGTTCGTGTTTTTTCTCTTCCGAGACCGGAAAGTGCGACTGCCGCTCGCTATTTTTCTCCTGGTCACGCTCGGCATCTTTGCGGTGGTGTGGGGAGGACCACACTATGCCGCCCCGCTGGTGTGTGTGCTGGTTCTTCTGGTGGTTCAGATGCTGCGGCATATGAACACGATGGAAGTAAAGGGCCGGCGGCTTGGAGCCATGGTGGTGCGCGTGATCGTGGTGATTCTGCTCGTCCAGACTGCCGGCCGCGCGCTGAACCATGAGTGCGATCAATTGGAGAGGACGTGCGGAGGAATCACGGAACGCGCCGAGATAGCCAACCAACTTCGCAACACACCGGGCAAACACCTTGTCATGGTGCGGTATGCAAAATTTCACAGCATCCACTATGAGTGGGTCTATAACGGCGCGGAGATTGATTCGGCCAAGGTCTTGTGGGCGCGGGACATCGATTCGTCGCAAAACGAAAAGCTACTCGCCCATTTCAAGGATCGTCAAATCTGGCTTGTGGAGCCCGACGAACGAGACCGAGAAGCGAGGCAACTTAAGCCTTTTGCCCGCACTGTCACGCAATCCGTGCCTTGACCTCAGCCATGAACAGCCAATCAATGTCTGGAGCGGGCCTTCTTGCTTTGCGAGAAAACCCAGAGGCTCTCGTCGGCGCGGAAAGTCAACGGGCGGCGCCGAGTGTGCCGATGTGCGTTGCAATTTCGTTGAAGGCGCTCTTAGAACTGGAGATGACTTCGTTGGCGCCGAGGCTCTCAAGGATTTCCGTGAATTCGTCGAGATAGCAACGGACGACGATGGCGGCTTCCTTGTTGCGCTCGCGGGCGCGCTTGGTGACAAGGAGAGCGGTCTCGATATTGTTGGAGGTGATGACGACGAGATTGGCGCGGTCGACGCCGGCGTCGAGAAGTGTGCTTTCCTGCTTGGCGTCATCCACGACGACAGGTTCGCCGGCGCGAACCAAGTCGTCGACCGCCGCAGGATCTTTATCGATCAGCACGTAGGCGCGAGCGCTTTGCGGGAGGTGCACGACGAGGCGCGCGCCCAGATGGCTGTGGCCGACGACAATCACGTGATCTTTCATTTCGCTGGCAAGCATGCGGCATCCTTCCTGCGGATTGTAGCGCTGCAGCGCTTGGAGAATGAAAATGGAAATGACGATCCCGAACAAAACGCATTGGCCCCAGAACGCATAGAGTACCCACAGCGATCCCGGCTGCACGCGAAGATAGAGGGCGTTCAAAAGCGCATCGCGAAGA
>WNFG01006324.1_pt1 | contig 10660 bp, 8 predicted proteins | sample 5400431 | NCBI WGS metagenome assembly WNFG01 (sample SAMN13153346, study PRJNA577476) | soil metagenome | isolation source: 120 cm saprolite under Douglas fir tree site 2 hole 3 replicate 2 | place: USA:California | collected 2015-04-18
TGCGATCGAGCGCGAAAAACAGATCAAGGCTTGGACGCGTGCCAAGCGCATCGCACTGGTGGAATCCACGAACCCGAAGTGGGATGACCTTTCACGGGAGTGGGATCAGCCTCAAACGCTCCGCTTCACGCCACGGATAGCGTAGCGGTTCTCCCCAGCCAGGCCGAGAGCGTATCGCTCGCACCTCTCAAAGGTTGTCATCCCGAGCAGCGCGAGGGATCTGGGTTCTCGCTTGCTCTCGGAAACTGTGATGGCGCAGGCACAAACCCAGATCCCTCGCTTCGCTCGGGATGACAACTTTAAGAACACAGGTATGAAACTTTAAGAGCACTGGCCGATTCTCCAATTGCCATCCTTGCTCTCGCCCGCATAAAATCTCTAGTTACCCGGCCGGCCTTCCTGAGAGGACTATTGATTAAGGGCAGCGCGATCTATCCTGGTTCGTTTGATCCGCCCACCAACGGGCACCTGGACCTCATACAGCGGGGCAGCAAGATTTTTGAGGAACTGGTGGTCGCGATCCTGCGCAACTCGGAGAAGAGTCCGATGTTCAGCGTGGCCGAGCGGCTGGAGATGCTGCGGGCGCTTACCGAGGACATGAAAAATGTCCGGCTGGATACGTTCGACGGTCTGATGGTGGAGTATGCCAAGTCGATTGATGCGACCTGCGTGTTGCGCGGCATTCGCGCCATCAGCGACTACGAGTACGAACTGCAGATGGCGCTCATGAACCGCAAGCTGGAGCCGACGCTGGAAACGGTCTTCATGATGCCGGCGGACAAGTATTCCTACGTCAGCTCGCGACTGGTGCGCGAAGTTGCGCAGGCCGGCGGACCGGTGAAAGGCCTGGTGCCGGAGGTCGTCGAGCGCAAGCTGCGGGAGAAGCTCGAACCTGCTTATAAACTGCAGGGGGCAAGATTGATGGAAGTCTCGAAGAAAAGGAAAAGAAAAGCATGACCACTGCGACCGCTGAAGCGCTGAGACTCACTGAACGCATCAACCGCATTGAACCTTCCGCCACCATGGCCGTGGTGGCGGAGGCTGACAAGCTGCGCAGCCAGGGAATCGACGTGGTCGATTTCGGCGCAGGCGAGCCGCACTTCCCTACGCCACAGCACATTAAAGATGCGGCCATCGCGGCCATTCAGGCCAATTTCACCAAGTACACGGCAGTCGCCGGAACGGCCGAGTTGCGCGATGCGATCGTGCATCGGCACGCAGCGGATTTCGATTCCGACTACCGGCGCGAGGAAGTGATCGCCTCGGTCGGCGGCAAGCACGCGCTGTTCAATGCGATCCAGGTTCTGGTCGATCACGGCGATGAAGTGATTCTGCCCGTTCCGTACTGGGTTTCGTTCAAGGACATCATCCGCTATGCCGGCGGAAATTGTGTGCTGCTGCATGCCGACGAGTCCCAAGGCTTCCGCGTCACCGCGGAAATGGTGGCGGCGCTGATCACGCCGCGGACCAAGGCGATCATCCTGAATTCGCCATCGAACCCTTCGGGGGCGGTTATGAGTCCGCAAGACATGACCGAGGTGATACGCCTCGCTCATCAGCGTGGAATCTGGGTGCTTTCCGACGAGTGCTACGTGTACTTGAATTACACGGGTAAGAATTTTTCGGTCGGTTCGCTGCGGGAATACAAAGAGCGGTTCGTAGTCCTCGGTTCGTTGTCGAAGACTTATGCTATGACCGGGTGGCGCCTGGGATACGCACTTGCTCCGGCGGCGCTCGTCAGCGCGATGGCCAAGCTGCAGAGTCAGTCGACTTCGAATCCGACGTCGATCGTGCAGAAGGCCGCCGTCGCCGCGCTGAACGGGCCGCAGGAGTGCGTCGAGCAGATGCGGCGTGAGTACATAGAGTTGCGCGACCACGTGGTAAAAGGTCTGCGGTCGATACCCGGGATCACCTGCACGCTGCCCGAGGGCGCATTCTACGCCTACCCGAACGTGTCTTCGTTTCTGGGACGCAGTGGCGTGAAGTCGGCCTCAGACGTGGCCGGGAAACTCTTGCGCGAAGCTCACGTGGCCACGGTTCCGGGCGAAGGCTTCGGCACCCGCGAACACATTCGGGTGTCGTACGCAACGTCGAAGGCGGAGTTGGATCGCGGGCTGGAGCGCATGCGGAAATTTTTCGCGGCGCTGTAGACAGAGATAGAGTCTGCAGTCAGCAATACAGATTGTCATCCCGAGCGAAGCGAGGGATCTCGGTTTGTGCCTGGAGCGGCGCCGCGGATAGCGCAGGCAAAAACCCAGATGCCTCCCCTTCGCGTTACTCAGGGTCGGGATGACAACTGTAAGAAGGAGTTCTAATAGTGGGTCCAGTGGATTCGGGAAAGGCCGTTCCCTTGTGAGCGGCCTTTCTTGTGTAGCGGTTTCATTTCATGGGAAATCTTTATCCACTGCTGATGCTCCCAGGCTTCGACCCTCGTCCGTGGGGCACGCACGATCTTTCTCCGATCTATCCCAACCACAAGTTCGAAGAGAAGATTGGCGAGGCGTGGCTGACTGGCGACGACTGCAAAGTGGCCAACGGGGCACTGACCGGCAAGACTCTCTCGCAGTTGAGCGAGCAATACCAGCGCGACCTGGTGGGCGACGCCGCCCGCGATGCTCGACGCTTCCCTCTCCTGCTTAAGTTTTTGTTTCCCCATGAGAAGCTCTCGGTGCAAGTGCATCCCGATGACGAGCAGGCCCGTCGCGTAGGCCAGCCCTGGGGCAAAACGGAATGCTGGTACGTGGCGCACGCCGCCCCCGGCGCCCAGATCGCTCTCGGCCTGAAGCCTGGCGTTACGGTGAGTCAGTTGGAGCAGGCGATTCAGGAAAAACGCGCGGAAGATCTTCTCAACTGGCTGAATGTCTACGCAGGCGACATGATTTATGTCGCGGGTGGAACGGTGCACACTCTGGGACCGGGGTCTGTGATCGTCGAGACGCAGCAGCAGTCCGACACTACATACCGGCTGTATGATTACGGGCGTCCGCGCGAGCTCCACTTGAAGGAGGGCCTGGCGGCGGTCAAAGAGAAAGTTGCGTCGGGGAAAGTGATTCGTCCCGCGCCCGCACAATTTCTGGGCAGCCATAACCGCCGAGCTCCGCTGGTGGCTGCTCCCTACTTCGTCGTGGATATGTTCGAGACGAAAGAGGCGCTCGAACTTTCTACTCGCGACGATTCAGGGCGCAGTTCGGTGCAGATCTTAGTGGCGGTCGAGGGATGCGGCGTGGTTGAGCCTCCCGGCATGGAGCCGGTTACACTGGCCAAAGGCGACGCGGTCGTGATTCCGGCGAGTTTGGAGAAATTTGGGGTGCGTCCGCAGTGGACACTTGAGTTTCTTAGAGCATATGTCCCCGGAAAGTCGCTGCCAGAGCCGGAAACGAGGATGTAGTCTGAGTGGCGGGTTCTACACCGGCAGCAGTGGCGGCGCAGGCAGGAACCAAAGATCCCTCGCTTTGCTCGGGATGACAGTTTGGAAGCCCGGGATGACAAGCTTTAGAGAGTCGGCATTACTGTGGCCAAGAAGCCAAATTTTTATCCCGTTATTCTTGCTGGAGGACGCGGCACCCGCTTCTGGCCGCTGAGCCGCAAGAAGCGCGCCAAGCAACTGCTTGCGCTCGACGGCAAGCAGACCATGATCCAGCAGACGGTATCGCGTCTGCTGCCCCTGGCGCCCGCGAAAAAGTTCTGGGTGATCACCAATGACGATCTTCGTCCTGCCATTCTGAAACAATTGCCGAAACTCCCGAAAGCGCAAGTACTGCCCGAGCCGGTGGGGCGCAACACTGCGCCTGCCATTGGACTCGCTGCCTTCCTCCTGTTGCGCGAGAATCCTGATGCGATCATTGGGATGTTCCCTTCCGACCACGTGATCGCTGACGAGCCGAGCTATCGCAAGACGATCGAACGCGGAGTTGATATCGCTGCAGCCGGTGAGAACATCGTGGTACTCGGCATCCGCCCCAACCGGCCCGAGACCGGATACGGCTACATCGAGGCCGGGAGCGTGTTTGGGGATGATGTACAGCGCGTTCGCCGCTTCACGGAAAAACCTGACGCCAGCAAAGCAACCGAGTTCGTGGCTTTGGGAAACTACTTTTGGAACAGCGGGATGTTTCTGTGGAGTGCGCGTACGCTGGCGAACGCCTTACGCGAGCATCTGCCTAAAACTGCTTCACTGCTCGAGGAAATCGCCGCGGCCTTCGGCACGCAAAAGTTTGCCGCAGCCTTTCGCCGTCTTTATCCGAAGGTTGAGAACATCAGCGTTGACTATGCGGTGCTCGAGCCGCGTTCCGCAAAGGGGGAACAAGCTGGAAATATCTTTTGTCTTCCCGCTGATTTCGGATGGAACGACCTGGGCTCGTGGACAGCATTACACGAGCATCGGGTCGCAAAGACTACTCCGCCCGAAGGCAACCTTATCGACGCTTCCGGCATATTCGTTCTGAATGCCCAGGGCAACTACGTGCACGCTCCGGGAAAGTTCGTTGCCGCAGTGGGCGTCAGCAATCTGGTAGTGGTCGAGACCCCGGATGCGCTGCTTATCACCACCCGGCAGCAGGCGCAGGATGTGGGCAAGGTTGTGAAGTATCTCGACGAGAAGAAGCTGCATAAGCTGGTGTGAAAAAAGTGGCCAGTGGCCGGCAGAATTCGCTGCGCTGCAGTTCAGGTCTCGACTGGCCACTGGTCACTGATCACTGGCCACTGACAAACCATGGAAATCAAATTCGGTACCGACGGCTGGCGTGGAATCATCGCCGACGACTTCACCTTCGAGAACGTGCGGCGCGTCGCCGGTGCCATCGCTTCGTATGTGCTGAAGTACGAAGATGCGAAACGCGGGGTCTTCGTCGGCTACGACACGCGCTTCGCTTCGCCCCGTGCTGCACAGGCGGTTGCCGAAGTCATCGCAGCGGCTGGCATTCCGGTGAGACTGGCCAACGACTACACTCCTACTCCGGCAGTGTCCTATGCGGTAAAAAGTCACGGTGCGGCGGGCGGCGTGATGGTGACGTCCAGCCACAATCCATGGAACTGGAACGGGGTGAAGTTCAAGGGCAAGTTCGGCGGCTCCGCCACGCCCGCCATCATGAAGAAGGTGGAGGAGGAACTTCATGCCGGCGCCATGCCAGCGGGAAACAAGGCGTCGATCGATGTGGTAGATCTGAAGCAGCCCTACATTGCCGCAGCGTGCCGCTTTGCCGACGTCGACCTTATCGCCAAAGCGAAATTCAAGTTTGCGGTGGACGCGATGCACGGCTCTGGACGCGGAGTTGTGGCCGGTGTCTTTCGCGAACTGGGCGTCCAGCACGTGGCGATCCGCCAGGAAGTGAATCCGCTGTTCCCGGGTATTAATCCCGAGCCCATCGAACCGCATACTGCCCTGCTGCAGCAGACGGTAGTGCGGGAGAAATGCGATGCGGGCCTGGCCACCGATGGCGATGCCGACCGCATCGGCGCCGTTGCCGAAGACGGCAGCTTCGTCGACTCGCACAAGATTTTCTGCGTCTTGCTGCGCTGGCTTCTCGAACGCAAGAAGTGGCCGGGAGATGTAGTGCGGGCTTTCAATACCACGCGCATGCTCGACCGCATCGCTGCCAAGCACGGCCGCAAACTGCACGAGTGCCCGATCGGCTTCAAGTACATCGCCGACTTGATGATGGAACGCGAAATCCTGATCGGCGGCGAGGAGTCCGGGGGCATCGGGTACTCGCGTTATCTGCCGGAGCGTGACGGCGTGCTGAATTCGTTGCTGCTCGCAAATGTGATGGCGGAAGAAGGCAAACCTCTGGGTCAGTTGGTCGCGGACCTGCAGCGTGAATTCGGCGCTCATTACTACGGTCGCCGCGATCTGCACATCCCGGAAAATGTGAAGCAGGGTGCAATTCAGCGGGCGCGGGCTAACAGCACGCTGAGTCTGAGCCGCTATCGCGTAGTGAAAAAAGAATATCTCGACGGCGTGAAGTTTTTCCTCGACGCATCGACCAACGGAAATGGCGCGGAAGCCTGGGTATTGTTCCGAGCCTCGGGCACGGAGCCTCTGCTGCGTCTGTATTCGGAGGCCTCCTCACCCGAACTGGTGAGTGAGATTCTGGCCAGCGGCGAGGATTTTGTCAGGAATAGTGTTTAGTATCTGGATATGCATGCGCGCGCCTTGCCCATCTTTCATCGAGCGTCACGCGCCACCGGTTAAGAATTAATTTTCTGGATACTCATCATTAAACTCATATCATCGCAATAGTGCGATACTTATAAACAGGATTGATTCGTGGCAGAAGGCCAAAAAGCGATGCAGCTCGATTCACCGGAAGCGCGCCGTTACAACCGCATCCGCCGGTGGTTGGGCGTTACCGATTTCATCGTGGGACTCGTCTTTCTGATCGCGCTGCTGGTGACGGGCTGGACGGGAACATTGCGGGACTTCGCGCTACGCGGAAGCGAGAACTATTCGCTGGCTCTGTTTCTGTACCTGCTGCTGCTGCTTGTGATCAGCAAAACACTGGGTATCGGTCTCGACTACTACGGCTTCCGGCTTGAGCGTAAGTTCAAACTCTCGAACCAACGCTTCCGTTCCTGGATTTGGGATGAATCCAAGGGCTTCCTGGTGGGCCTGGTGATCGCGACCATCGTGGTGGAGTTGCTCTACTTCACCCTCCGCCGATGGCCCCAATATTGGTGGTTGCTGGCCTGGGGCATCTTCATGGTGCTATTCGTGGCTTTGGCGCAACTGGCGCCGGTCCTGCTGTTCCCAATCTTCTACAAATTTGAACCGCTTGATAATGAAGACCTGCGCCGCCGGCTGGTGGTGTTGAGCGAGCGCGCAGGCACACATGTGCGTGGCATCTATCGGTGGAAGCTTTCCGAAAAAAGTAAGAAGGCGAATGCCGCGCTTACCGGACTGGGCACCACGCGCCGCATCATCCTGGCCGACACCCTGCTCGACAACTACGCTCCGGAGGAAATCGAAGCCGTGCTGGCTCACGAACTCGGCCATCACGTTCACCGGCACATTCTCAAGAGCATTGTTGTGCAGGCCGCAATCACGTTCTTTGGCTTCTGGGCGGCCAACTGGGCGCTGCACTTTGCTGTCGATCAGCGAATGTTCTTACAGCTTTCCGATTTCGCCAACCTGCCGCTGCTGGTGCTGGTTTCGACTATTCTGTCTCTGCTGCTGATGCCGGCGCTCAATGCCTATTCCCGCTTTAACGAGCGACAGGCCGACCGCTACGCGTTTGAATCCATCGCCAGCATCGCGCCCTTTATTTCATCGATGAACAAGCTGGCGGACCAGAATCTTGCCGAACGAACTCCCTCGAAGTGGGTGGAGATGCTGTTCCACTCGCATCCCGCGATCTCCCGCCGCGTAGCCGCCGCCGAAGCCTGGGGACGTGCGCAGAGCGCCTCCCCCAATCCCTGAAGTTCTCGGCGATCTCTGCGGAAGTTCTCAGCGTTTCCTGCGATCAAGGATTCCAATCACCCGCTGCAGGTCTTCCTCTGTGTCCACTCCCACCGAATCATACGGAGTCTCCCCCACGAAGATCGGGATGCCATTCTCCAGGAACCGCAATTGCTCGAGCCGCTCGCTTTTCTCCAAAGAAGATTCTGGTAATTTCACAAACCGGTCGAGCGCCTCTTTACGGTAAGCGTACAGGCCGAGGTGCTTGAAGTATCGCGGCCGCGTGCCATCGCGATCGTAGGGAATCGTGGCCCGCGAGAAATACAACGCGCGCCCGCTTGCGTCGGTCACGACCTTCACCGCATTGGGATTCGGGATGTCCTCTTCGGACGCTGGCGTCATCACCGTCCCCACTTGCACCGAGGGATTCTTCATCACGCCGAGTAGCGTTGCGATGTGCTCTGGCCGAGTCAGCGGCTCATCTCCCTGCACGTTGATGTAGACGTCGGCCATCACGCGACCGGAAACTTCGTGGACGCGCTCAGTGCCGCTGCGATGATGGCTGGAAGTCATCTCCGCCTCCCACCCGTGTTGCCGGCAGACCGCCAGAATTTCGTCGGAGTCGGTGGCTACAATCGCGCGGTCGAGGAGCGGAGAAGACCGCACCGCCTCATAAACCAATCCGATCAAAGGCTTGCCTGCAATTTCACGCAGCATTTTGCGAGGCAGACGGGTGGACGCCAAACGAGCCGGAATCACAGCAATTGCTTTCATGGTCTCCAGGATGGGACTGACTAGTTTCCAGTTTCAGGGCACAACTGGCAAGCGAGGAATCTGAGCCAGGGCGTCGGACCTTGGACTTCAGACCTCGGACTTCAGCACAAAGAACCCGATATCTCTTAGTTCCCGATCACATCCTATAGGTCTGAAGTCCGAGGTCTGCAGTCCGAGGTCTGAGGTGCGAGGTCCACACAGTTTGACACTATTTTGTGAAGCCCCATAAAATCGAACTGGGACGTGGCGCGCCGCTCCGGTTCGTTGCCTCCAGAGCGAGACGGGTTTTGCTGGCGCCGGGTCGTCCAGTTCGCTTTCTCTCCGATTTATTCGCAACGTGGCGGCGTAGCTCAGGTGGCTAGAGCGACGGTCTCATAAAGTGCTGCTATCCTTGCGACCTCATTGTTTTCAACATCTTACAGTACGTCTTAACACGTTCTATACGTGCAGTTACGACATGTTTCGCGCTGAATGTTCTAGGGAATGTTCTATGGGCTAGAAGAGCGTCATTTCGACTCTGTTAGCGCTTATCGTGTAGCAAACGAGCAGCAAGAAGAGGGAGCTAGCTGTTAGGACGTGTTTCGCGCTGACTGAGAAGGTCTAATTCAACACCCTGTGAAGCATCTCGGTAAGTGCCGGGATGAAGCCGCCATGAAGTCGGTATAGCGCTGTGCGAATGACGCCTTGCCGTAGGACCGCCCTACAAACGACTTTCTTAATTTTCTAGACATTTTGTATCCCCCAAATTTTGGCTGTTTGGGAGGAAACTAGACTTTTTCAACAGCCACGCCTGATTACATCAGTTACTTCCAGATTCGTTATCAACAGGCGAAAATACATTTTGTCGCGATGAGAACATTGTCGCTGCTCTGCCGTTATGAATTTCTTCGACCCACCATATGCTTTCTGGTCAATTTGGCGTTCTCTCTCGTGGGCGCAACGCGGGTTCTTCCTAATCCTGTTTGCCGTGAGTGGGTATTGCATCTTCTCGTTGACAAAAGTCCTCTTGCGCCTTCGATCTACAAGCCTGACCCGCGATTGTGATTCTTCGCTGATCTATTCTCGTATAGCCCACTTGCGACAAATGATTGGAGCAACGTTCTACTTATTCGGCTTCGTGTTGTTCTTCAGCTTGCAATTTGCGATAAACACCTTCGGTGATGGTCGGGGCTCGCTATGGCCGCAAATCCTACAGAACTTCGTTATCGACTTTGCCTTTGCCGCAAACGTGTTCCTCGTCTTCTTGGCTTTGCATATTGTCTTGTGCTTCGCTTCTGTTGGATTGCACGCATACTCCAAAGCAAAGAGCCGCTGACTTTTGTGTCACAACCTCAAGGCTGATTGGCGTAACATCGCCATTACACTTACTGACCCTCTGCGTGCGTGGGGGTCGGTTAGCTCCCAAGCTGCTTCGGCGCAGGGAATGCACGCTCCATGCGCTCTTGAAACGTCTGGGGCGTCATCAGCTTCTTATAGAAGGTCAACGTGGTCGTCGCAGACTTGTGCCTGAGCAATTGCTGCGCGACTGCGAAGTCGCCGCCCGTCTGTTCTATTACGTTCGTCGCCGCGGACCGTCGCCCTGCGTACAAGCCCTTCCACTTTACCTCTTTCGTCACGCTCGGCACTGTCTTGCAAACCACGCACTTCCGATTGCCTTCGAGATGGGGCATGATGACGCGGGCAATCATGTTGTGCAGATCGACAGGCGTGTTATTGCGTGAACCGAACACCCACCCGTCTGTCTGCTCTGACTTCTGACGCCACAGCTCAAGGGGCACGCGCACTGCATCAACAATCGCAATGTCGGACCACTTGAGGGCTGCAATTTCTCCTGGCCGCAATCCTAGAAAGCACGCGAGAGACATCACCAACTGGCAATCGACGTGATCGGCAAGAGCCGAGATCAGATCCTCAACCTCGCCCAGTGTGTAGTGAGCGGTGTCGTCGCCCTGTTCAGCATCTTCGGGAATTTGCACGTCGCGCCACGGGTTCGTCTTGATTAGTTCGTCCGAAACCGCGAGCTTGAAGATCGAACTGCCTAGGGACCGAACGTGCTTGATTGTCGTCTTACCCTGCGTGGCCGTCAGTGTTTTTAGAAAGCGGTTGCCGAGCACGGCTTCATAATTTGCGAGTGTGATTGTACCGAAGTGTGCTTTCAGATTGCGCTTCCAGATTTGCCTGTGCCCAGCGACTGTATTCGCTCTCTGCCGGGGGCGGCCGGTTCGCTGTGAAACTTCTTCGCAGTAGGGAATGTACCGACTCTCAAAGAACTGGGCGACGGTCATGCTGTCGGGATTCTCGACCGTGCCGTCTTTCGCTCTGATACCCACCATGTAGTCACTGGCAAGTTTCTTCACCTGCTTGCAGGTCGCGCTGTAGTGCTTCGCATCTTTGCGGCATAGCTTGTGACTGCGCTGCGCGCGGACTTCTTTGCCCTCGCGAAGAACAGTCGTGTAATATTTGATGTGAAATGCCCCGTACGCTTCATAGATC
>WNFG01010430.1_pt1 | contig 10658 bp, 9 predicted proteins | sample 5400431 | NCBI WGS metagenome assembly WNFG01 (sample SAMN13153346, study PRJNA577476) | soil metagenome | isolation source: 120 cm saprolite under Douglas fir tree site 2 hole 3 replicate 2 | place: USA:California | collected 2015-04-18
GGAGATGAGGATCTAAACTCGAGATCGCAGTCTTGATCTCGGTCAAATTCGTGCCTGAGCGGTGAGAGAGTTCTTTGACCGTCCGTTCGGACAGCTATATCAAATGCAAATAGCATTCGCTACAATCGCGTCATAGGGAGGGATAGATGATTACTCTGTACGCGTTCGCGACCCCCAATTGCCAAAAAATCTCGATTGCGCTCGAAGAGCTCGGCCTCGCTTACGAAGTAAAAGTAATAGATATCCGCAAGAACGAGCAAAACGCACCGGATTTTCTCAAGATTTCGCCAAACAATAAGGTGCCGGCGATTGTCGATCACGATGGCCCAGGTGAACCGCTCCCATTGTTCGAAAGCGGCGCGATCCTGACGTACCTCGGGGAAAAAACTGGCCGCTTGCTGCCGCCGTCGGGCGCGGCACGATACAGGACGCTGGAATGGCTGCATTGGCAGATAGGTGGCCTCGGGCCGATGTTCGGTCAGCTGGGCGCGTTCGGCATTTTCATGCCAGAAAAGATTCCTGCGGCGATCCAGCGTTTCCAGAAAGAGGCTGACCGTCTCCTTGCCGTGATGGAACGCCGATTGTCGGAAAGCGCCTATCTCGGGGGAGGCGACTATTCGATCGCCGATATTGCCGCCTTCCCGTGGGCAATCGTTACCCGCAGTCTTCTCGCCGAACTGCTCAGCGACACCGTCGCCTCGAAGCCAGCCCTACGGGCTTGGCTCGACACAATCGCCGCGCGACCTGCCGTCCTTCGCGGCATGGCTGTACCGGCCCCCCGAGAATTGGGGACACACTAATGATGCACAGTCTGATCGCCTTGGTTACCTTGTTATCGCTCGCACTGTTTTTCTGGATGGGAGCGGATGTCGCGCGCGCGCGCATACGATTCGGCGTGCCCGCGCCGGCCGTCACCGGCCATCCCGAATTTGAGCGTCACTTCCGGGTTCAAGCCAACACCCTGGAAGGACTTGTGCTCTTCCTACCCGCCCTGTGGGTGTTTGCCTTGACCATCGATGGACTGCGGGGCAGCGTTTTGGGGGACAAGATCGGCGCCGCCCTCGGATTGGTCTGGATCGTCGGGCGCGTGATCTACATGCGATCCTATGTGCGCGATCCGGCCAGTCGCGGTCTGGGTTTTGGCGTTCAGGCGCTGGCGACCGTGCTGCTGCTGATGGGCGGCCTCGTTGCAATTGTCTGCGGCCTCGTCAAGACCGGTTTGTAAACGATTGCTACCGAGAGTCTCCACAATACTGCGCCTTTTTCGCTCCTGAACGGCGAGTCGGGCGAGGGCGGATTCGGGCAACGAGATAATCCACTTCTCGCCGGCGGGACTAATCTAGTCGAATCTCTGCGCATGAAAGCGATGATGATCTCTTTACAGATGTACGCCAGACGAAGTTTCGTCTGGCGCAGGTTGGCTTCGCTCGATCATCAAGAGCATCAGCGCGACTGATCGCGGACCTTGGCGAGCGCCCCTGAAGACGAAACACCGAAGGGAGTGGAGGGCGATGCCCCAATCGCGGACTTGCGCAATGAGATGAAGAAAGGGTTAGGAATCCGCCGCCCGGGCTTTTTTTGTTGACCCCTGGGACACGGCCGCGTCGGGATCCTGCGGTACAGGCGCGGGGTTCTCGTGAGTCGCGCGGCGGAGGGGAATTTCCTTGATCAGGGCCGTGCAAACCACCGCGACCACACCGAGCACTGCGGCGATCAGGAACCCGTGAATCATCGCCTGGGTCAAGCCCAGCTTCACGTCTTTGAGGACGCCGAGGATGAACAGCTTGTCCTGGGGCAGTGCGGTGGCCAGCCGGTGCGGCACGAGGTCGAATAGCTTTTGGGGATTGAACAGTGTGTCGCCGAACATGCCCTGGGCCCGCGCCTGCTGAGCCGGCGTCATGGTCGAGATCAGGTTGCTCTTGTAGTTCTGGGCGAAGATCGTACCGAGCACCGCCAGCCCGAGGGTACCGCCAATCTGGCGGATAAACTGGAGGGTGCTGGTTGCGGAGCTGACCAAGCGCCGCGGCACGGCGTTCAGCGAGATGACGTTGAAGACCGGATTCGAGACGCCCAATCCGAGCCCGACCACGACCATGTCGCGGCCCACCTCGCCCTGGGTTGCGGCAACGTTGAGCCGGCTCAACAGGTACATACCCACCGTCACCGCGGTGATGCCGGCCAGGCCTTGGAGGTGATGCCGGCCAGGCCCTGGATCCGGTAACGTCCGGTGTAGCTGAGTAGGAAACCACCGCCAGTGGCGCCGCCGACCAGGCCGGCCATCATCGGCAGCATCAGGAGCCCGGAGTTCGTGCTGCTGACTCCGACGACCGCTTGCAGGAACAGCGGTACGTACGTGATCGCGCCTAACATCACCGCGCCAAAGATGAAGGTCACGGCCATTGAGAGGGAGAAGATCGACGACTTGAACAGCGCTGGTGGGAGCACGGCTTCAGGGGTGCGCGACTCGTGCCACATCGCCCCGCCGATAAGGGCGGCGCCGCCGCCGATGCACGACCACACCCAGACGTAGCTCCAGCCATTGAGGCCGGCTAGGGATGTGCCCAGCACCAATAGCGCAGCGCCACTGGAGATTCCGGTTGCGCCCAGGTAGTCGATTCGCGGGCGAGCGTCGGAGCGGCGCCGGCTGGGGAAGGTGAACAGCAGTGTGGTCCAGATAACCAGGCCGATGGGCAGGTTCACGTAGAAGACCCAGCGCCAACCGACGTGATCGGTCAGGTAGCCGCCGGCCAGGGGCCCAAGAACGTTCGCGAGCCCGAAGACACCAACCATGAACCCGGTGTACTTGCCGCGCTCGACCGGTGTAAAGAGGTCGGCGATGATGGCAAAAGCTGTCCCGGTCAGGATGCCGCCCCCAATGCCCTGAAAACCGCGGAACAGGATCAGCTGGTCCATGGATTGCGATGCACCTGCCAGGGCTGAGCCCAATAGGAACATCGCGATGCCGACCAGGAACACTCGCTTGCGCCCCAACTGCTCCGAGAGCTTGCCCATCACCGGCACAACCGCGGTGCTCACCAGCAGGTACACCGTAGTCACCCATGTATAGCGGTTGAACCCGTTCAGCTCCTTGATGATGCGCGGCATAGAGACACCGACGATGGTCTGATCGAGCGCGCTGAGGAACATCGCTGCCATCACCCCGACGAAGGTGAGCAGGCGGCGGTCCGGCAGTTGGTGGTGCTCCGCTGGGGTTGGCTCAGTCCGTTCGGTAGATTGCAGGGCTTCAGCCATTGGCCTGACGACTTCCCGTGCCACAGGTCCGCGCGGCAAGCTCTGCGAGCGCCGAGGCTGGGGCGGTCGCGCCCTGGAGAAGATCGCGCCCCGGGCGAGGTCGCCCTACCGATCCGGACTCACGCACTGCGAGGGCTCTGATCGGAGGAACTCACTTGACTCGCCCTTGCATCTTGGGCTTTAGCATACTGCCGACGCAGTGCGCTCATATAATCAGTCAGCGCAGCACAGGCCGCATCGCTGTCTCGCGCCTTGAGACCCCGATGCAGGCGCTCATGCTGAGCTGCGACCTTGCGACGGTCGCGGAACCGAAAGATCACCATGTTGACCGCCGGCTGCAATGACTCGATTACACCGGCCGCTGCAAAATCGAGCGCCGGGTTCCCCGCCGCTTCGACGAGCGTACGATGGAAACGCACGTCGGACGCGCAGAATTCTTCATCGGTCAGAGACGAGTCACGTTGTTGCTCAATCTCACCCGCCATTGCCGCCAACTGCTCATCGGTACGTCGGCGTGCCGCAAGCCTGCAACAGACGAGTTCAATCTCCTGCCGCGCCTCCGCGATGTCGCTGAGCGCGAAGGCGCCCATGGACACGAGCAACCTTGCCGCATTGGCCACCATCAGGCGGGCTTCTTCTCGACTAGGTTGATTCACGAAGGTGCCCCCGGTCGGACCGCGCCGCGAGCGAATCAAATTCTGAGCGGCCAGACGCTTCAGCGCTTCGCGAATCGTGGGACGCGATACGTCGAACTTGGCGGCAAGTTCCTCCTCGGTCGGCAGCCGCTCGTGGACCTGTATTCGGCCTTCCAGGATTGCGTCGCGAATCTTTTCGGAAATCTGCCTGGCCAAACCCTGCGTTACAAGGCCCTGATAATCGATTGCCATAAGGTGTACCAACCCGAGCATTCCTAACGCGTTATGAATACTCTAACATTTGTCAGACGAATAGGGAATAATCGACTGCATTCCTTTCAAGCAACCGATCGAGGCTCGCGGCATGTTCAAAGCACTGGTGGTCGATAACAGTAGCGGCGTAGTTGTCGCGTCAGTTCGGGACTTGGACGAGGCGAGCTTGCCGCCGGGAAATGTCACTGTCGCGGTCGAATACTCAGGGATCAACTACAAAGACGGACTGGTCGCGACCGGAGCCGGCGGCCTCGTAAAGCGATACCCCCATGTGCCGGGGATTGATTTCGCAGGCAGCGTACTCGCGAGCCGTGACCCCGCTTACAAGCCCGGCGACAAGGTCGTGCTCACCGGATGGCGCGTGGGCGAAGTGCAATGGGGTGGCCTCGCGCAGAAGGCGTCGGTGAACGGCGATTGGTTGGTGCCATTGCCGGCGGGATTCACCACACGACAGGCGATGGCGATTGGTACCGCTGGGTTGACTGCCATGCTCGCGGTCATGGCGCTCGAGTCTCACGGACTAAACCCCGGCTCGGGTGAGGTGCTGGTGACTGGTGCCGCAGGCGGTGTCGGTTCCGTTGCAACGGCGATTCTCGCTAAATTGGGTGTGCAGATCGTCGCATCCACGGGGCGGCCCGAAACCCACGATTACTTGAAGGGTCTCGGGGCGACGGCAGTGTTAGATCGCTCCCCATTTTCCGAACCATCCAAACGTCCTTTGGAGGCCGAGCGTTGGGCGGGATGCATCGATTCGGTCGGCGGCAATACCCTTGCGCGCGTGTTGGCGCAGACGAAATACGCAGGCTCCGTCGCCGCCGTCGGACTGGCCGGTGGCAGCAAGCTTGAGCACACGGTCATTCCGTTCTTACTGCGAGGCGTAAATCTTCTCGGTATCGATTCCGTCATGTGCCCCATATCGAAGCGGATTGCGGCTTGGAATCGGCTTCGAACCGACCTGCCCGTGGATAAGCTCGAAGCGTTAACCATCGATTCCCGACTCGACGAGGTTCCAAGGATTGCGACCGAAATACTCGCGGGTAAGGTCCGCGGGCGGATCGTGGTCGATGTCAATAACTAACGGACTCGGCGGCGTGCAAGGTCGATCCGAGCCAAAGTTTCGCTATGCATTGGAGAGCCTGGAGACTAATCTTCGATGCGTCGCCTGTTTGAACCCCCCGACCTTTTCGGCCACAATACCTTTGCCTTGATAAACGTAAGGATATAAATCGTGATGCGGAGCGCGGAGGCGGCTGAACTCTGGTTTGTCATGAGAAAGGCGGCTCACTGGTGCCACCTTCACGCGGCACGGAGCATATCCAAACTCGATCTTTGCGTCTCCGATTTTGCGGTCCTCTCCGTTTTGCGCGCTCGCGGTCCGCTGAGGCCCGACGCGATCGGGAAAAAAGTCTTACTGACCAGCGGTTCAGTCACATCCGCATTGGACAGACTTGAGCGCGAGAGACTAACGGAGCGCCGAACCGACCCATCGGATGGGAGAGCCTCTTTGGTGTATTTGACGGATCGTGGCGCAGAATTGGCGCGCCAGGCCACCGACAAGCATACAGTCTCAATGCAGGGAATCTTTTCGGTGCTGACGGACAAGGAGCGGGATGATCTCCGTCAACTCCTCAAGAAGCTGGGGAAATTTGCTCAGGCCGCGCACAGCGCACCGCGAGCCTTGAAACAGGCGGCTGCAATTTCCGTGGCGACGCGCCGACCTCGGCGCCCAAATACCGCGTCAACCCGAAAGCGCGCCGTCCCGGCAGCGCGATAGCATCCGATGTGATCAGGGGCCGCACCCAACTTTCCCTGGGTATCTATTCTGATTCAATTAATAGATTGACCGTTTATTCACCTAATGCTTGAACGCCCGATAGAGCCTCTCAGACGTGTATCGATAATCACGAACAATGTCGATGAAACGTTTTTATCTGCCTTTGCTTGCAGAGTGGATGGCTGCAGAAAGGGATCCGGGTGTCGGCTTCCCAAGGTATACTGTCAGCAGTGATCGTTGATGATGGGGAGTGGAGTGGAATGGCCATAGAACAATATATCGGCGCCGGTGTATTCCGCCTCCGTATCTAAATGGTGCTATAAATGGCACGCACTCAAGCCCTCGATTACGACAAGCGGCGCAAAACCATTACGTCCACCGCTGCGAGACTATATGCGCAGCGCGGTTTTCTCGGTACATCAGTCGCGCAAATTGCGGCCGCGTGCCGCACTTCAAAATCTCTCCTTTATCACTACTATCCGTCCAAGGAAGACATCTTATTTGATGTCATGGACTCTCATGTACAGAGTCTTGTGAAATCAGCGAAGGAGCTCGGACGGACAAAACTCTCCGCGGTAGAAACCGTCCGTCATCTGGCTGAAGAACTGATGAATCTTTACATGGATGCTCAAGACCATCAAAAGGTCCTTCTCAACGAACTCGTCAACCTGCCTGCGGCACGAAGAAAGCTCATCATTGATCATCAGCACCAACTGCTCGATATCGTGGATCAATTGGTTTTGCGATTGCGGCCTGACTTATCCAAACGACATTCCGAGCGCAGAGCGATTGGCATGCTTTTCTTCGGGATGCTGAACTGGACCCACACTTGGTTCAATCCCAGCGGGCCTGTTAAGCCCGCCCAGTTTGCGGATATGGTATCGGACACCTTTCTAGCGGGCGTCAAGGCTTATGTTCTCCAACGGAAAACGAAGGCCGCGGCACATGGCGTTTCATAACCGCAGCGGAAAAACATAGACGTTCCACATCCGCAGCCGATGAGAATCGGCTCTTAAGTGGTTTCCGGCCCAACATAAAGTCACGATGTTCGAGCGGCCTCACTTCAGGGGAAAAACAGCGATCCGCGTGCCCCGAACGCTACTCACCCAAAGTTCATTACCGACCTTTGCAACGCCGGTGGCTAGCCCGAACAACGGACTACCAGGCTCATTCACCAGCTCCTTGCTTTCAAGCGTCCGCGGGTCGATCCTGAGAACCTTGAAAGGGGCTGGACAGGCCGCGCGGGCCTCAATGGCGTGACAGGCCATCGCCTCGCCGAATATTCCTCGGCTGGTTACTGCTGGGCCGGCTACGTACAGGAATCCGTCATCGCCCCATCTGATGTTGTCCGGGTAGAAAGTGGTCTTGACCACCACGCGATCCACCGGCGTTCGTCCCAGAGACAAACGATAGACTCCCCGCTCGAGCAAAGCATTCACGTACAGCCACTTACCATCCGGTGTCGCCTCCATGCCGTTGTTTCCCGCCATCTCGCTGCCAGGGACCTCCTGCCACTCTGTGCCTGGACTCCAGATCATCACACGACCCGGGATCTCGCCCTTGAGCAACTTTGCGGCGGTGTCGGGGTCCCTCATATGCGCCAGGGCCTCGGCTGGGTTGATCGTGACGGCGAAAGCATCGTTGGGAAGTGGGGCGACGGCGTTTCCCACCGACGCCTGGTGGGAGTCCGGCATGGGCGGTGTGAGCACGCAGCCGATCCAGGTGATCTTGGGCTTTTCACCCTGCGTGTCGATCTCGAAGATTTCAGTAGACTCGCGGCGCTCTTGATTGACGAAGTCGTGCAGGCCTCCGTGATTGATGACGTAGAGCGTAAATTTGCCATTCTCGGTCGGTCGTACGTCGATCCCTTCAGCATGAAATTTCTTCTCGTCCGGATTGCCGGGACAGCTGCCGAACAGCTTCTGATCTTGCCGATACTGGTTCTGTGCTACGGGGTAGAACGGTTCTACGGTTCTAGTGTTGACGTTTATCAGATACAGGTGGCCTACCGTCACCCCCGGCCCAGTCTTCCCGCTACTGATGACCCAGTGGGTTTTCGGCAATTGAACGATGTCTTCCGAATTGACGACTCCGCAGACGAACTTTGTTTTCTCATCCGACGGACAAGATACCGTTGCGCTGCTATCCGATTCAGCGCGCACGAGAGACGCGACAAGCAGGATGGGCAGCAGCTTGCTCAGGTTCAGCGCGCCACGTGCAGCCACGCGCCATGCAGTAGTCGAATCGACACGATCCATCATGAATTCTCTCCTCAACATTCTTTTCCGATCAACACGTGTAACGATTTGCGAAACCGCCGTCATCCTAAATTCTTCATGGACCGAGGCGTTCCTAGCAGTGCGCGGTCCAGCTCGACATCCAATATCCGCGCTAGCGCCGCTCCCAGGGCACCCCTTGCATCGTCGGGTAGTGTTGTCCACCGCGCACCGACATGGCCGTCGGGCCTGATCAACAATGCTCCGGTGGTACTGACGCCGACGAGGGACTCCCACGGCGTTCCGCCGGGACGCTGGCCATAGCCGGGGCTGCCGATGTGAAACACGTGCAGCGGGATCGCACTGGCATCGGCAATTTCGGCCGCTGCGGCAAGCCAGCCTTCACCGGCGCTTGCCGCGAGCAGAATGAAACCTCCATCGTAGAGGTCGATTGTCGAATAGTCCTTGCCCTCCGCGTCGATCAGCCAAAAATGCGGTGCGCGTGCGCCAGGACGCCCCGTCGGCCGATACGTCGAAACCGTGGATTCTTCGACTGGCGTGCCGTCCTCGACGACGGCGCTCGAGTCGTACAGCTGGCCGAATTGCTGTCCCTGCGAGAAGAACTGCTCGCGCTGCTTGGGGATGGCGCTGCTTATCTTTTCTCGAAGCGGCTCCCCCTCCGGGCTTTCTATGGCAGCTAGCGCGCTTGCGTTTTTGAGCAGCCAACCCGTCTCCGCCATTCGCTTCGTATTGAGGACGCATTGGTCGCCGTTGCGTTGCGCTACCGGTTTGCGCTCAGCCTCGTAGGTATCGAGCAGGCGATCTCCCGCCTTCCATCGAAGCTGCGCGACCAGTTTCCATACAATATTTTGACTGTCATGTATGCCGCTGTTCATGCCGAACCCGCCATGTGGCGGAAAGCGGTGCGCGGCGTCGCCGGCCAGGAACACACGCCCGCCGCGCCATTGTTTGGTTACGGATTGATCGTGTTGCCAATGCAGAATGCTGATGACCCTTATCGCGAGATCCGGAACGCCTGCCGCAGCACGCACGACGTCGATACACCGCTCCGGCGTATAGATTGCCGGGTCTTCACCCTCGGCGGCCTCGAAGCCGAAGAACCACATATTGCCCCGCTTTCTATAGCCGAACGCACCTTGTATATCGCCGTTGACAATCCAAAAAAGGCCATACTCCCGTCCGGCGCGATAGGCTTCCATATCTGCCTCGAACACAACATTGATGGAGTTCCCGAATGAGGGAAGTGCGTCCTCGCCGATTTCCAGGCAATGGCGTGTGGGGCTTCGGGTACCATCCGCCCCGATGACATATTGGGCGCGCACCGTCCCGTTGCCATGCTCGCGCGATGTGTAACCGACCGACACACCATCCTTGTCTTGAGTGATGGTGGAAGCTTCCGAGGCCAGGCGCAGTTCCACAGACGGGTATTCTTTGATCGCCGCTGCGAACAGCGGTTCGTAGATGTCCTGGCTACAAAAGGCCATCGTCTCGGGCGACCAGCTGTGGAATAGATCCGTCTCAGCCTGAGTTCCACCCACCGTGATTTTACCAAGCTCGATGCCCTTCAAGCGCGTCATCCAGCCGACGGTGAAGATGCCATTCCAGTCCGCGCTATTCTTGCGCACGATGTTCGCCAAGCCCAGTTGTCGATATATCTCCATCGTGCGCGCCTGAATTCCTGCAGCCTTGGCGTGCACAGAAAAGGTTGCGCGTCGCTCGAGCAACAGGGTCTTAATTCCGGCGCGGCCGAGCTGGATGGCGGAAACGAGTCCAACGGGCCCGCCTCCAATGATCAGAACTTCGACGTTAGTGGTATCAGATGACATGCTCATCACTCAGTAGTATTGCCAAGGCTCTCTGTAGGGGACAAACGAGTCCAACGGGCCCGCCTCCAATGATCAGAACTTCGACGTTAGTGGTATCAGATGACATGCTCATCACTCAGTAGTATTGCCAAGGCTCTCTGTAGGGGACCGCTTCCAGATCTCACCTTCAGAATAGCCGAATATTGCTTCAACCAATGCATGGGCCGCGCGAAGACACGTCGCGCGAGGATAAAACGCACCGCTCAAGCTCAACATCGTGTTGGTTGTTGTTCTGCTAAATACAGGAGTTGCTCCTGCGGGTGGCGACGCGAGCGTGATGTTCATCACCTCTTCGCTGGACGCGCACTATTTAACTTCATTCTTCCGAGGCACTTTGAGCAACACGCGGGATATCGCCAACAAAGTATGTACCAATTGTAGTTGCGGGATGTAGAAAACAGTTTTGCATTGCCGTCTATTTACGCGTATCCGACATTGGATCCGGCTGTCGCTCGCTCGTCGCTCTCTAATGGTCGGCACGACATGCAGCAGCGAAGGGCGATAGGAAAGGTGTCTGCGCAAAAATAAATATCTGGCCCGGGCGAGGGCACAGGCGTTCCATTACAGGCGTGCAATTGCAAGACACTGTCTTCTCGACAGACTGAGGGTAGGCAGATCGGCT
>WNFG01005484.1_pt1 | contig 10657 bp, 8 predicted proteins | sample 5400431 | NCBI WGS metagenome assembly WNFG01 (sample SAMN13153346, study PRJNA577476) | soil metagenome | isolation source: 120 cm saprolite under Douglas fir tree site 2 hole 3 replicate 2 | place: USA:California | collected 2015-04-18
TTCGTCGTTTCATCGCAGGAACCGGCGAAGTGCCGCTCCGCCAATTCGCGCATCACGGCTTCGCTCGAAAACCCGGAGCGGAGCATGAGGGAAATCTCCTTTGCGGTCAGGGGTGTCGGTCGCGCGTGCAGGAATGAAGCGAAAACAAAAACGACACTCAGCGGGAGGACAATGCGCATCTTCTTTATTGCAGCACGAGATGCGCCAGCGGCAGGGACAATGTGCGAAGCTCGCCCCTGCAGGGCAACCGTTGCCCGCACGGCTGCCTAACGAACAATCAATGGAAGTTGTGCCGCATACTCTGGTTTCGCTTCGGCCGCAGTTTGCGCGAGTTGCCTGGCGGCATCGGCCTGGCCTGTTTCGCTCGCGAAAACAGCGCACAACCATTGGCGATGAGCTGGATCGGCCGCTCCGCCTTTGATGAAAGAACTTGAAATCATCAGCAAGCTCGCCGGTGAAAATTTTGTCCAAGTGGCATTCACAATTCCGTAACGATTTTTCACAATCAGTTGTCTCGACGTTGCTCCCACGACGCCATCATATCTCACCCCCGCTGTGTCCGAGATCGTGCCGAAAAACTGCGCGTGATTCAGATCGTCGATCAACTGGTTTTTCCACTCGACCAGCCATTTTGCCTTCCGCAGGGCGTCCTCCTGACTCTGTCGCAACGAAGTATCGTCCAGTTGCAGAGTAGCGACCGCATCGCGCCCCGTGGCAAAATCATAAGCTGCAATTTGTTTTCGGTAAGCGGTCATCGCCGCGGCCCAAGCCGGTGCTTCTCTTTCAAGAATCTTTTCTCCCGCGCGCTGCTGAGCTGGGCTTTTCGCTTTCTCTTTCTCGGATAAATGACTCGCCAGCTCTGCCACGTCAGACCTCACTTGCTCCACAAGCGCACCTTGCGTGTGCAATTTCGATTCTATTTCGCGAAGATTCGCGAGAGCAGCGGTCAACTGCTCGTTAGTCACGATCATTTTCGCCTGTTTTTGCCACCCGTCGTAAAGCCGCAAATCGTCGAGATATTTTTGCGCCAGCGGTTTGTAATCATTAATCCAACTGAAGGCGGCGGACGGCTGCGCCGCGACAAACTGTTCCAGCAGAGCCGCCGCGTCGGAAAAATCGCTCTGCTGAAAATCTTTCAAAGCAAAAAGTAAAATCGCGAAAGCAGCGGCCGAATCGTGACTCCACCCCGTCTGCGCCATGGCAGGGACTACATCGGGAGTTGCCATTTTCTTCGCCGTCTCAAGGAAAAATCTCGCCAGCGCAAGATCAGCGGGAGCAGAAGAAAAAAGGCCGTCCTTCTCAATCGCTTGAAAATTCTCGCGCGCGGGCCGGGCATGTCCGGCAAGCGCCGCGGCCAAACCTTTATGCAGGCGGAGCCAGTTTAGCTGCGGTTGCTCATTACCTGCTTGCTTGAGCAGGGCTGAGAATGCGCGTGATGCCGCTTCGTATTTTCCGGCGATAAGCTGGCGACGCGCGGCATCGTAGCGCTGGATAAAAGCGGAATCCGGCGTCGCCGTCGTTCGAGACGAAGTTTGTTCGGCAATCGTTCGTCCAATTTTGCCGGTGAAAAACAACGCGCCAACCACCACGATCGCAATGATGAAAAGAGAACCGGTGAAAACGAGCGCACGTTTCAAGTTCCTCGAGGAAAGCCGATTTTCCATGCCGGCTGCTTTCCGCAATTCGCTGATCAATTCCTGATATGAGGAGAAACGCGCCGCCGGCTCGAGCGCCAACATGCGATGGATGATGCGCGCCGTTTCACGCGAAACATCCGGCACAACGCTCCGCAAATCGATCGGCTGATTCTTCAACTCGCGCAGCTTGCTCGCGGAATTCGTTTCGCCTTCGATCGGCGGCCGGCCCGCGAGCGCATGAAAAAGCGTTGCGCCGAGGCTGTAAACATCGCTGCGAAAATCTTCCCGCTCGTTTTCTAATCGCTCCGGCGCGACATAATACGGTGTGCCCCAGATCGCGCCCTCTCTCGCTTCCGCTGCGCCAGCAAGCCCAAAATCAACAATCTTGGCCGTGTGCGAATCTGCGAAAAGAATGTTTGCTGGTTTGACGTCGCGATGGATCGGGCCGCTTCCGAGCGCAGCCTGCAAACCAGTCGCGATTTGGATTGCGATTTGCAGAACCTGCTTTTCGGGAAGCCGTTGTTGTTGCTTAATTAAATCTTCGAGGGTCCCGTGATCGACCAACTCCATGACGAGATAAAATTAGTCGTGGTCGCTGCCGAAAGAGAAAACCCTTACGACGTGCGGATCATTGACCGCAGCCGTGATGCGCGCTTCCTGTTGCAATTGGACGGTGTGACCCGCCTCGGCGCCTTTGCGCAGAATCTTCAAGGCAACGAAACGGTCCAGGTTCGTGTCGCGGGCTTTGTAGACAGATCCCATGCCGCCCACTCCGAGCGTTTCAACGAGAACGAAATGATCGAAGACCCGTTCGACGCGGATTTTTCCGTCGCAGCTCGGACAACTGATACGCGCGAGCGGCTCGGCATCGGCGGTGTCAACCTGCGCGCCGCAAGCGGGACAAGCCTGCGCCTGCGGGCGGGCCTGAGTTTCGGACATTACGCGAGTCTAATATCCGTCGAAGGCGGGAGCAATGCTCGGCCCGATTGATGCCAGATGATCGAACTGCGCGTCAGGAGCGAGCAAGCCGGTGTGCGACTCGACCGCTTCCTGGCCGCGGAAGTTTCGCGTTTGTCGCGCTCACGGTTGCAGGCTTTGATCCGGCGCGGTCTGGTCACATTAAACGGAAAAGAGCCGCGCACGCGCGAGATTGTTCGCGCCGGGGACCTGGTTCGTATTCGTGAACCAGCTGCTGAAAAAATCGGCGCGGAACCAGAGAAGATTTCGCTTCAGGTGTTATTTGAGGACGACGATCTTGTCGTAATCAATAAACCGGCGGGCATGGTCGTGCATCCGGGCGCTGGGAATCAGCGTCACACATTGGTCAATGCGCTGCTCGCTCATTGCACGACGCTCTCGGGCATCGGCGGAAAACAACGCCCGGGAATTGTCCATCGTCTGGACAAGGACACGAGCGGTTGTCTTGTCGTCGCGAAGAACGACGCCACGCATCAAGAGCTTTCGCGACAATTTGCCGCGCGCGAAATCGAGAAGATTTATCTGGCGCTCGTCGCCGGCACGATGCGGAAAACACGTGGTGTCATCGATGCGGCGATAGGACGCCACCCCGTGCATCGCCAACGAATGGCGGTGACAAAAATGCGTGGCCGGGCCGCACGCACCGATTACCGCGTCTTGCGCTCGAGCGGCGGGATCAGTCTCATGGAATGTGTTCTGCACAGCGGGCGCACCCATCAAATTCGCGTGCATCTGCATCATCTTGGACATCCCGTGCTCGGCGACAAACTTTATGGGCGGAAGAGTGCGCCTGATTTTTCAAGACAAATGCTGCACGCCTGGAAGCTGAGTTTTCGGCACCCGAGAACCCGTGAACGCAAAGATTTCGAAGCGCCTTTGCCCGAAGATTTCACGTCCGTGCTGCGGAAGTTTGCGCTCTAGCCGAGAGCTCTGGATTTCGGAGGCTACGAAAAATCAAAGCCAATAGCGGCGGCACAACGATGATTGCGCGCATCCAAGGCTCGGCATGCCACGGCAAGGCGAAGAGCCTGACATTGTAAAACAGGTAGTAACTAAACAATGTCACTGAAAGCATGTGCCAAGCATAAGCACGACGCCAGGTCGCGAGCGGCAAAATCCATGTGCAATACCACGGATGCAAAACCGGACTTAGGATTAGCGCAGTTCCCATCGCCCAGAGTAGGCCACGCTTCCAGTTGCGGAAAAAAAGCAGCGAGACCACGAAAACGGAAATGACGATGATGACATTGTAATGATAGTTTTGCTCATGCGGATTTGGCCAAACCGTGTCTTCAATCAACCACCAAAAGAGATCATTCAGCCGTGCCACGTGAACGAAGCTGCCTAACGAGTTCCAGATCGGAATGTTCGGATAGCCGTAGAATAAACTCAGGAGCGCCGGAATCGCGAGACTAACGAGCAGTGTGACTGCGCGAAGGCCGAGCGCAAAGACACAGACAAGCAAGAACAGCAGCGGGATAAGATTTATTGAGATGGCCAGCCCAAACGCGACCGAAGCGCCCAGCGCCAGCATCCATTTCTTTCGCGTCTCTGTCGCGCTCGCGCATCTGACGAGAAACAAAACGCCGGCCATCATCAGCAGGATCAACAAGCTGTCGAAGTGAGCGGCGCCGGCAAAGCTGTAAACGACAAGCGGATTCCACGCGTACCAGGCCGCACTGGCATACCGTGACGGGCCGCCGATGAGTAAGAGCAGCACACCGATCGTCGCCACGTCTGCGGAAGCGAAGATGAGTTTATAAAACAGCGGTCGGTCCGAAACCTGGTTCGCTCCCGCGAAAAAAAGCTCCGCGCCCGGGGGATAGGTCGCTCGAGACTCGCGGCGATTAATTTTCGTCCAGTCCGGAAAGTCTGCGCGCAACGCCGTCAGCTCCGGCGCATCGGGCGCTTGCGCATAAGGGTTAAAGCCGGCCCGCTGAATTTTTCCTTCCCATTGGTAACGCCACAAATCATCGCCAGGCGTGAGTGGAAGCGCGAGTAATCGCAGGAGGAGCGCGACACTCCAGAAGATGAGCGCTTGCCCGCGCGAACTGGCGAAAAACGCGAACTCCGAAACGGCAAATAGATAAGCCAGTCCGCAGAGGATCGCGGCGGTGACGAATTTCACCGGCATCGTTTCGAGCGTCCAGTCGTCGAACCAATTCAACGCCGCGAAGAATCCGATTTCGGCAGCGAGAGCAACCGAGAATCGCAGAACATGACGCAACTGCATGCTTGATTAATTGACCTTGGCGGGAACGTCGAGGTGTGGTGAAGCGACAGGCGCGGCCTTCCTTCGGCTCCGCAAGATGCGCTGCAGTCCCGCACGGAATGCTGCCAGATCGACCAATTCGGTCACGCGTACTCTCAATCGGTGTGCGCGAATAAGCAGAAACAGGACAAAACAGCCATAGAGAATAATGGACCACAAATCAGCATGTGACCGGCCCAGCTGGCGATAAATCAGAATGCTCAACGCCACCAGATTGATAATGACTGTGGTTGTGACAAAGCGATAGCGTAGTGCCGCGCGCGTGAGACATTTTTCTGCGCCGTGATATTCAGTGACTGTCTGCAGCACAATGCTCCACCAGAAATTCCCGTAAATCTGGATGTCCCATTCGTTCCAGCCAGTGTCGGTGGAATAACGCCACCCTTCCTCTTCGAGCAGCGCCAAAACCGAGGCGAGCAATTGACTGCGATCTTTTCCCTCTTCGCTCCAGTAAAGGCGCCGCCGCAGATATTCGCCAGTCGAAGTGCCCGCTAATTGTTCATGAGTCTTAATCACTGCGCGCGGCGTGCGCTTGAAATGCAGCCAGGTGAAATAACGCGACCATCCACGGACGAGCGGCTGGGCGAAGGCAAGAAACATGACGAGCAAACGCGCCGGAATCGTGTCGAACTTCGGCTCGATCCGCGCCCGCAACATGTAGGAAATCGCCACGCACAAAGTGCCACCAAACATCAAATAGGGAACGATGCGCAATGCCGGTAAAAAAATTCCCAAACCAAAAAGAAAAACGGTGAGCGCGAACCACTCGATGCTGCTCAAATATGCCGCCACTTCCGATTGCGGTGTGGGATAAATCGACTGAAAAGATCCCTCCCCAAAAATTCCGTGGTAAATAATTGGTCGCGCAATGAACCAACTGAACCGCGGCGTCCCGTAAATTTGCCCGCGCCACTTCGCCGTCCCAGTGGGGCCGAAAAATATCAGATGCTTGAAGCGCAACAATGACTCGGCCTCGCCGTAGCCTTCCTGTTGGTTGCGAAAAGCGCGCAGCGTAAAGCGGCGATGATGCCATACGATGGCGGTCGGACTGAACGCCACGACATATCCTGCCTGCTGCACGCGCCAGCAAAAATCCACGTCGTCGCCCGCTTTGTGATATTCGGGATCGAAACCGCCGACACTTTCGAAAGCCCAGCGATACCAGGCCATGTTACAACCAGGAATGTGTTCGGCCACCGTGTCGGTGAGGAGCACGTGGCTTGGACCACCGGGCGCAGCCGCGACGCAAGCCTGGATCCAGTTTTGCGCCGGCGGCGAAACGTTCGGACCGCCGACGCCAGCATAATCGCCACTGAGCAAAGTACCGATGAGGTAATAGAGCCAATCGGGATCGGCCATGCAGTCGGAATCGGTGTAGGCAAAGACCTCGCCCTTCGCCGCGGCGGCGCCGGTATTGCGCGCGTGACTCAATCCGTGGTTGCTTTGGCGAATGTAGCGAACGTTTGGGAAGCGAGCGGCAATTTGTGCAGTGTTATCAGTGGAACCGTCATCGACCAGAATGACTTCGTAGGCCGGGTAATTGATTTTGCCTAACGAGTCGAGACAGGCGGCCATCGTTTTGGCTCCATTGTAGGAACAGACGATGACAGAGACCGAGGGCGTTCGCGGCAATGGACGATGAGGTAGAGCAGTATCGTCCTGTCCAAGTTTTTCGCGGAGCGTGAAGAAAGATTTCTTCGGCTCCCGCGCGCGTGTTACGATTCCGAAAGCCCAGTCGGTAATTTCTTCTTCGCCGGTGAACCATTCATCGGTCCAGGAAAAGAATATCGTTCCAGCCAAGCCACACTTCACAACGCTGTCGACGTGCCAGCCGAGCATTTGAGCTTGCTCCTCTTCGCTGTGCCGGATCGTGTCCAGCCCGAATTCCCCGAGAATGAGTGGCCGTTCTTCCGCGAGATTTTGCAGGCGCAGCAGGTAGCGCTCGAACTCCCTTTGCTCATGCAGATACACATTGAAGCAGAAGAAATCGGCGTTCTGCGGCAACAGATATTCCGTTGGTGGATAACTGGCGTAGGAAAATAAAATGTCGGAATCGATCGAGCGACCGAGTCGAATCAAGTATTCAATAAATTCCGCGACCCGGCGCACTCCGAGCCAGCGCACCATCGTGGGTGAAATTTCGTTGCCCACAAGATACCCCAGAACCGCAGGATGACCTGCGTTCTTGCTCACCGCGAGCTTGATCGCATCAGCAATCGCAGCGCGCGCAGATTTTTTGCGCAGAAACTCGACATGCTTTTCCCACGGCAAAGTAACAAGCACGCGCATCCGTGCAGCCGCGCATTGATCGAGAAACCAAATTGGCGGGGTGTGGTAAATTCGCATCACATTCAGGCCGACCTCGCGCATTTGCGCCAGATCGCGCGCGACTTGCTTCGGCCGGCCGAGATAATGACCTTCGGCATCAGGCTTAAAGGGACCGTAAGTGACTCCTTTGAGAAAAAATTTCTGTTCGCCCTCGAAAAAAAATTTACCAACCGGGCGAATGCGACCCGACGCAGGGGAATTCACAGCGGGAGTTCCTAGTCCAAGCGCCGCGTTCGCGCAAAGTTTAAGTGGTAGGGGACGCAGCGCTGCGGCGTCCGCGGATGGCGCAGCGCGCCGTCCCTACCTAAAAGCGTTTCAAAACTTCGTGAACGACTGCGCAAGTTCGTTCGATGTCGAGGGGTCGGTGCGCGGTGGAAAGAAATCCGGTTTCGAACTGCGAGGGCGCAAAAAAAACGCCGCGTGCCAAACAACCGTTAAAGAAACGCGCGAATTTCTTCAGATCGCTTCGCTTTGCAGCGGCCAGATCGTGGACAGGATCTGGCGTGAAGAATAAACAGAACATTGATCCGAGACGATGGAATGTCGCTTTGATCTTTAATTCACGGAGAGTCGCCCGGATTTCGCTCTCCATGGTCGCGCCGATTTGTTCCAACTGTTGCCACCCATCGACCCGTTCGAGCTCGCGCAGTTGCGCAAGGCCCGCCGCCATCGCGAGCGGATTTCCGGACAACGTGCCTGCCTGATAAACCGGTCCCGTCGGCGAGAGTTTGTCCATGATTTCCGCGCGTCCCCCAAACGCGCCGACCGGCAAACCACCACCAATCACTTTACCGAGCGCGGTGAGATCGGGCTTGATGCCGTAGATTTCCTGGGCGCCGCCGCGGGCGAGCCGGAACCCGCTCATTACTTCATCAAAGATCAAAAGGGCACGGTGCTTTGTGCATTCAGCGCGCAGTTCCCGCAAAAAATTTTCGCGCGGAAAATACAGGCCGGCGTTTGCAGGAATCGGTTCAAGAATTATAGCAGCGATTTCTCTTCCCTGTTCCCGAAATGCAGCTCGCACTGCGTCGATATCGTTGAACGGTAAAGAAATCGTCAGGTTCGCGAAATTTTGCGGGACACCCGCGCTGTCCGGACAACCATGCGTGAGCGCGCCGCTGCCGGCGCGAACAAGTAACGAATCGACATGGCCGTGGTAACAACCTTCGAATTTGATGATCTTATCGCGTCCAGTGAATCCGCGAGCGAGCCGAATGCACGACATCGTGGCCTCAGTCCCGCTGTTGACCATTCGAACCTTTTCGATCGAGGGAACCCATTGGCAGATGAGTTCCGCCATTTCAACTTCGAGTGGATTTGGAATGCCAAAGCTCACACCGCGCGCGGCGGTTTCGCGCAGGGCGTCAATCACTACCGGCGGCGCGTGTCCCAGAATTGCCGGGCCCCATGTTCCGACGTAATCGATGTACTCATTGCCATCGACATCCCAGATGTGTGCGCCTTCTGCACGATCGACAAAAAATGGTTCGCGACCGACGGCACCAAATGCACGCACCGGCGAATTGACGCCGCCTGGAATACGTTTTTGCGCTTCCGCAAAAAGTTGCTTCGAACGAGAGGTCATAAGCCAGGATTCAGAACGTCGAACATCCAACATCGAACGTCCAACGTCGAACGAAGGAAACGCATGAGTGCTTTAACTTAGATGAGCGCTTTAACAGCATTCCCGCGCGTTGACACAATCTGCGTGCGCTCGATAATTGATTTCTTTCTCGGCGGGGTAGCCAAGTGGTAAGGTCGCGGTCTGCAAAACCGCTATTCGCGGGTTCGATTCCCGCCCCCGCCTCTTTTCATAGGTAAAAGAGTGTTTTTCCGGGCGCGAAATGCCCTAATTCAGAACAGGAGTCAGAACAAGTCCGCCGAAATCCACCTTTGTTTGCTGACGTTTTTAGCCTCGCGCGTGCGCGCGTAATTGTCTTAAAATGGACGAGGTTTCGAGGAACGAGCCTTGCGCGTCGCGGAAAATCTTATCTGCCGTGACTTGAGCGAGAATGGCGCTGAGCCGACTGACGCACGTTCGGCTTGGCTCCAGTTGGTTTCTGAAAAACGGAAAACGCCGTCTGAGCGAAGTCGCATTTCTCTCGTTTCAGATTCGGTCTGCCTTTTCGCTTAGCTTTTGGCATGAACAAACGATCTCACGAATTGCCCCTGGAGAAAATTTTAAATTCAAACTGACGCTCTCGCGCGTGAGGGACAACGGAAATCACGGAAACATTCGCTGCTTTACAATTCTGCGGGAATCGGCTCGCGAATGCGCGCGGCTCTGCGATAATCATTCCCATGGGCGATCGATCACCGAAGGACACGAGCAAGCAGAAGTCGCAGAAACTGGCGAAAGCCAAGACCGCGACCCAGAAAAAGAATGAGAACAGAGCGGCGCGACAGGTCGTAAAGCCAAAAAAATAAGCAAGGCCGTTGCTGTAGCGCCCCTATGGTTGCGCCGTTACCCCTTCATCGGCTCGAAGGTCTCAAATAACGGCGACAGATCGGGCGCGCGCGCGTAATGCTCGAAAAACTTACGAACCGCTTCCCGGCCAGGCGGTGGAGTGCGAGCGTTGCGGCCGGGGCAGGGAAACCGCTCACCCTAACGAGCGCCAGAGATAGACGCTACTTTTACGTGCCGAATTATGTCCACACGATCAGTCCACTCACGGCCGCCAAGATAGTATTTGTGTTCTTTGATTTTGCCTATTTCACCTCGCAGGCTCAACGTGCGTAGTGGATCTGCATACTCTTTCTCAAACGCTTCGAACCTCATCTCTGAATCAACACCAGGGATGATTTCAAAGTGCCACGAGAAAGTGCCCGCGAGAAATTCTTGGCGCCGTGCGTCGACATAATCAGGATCAACCACGCGGTAACGCTACTATTGAAAAAACAAGTTAAAAGACATTTAACACTGAAAAAGGTTTTGACTATATGTCATATAAAAAACGGTTTCAGCGCGCGGGCCTTGGCTACAGCAAGTTGCGCTTGCGGCGAAGGGCCTTGTCGTACCTTTCTGACGCTCGCAGCAAACGCGCCCGCTCAAAATCGGTGTCTTCGCTCATGCGAGACGGATTTTCGGAATTGCCGAGATCGCAGCCCGCAGCGGCGCAAGCTCGTGATGCGTGTATTGCGTGTTGACTTCCGCGCTAACGTGGCCGGTGAGCTTTTGGCGGATTTCTTGAGAAACACCGGCATTCGCCATTGCAGAATTAAAACTGTGCCGGAGTGAGTGGTAAGAGAGATTAGACAATGCGCGACCGCCCGCAGCTGGGCGTGTGATTTTGCCTTCAATGCCCGCCTTCTCCATGATCGCCGTGAAGCGCCCGCTGAGGCCGTGTCTGCCGCCAGTGTCTTTACCGGCCAGCGATGGAAACAAAAACGCTTTGCCGATGCCAGGACTTTTCAGCAGTTCGCGCCGCAGATCATCATGCAG
>WNFG01005486.1_pt1 | contig 10655 bp, 14 predicted proteins | sample 5400431 | NCBI WGS metagenome assembly WNFG01 (sample SAMN13153346, study PRJNA577476) | soil metagenome | isolation source: 120 cm saprolite under Douglas fir tree site 2 hole 3 replicate 2 | place: USA:California | collected 2015-04-18
CGGGTCTAGATCAACGACGTCTACCCGGTTCCGTTCAGGGGAATGTGAATACATCAACATTCTGATAAAATCCATCAATCAGTACCTGTCGGAGATGTCCCTTAAGGCACACCGCTCACCGAGCATCGCCTTGATTTACTTTGACTTTTCCTGGGCGCCTGGTCTCCCCTGTGTCTGGACCGTTCCCATCGGCACCACTGGCGCCGCCGGCGCCGCTGCCGCCGAGACCATTTAATTCTACATTCCGTGTCATCGCCGTAGTAGCTGAAGGTGACAAATCATTTGCTATCACATATCTTTGGGAACGGACAGACATAAGAACAAGGGTAATGATGGGAATGGTAAGCTAACCTAACAAGAGGTATTTCTTTGGCGTAGCGGATAGAACGGAGCCCAGTAGCGGACAAGGCTTCCAGTATGACAAACTTGTGAGGTCGATACTATAACACGGTTCAGAGACGGAATTGAGCGCGCGCCGATTACTGGCATTACCTCTGCCTCTTTTGCACGAGCAGCAGGGTCTGAAATAACCCCGACAGTGTCTTCGAGATTTGTATCCTCATCTGGTGGTACTGATGCACTAACGTCCGTGAGGGCAGTTGCAGGTAAGGCAGGCGCTGAGCACTCACGCTTCTTGTAGAGCACCTTCCTCTAGTTTGGGGCGCTTCCTATCCGGCGCAGGTGGTTTCCCTGCTTTCTTCAATCTCCTCTCTAGCGCCTGTCTCCATCGCTCTTCCTTTTTCCTGTTCAGCTCCTCGCTCCAAACCCGAATGGCGGCGACGCTTAGATCTCTATTGAACTCTTGGATCGGGTTCAGGAAGGCCTCATTGTTGGATGGCAGCAGTATGTGGGACGTATTCTCGGTGTGAAGGGTGAAGTCTTCGGGGACAGTAATGGAATTTGGAGAAGGACTGGCCATGTCGCTGATACGCCTCTGAGGTCAGGCGAAGGGGACACAGAAATCTCATAGGCGAAAGTTACGTAAGACAAGCAGAAAATAAGAAGCATCAACTACGTAATAGATCATCATCCAATTGAATAATAGTAGACCATCGTCCATTGGATAATCAAATCGGACCCATTGAACTACAGAACGCCCAAATATCTTAGCCTATCTGTCCCATCGTCAAAATCCGAACTCCTCTACTACAAGGTCAATCAACCCGCTATTGTCGCCTTGTCGGATTCGCGATGGGTCAATCTGAGCCGCAACCGCTTTACGGGAAACTGCATTCAGCGTTGTTGGGCCACAGCCTTGGCAAGATATCTCAGTAAGCCAGACGTGACATTAGAATTCGTGACTCACATGCAACGATAATACGGCCACTAGCTATGGCCACTTCATCCCGCAAAATTATATCGACTTTTGGCCGCCCAGGCCTCGCAAACTCGGCCATAACCGTAACGTCTCCCATCTCCTGTTCGCCGAGTTCAAGTTGAGGTTCCTCGACCACTTCGCGCATCAGGGCCTGCCTACTAGACTCCTGAGAAGCAATGGAGATCGTCGACATTCGCTTTATGTGCTGAGAACGATCTCTGTACCCATACTCGCATTCCGACTTATCCAATTCGACAGAAGATGGCGCGTACGGCACCGGAGGGTCAATAGATTGTACTGAGGAGTGCGAAGATCTGGTGGCAGCCTGGGGCCGTCCAAGGGTATCCCCGACTGGAGTACCAGGGCCCTCCGGGGTATGGGCGGGCGGAGACGGCTGGGGTTGTTGACTAGCCTCCTCCTCGGGGAATGTTGGTAAGTCGGGCAGCCCTTCAAACCTTGAATTATCATTTGCTCCTGAAGTTCGCTTTGGTCTGCGCGATGCTTTCTTGCGCGTAATCGCTCGTCGTATTGTACCCTCTTTCTTAAGCGCACGATTGAGAGTACTCTCGCCTCGCACCTTGTCGTCATTGTCTCCATCGAAGTTGGTGAGATCTAGTCGATGCTCTTCGTGGCCTAGTTCTCCATCCATGGTGTAATCTCCCATATAGTAGCTTAGATCCACATAATCATCGGCGGGCATTTGTGCTTCAATGAGGTCGTCTCGGTCAAGCGCAACGCCTTTCACTTCGATCGGTTCAGGAGAAGCCAATGAGAATGACGTGTCGGGGGTACCGGAGGGCACTAGACTCCCAGGGTCGCTAGATCGGAGGGCATGGGAAGGGGGAGGATTAAAGTTTGTCACAAAGAGGTCAAGTTGCAGCGACTCTGATGAAACAAGCATTCGACACCGATGTAGAACGCTTGCACACCATTGCATGTGAGCTGCGTGCGCACTGATTAATGAACTGCTTCCAAAAGCACACGAACAGACAACTCACCGAAGTCTCGCAAGATCCATATAAACCGAATTCGTCGCATGGAGAAACTGTCTCCTCTCCCCATAGTGCCACCTAGAGACCTGCCATCCCGACCTGCCATGCACAGGCAAAGATACTCCAGGACAGAGATCGCAAACGACGCTCCCGATCCGCCAGCAACAATTACGGCAGTGGAGTACACGCTCCAATTCGTTCGCTCTGGAGATCCAAACGGCCCATCAACCCAGGCTTTCAGTAGTACCCCGGTGGTTGGTAAGATTGTACCCTCCGGAATTTCATTTGGTGGATGTCGTTGTCCATGGGAAAGGAGTCCGACCACTGTGGTCCATAGGTCTTTGGTCCAACCGTTTTTGGCACGAATGAGAAACGCAATCGTCCGGCCATCGTTCCCGAGCTTTTGTGTGTCACAAATGGACGCAACAGTGAATGGATGGGAAGAGAACTTGGATATGAGTGGGATGCAAATTTGAAAGTGCTGGCCTGGAGCCCAGATGAGACGGCCGGGTGTTACAATGCGTAATCGTATAGTGCGACCCGCCAGGATCTCGGCATGCGCATAACCAACAGGAATAGAAAATGTGGATGGAACGGGGGGCAGGAGCGAATGAGTGGACTCAAGGCGGCTGTGGTGATAAAGTGGGACCTTTGAATATGTAACGTATGAAGACCGGCCCATGGATAGCGAACTGCCAGACTCCACATCCGGAAACATGGAACGTAATTCCCAACCTTGGTTATGGGTAAGGTGCTTCTGATTGGTCAAAGCCATAGGACCGACGGAAGAGCGACTACCCAGGAAACCATTAAGATAAAGCCAGCCTGCTGCCCGCCATATTCTCTCTCCTCCCCATAGCATGAGGGTTAGCCAACACCACCACCACAAAGGCGGGTGATGGAGTGCTGACATGATGAGAGTAGCAGGGACAAGGATAACGTGGAGAATATAGAATGTGTCGTAGTACTTGTCTCGGACAGGTCCCAATGAGAGCAAAATAAGGAGCGTGAACAGGATAAACGCCTAATTTAAAGTTCGGTAAGTACTACTCAAGGACACAGATGATTCGCAAATATAAACTCACCGTCCACGCGAAGATGAATCTCTTGTAATGCCACGCGTAAACATACGCCGCATCGTCCGTGCCAACGCGCATGTCCCTGAACAACTGCACGCTCCATAACGTTGCATGCAATGCTACCAACGCCCAGATGAGCCGGCCAATCCAGCGGTGAAGCCATATGAGTTTGTCGGAATGTATATGTGTGAAGAAAGGTATGGCGAAAATTGCGAAAGGAGGACGCTTGAGGGCAAAGAGGACGCAAAGAGGGAAGAGCGCGAAGGCTATGAGACCTGCCCTGTTCCCAGAGGCCCACCAGGCTTTCTGAATGGTGTATTGAGGGATGTATGAGGCAACACTGGGCACGGCGGCACGATGGAATAACCTATGTGATGGAGCTATGTAATCGGGTCCTAGGAAGACGGCTGCCAGAGACGCAATTGTCAGGGCGGTGAGAGTGAGGAGTTGCGCATTCGAGGGCAGAAGAAGTGGTTGCTTGTGACGTTGACCGCTCTTCTTGGCTTGAGCTAAAGAATGCTTCTTCCGCCATGTCCGACGACGCAAGGACCATTTGCTCCAGTAGGCACCAAGAAGCCCCGAACGTAGATCGAGAAGATTGGATACTGCGAAAATGACCGCGACGATCCCTATCGCGACCCATAAGAAGTGGGCGTATCGCCAGGTTGTGTGGCTAAGGGCGTGGATCTTTAAGTACGCCGTGATCCACTCGATGTCATTATCGAAGGCGGGTGTAGTTGGGTTGGGATTGTGCAGCAGCTGAGAATGCGAAGGGAGTGTCGACATTTTGACCGGCGGTAGGTTCGCGACCTTGGAGGCGCGAGGTGAGAAAAAGATGGCTTCCAAGCTGGTCAGTTTGAAAAAAATTAGGCAACGGCAGGAGAGTATTTATGCAAAGCTGATATGAAAAAGCCGGGGCTGTACCGGCAGCAGACCGTGCGATCTCGGATAAGACGAAGAAAGGTGCAGCAGACTGTACAGCCAACCGAGCGGACCAGCGAACGAGAGCGCCCAAGCATTCCGTCACCCGTCCGACAGGGGGTTGGAATTTCCGGGAGCGAGCCAAGTGCCCGGTCCGATAAGCTGAACGCGTATGATCAGCGCCCACACGATCTTATATTGATTGGCTATTTGCATTTGCTGCCGACCCGTGATGTTGATTTTGACTTGGCGCGGGCTGTGTGTGTGGAGGGTGGAGGGCACGTGCTAGAGAAAAATAGCAGACTTTTCGGACTTTCCGCACCATCAAACCTCTTCACATCACGAAAATGTCAAATCCGTCTCTCGAGGATCCTGGAGCTAACTTGTTTAGAACTATCTACTTTCCGTCATTTCGATCACATCACCATCACCATCAGTAGCGACCGGCTGCCATCCAAATCCAGGTGTCCTCGTTGACTGATTGTAAAGTCGTGACAATAGAGGGGACAAAATCGCTGCCAAAGAACGTAAGTTAAGTAAGGCTCATTAGGACAGCCAACCTTCTAATACTCACGCAATCTACTTAGAGGAAGGGATGCTCCGTGTTGAGTAATGTAATACATAGGGACGCCCGTCAAGACGAATCCTTGATATTGTTCAGCACAATAGGGACAGGCAGTGCTATTTCAACGCACCAAGGACAGCCAGCGCCTCTAGTGGCGCCGCGATGATTGGCATGAGCAGGAGGAATAACGCAACCTATGCTGGTCAGCTGCCAGCCAAGATCAAAAGACAAACAACACGCACTGCACAGAATGTTAGGGGTGTTGTAATCCACGTTCTATATGGTCTACATATCGGGCATTATAAATGGTCTCGACCCAGGCGAATGGTCCGTACCTATCTAAAGTCGGCTCTTTAAATCTCAAAATTATAAGGCCAAGGACCTTTGTGCAGCTTAGTCATAAATACAGGCACTAGTTGAGAGACCTACAGTGAGAAAAAAAAATGCCCAGGATGCCACGACAGTAAAATTGATGAGGGAGCGGAAACCGCCCCCCAGAAGTATGAAGGCAATTGTGATGCTTGCCTGTAGGAGCATGGCGTTTAGGGGAGTCTTCCTGGTCGGGTGTAGCCGCCCAAACAGAGCAGGTAAGTATCCTTCCCTACCCGCAACATAGATCAAACGTCCTGCTGTGAAAAAGGAGCCTAATACCCCAGTCAGCGTATCCATAACGTGAAGTGAAAGCAGTGACGCGCCATTCAACGCCCCGAAACAAGAAAAGGCCACCATGAACGCGAAGACCGAACCCCCGACCGGGCCAAAAAGGGCACGACCAAAGTCAAGAGCGACTGTGTTGCTCAGCTCCACAGTACTCTAACGCAGTTTAATGCAACGGGCATAATCAGTGCAAGATGTCTCCACCTTATCAAGCACCACGAAGTAGGAAACATTAGCAAGCAGAAACAACAACTGCAAGCCAGGTTCAGACGTTATGGGCGTTGACAATGTTGATGGACTCGAACCGTCACAGTGAACATGCTGAGGTGTATGACCCGCGGAATATTTTTTTCTGGTTCAGACACTTCCCCTCCGACGTAGTTTGCTTGATCCCACCCGTCGAATGCCCAGAGACCCGAGTAAAGGGCAAGGGCATATGAAGATGGGCTCGTAGATGTCCCATCAAAAACGGCCGTTGTAAACGAGGTAGTTGCTCGACCCCTTGCCAGTTGAATTATTCCAAGTAAGGTTATGGATATCTGAAAGTGGTTAAAAGCTATTCAGGAAGAGCGGGGAAGTGCATACCAAAGAGAGTATCTAGAAGGGTTGTACTGTAAGTGTCCATCGCCATGCCCCAAACGCTTATGAGGCCCGCACCTTTACGCCTGTGAAGACGACGGCAATCCTAGTTCCTAGACTTCGGCCAATAACACACACAAAGGTAATCAACGAAACGGCGACAATCGCTGTGACTTGAATAGCCCATTGTGGGATCTCATCCGGTGAAACGGTACTACGAGTCGCATGCCAAAAAAGTCTGTTGAGGTATTCTGCGAATATGAGGCTGATAACAGCGTTGGCCCCTTGGGACGTACTGGATTAAGTTATTACTTTCGAGCAGGAGGGCATAGAACGGTACCAGGTTTTAAAGCAGATATAGCTGTCCAGGCGAACAAGTAGGACACAAGCGGACCGTACGAGTATGCCAAGTATGCCTGAGCACCGCCGTTCAATGGTATCGCGGATCCCAGCTCCGCAAAGCTACTTGCGCCCGTCCAACCCAACAAACCAGACAATGACCACACGATAAGACTGGCACCAACGCTCCCAGTGTTCGCAACGACCACACCTGGTGATGAGCTACGGCGCTTTTCAGTATCTATCCGCTCTGCGTCACGGTATGGCATTGACATACAATATACCTGAACCAATCTGAGAGATAATTAGCAGCCACATTCAGAGAAGTGTCCGAAACTCGCCTGTGCGCCCGCGACCAGAGCCACGCCTACAGAAGACAACGTCCACACAATCAATGTCTAAATGCGATATAAGTTCCAGCATACCATTAATTATCCCAATAGTTTTCTCCCCACTGACACTCCGGAGCTCGTCCGGCTCACTCAAACTTGCACTCAACGGCAACAGGTCCCTTTCAAATCCAAAGCTGGACCCGGAGAAGGAGCGTGTTTTGTGGTGTGCTGTCGGAGCTGCACTTTCGAGTAGTTCCAGGGCCGTCAATGAATCATCTGAACCACGAGAAGACCTCGAACGCAATGAAAGTCGTTCTTGTTCCAAGATGTCCTGAGGCAGCCGTGGGACATTCATGATAGAAAAGAGCGGGATATTGTTGGGGCTGTCCTCCGGACCTGGCGCTATCCGATGTTCAAATATTCCTATTTTAGTAAATGTTAAATTCGGAGAGGCAGCCCCGCGCCCTTGAGCTTATCTACTCAGTGCTTGCTAGGGGCTGATCCCAATATTGATCCAATACAATCAAACCCCGACACAGCATCAGCCAGGGCGCGCGGCGGCAGAGGCCAGTTCCCCCATTTGTCTCACAAATTTCAATCGGAAAATACTGTACCTTGGGCGGTGATTGAATGGAGAGATTGAGCAAGAGATTCAAAGAATGCATACTCCCAAACAGGTGACGCGATGCGGGTGCGCGTGTATTTGTCAAAGATGACATCGCACAAAGTACCCGCCATGCGAGTGACACAATCATTACACAAACGCCTAACTGCCACTGCTGCTTTCATTCTCATCGTCATGAAGTGCTTGTGCCACAATTTGATGGATTTCGACGCAATGCTCTTGACACAGTCGAAGACTCTGACATTTACCTCTTGATTTCAACGAAGAAACGGAGCAAACCGATCATCGCCCACCTGAAATGCTTTAGTCGGAAATACACGACCAGTCTGCCAAATGCTCGTCGTCGAGTTCAGGGCAGGCATGCATGCGCACAGCAACATTCCCGATGCTAGCTGACTTTCTTCCTCGGTAGGATCCAACCAGACGTCGTCTCCAATGACAGCCTAATAGTCGACATTGAGAAAATATAAACATAGACAGAGACTTGAGCTTACTCCAGCACATGATACGACCAATCCAAGCATTTCTATTCCAGCTTTCGCGAGTGAAGTAGATGCAGCGACTGTGGCAGCTGCGACGCAGCTCTCGATACCATCGCACTCGATGACGGTTATGAATATGTCTATGACAGATTTTGGCAACAAGTCCAGTCGCACACTAGGGACTAGTGCTTGTTGAACCAAATTGGCTATGGACCTGTCCTCCGCATCCTGAAAATGATTAATGAGGTGAAGGGTTTAATGGTCTCAAGCCTCTTACTCGAATGGGTGCTCTCCGCACCAGGGATGAGAACGGTGCGAATTTGACTTCCACATTCAACCTCCCAACTTCGTGGTATGCGGAGCTCTTTGATTGACGAGGACCGTACCTGAATAATAGAAAAGACCTGTTCAGCGCTGGTTATGGAATATGACTGTAACAAGCTACCCACACCGCGCACGCGATTTTAGTGCGTTCTGTTTCAATATATGCGGAGCCATTAGCTTGTTTTATGAAGCCTGTATTTAGAACTGCCCGTGTCACCTTTGTTTAGTAAGAGGCACAGAGGAAATAGTTGTGTACCTCGCACATATGGGTCGAATGTCTTCAGCCCGTCTGTTCCTGCGTGTCTGCCCTAGTCTCCAGCCCTTGTACAGGAGGCCGCGCTCCTCGTGGTCATCATCGAAAATAGGTTGAAAGCTCTCAGCTGGACCGTGAACACGTCTTCTATCGAATCCGCCTTGTGCCATGATTGAAGTTGATATGACGCTCACCAACGCCAACAAGTCCTTGTGGACCAGTGGTGGTGTTCAAGTTTGTACAACGATAGCTGCAGTTTTACGTAATGTAATGAAACTGTCCTTCTCTCTCACCAACAAGGCCGCCTCCAAGCCAGTTGGCGACGCGCCTTCACTCAAGCATCCGACCGCCTTTGGATCGCTCGAAGATGACACTACCGACGATGATGTACTCCAATCCGCACGCAATGGCGGTACGGGAAACGGCGAGTTGGTGGCACGAAACATCCAGTTGTCAAAATCAGCACAGAAACGCATGGAGAAGGAACAGCAGATCGATTCCACCGTCTATCAGTATGACGAAGTATGGGATAGCATGCAGGATGCTAAAGTTAAGCAGAAAGAAGTAAAGGAACGGGAGTCCAAGGAAAGAAAAGTGAGTTACCTCGACACGTTGCCATCGTCGTGAACTAAGGTGCCCTTTAAAGCCTAAATACATCAGTGGCCTATTGTCATCGGCTGCCACTCGCAGATTGGATCATTTGAGAGCGGAAGAAAAAATGATCCAGAGAGAGAGAGAGGCAGAAGGAGATGAGTTTCGTGACAAGGATGCCTTCGTGACCCAAGCGTACAAGGATCAGATGGCGGAAGTGCGCCGGGCAGAAGAAGAAGAGAGGGAGCGGGAAGGTGTGTACTGACTACTCACTCACGGACACACATCCTAATTGACATGTACTAGAACTCGAGAAGAAGCGTGGTTCATCCGGAGGTATGGCTCACTTCTACCGCAAACTGTTGGAGGAATCGGAGCAGAAACATGAAGAAACTGTTGCGGCGACCCACCCGAGTTCAAAAACTGTCAAAGGGCCACAAGGGGCGACTCCTAATCTTACCATTGTCCGACCACCCGAGTTCACTCCGAAATCGGATGCCGAGCTCGCCCGTCTTGCTCGCGAGCAGGGAAAAGACGTAGAACTGAACGAGGACAATCAAATTGTTGATAAGCGCGAACTTCTCTCCGCTGGTCTGAACTTATCTGCACCAAACACGAGGCGAATTGGTCTTCACACGACAAAGAAAACAGACGCTCCTGCCACAGAGGTTCATTATGCAGTTGGATCAGCTGCTAGCCGAAAAGAAATCAATGAGCGGCGAATGCGGGAGATTTCCTCTCAGCTTGCAGAAGAGCGAGAAAGAGTGGTGAAGGAGAAGGAGCGGCAGGAAAGCGATGCGACTGCCCGTCTCGTCGCGAGACGAAATGACGATGCGGACATTCAGAGGGCGCTGGAGCGATATCAGGAGCGGAAGCGACGGAAGTTAGACAAAAGCCCGGAGGCTGCAGAAACTTGATATATCTTTCGTTTTCCCTCACATTGTGTCGTTGAATGGTAAATCCCGGTAATATGGATGGCTGGCTGGTTTACTGTAAATACCAGCACGGCTTCGTCGGCCCGTCAGTGACCATACAAGCGATTGAGACGGCGGTGTGTCGAACGCCCCTTGCCTAACATGGAAGAGGGAGGCAGCAAGAACAAGAAAACGATTTTTGTCGGAGGTATCGGCGAGGATGTAGATGAACAGGTAATCTTAGAAAGATTTTCAACATTTGGTGGGCCTTGTTAGCAACGCTGTCTCCACCATTTGACCCTACTCTTTCTAGGGGATGTCATCGACATTCAACTCCCTACAAATGCAACGGGCAGACCGCATGAAAATCGTGCGTCTACTGCCACGAAATCCATGGTTACCTCTGCTCATTTCATATAGCTGCGGATCTGAAGCACCGGGGTTATGCCTTCGTCACATATTCATCAACGGGTGACGCGCAAGATGCTATCGACAACATGGACCTGAACGAACTTCGCGGTCGAATTCTGAAGGTCAGCATTGCGAGACCCATGAAGGGAGTGACCCCAGCAACTGGCAACCGAGCCAGTAAGTCGTGTTCGCTCGTATGAGGTGCCCTGCTAATGGGTCCGTCCTTTTCAGTCTGGGAATCTGAAGAGTGGCTGAAAGAATACGCTAAACCGC
>WNFG01005487.1_pt1 | contig 10655 bp, 3 predicted proteins | sample 5400431 | NCBI WGS metagenome assembly WNFG01 (sample SAMN13153346, study PRJNA577476) | soil metagenome | isolation source: 120 cm saprolite under Douglas fir tree site 2 hole 3 replicate 2 | place: USA:California | collected 2015-04-18
ATCTCTGCCAGCGGGGGTCCGATAGGGCGCGGTCCAGGCGCCGGAGGGGAAATCGTTTTCATCGGCGGATTGCTGGATCACGCCGTCCAGCGAGATATGTTCCATGATCCTGATCTTTCTCATACGGTCTCCTTGAATATAGGTTTTTGCTCGCCTGCGGCAGGCGCGGTAAACACTATTCCGATGGGGTGTTCGACCGAAAAAACGGGCTCACCTCGCCCGACGCCGGGCAGACGACGGCGCCCATACGTGCCCACTTCAGTGCCTCGTCCATGTCAGCGGCTTCCCCTATCGAAAGACCGCCTATGTGCTCCTTGGTCTCCAGGTATGGCCCGTCGGTGATAAGCACCTTGCCATCGGGCTGCGCTCGCAGCGACTTCGCGTCGCTCGCCGGGCTCAGGCCGCCAGCGAAAACCTCCTTGACACCAGAAGCCTCCATCTCCTTGGTGAGCGCGTCGATATCGCTTTCCATCTCTTTGTCCTGGGCGGACGGGTCAAAGTTGTCCGGCAGGAAAATCGTAGCCAAATATTGCGTCATTCCTTCCTTTAACGGCCTTCGGGCCAGCAGCCCAGTAGGGTCACTACGAAAAAAGGAGCGCACCTCAACCGGCGCCCGGCAAGCGACGACGGCCTTGCGTGCCCACGCCAATGCCTCGTCCATGTCAGCGACTTCCAGTATCCAAAAACCGCCCACGTGCTCCTTCGTCTCCAGGTATGGCCCATCGGTGACAAGCACCTTGCCATCGGGCTGCGCTCGCAGCGACTTCGCGTCGCTCGCCGGGCGCAGCCCGCCAGCGAAGAGCCTGACACCCTTAGCCTCCATCTCCTCGTTGAGCACGTCGATATCGTGCTCCATCGCTTTGTCCACGCTGGACGCGTCAAAATCGTACAACTGCAAGACAGAACAGTGAACGATGCCAAGTTGGACGGCGAAAGTGGCGACCTGCTCTTTGAATTCTCTGACAACGTCAAGTTCCGGGTGTTCAACTTTACGAGTTATGAAGCCTGGGAAATCCACTTCCCCGATGGCACTGGGGAATACTCCAACTACGCTAAATGAGAGCAAGAGGGATTCTTTTTCGTACTCTTCTGCGTTCAATTGCCCGCACGGATAACCGGATAAGCGCGGCGGGCACTAACCCATTGGCTGGCAATAACGCGTCATTTCGACAAGTTATTTTGGCACCTGTGCGCCGAACCGTTCGATTTGATCGTTGGGAACACACGCACGCTCGACGGTGTCCTATAGTGCGGGCCCGGCTCAAATACGAGGGATCAGATGAAGACCGCACTTCAGCCATTCCCGTTGAATAAAGCATCTCCGCTTTTGACAGGTCTCCTGACCCCCGCGCATTTTCGGCCTCCAGTGTCAGCGATTGGAAGCGTTTCGCCTCCGCCGACTCAAAAGCCGGATGAAACGCAACCCGCAACGCTGTCAGCAGTCGGCCGCCGGTGGATTCTCGAAGCATGTCAACCCATGCCATTGTACCGCGATCAGCAGAACAGAACTGTCTGATAACTGATGTCGAGAATGGGTGTTAGAGACGGGCGCGAGGATTGCATCTGCCCGACTTAAGGCCACATAACGAGTCCGGTTGGACGCATGATGAACCCCCGGTCGAAATTTCTGAATGGAGGTTGTCATGCTTGAACATTATTTTCGTAAGCCGTCAACGGTTGATCGAATCCGCGCGAACTGGTTAGCTCCACAGATCGAGCACTACGTCGAGTGGATGCATACCCAGCAGTACGCCGCTCACAATATTCTTCGCCGTGTCCCGCGGCCCATGACCGGTGCCAACGCTGCATCCTCAAATCATTTTTGCGAAATCTCAGTCATAGCTAAGCAGTAGTCCGCTGTCACAGTCGACTGTCCAGAACCTGCTCCTGCACCTGTTCTTCAGTGTCTTTCGTCTGTCTGAGCTGTGCCCCGGTGGACAGGCCGAACTTCCATGAGCACAACTGCCCTCTTTCGCGTCCTTCGTCCAGTTACATACAGCAAATACACCCAGTAGGCTCGTAACGCGTGGGGAATTTGTCCGGACGCCCTCCCTCCCGGACAACTAAGTACTAGGAAAAAACGTGAAGAGAAGTATTAAGCACTCTTGGAAGAGTACTGGGCGTAGCCTGCGCTCGATTGTCAAGATCTTCCTCGCAGCATGCAGCCTAGCGTTCGCCGGTTGTTCCGGGCTGGTGATGGGAGACTCAACAAAAAGCCTAACACCCACCGCCCTCACCATTTCAAATCCAGCTGCCGGCAATGTCTCGGCGACCGCAGCGGCGATTGGCTGGCAGACAAATGTCCCAGCCGGTTCTCAAGTGGAATATGGCACGACGACTTCCTATGGTTCGAGCACGGCTCTCGATTCGACGATGGTCATAAACCATCAGCAGAATCTGTCGAGCCTGAAACCCGCCACTGCCTACCATTTCCGCGTACATTCAACCGATGCCAATAAGAATGAGGCTGTCGGTGTTGACATGACTTTCACAACGACGCCTGACACGACGGCGCCGACAGTCTCGATGACCGCCCCGGCCAGTGGAGCGACCGTCTCCGGCACGGTGACTGTGGCAGCCAATGCTACTGATGACGTGGGTGTGGCAAGCATGCAATTCCAGTTGGATGGGGCGAGCTTGGGAAGTCTGGTCACGACGTCACCTTATTCGGTTTTGTGGGACACGACGAAGTCGACGAGCGGGCAGCATGCGCTTAGCGCGATTGCCAGGGATGCGGCGGGAAACAGCGCCACCGGCGCAAGCGTGACCGTTACTGTTAACAGTGCAACCGCGCCGACGATCACCACACAGCCAGCGAACCAGACGGTGACAGCGGGACAGACCGCGACGTTCGCAGTAGCGGCAACTGGTACGGCGCCGCTCAGCTACCAGTGGCAGAAGAACGCAGTGAACATCGCGGGAGCGACGGCCAGCAGTTACACCACGCCGGTGACAACGACGGCGGACAGCGGCTCGACGTTCCGCGTAGTAGTAACGAACACGACGGGGACGGCGACGAGCAACGCCGCGACTCTGACGGTGAATGTGGACGCAACGGCACCGACGGTGCCAGGGGCGCTATCGGCGAGTGCAGTCTCTTCTTCGCAGATCAACCTGTCATGGACAGCTTCGACCGACAACGTCGGCGTGACGGGTTACAACGTCTACCGTGCTGGAGTGAAGATCGGCACAGCGCCGAGCAATTCGTATCAAGATGGTGGACTTAGCGCGTCGACTAGCTACAGCTACAACGTCTCGGCGTTTGATGCGGCTGGAAATACTTCCGCGCAATCCGCCGGCGCCTCCGCGACAACGCAAGCGGCATCGGGCGGGGGAGGAATCCCCACCGCGCTCGGCTGGTATCAGATCCCCAACACGAAAATGCGACCTGTTTGCCCGCCCAACACTGCGGCATACGCCTTTAACGATAATTGCCAGAACGTAGTGGCAGCGTGGAGCGGCGGAATCGCCGACACGAAACGAAACCGGCTGCTCGTCTGGGGTGGCGGACACGTCGATTACTACGGCAATGAAGTTTATGCTCTGGATTTGAATAACCTTACGATGAACCGGCTGAACAATCCTGGCCCGCTCGACCCTGGTCAGACTTGCGTGTCGGCACTCTCAGACGGGACAGCGAATGCCCGCCACACCTACGGTGGACTCTCCTACATTGCACATGCCGATAAAATGTACGTCTTTAGCGGCATCGTTGCGTGCACTAACGGAGGAGGGACTAACGATACCTGGACGCTGGACCTTCCCACTCTGACGTGGAAGCGGGAGGACCCCACCACTGGTGCTCCGCCGTCACTCGCACTAGGGCAGGGGTACAGCGACTACGATCCAAACACGAAGAACGTCTTCGTGGACGCGGTCATCAATTTCTCCAGCTATAATTTCGATACAAATACATACACGTCTCTCAACGGCAGTCAAAACTGGATCAGCGCTCATGCGAGCGCGGTGATCGATCCGGGCAGAAAGCTATTCATTATCTTTGGCCCCAATGATGGCAATCCCTGGGGAACTCTGGTTTACGATATATCGCAAGGAAGCAGCTACCAACTCCAAAACTGGACATCGCAAACGACAGGTTGCAGTGCCCTGCAGAATGCCAACTTCCCCGGATTGGCATACGACCCCGTGCAAAAAGTCATTGTGGGGTGGGCAGGTGGAGACACGGTGTATCTTTTCAACCCGGACACCAAAACGTGCACGCCGGTCACGTATCCGAACGGTCCGGGAGCGCCTCAGACGAATGGTACACATGGGCGATTCCGCTATTTCCCAAGCCTGGGTGTCTTCGCAGTAGTCAACAACGTGGATGGGAACGCTTATACACTCAGAATTGATCCAGCAACTCTGCAGGCCTTGAGCGTGTCAAATGTTTCTACGAATAGTGTGACCTCCGCTTCGGCAAATGTAACCTGGACCACGAACAACGCAGCAAATTCGCAGGTGTTCTACGGGACAACCAGCAGTTACGGATCTACGACGACGCTGGATGCAAATTTGGTGACCAGCCACACTGTGAGTGTGAGCAGCCTGAATCCTGCAACGACGTACCATTTCCAGGTTAAGTCGCTGGATAGTGGCGGGAGCAGCGCAAGCAGCGGAGATGTGACCTTTACAACCAGCCCAGCGACGAATCCCGTCCCTCCGGTGCTAAGCAGCGTGACGGCCACAAACATCGCGGCGAATTCGGCCACGATTACGTGGACAACCGATCAGTCGGCAAACTCACAGGTTTTTTACGGCACCACCACAGCCTACGGGTCGAGTTCGTCACTCGATTCGACCTTGGTGACAAGCCACACAGTAAACATCTCGGGTCTGACGGCAGCCACGCAGTATCACCTCCAGGCGCAATCTCAAAATGCCGGAGGAATCATGGGAACTTCGGCAGATCTGGTCTTCACGACAGGACCCGGAACTGTGCCAAATCCGTCAGCCAGTGACACGGTCACGATTCAGGAAACCTCTGGTACAGCGCAGGCCAATCGCGCAGTTTCGATTCCCCGTGCTTTCGTTCAAGGTGAAATCCCCAATTACGCACAGGCGTCGATCGGGGGCACCCCGGTGCTGACGCAGTGTGACGTGAAGAATCGTTGGCCCGATGGATCACTAAAATTCGCAGTCGTCAGTCTAGTCATTCCTTCGTTGCCGGCCAACGGCACGGTGACGATCGCATTTTCCAACCAGAGCACAGGCAACAATGCCGGGGGGTTAGCACAGACTGACATGCTTTCAGCGCCTTACAATTTCGAGGCGCAGGTTCAAGAGTCCGGAGCGAGTAGCCATACTGCAAGTGCAAGGACGATGCTCTCCAACGGCAGCTTCCGGTACTGGCTGCAGGGACCAATCGTTACGGCTGTCATCATCGAAGACCGCAGCACCGCCCGTACTTACGACTTCAATACCGATGGCGGGGCGGGCAATCCTTTGCATCCAATCTTTGAGGCTTGGTTTTACCCGCAAGGAAACCGAGTGGAGGCGGGATACACGGTCGAGAACGTCTGGGCAGGGTCCACCACGACGAATAGCATGAGAGATCAGACGTATAGCTTCGCGCTGGTGTCTGGACAGACAACTCCGACCACGCACTTCACGCAGGCCAGTTTCATTCACATCGGGAGGTCGCGGTGGTACCGGCACTTCTGGGTCGGAAATAATACTCCTCCTGCCATTCGGATAGATCACAATCTGGCATATATGGTCCAGACCAAAGTTATTCCAAACTACAACACCGCACTCGTCCTCGATAATGCGCTGGTGAGCGCGGAGTTCTCCGGAGCGCCGACTGGACCTCAGCCGGTGACCAGTTCGGGCAACATTCCCAAAGACATGAACGCCGGTGGTGCGGCAGATACGATCGGGCTCATGGCAAAGGGAGAGACGATGTACCTGATGACCATGGGGGCGGATGACCGCATGCTGACTGTGGTTCTCGGAAACGCGGATCAAACTGGCCGCGTCCCGTTCCACTACCGCGAGTCCGACACCAACCTGTTCTTCGACGCCGGAAATTCCGTGAATGCGTTCGCTCGTGTCCCCTCTGTCAACGCCCGTCCCATGGAGGATTGGGGAATTGGGTTTAACAGCGACTACAACAATAACTGCTCGGGAGCAAACACGAAAACGCTGAACCTTGGAAATGTGACTGCAGATGGTTGGGATACTAATGGAATGGATTCTTCCCACTGGCCGGAGATGGGGTTCGTGGCTTATCTAATCACCGGCAAGTACTATTTCATGGAAGAAACCGAAATGGCCGGAGCCTATATGTTGGGGTGGAGCGGCGGGTGTCCCGGCGCGCGCCGCAGCGGGGCATTTGGTATCCTCAACGAGCCGCAACCCGGACGCGGAGTCGCGTGGGCTTTCCGAGCGGTTACTCATGCTTGGTTGTCTTCGCCTGATGCTTCACCAGAACAAGCATACTTCTCCGACAAACTCGAAAACACAATCGCCGCATTTGAGGGCAAGCAGGCGATAACGATCTCCGACCCGAGCCGGCTAGCAGCTTGGACTTTGGGTACCCAAGACCAGGATTCCAAGGGGCCATCTCCACTCCATTTTTGGTATGGAGGAGAGGCGCAATTCATCGAATCACCGATGCGGACGGACGGCTTCCTTGCGGCCGCATGGTCCCCGTGGGAAGAAAGCTACCTGTTGTGCACCTTCGGAATGGCGCGTGACGCCGGCCTGGTCCATGCTGGAGACCTGCTCGCGTGGGGAGCGAACCGTTGGTTCCATCTGGCCCTCGACACAACAAACGTTAACAACATCTATCTAGTCGGCACGTACCGATTTCCAACGAAACTGGCTGCTACGAACAGTTGGGTCACTAACTACTCGGATTACAAGACGGCGTTTCTAGGAAATGGAGGAGGGCTGCCAACGAGCTGGACTTCGAACTGGAGCTGCAACTATGCGCCAGACGACGACAAGCGATATGAAGGGCTGGCAACTCTTGGGTTCCTCTATCCTTACACAGCCGATGGTTTCAGCGGTCAAAACGCATGGAACACCGTCTACCAATCTATGTGGAACACCTCCGGCTGTTTGCCAGCAGACTACCAATCAGGGGCTAACGCCAGCCCGAAGTGGGCGATCCTGGCACGCACGAAATAGTAGTATGCCTTTTGGGACCTTCGCCTCCGCGGTTCTGCAGTTGGGAATCGAGCCACGGAGGCGAAGTCTTGTTCACACCGTCCATAATTTATCCTTAGAAAGAAACATTACTGAGTCCAGCACCCAGCAAATATAACTAGGTCTGCTTCCCGTTTGTCGGAGCCAGTCAAAGAGATGTCCGATACACAGGTATGTCGACCGAAAACAGTAATAGTGTTATTCCCCGCTCGGAAATTGCTCTATTCTTGAGATCCTGCATGGCGGAGGGACGAGTCAAGTGATGCTCACTCCAGGATCTCGCGCACGCGACGCGTCTTGGTTCATTATATTGCTTTCCGGAATCATCACCCTTCTGCTTTTCCCTGGCTCCGCGACTGCTGGAGACTCACATAACATCATGGGGGCTGCAGAGGCCAATCCAACCCAAACTTCGTCAATCACCGACGCCGTAAGAATTTCCGATACTGCTGGCAAGGCACAGGTCAATCGACCCGTATCGATGGCGCGGGCGTTCCGCGAAGGGGAGATTCGCAATTTTGCGCAGGCATTCATTAACGATCACCCGCTCCTGACCCAATGCGATGTGAAAAACCGTTGGCCCGATGGTTCACTCAGGTACGCGGTCGTCAGTTTTGTCATTCCTAGCCTCCCTGCGAAAGCGTCGGTCGTGGTCACTTTCTCCAATCAGACATCGGGCAACAATGCAGGCTATGCCACACAAGACATCCTTTTGGACCCGTCGTACGACTTCGACGCCATCATCGAAATGACCTCAAACGGCACTCAACGCATTAGCGCCAGAGAGATGCTGAAGAAGGGTGCATACCGCTACTGGCTTCAGGGCCCGATCGTCACGGCCGTGATAATTGAAGATCGCACTCCTGACCGAACCTTTGACAAAGATTTTGGCGACGGAAGCAAAGCACTCCATCCTATTTTTGAAGCGTGGTTTTATCCTGAATCCAAGAAGGTCGAAGTTGGTTACACGGTTGAAAATATTTGGGCGAGTTCCCACGCCTCACGATCGATGAGGGATCTGAACTATGGTCTCGCCTTAAGTTCAGGAGCCATGACGCCAAAGGTCAAGTTCAGGCAGCCCCCCTTCACGCACATTGGCCGCACCCGCTGGCACAAGAGATACTGGTTGGGTGACGCGCCTCCCTCCATCCATGTAGATCACAATTTCGCTCATTGGACTTCGACGGGTGTACTTCCCAACTGGGACACATCCATCCGCGTCACGGGCTCGTTGCTTTCTTCGCGGACGGGGGTCGATACTGCGACGGATCACATCGAAGGTACTGTGAAGGGAATCGGGTCTTACGAAAAGGATTTGACTCAAGGTGGTGCAAGCGACTGGATCGGTCTTGCCCCACTCTGGGATATTCTGTACTTGTATTCGATGGATGATCGGTTGCTTCGGATTTCATTGGAAAATGCAGACCTTGCTGGCCGGATTCCGTGGAATTTTCGCGAAGCCGAGACGCGGGCGGGATCAGGACATTTTTTTGACACGGCTGGCAAAGTGGATACCTTCGGCCGCGTGATCTCGGTAAATGCCCGCAAACGCGTCACGCTCAGTGACCTCTCAATGGATTGCTACCCGGGAATCGGGCCGGACCAGATCCTAACAGGACCAATCAATGGCGAGGGCTGGGCGACCTCGCGAGATCACATGCCAGATGTCGCCTATATCCCTTATCTTATTTCCGGCGAGTATTACTATCTTGAATCTCTGCAGTTACAAGCCGCTTTCATCGTAGGGTGGAAACTTGGCTGTGCGGAGGAATCCTACAACCGGCAGGGAGAGGAAGGTTTTCTTCATGATTCACAATTGCGCGGCGATGCTTGGAGTTTCCGCACACTTGCTTACGCCGCGTTCGCTTCACCCGATGGAACGCCGGAGAAGGCCTATTTTGAGGACAAGCTCCTCAATAACATCGCTGAGTGGGAAGGAGCACTAGACATTCAGCTTGACCTTCCCTCGAAACGCCGCGAGTGGGAGTTCGGGCACGCCCAGCGACGTGATCCGAGAGGTATATCTCCCCTTGGATCCTGGGGCGATCGAGGATCTGAATTTGTCCAACCGCCCGTCAAACGCACTGCCAAGGGTGCAGCCTCACCTTGGGAAGAGAATTTCTTGATGAACGCTCTCGGAATTGGGCGGCAATTTGGCTACCCGACCACGGCGTTGTTGCAGTTTGGAACGCGACGGTTGGTCAATCAGGTGCTAAACCCCGTAACCTTCCCGGAACTCGTAGAGGCTTATCGCTACCCCACCACAAACTCGGCTGGCAAGTGGATCTCGACTTGGCAGGAGTACAACACCTATTATGATCACGCTCCAGTTCGCGGCCAGTGGAAATCTCCCGAAAACGTAGATCACAGCTACGGCTTCATCGCTATGGCGGCTCTGAGCCACATGGTCACTTTGTCCGCGGACGGGTATTCGGGTAGGGAAGCTTGGGAATATCTGAAAGCCCACAAGCCAGGTCGGGAGCACTTCGCGACGGATAGTCCGAAGTGGGCTCTTTTGCCGTGGGAAAGTGCATCAACGAATTCCCCTTCTCCATCGATCACTGCTAAGCTGCCGATAGATTCTGCTGAAGATGCTGGAGCCAATGAAGTCGGAAAAGAAACCACAGAAATTCGTCCCGGATCCGCGTCAGTTGTGGGCACGGCTTCCTCGGTTGAATACTCATCTTCTGCTGGCGTGGCTCCTTCGACGGTAAGCGGGATTCCAAATACTGCTGGCTGGCACCAGATTCCCCATACGAAACTCGCCGAAGTTTGCCCGCCCAATGGTCCGCAATACGCGTTTGCCTCGAACTGCACAAACGTTGTCGCTGCTTGGAGCGGCGGGATCGCAGATCAAGGCCGCAACCGATTGGTTGTCTGGGGCGGAGGCCACAATGATTACTACGGAAACGAACTCTACTCTCTAAACCTGAACGATTTGTCCATGACTCGACTGAATGATCCGAGCCCTCTCTACTCTGGTCCACCCCCAATTCCCTGCAACACAACCCTGCCGGACGGAAAGCCAAACGCGCGTCATACTTACGGTGGACTGTCTTATATCGCACACGCGGATCGCATGTACGATTTTGGAGGAATCGTAGCTTGCACGAACGGAGGCGGGAGCGACGACACTTGGACGCTGAGTCTAGGCACGCTTCAGTGGACGCGCATGGATCCTCATAAAGGGACTCAGCCGCGCACGATTAATGGCGTGGTTATGTCTGACTATGACGCGAATACAAGGCTTGTTTTCATGAATAATCTGCGAGACTTCTATAGCTATGACTTCGGCAAGAATTCATATTCCAGACTCCAATTCGATGCGCGCGACCTGAGCTATCACATGACCGCTGTAATTGACCAAGACAGGCGACTCTTCGTAATGTTCGGCGGGGAAAGCGATGGAAATGGCGGCATCAAGGTAATCAATATCGGGGCTCGCAGCAATTACCAAGCGCAGGACTGGAATGCTCGAGTGCGGGGATGCGATCCACTAAGAA
>WNFG01007201.1_pt1 | contig 10654 bp, 11 predicted proteins | sample 5400431 | NCBI WGS metagenome assembly WNFG01 (sample SAMN13153346, study PRJNA577476) | soil metagenome | isolation source: 120 cm saprolite under Douglas fir tree site 2 hole 3 replicate 2 | place: USA:California | collected 2015-04-18
TGGCGGGCGAGCGCGCCGCGCAAGGCCGCGTTGAATCTCGCGCTGCTGCAAGCGTACGCGTGCCTGCTGCAAATATGCGGGTGCCTGCGGCAAGCATGCGCGCTGCCGCTCCACCGCCACGAGCGATGGCCCCGCCACCGGCGCGGGCGTCGACTGGATCCTACGGCGGCGGCTGGAGTCAGGGTGCCGCGTCGCGCGGCTCAGCCTCAGCGTCAGCGTCTCATTCGGCGCCAGCGGGCGCGTCGCACCCTTCGTCCTCGGCGTCTTCGGGACATCCTCGCTAACTACACCGGAGCAGCGGAGACGTTGCTCAGGAGAAAATGAAGCCGGCGTAACCGACAACGCTGCTGGTGTCGCCGGATACGTCCGCGGAGGTTGCGTAACGCACCAGCTCGGCGTGCTTTGCGGCGAGTGCGCGAAGAGCGGTGAGCATGGCCACCGCCGGACCGAGGCCGCACATCGAAATATCTTCGTTTCTGCAAACGTCGTAGAGTCCGCGTGGATTCAGCGCAAGAATTTGGTCGATGGCTTTCTTGTCCTTTAGGCGCGTAGTTGCGTCGTTTTCATAGTGATTCAAATCGGAAGTTGTCAGCAGCAACGCTTCGGGATTCGCGGCCAGAACGCGGCCAAGCGCTTCGCCGACGGCGACGAGATCGTCGAAATGGACGGTGCCGAGCGCAACGGGCACAAAGGAAACCCCGGGAGACAGTACCTGCAAAAATGGCAGTTGCACTTCAAGCGAATGCTCTGCGCTGTGCGCCACGCGGTCTTCTCGGAGAATAGGGCACTCCTTCTTGAGCGCGGCCGACAATGCCTCGTCAATTGGTGCGTCGCCGAGCGGCGTTCGCCAAGCTCCGCTGGCAAGAATGGCGAGGGATTCGCCGCGAGGAAAATGCCGGACTCCAAGAATCACAATTTTTTGCGGCAGAGCGACGCGAGCAAAGACGGCGCCGGCGACATGGCCAGAAAAAACGTAGCCGGCATGCGGCACCAGACAAGCCTTCACGGCCTGGGGTTTGGTGTCCGGTTGTGGCGTCGCATATTTGCGCACTAGCGTAGTCAATTCTTCAGGATCGGCGGGATAAAAGCGCCCAGCGACGGCAGGAAGACGAAGCACGGCAGAGCTCGAAAGAATCAGATTGCCTTGGAAGGTTTCCCTTTAATCTTAACGGCCCTTTGCGAAGCAGGATCGTACAGCACGGTCACCTTGTCGCCGTACTGGTAGCCGCCTTTGTCGACAATCTGCTGCATTTTGGCGGCGGCAGCTTGAGATAGCGGGAAGGTGCGAACGGCAAGGTCGTTGCCCTTGGCGCGCACCGTAATTTGCGCGATGTTGGCGTGCATCACGAACCCTTCAAATGTGTTCAAACCGGTGGGCTTGGGCGCGGGCTTGATTGCGCTGACGATTATCGGCACGGCGGTGTCGACGACGATGGGCACGACCACGGGAACCGGGCCTTGCGCGCGGGCCGGCGACGAAAGTCCACCGGCCAGCACAAGAGCTGCAATCCCCGGGGCCGCGATGAGTTTCACGGATTTCATTCCAAGTCGTCCGTCGCGATTCTTAGGGATTTGAGAAAACGCACGTCCTGCGGGGTCATGGCCAGTCGCGCCACAGGTCTTTTGTCGGCGTCTTGTTCGAAGGATTCCTGATCCACCTGAATGCGGAGCGATTCCAAGAAGCGCTTGTCCTGCGTGGTCAATTTCGAGCCTGCTTCCGCTGCCGCGTCCGCGCCGCGCTTCGCCAGCCCAATGGTGGCGTCGAGCTTCAACACAATATCGTAGCCGTGCGCGCGTACCCCGGCGATGGCGCCGGTGATGCGGTCGGACTCCGATACGGTGTCGTTGATCGCGTGTCCCAATTCACGAAGCAGGTTTTTCAGGTGGTCGTCTAGTTGCAAAGGCGGTCTCCCCTACCTCTGTAAACATTTTAGGCTCACCTTGTGTTGGATACAAGCAAGCTTGAGGATGTTGTCTCCAAAGTGTTCACAGCCCTTGGGCAGTAAATTTGTGCCTTTTACGAGAGGCTTGGCAATGCATTGCGCGGTTGATTCTGCGTTAAGATGTTCCGGTGGGTACATTGAGCGGCGCGGCGCAGGCAACTCCCCAGGAAACAGGATTTCGGCGATTTTGGCGTGTTTTAGGGCAACTTTTTTACGAAGTGACCGGCGCTGTGTTTGCAGTTTTGGCCCTGGGTTGGCTGAACTCCGCGTTCCGTGCGTGGACACGCGACGTTGCGCCCTGGCTGATCGTGCTGGCGGTTTGCCTGGCCGGGCTGTTTGGTTTTTTTTCCGTGACACAATTTCTTCGCGCACGCCGGATGCGCTGACGTATGTCCGAGACGAAATCACCTGCAAAAGAACGCAAAGAGCGGCGGCAACGCTTCACCACGCCTTCCGGGCTTCCGCTAGAGCGTGTCTACACGGAAGAGAGTCTGCGCGGGGGGGATCCCGAGGACGTACTCGGCTATCCCGGCGAATTTCCGTACACGCGCGGGATTTATCCTTCGATGTATCGCGGCCGGCTGTGGACCATGCGGCAATACGCCGGCTTCGGCTCGGCGGCGGAATCCAACGAACGTTACCGGTATTTGCTCAGCAAAGGGCAGAGTGGCCTGTCTGTTGCGTTTGATCTACCCACGCAAATCGGAATGGATTCCGATCATCCGTTGGCCCTGGGCGAGGTCGGCAAAGTGGGGGTGGCCATCGATTCACTGCAAGATACGGAAACGCTGTTCGAGGGCATTCCGCTGGAAAAAGTTTCGACCTCGATGACGATCAACTCTACAGCGGCGATTTTGCTCTCGCTTTATGTGGCGGTGGCGAAGAAGCAAGGCGCCAATCTCGCGAAACTGTCTGGCACTGTGCAAAACGACATCCTGAAGGAGTACATCGCTCGCGGAACATATATTTATCCGGTGCGGCCGGCGATGCGCATCGTCACCGATATTTTCGCGTGGTGCCGCGACGCGCTGCCCAAGTGGAACACGATTTCGATTTCGGGTTATCACATTCGCGAAGCGGGCTCGACGGCGGTGCAGGAAGTGGCGTTCACGTTGGCGGACGCCATTGCGTACGTGCAAGCGGCACTGGATGCCGGGCTGGACATCGACGATTTCGCGCCACAGCTGTCGTTCTTCTTCAACGCGCACAACGATTTGCTGGAAGAAATTGCCAAGTACCGGGCAGCGCGGCGACTGTGGGCTCGCTTGATGCGCGAGCGCTTTCAGGCGCGAGATGCGCGGTCGCTGCTTCTGCGCTTTCACGCGCAGACCGCGGGTTCGTCGCTGACCGCGCAGCAGCCGGAAAACAACATTGTGCGCGTGGCCATCCAGGCGCTTGCGGCGGTTCTCGGGGGCTGCCAGTCGCTGCACACTAATTCTATGGATGAGGCGCTGGCGCTGCCGACGGAAGACGCGGCGCTGATCGCCTTGCGCACGCAGCAAGTCATTGCGCACGAAACAGGGGTGGCCAACACCATCGACCCTGTTGCCGGCTCGTACGCCATTGAACATCTGACCAACGAAATCGAGGCCGGGGCGCTGGCCTACATCGAGAAGATTGATTCGCTGGGAGGAATGCTGCGCGCGATCGAATCCGGGTTCGTGCAGACAGAAATCCAGAAAGCCGCTTACGCATACCAACGGGCGGTGGAAAAGAAAGAACAAGTGGTTGTCGGCGTGAATGATTTTATTGCAGAAGAAGAGCGAGGGGTTGCCACGTTGCGAATTGACCCGCAAGTCGAGCGCGAGCAAGTCCAGAGGCTGCAAGCGTTGCGTGCTAGGCGCGATACGCACAAGACGCAAGCCGCCATTGCTGAGCTTGAGCGCCGCGCCGCAACGAATGAGAACCTTATGCCCGCCATTCTGGGCGCCGTCGAAGCCTACGCGACCGTCGGGGAAATTTCGGATGCGTTGCGCCGTACTTTTGGCGAATACCAGGAATCCGTCGTCATCTGAGCAGGATACATTCCCTTGGTGTCCCGCTGTAGTATGCTCGCCGCACCAACTCGCTATGAAGCTGATTCTTGCCTCCGCTTCGCTTCGCCGCGCTGAAATTCTGCATGATGCCGGGCTGTCGTTTGTTGTGCTTTCGTCCGCGGTGGATGAAACTCCGGTGGCGGGGGAATCGCCAGAGGAGTTGGTGCAGCGGCTCGCGGACGCCAAGGCGGAGTTGGTCTCGGCGCGGGCGGTGGGTCCAGCGATCATCATTGCCGCGGACACGGAGGTCGTGCTCGACGGGCACGTGCTTGGTAAACCGCGCACCAGCGAAGACGCACGCCAGATGCTTGCGAAACTCTCCGGGCGCACGCATTCGGTGCTGACCGGGGTCACGCTGATCCGCCTGCCCGACGCCGAGCGCCGGAGTTTTGTCGAAACCACGAACGTGCAGTTCGCGCAAATTCCTGGCGAAGAGATTACGCGCTATCTGGCAACCGGCGAACCTTTTGACAAGGCGGGCTCATATGCCATTCAGGGCCGCGCCGGCCGCTACGTTCCGCGCATTGAAGGCTGCTACTTCAATATCGTCGGCTTGCCGCTGGCGCGTCTGTGCCAGCAACTGACCGAGCTCGGATGGTCAGAGGATTAGACGACCTAGGCCGATTGCGCATGACTGGAAGGTCGGTGATGGAAAAAAAGAGGTGCCCTTCTCGCGAAGAGCACCTCGGGCGTGGCTCAGGGTGGAGGAAAAGTTTTACTTGGGCTGGGCGGAGCTTTGCGTCGCGGCGTTGTGCTTCTTGCGGTAGATATTGCGCGACGCTTGGTTCTGTTCCTTGTTGACCTGCTTTTTCTCGCTGGCCGTCAACGTGCCGCCGTTGGCCTTGCGGTCGCTGGCCACTCGCTTGTTGATGCCTTGCTGCTGTTTTTCGAGCTTGGCCGTTTCGCCGGGAGTGAGCTGGCCGCTCTTGATGCCCTGCGCGATGCGGTCTTGCTGATTTTCGCGACGCTGTCCGACTTTGTTGTTGCCGTAGTGCGCAGTGTTGGCGTTGTGCTTGTCGGTGTAGATCTGCTTCGAGAGTTGATTTTGCTGCTGGTTGACCTGCGCTTTTTCGGACGAGGTCAGCTTTCCGCCGTTGGCCGCGCGGGTCTCTTTATTGATGGCCGCTTCCTTCTTTTCGAGGTTGGCGGTTTCGCCGGGAGTCAGCTGGCCGCTCTTCACGCCGTTGGCGATGCGGTCCTGCTGGTTCTCTTTGCGCTGCGCAATGCTGGGATCCGCCTTCTTCTCGGGTTGCGGCGCCGGTGTAGCTGCTGGCGAGCCCTGCGAGGAAGACTGGTCCTGCGCCAACACCGTCGAAGCACCCGTCGCGCTCACGAGCAGTGCCAGCGGTACTGCGCTCCACTTCAGAAAGGTAATTTTCATGCGTTCTCTCCTAAATGGCTTGGAAAGCGTGTAAGAACCGGGTCACCCTGGGATAGCGAAATTGTGCGAGGTAAGTTGACGGGTGGCTACTGCTCTGAGGGACAGGTTTTCGCGTTCTAGCGTGCTTTTCTGGTACCGATTGGGCACAAAAAACGGCCTGCGGGCACGGCTAAGAATAAAAAAGGGCGGCCCGCGGCCGCCCAATTACGAATTGAAGTTCTTGATGGAAAAGCGCCTAAGTCTTTTTTTCTTCCGCTGGCTTTTCTGCCGGAGGCGTGCTCTGCTGCGGCGGAGGGGTTGTCGGGTGCGCTGCCCCAGACATGCCTTCTTTGAAGCTGCGGATGCCTTCACCCAAGCCTCGCGCCAGTTCAGGAATTTTCCTTCCCCCGAAAAGGAGCAGGATAATCGCCAAGACTATCAACCAATGGATAGGACTAAATTCGCCCATGAATCGCCTCCACGCGCCCTCTGCGGCGCGCTACTCTCACAACCCTAACTCAGGATGCCTTGCGCGGCAAGTGCGCTCGCCACGCCTCTTTATGCCTCTACAGGATAACACGCTCGTCGCCCGCGCGCCGGGTCACCCGCTCGCGGTCGAGGTATTCGAGGAGCGGAATCGCGTACTTGCGGGTAATGCCGGTCAACTCCTTAAAGGCGAGCACCGAGATGCGCTCGCCCTTGGTTTTCTTGAAGACGGAAAGGCGGTCGCGGAGTTGCGCCAGCGCATCGCAATGGAAAATCAACTCGGGCGTGACCCGCACCAAGATCTTGTCGCGCAAGAGAATCTGCAGGATCTTCTCCGCGCGCCTTGCTTCCACGGGCATCTTGCTCAAGACCTCCTTGACTGACGGAACGGCCAAGCCCGCGGTCGCGAACGCTTTCTCGATCTGTTCTTTGGCGCGCGCCTCCTCAGGGTCAAGGCTGATGGTTGCGCCGGCGCGCTTGACAATTTCACCTTGCGTCTCAAGCTTTTTTTGCGCCAGAAGCTCATCGAGGGCGGCCCGGAACGTTTCCGGCCGAACGCGCCTGCCAAGGCTAGACCGCAAATCCTCGCGGGATATTCCGGGGAGGAGTGGGTTTTCCTTGTGGAATTTCTCGATTCTTGCGGCGATCTTCTGACGGACTTCGTTGAAGCTCTCTCCGGAGAGCAAAACCAGCGGCTCCGCGGAGACAATTTTTATCCGGCCACTCTCGGCGAGTTTCTGTGTGGTTGCGTGGATTTCGTTTTCGAGCCAGCCCGTGCGTGCGACTATTTCCAGGAAGCTTATGCCGAGTACGGCGCGATCGGTCATTGCCGCGAGTACTTCAAGGCGATCGCCGCGCACTAGTATTTCGAGAAAGGCTACGCGGCCAGTGTCGCGAAGAGTGGGGCGGCGCGCCAGCGGATCGAGAACCACGCCACCGCCGATTGTGGTTACGGGCGAAAATTGCCGCACGATGAAGCGATCGCCAGGCAAGATCAGCACATCGTCCTGCAAACGGAGCTGCGCGAATGCGCTTTGACCGGGCGCGAGTTCCTTCTGCGCGTAGAAAATCAGTTCCGCGACCGTCTCGCAGGTTCCAGCGTGGAAATGGACGCGGCTGCGCTGCTTCATCTTTGGTGCTGACCGCAAAAGCTCCAGTCGGGTGTCAATCCGTCGCGTCGCACGAAATTTCCCCGGAGTAGCCAGCACCATGCCGCGCTGCAAGGCAGTGTGCTCGATACCGGCAAGATTTATGGCGGTTCTCTGCCCGGCGGCAGCGCGTTCCACTGTTTTGCCGCCGGATTGCACGCCGCGCACCCTGAGGCGTTTGCCCGCCGGGAGCAGTTCAACTTCATCCCCAGGAGCCACGCCTCCGGAAATGAGCGTCCCGGTGACAACCGCGCCAAAGCCTTTGATGGCGAAGGCGCGGTCAATGGGCAGGCGGAAGTAGCGGGCAACATCTTTTCCCGCCGCCTGCTGGGCTACAGCGAGGAGAGCCTGCTTCAATTCGGGCAATCCCGCTTGAGTTCTTGCGCTCACGGGAACAATGGGCGCACCTTCGAGAAACGAGTCGCGCAAATATTCTTCGACTTCGAGGCGCACCAGCCCGGCAGTGTCGGCATCGACAAGATCGCTTTTTGTGAGCGCCACGACGCCGCGCTTCACGCCGAGGAGCTGGCAAATATCGAAATGTTCGCGCGTTTGCGGCTTGATCGATTCGTCAGCGGCGATCACCAGCAACACGAGATCGACTCCCGCCGCTCCCGCAAGCATGTTGCTGACGAAGCGCTCGTGTCCCGGCACATCGACAAATCCAAAGCGGACGCTGCCCTCTTCCAGGAACGCGAAGCCCAGATCAATGGTGATGCCGCGACGCTTTTCCTCTTCCAGGCGGTCGGGATGCGTGCCGGTGAGAGCTTCGACAAGCGAAGACTTGCCGTGGTCAATATGCCCGGCGGTGCCGACAATGACGCTTTTCGATGGGCCAGTCATAGGTATTTGAACGCGAAACATCAGTCGTGAACGTTGCCCGGTAAAGGTAGCACAGGCACTCCCGCGAGCGCTTTTCTCCATTTCGGCAAGCTGCCGCCATTTCAGAGACTTCGGGAGGAAAACTGGAATTACTTGGCGGCGGTGATTTCGTCCACGACGGCTTGCGCGGCCGCGCGCGGATCGGAGGCGGCGAGGATTGGCCGGCCCACTATGAGGAAATCTGCGCCGGCGCGAATTGCTTCGCTCGGAGTCGCGGTGCGGGCTTGATCGTCGTCCTTGGAGGCAGAAACTTTGTCCTTTGGGCGCACGCCGGGCGTGACAATCAGGAAATCGCGCCCGCAGGCCTTGCGAATCGCGCGCGCTTCCTTCACAGAAGCAACGACACCATCAACCCCAGCTTTCTTGGCAAGCTGCGCGAGTTTCAGCACGCGGCTTTGTGGTGTGCCGCCGAGGCCGACCTCCCGCATCGCTTTCTGGTCCATGCTGGTGAGAATCGTGACTGCGAGTAGCCTTGGCCGGTCCGCACCCATCGGCTGCGCCGCACTGATAGCTTGCGCGGCAGCATGGAGCATTGCGCGGCCGCCCAGGGCGTGTACGTTCACGAGTTGTACTGCGGGCATGGCGGCGCAGGAAAGTATGGCGCCAGCGACGGTGTTGGGGATGTCGTGAAATTTCAGGTCCAGGAAGATACCTGGGCCAAGTGCCGCAATCTCGCGCACGGCCTGCGGTCCTGCCGCGCTAAAGAGCTGGCTGCCGATCTTGAACATACCGACAAGATCGGCAACCTGCTTGGCGAATTTCAGAGCGGAAGATAATGAATCAAAATCCAGTGCTACGATCAAACTGCTGCGTGGATGGGCGTCGAAGCTCAACGTTTCTGCGGCAGCTCCATCAGCTCTAGCCGGACCTGGCTCACGCCCGAATGGATAAGGCCGATTTTCCGGGCGACGCGATAGGATACATCAATTTCGCGTCCTTCTTGATAGGGACCGCGATCATTAATACGTACCAGCTCAAATTTCCCGTTACGGGTGTTTACGACCCGCACCAAAGAGCCGAACGGGAGATGGGGGTGCGCGGCGGTGAGTGCTTCACTGTCGAAGATCTCGCCGTTGGCCGTCTTGCGGCCGTTGAACCCGGGTCCATACCAGCTCGCATTACCCACCCAGGACTTGATCGCCTTTGGGGGTTGGCTCAAGTGCGCCACGAGAGGTGCTTCCATCGCTGGTGCGATGAGGAAAAGCAAAGGAACCCAGCGGAGTGCAGCCCAAATTACGAAGAGTCGGTTTCTCATAGTGTTGTCTTTGTGCTACAACTTCCCGAAAAGTGTAGCGAAAAGGAGTCATTATGTCAACCAATTTCTGCTGCTATTTTCCCTTGTATATCTCTTATTTTACTAGCTTTAGCTTGTACTAGAGCATTCGTAAGGGCCCTCGCCAGCCTCTCACTGGCCCTCGGGTCAGCAAAGCTGGCCGTCCCGACCTGCACGGCCGAAGCCCCTACGGCGAGGTATTCAAGCACGTCTTCCACCGTCTCTATGCCACCCAAGATTCCCTAAACGCGACCTTAGGGTGCGTATGTCCACGGCCATGGCGGGGTAGGTATTGGCCACAGTCAGTGCATCGGCTCCAGCTGATTCGGCCGCTCGGCCGATAAGTCCAATATCTGCAACAAGAGGTGACAATTTCACCCACAAGGGGCGCCGGACAGCGGCTTTTCGGGCGGCTGATACGACTTCGGCCACTTGGGCAGGGTCATTTCCGAATTGCAATCCGCCCTTTTTCACATTTGGGCACGAGATGTTGAGCTCGTAGCCAGCCAGTCCTTCGGCATCTTCCAGTATGCGGATAACCTCGACGTAGTCTTCAAGGCAGCAGCCGAAGACGTTGGCCAGCACCGCGGTATCGTATTTTCGGAGTACTGGCAACTTTTCTGCGACGAAAGTGCGGACACCCACGTTTTGCAAGCCCACGGCATTGAGCATGCCGGAGGGGGTCTCACAGAGCCGGGGTGCCGGGGCACCTTCGATGGGTTCGCGCGAAAGGCCCTTGGTCACGAAACCGCCAAGGCGGTTGAGATTAACCAGGTGGGCAAACTCAACGCCGTAGCCGAAGGTTCCGCTGGCAGCGAGAATGGGATTCCGCAGGCGCAGGGCGCCAATCTGTACGCTGAGATCGACAGCGTCCGCGGCACTCACTTCGACAGAAGCTTACCACGAAGCGGGTGCAAGTCGCTGAGTGCGTCATTTGGCGAGCGCTTGCCCCAGGACGTGACCGTCGCGCGAGGCCAGGGTGATGCCGCACAGCGCCGCCAGCGTCGGGGAAACGTCCGCCGGGGTTACCTCCTCGTAGTATTCGCCATGCCGGATGCCGAAGCCCATGAACAGAACTGGAACGTGCTGGTCGTAGTTGTATGGAGCGCCATGACTTGTGCCGTAGGATCGCTCCTTACCAGCGGGGGTTCTGTCCATAAGCCAGTAAGGCTTGGGCACGATGAAAAGATCGCCGCTGCGTCCCGGGAAATAGCCATTGGCCAAAGCGCGGAGCGTGGGGCTTTGCGTGGCCGGACGATCTTGCAGTTGCTCGGCGCGGAAGATTTCCGCGACTCCTGGCTGCGCTAGCGCCGCTTCCGTCACTGCGCGCATGGCGTGCGGGTTCTGCTTCAACTTTTCGTACACGTTCGGAGCGAAATATACATCGCTGCTGGTGATCCGAGCGATGGAAGGCTTTGCAAAGTTGAATGGTTCCATGGCCTTTTCCATTTTCGCTTGCAGTTCGGCAAGGTGAAGCACGCCGGAGTCCGCGCCGGTTTTTTCCATATCTTCTGGCGCGGGGACGA
>WNFG01016551.1_pt1 | contig 10652 bp, 10 predicted proteins | sample 5400431 | NCBI WGS metagenome assembly WNFG01 (sample SAMN13153346, study PRJNA577476) | soil metagenome | isolation source: 120 cm saprolite under Douglas fir tree site 2 hole 3 replicate 2 | place: USA:California | collected 2015-04-18
TCGCCGCGGCGATCGCCGACATGGAGGAACGGGTGCCGCGGCCGCTGGTGCTGATCGTCGGCATGCTCGCCACCAAGGACCTGGAGGGTTTTCTGCGCAATTTCGCCGGGCTCGCCCGCCGCCTGATCGCGGTGCCGATCCATCAGGAAAACACCCTTCCACCCGACGTGATCGCCGCGGCGGCGCGCCGGATCGGCATTCCGGCCGAGGTCAGCGACGGCATCGAGCCGGCGCTCGCCGGAATCGCTCGGCTCGATGTCGAGGCGAGCCCGCGCATCCTGATCACCGGCTCGCTCTATCTCGCCGGCGAAGTTTTGGCGCAGAACGGCACCCTGCCGAGCTGATTGGTGCCTCGTGTTCCGGGCGCAGCGCAGCACACCGAACTGGGGTGGTTCCCAAGTTGCAGCATACTGCGGTGTGGTGCGCTGCTGAACCGGGACCCAGGCTGCACAGGAATGGACCCCGGATCTGCGGCGCATCGCTGCGCTCTGCGCCTTGTCCGGGGAACCCAGACCGCCGTATCATATCAATCCAGATATTCCGCCGGCTTGGTTTCTGGCATGGCGAGCCACAGCAAAAGCGTCGCGGCTGCGGCGACGCCCGCCAGCGTGAAGAAGCCGGCCCAATGGCCGAAGCTCTGGAACAGGAATCCGGTCGCCGCGGTGCTGAGCGAGGCCGCAACGGCGAGCAGCGTGCCCACCATTCCGCGCGTGAGATTGAAGCGGCCGGTCCCGGTGGTGATGTCGGTGATCACCAGGATGGTGAGCACGGTCACGGTCGCGCCGCTGACCCCGTCGAGCAATTGTCCGATGACCAGCACCGGATAGTCGCTGGAGAACGCGAACAGCAGCGCGCGCGGAATCTCGAGCGCGAAGCCGAGCATGAGCAGCGGTTTGCGTCCAAAACGCTCCGAATGATAGCCGGCCCACGGCGAGAGCACGGAGACCACGACCTGCGGCGCGACGATCAGGCCTGACATCATCAGCGACGACGCGCCGGCTTGGCTCTGTGCCAGATTCTCGCCGACGATCGGCAGCATCGAAGCATCGGCGAACTGGAACAGGAAGGCGCAAGCCGCGAAGAGGTAGAGCTTGCGGTTCTTGCCCAGTTCGAAGATGCGCTGGAAGCTCTTGGCCTGCTCGCCGGTGCCGGCGTTGCGGGCGCGCGCGTAATCGATTTCCTCGGGCTTGATCCGGCTGAGCGCGAACAGCGCAGGGATGCACAGCGCCGCCGAGGCGAGGAAGATGGCGCTCTTGCGGAAATAATCGCCGGCCAGCCCCATGGCGCCGGCGGTGAGGGCATTGCCGGCCGCGTCGAACCGAAAATTCCGCCCGGTGCGCGTCGACATCGCGCGGCGGCCGACGAGGCCGAGGCTGATCGCGGCGATCGCCGGGGTGACGATCCCGGCGGTGAGCCCGTGCAGAATCTCGGCCAGGAACACCAGCGGGAAGGTCGGCACCAGCGCGAGGATCAGCGCGGAAGCGGCGATCATGATGATGCCGATCGCGGCCAGCGCGCGTTTCCGGCGGAACGCGTCGGTGAGCGCGCCGCCGGGAATCTGCCCGAGGACGCCCGCGAGCGTGCCGGTCGTCAGCGCCAGGCCGACCTGCGCCTTCGACCAGCCGAGATCCGCGAGGTAGAAGGCCACGAACGAGCCGAACCCGGTCTGGACGTCGGCCAGGAAGAAATTGAGCCAGTCGAGCCCATGCCGGCTCTGGCTGGAGATGGGCGCGTGCAGCGATCGGCGCGCGCCCCGATAGGCCGCGATGGTGCGACGCAGCCGGCGCGGCGATCGGGACCTGACCTTCCACCGCAGCCAGCGCCGCGATCCTTTCACCGCGGAGCGCAGGCGACGAAGCAAGACGGTAGCCATGTACTTACAAGCGCGGAGCGCCGCGCAGGGTTGCCGGGGAAGCGGGCCAGGAGCAAAATGTCGGATCCCGAGCGCCCGCATCACTCCATGTCGTCTTGCTGGGCCGATCGCGCCGGTTTCGCGGAAAGCGTGCGGCACGCCCCGCCCTGCATGTTGGGCGCGCGGCGGACGAACTCGATGCCGTCGATCCGGGACTTGCCCGGCTCGAAGATGCGGCGGATCGCGGTGCCGTGCGAGCCCAAAGGATTGCCGGACGCGTCGAAAAAATCGCAGGCGATGATCACGTTGCTCACCGGATAATTGTTGCCGTTGCTGAGCGTGAGCTCGCCGACCAGGAGTCCAGCGGCGCGCTCCCAGCTCGGCCGGCTCAGCGACAATTTGTCGACCGGGCGATCCTGCCCGAAAATTTGATCTTGGGCCGGCGGCGCGGCGGAGCGCGCCAGCCTCCAGCCGGTGAGATCGGCGACGGCCGGGACCGCCACAACCGCGCCGAGGGTGAGCAAGATCGCAGCCATGAGTGCTCGCATTGCGTCCTCCACGATCGTCTCACGCTATCGATCAAAATCTCGGAGTTGGTTTCGCGTCCCTCGGGTTCGAGAACTCCTGTAGGCCCTACGGGTTCGGCCGGTCATTCCGCGGCGATCGGCATGGGAGCCATGCTGCGGCCGAACGCAGGCGCCGGCTCGGCGTCGAACCCGTCCGCCCGCTCGTCCTCGCGCACGCGGAACCACAGTGCATAGAGCGCCGGCACGACCAGCAAGGTCAGCGCCGTCGCGACGAACAGGCCGCCCATGATGGTGATCGCCATCGGGCCCCAGAACAGGCTCCGCGCCAGCGGGATCATGCCCAGGATGGCGGCGAGCGCGGTGAGCACCACGGGCCGCGCGCGGCGCACGGTCGCATCCACGACGGCGCGATGGCGGCCGTGGCCTTCCGCGATGTCGTGCTCGATCTGGTCGACCAGGATCACGCTGTTGCGCATGATCATGCCGGCGAGCGCGATGAGCCCGAGCAGCGCCACGAAGCCGAACGGCCGGTCCGACAACAGGAGCGCGCCGGTTGCGCCGATCAGGCCGAGCGGCGCGGTCAGGAACACCAGCGCAAGGCGCGAGAAGCTCTGCAGCTGCACCATCAGCAGGCCGAGCATGACCACCGCCATGACCGGGAACACCGCGATCAGCGCGCCATTGGCCTTGACGCTCTCCTCGATCGCGCCGCCGGTCTCGATACGGTAGCCGTAGGGCAGCGCGTCCTTGATGGCCTGCAGCTTCGGCGCGATCGCATTGGTCACGTCCGGTGCCTGCACGCCGTCGACGACGTCGCCGCGCACGGTGAGCACGATGTCGCGGTTGCGCCGCCACAGGATCGGCTCCTCGTATTCGTAATGCAGGCGGGCGATCTGCGAGAGCGGCACTGCGATGCCGTCGCGCGTGGCGATGGTGAGGGCAGGCAGGCGGCCGAGCTCGAGCCGCTCCGCCGGGACCGCGCGGGCGACGACGTCGATGTGCTCGATGCCTTCCCGGTGCTGGGTGACGGTGTAGCCCGACAGTAGCGTTTGCAGGGTCTGCGCCACGTCCTGCGGCGTGAGCCCCAAGGCGCGGGCGCGGTCCTGGTCGACTTCGAGCCGGATCGATTTCTGCTGCTCGGTCCAGTTGAGGTGCGGGTCGACCATTTTGTCGTTCGCCGCCATCACGGTGCGGACCTGCTCGGCGATGGCGCGCACTTGCATCGGGTCGCGTCCGACCACGCGGAACTGCACCGGGAAGCCGACCGGCGGCCCGAACACGAAGCGGTCGGTGCGCACCCGCGCCTCCGGCAGCGCGCCCTCGGCGATCGCCCGGTCGAGCCGCGCCTTGACGCGCTCGCGCGCTTCGAGGTCCTTGGTCACCATCACGATCTGGGCGAAATTCGCATTCGGCAGCACGGGATTGAGGCCGAGCCAGAAACGCGGCGAGCCCTGACCGACGTAGGTGGTGAAGGTAACGACGTCGGGATCGTCGCCGATGAGGCGCTCGGCCTTGCGCGCGGTCGCATCGGTGACGCCGATCGCGGTGCCTTCCGGCAGCCGCATTTCGAGAAACAGCTCGGTCCGGGTCGAGGTCGGGAAGAATTGCTGCTGCACCAGGGGAAATCCCGCGACCGCGGCCGCGAACAGCAGCCCCGTGACGGCGATCACGGCGCGGCGCCGGCGCAATGACGCCTCGATCATTCTCCGCAGCGCCCGGTAGATGCGGGTGTCGTAGATCGCCTGCGGATCGCCGTGCGCGCCGCGTTAGCGTGCCGGTGAGCATCGGGAACGCGGTCGAGGTCCACGCGAAGGTCGCGGCGCGGGCGCGGTCGAAGCCCTGCTCCATCTTCACCACCATCATCTCCACCGCGATGATGGCGTCGTCGACCAGAAGCCCGAGCGCGATGACGAGCGCGCCGAGGGTGATGCGGTGCAGGTCGAGCCCGGCCGCGTACATCACGACGAACACGATCGCCAGCACCAGCGGCACCGAGAGCGCGACCACGATGCCGGTGCGCCAGCCGAGCGAGACGAAGCTCACCAGCAGCACGATGCCGAGCGCCTCGACGAAGGATTCGACGAACTCGGAAATCGAATGCTCGACGATGTTGGGCTGGTCGGCGATCTGCGTGACTTCGATCCCCACCGGCAGCGCCGCGGTGATCGCGCGCATCGCGCGCTTGAGATTTTCGCCGAGCGTGATGATGTTGGCGCCGTCCTGCATGGAGACGCCGAGCCCGATCGCCGGTTTGCCGCCCTCGCGCACGATGAAGCTCGGCGGATCCTCGTAGCCGCGCGTGACGTTGGCGATATCGCCGAGCCGGAAAATCTGGCCGCCGGCCTGCACCGGGACCGCGGCGATCGCCGCGGCGCCGGAGAAGCCGCCGGTCACCCGCAGGTTGATGCGATCGGCGGCGGTGTCGATCGTGCCGCCGGACACCACCGCGTTCTGGCGCGCGACGCTGTCGAAGATCTGCTGCGGGGTCAGGCCGAGTGTCGCCAGCTTGGCATGGCTCAACTCGATGAAGATCTTCTGCGGGCGCTCACCGATGATGTCGACCTTGTTGACGTCCGGCACCCGCAGCAGGTTCTGGCGCACGTCCTCGGCGCGGGCTTTCAGCGCCGCCGGATCGAGCCCGTCGGCGGTCAGCATGTAGATCGCCGAATAGACGTCGCCGTATTCGTCGTTGAAGCGCGGCCCGACGACCCCGGCCGGCAGCTCGCCGCGGATGTCGGAGACTTTCTTGCGGACCTGGTACCAGAGGTCCTTGACCTTGGCGGGCGGGGTCTTGTCGGTGAGGAACACCTGGATGAAGGCGACACCCGGCTGCGCATAGCTCTCGACGCGATCGAGATACGGCAGCTCCTGGAGCTTCTTCTCGATCTTGTCGGCCACCTGCTCCTGCATCTCCGCGGCGGTCGCGCCCGGCCAGGCCACGTTCACGATCATGACCTTGATGGTGAACGACGGGTCCTCGCCGCGGCCGAGCTTGAAATAGGAGAAGGCACCCGCCGCGCCGAGCACCAGGATCATGAACAGCACCAGCGCCCGGTGCGTGATCGCCCATTGGGAGAGGTTGAAGCGTTGCATGGTTGCGTCTCCGCTTCAGCGGGCGTCCACGGTATGGACCTTGAGACCCGCCTGGAGCTTTTGCACGCCGAGCGTGACGATGGTTTCGCCGTCCCGAACGCCGTCGGTGACGAGCGCGGCATCCTCGGTGAACGCCGCGACTTTCACGTCGCGCAATTCCAGCGCGCCGGAGGCGTCGACGACGTACACCGCGGGTCCGCTGCCGCGGTTGAGCACCGCCGCGAGCGGCAGTTTTGCGATCTTCGCGTCGGCGGTGCGCGCGAGCGTCACCGTCGCGGTCATGCCGAGCGCGACGGTCTCGTCGGCGTCCGCGATGGTGAAGCGGCCGGCGTAGGTGCGGGTTGCCGCATCGGCCTGCGGCGAGAGCTCGCGCAGGCGGGCGGTGAAGCGGCGGTCGGGATCCGACCACAGCCGCATGCTCGCTTGCGATTTGCGCGCCTCGCCGAGCCAGCTTTCCGGCAGGGCGACCACCGCCTCCTTCTCGCCGTGCCGCGCGAGCCGCGCCACCGATTGCCCGATCGCCACCACCTGGCCGGCTTCCGCCGGGGTCGCGGTGATGACGCCGTCCGCGTCGGCCTTGAGTTCCGCATAGGAGAGCTGGTTGCGCGCGAGATCGAGCGTGCGGCGGGCACGCTCGAGGCGGCCCTCGGCCTCGTCCCTGGCGGCGTTCTTGCGATCGAAATCGGCGACCGCCGCGAAGCCCCGGGTTTTCAACGTCGCATAGCGCTCCGCTTCGGCCCTGGCCTGGGCGAGATTCGACGTCGCCGCCGCGAGCTCGGCCTCGGCGCTTTCGACCTGCAGCACGAAATCCTGCGGGTCGAGTCGCGCGATGACGTCGCCGGCATGCACGACGTCGCCGTTGTTGATGAGCCGGCTCACGATTTTTCCGGCGACGCGAAAGCCGAGATCGGTCTCGTAGCGCGCCCGCACCACGCCGACGAACTCGCGATTTGCGCCGTCGCGCTCGAATTTCACGCGCTCAACCTGGACCGGACGCTCGAGCTTGGCGGCAGCGGCGGGCGAAGTCGGCGCGGTCGCGGCCGGGGCATCGCAGCCGGCGAGGATGAGCGAGAGCAGGAGGAGCGAGACGAGCGCGCCCGCGATCTGCACGGCGCCGGAGATTTTCAGCCAGGAGGTCGCCATCGGGAGCTCCTCTTCACGTCGGGTTCACGTATGTGTGATGACTGACGATATTCGTCGATCGTCACAATTTGGACAGACCAAGGCCTGGTACGAAATCGGCATGGCGGTCAGGTCCGGGGGGTGATGGCGCGCAGGAGGAAGCGCACCGATTGCCGCACCGCGGCTTCGAGATCCTGGTGCTCTTCGAGGCAATGCCCGATCAGGACCGGGTGGGTGAACATCACCATCGAGCGGTTGATGAGCCCGGCGGTCTCGCGCGGGTCGACCGGCTCGAACTCGCCGGCCGCAATCCCGTCGCGCAGGATCAGCCCGAGCACGTTTCCGATCGAATCCTTGTGCGCCCGAATGGCTTCCCAATTGTGCTCGATGGCGACCAGCACGATGTCGTGAACCCGTTGTTCCTCCAGCAGATTTTCCTTGTTATAGGCGAGGATTTCGAGGAACAGCCGCTCGACGCGGGCGGCCGCCGGCGCCTTCGAGCGCGCGACCGCCCAGGCCTTCTCCTCGAGCTCGGACAGGCAGCGCTGGCAGATCGCCTCGACGATGGCGTTCTTGGACGGGAAGAAGCGGTAGACGTTGGCGGGCGACATGCCGAGCTCGGCGGCGATGTCGGCCACCGCCGTCTTGGCGAACCCCATGCGCCGGAACAGCGCGTCCGCGGTCTCCATGATGCGCGCCCGCGTGTCGTCGGGCCTGAGCTTGACTTGGGGGTTCATGGGCGCTGCGGTTCCAGGGCTGCGGCTGTGAATACTGACGAATTTAATAATTCGTCACAAGCCGAATGTCAAGGTGTGCGCCCGGGCCGGGCCGTATGGTGCGTCGTGCCGCGCTGCAGGCGCCGTTGCTTCCGGCCGATCTTCAGAGGTGTTTGGGCGTTCCCGGCTTGCGGCTGCAACCGACTCCGACCTTGGGGGTTCTACAAGCACCCTGGGGGCGGCCCGAGATACCGATCAGGTTCCAAAAAAGAGGATCCGAAATGGCGAGGAGGTATTCACCCGGCGCTTCGAAGGACGTGGAACGCGAGATGCGTAAGTTCAAGCGCGGCACGCTCAAGAGCGGCAAGGGCGGCAAAGGCGGCAAGGTCAAGAGCCGCAGGCAGGCGATCGCGATCGGCCTGTCCGAGGCGCGCCGCGAAGGCAAGCGCGTCCCCTCGCGACCCGTCGGCCGTCCCTCGAAGACGGCGCGCTCGCAGGCCGCGAAGAAGGCCGCGCGCACGAGGAAGCGCCGCAGCGCCTAGGCTCGGCGCCTGGGCGTCGATCGGCTCACTGCGCGGCCTCACGCCCGCTCGCGACGCAGCCCTTCGCAAACTCCCGCAGCGCGCCGAGCACCTCGTCGGGCCGTTCGCTCATCAGTATGTGGCCGGCGCCCTTGAGCGCCACGACGCGCGCGTCGGGCAGGGCGGCGGCAAGCTCTCGGCCGGCCTTGGCGGGCGTCATCAGATCGCGCTCGCCGAGCACGAGCGTCGCCGGCACTTTTACCTTAGCGGCCGACGCAAGCCCATCCCGATAGGCGTTGCAGGCGAAGAGATCCCGGAACAGCACGCCGGGGCGCGCGCGTTCGAGCAGGCGCCGGCCTGCGCCCAGCATCCAGGCGCCGGGCGCGAGCGAGCCGCCGATACCGGCCGCAACGCCGTAGCCCCAGATCGACACCATGTCGATCGCGGCGGGATCGTTCGCCTCGGCGGCTTTCAGCAGGTCCGGCGACACCGGCATCGCGGCCGCGGCGGCGATCAAGCCGAGCGCGGCGACTTTGTGCGGGTGCCGCGCGGCGGTCTCGAGCGCGACCAGCGAGCCCATGGAATGCCCGACGATGCCGGCGTTGCGCGCGCCCGCGGCCGTAATCAGCGCCGCGGTGAAATCCGCCATGGCGTCGATGGATTCCAGCGGCTCGCCCTCCGAGCGCCCGTGTCCGGGCAGGTCGGGCGCCAGCACGCCGAACTCGCGATGCGCGAACCAGCGCGCGAGCAGCGCCCACACCGTGTGATCGAGCCCGGCGCCGTGGAGGAAGACCACGGTGGGCAGCGCGGGATCGAAGTCGCGGCCGCCGGTGCCGGCAAAGATTTTTGCGCCGTCGACGACGAGCTGCACTTTCACGCCTTCTGCGAGGCGCGCAGCGCCTGGGCGAGATCCTCGACGATGTCGCTCGCGGCCTCGAGCCCGACCGAGATGCGCACCAGCTCCTCGCCCAATCCGGCGGCCTCGAGCTGCGCCGCGTCCATCTGCTGGTGCGTGGTGCTCGCCGGATGGATCACCAAGGTCTTGGCGTCGCCGACGTTGGCGAGGTGGCTCGCGAGCCGCAGGCTTTCGATGAACTTTTTTCCCGCCGCGCGCCCGCCCTTGATGCCGCAGCTGATGATCGCACCCGCGCCCTTGGGCAGCAGGCGCTTGGCGAGCGTGAAATCTGCGTGCGATTCCAGCGAAGGGTGGAGCACCCAATCCACCGCCTTGTGCTTGGTGAGAAACTCGACCACGGCCGCGGTGTTCTCTATGTGGCGCTGCATGCGCAGCGGCAGCGTCTCGACGCCCTGCAGCAGGTGGAAGGCGTTGGTGGGCGACAGACACGCGCCGAAATCGCGCAGGCCCTCGGCCCGCGCCCGCATGAGGAAGGCCGACGGGCCGAATTCCTCGGCGAAGACGATGCCGTGGTAGCCGGCATAGGGCTCGGTGATGGTCGGAAATTTTCCCGACGCCTGATAGTCGAAACGGCCGCCGTCGACGAGCACGCCGCCGATGGCGATGCCGTGGCCGCCGATCCATTTGGTGATGGAATGCATCACGATGTCGGCGCCGAGCTCGATCGGCCGGCTGAGATACGGCGTCGCGAACGTGTTGTCGATCAGCAGCGGAACGCCGGCCGCGTGCGCAATCCCCGCGACTTGCGGGATGTCGAGCACCTCGAGCCCCGGATTGCCGATGGTCTCGGCGATGACGAGTTTCGTGACGGGCCGCATGGCGGCCCGGAAGCCGTCGTGATCGCGCGGCTTGACGAAGGTCGTGGTGATGCCGAAGCGCGGCAGGGTGTGGGTGAGCAGATTGATGGTGCCGCCGTAGAGCGAGGCGGACGAGACGATGTGGTCGCCGGCGTTAAGCAGCGTGGCGATGGCGAGATGCATCGCGGCCATGCCGCTCGCGGTGCACACCGCGCCGACGCCCGCCTCGAGCGCGGCGAGCCGCTCCTCCAGCACGGCCGTCGTCGGGTTGGAGATGCGGGTGTAGATGTGTCCGGCGCGCTCCAGGTTGAACAGGGCGGCGGCGTGGTCCGTATCCTGGAACACGAACGAGGTGGTCTGATAGATCGGCGCGGCGCGCGCGCCGGTGACGGGGTCGGGATGCTGGCCGGCGTGCAGGCTCAGCGTCTCGAACGCCGGGGGTTTCGGTGGAGGCATGCTTTCCCTCGCGAGGACCTTCTCATGGTCGGTCGTTCCGGCCCAGCGACCCTGCACTTGATGCGGGGGAGCGCCGAGCCGGAATCCATGAACACAGGCTTGGCGACTATAGATGAAAGGTGGTGGTCATGGGTTCCGGCTCTCGCGCTTCGCGCTCGGCCGGAATGACAACAGCAGAAACCCGCTCCGCTTGGTCGCGGTCGCCGGGTTCTCGTCGACGTTGAGCTTCACCACCTTGATCTTGCCCGCCATCGTGCCGGCGATCTCCTCGAGCGCCGGCGCGATCATCCGGCACGGGCCGCACCATTCGGCCCAGAAATCGACCACCACCGGCTCCTGCGCCTTGAGCACTTCGGCATCGAAGGTCGCGTCGGACACTTTGCCCACGCCCATGGGGCACCTCGTATTTTTGCCCCCACGGAATCGTAGAGCCGAACGTAGAAACGCGGGCGGCGAGCGTCAAGGCGCCGCCAACGGCAGGGCTGCCATGAAAACCGGCGAAACTTAAGCTTTGAGCGCCGCCGCAAGCGCCGCGTCGAGCGCGGAAGCGGAAAACTCCGCGAGGTCGAGGCTGTCGGTCCATAGCAGGGCGGCGCGAACTTCGCGGCCCGGGTAGATTTTTTCCAGCACCGCGCGGTAGAGCGCGAGCTGT
>WNFG01012992.1_pt1 | contig 10650 bp, 9 predicted proteins | sample 5400431 | NCBI WGS metagenome assembly WNFG01 (sample SAMN13153346, study PRJNA577476) | soil metagenome | isolation source: 120 cm saprolite under Douglas fir tree site 2 hole 3 replicate 2 | place: USA:California | collected 2015-04-18
CGCTTCGCGCAGCGCGGCGTGACCGGCGACCGGGCCGTAGGAGGTGAATCCCGCGGCCCGGGCCAGCGCCTCGCGCAGCATCCGGTGAGCGGGCAGTCCCGCTTCGCCAAACCCCAGCGGCAGCACCGGCTCGCCGCGGCGGCGCCGTGCGGCCATGGTCTCGTTAGCCGCGAGCGTCGCGGAAACACCGATCTTCGCGGGGCCGAGGCACGAACGAGAGGGGTGAGCGGGACCGAGGCGAGCGTGGTCTACGGGCGAGACGTCCGGGTCTGGGTGCGGGAACGTAAGGGGTGGCGAGGGCATGACGGTGAGAGCCACTGAGGCTGGCACTTCCTAGCTGCGGGATTTGGGCGAATAAGGCTCGCGGTGAAGGGACCTGAACGGGATAAGTCCCACTGGCGGTGGCAACCCTGCGCACTTAGTCAAGTTTGCGTTGGGCTAAACCATAAGTACAAGCGCTGATTTCTATTGCAGAGAATAAGATTCTCTTATGCTCGACTTGCACAGGCTCCGCCTGCTCCAGGAGTTCGCAGCTCGCGGCAGCATTGCCCGGACGGCCGCGGTCCTCGGCTACACGCCGTCCGCGGTGTCGCAGCAACTTGCCGCGCTGGAGCGGGAGGCGGGCACGGCGCTGCTCGACCGATCCGCCCGCCGGGCCGAACTGACCGACGCGGGCAGGCGCCTGGCCGGCCACGCCGAACGCATCCTGGCCATGGTCGAGGAGGCGGAGACCGATCTGTCCACCGAGGCCCAGGAGCCGGCCGGGCGGGTCGTGGCGACCGCGTTCCCGTCCGCGGCCATAGCGTTCGCGCCCGCGCTCGCCCGCAGCCTGCGTGCCCACCCCCGGCTGACGCTGGTGCTGCGGCAGACGCCCGCCCGCGAGGGGCTGCGGCGGGTACGTTCCGGCGAGGTGGACGTGGCGATCGTGGACGACTGGACCGGCCGCCTGGCCGAGGAGATCGAACTGGGCGGATCCATCCTGACCTGCTACCACCTGATCAGGGATCAGCTCGTGCTCATGCTGCCGCGGGCGCATCCCGCCGCCCGGCGCGACGGGCCCGTCGACCTGCGCGCCCTGCAGCACGAGCCCTGGCTGGCCGCGCCGGCCGGGGAGCCGTCCCGGCAGGCCGTCGACCGGCTGCTCGCCGCGGTCGGAGTGGCGCCGCCGGTGCTGTCGGAGTTCGAGGGCATGTCCACGATGGTGAGCCTGGTCGCGCGCGGCATCGGCATCGCCATCCTGCCGCGGCTGGCCGTCGCCGCGGCGGAGCGCCGGGTCGCGGTCCGGGACCTGCCGCACGGCCTCGACCTGGCCAGGGACGTTCACGCCGTGGCCCGCACCGCGAGCGTGCGCCGTCCCTCGGTGGCGGTGATCGTGACCGCGCTGCGCGCGGCGGCCAAGGCGATGCCAACCCAAGAACCCCAAGGACCCCAAGGGGCCCGGTCCCCCGGGTCCCCGGCGGCCTAAGCTGGGTGACCTAGGCTGGCCGGGTGGATCTTCACCTCGACGGCGCGGCGCTGACCGCGCAACTCGTTGACACCCCGTCGGTCAGCGGCGAGGAGGGGCCGCTCACGGACGCCATCGAAGGCGCGCTCCGGTCGCTGCCGCACCTGGAGGTGCACCGGGACGGCAACGCGATCGTGGCCCGTACCATGCTCGGGCGGCCGGAACGGGTCATCCTGGCCGGGCACGTCGACACCGTGCCGCTCGCGGGCAACCTTCCTTCCCGCGTCGAGGGATCCCGCCTGTACGGCTGCGGTACCACGGACATGAAATCCGGGGTGGCGGTGCAACTCCGGCTCGCCGCCAGCCTTACCTCGCCCGGCCGGGACGTCACGTACGTCTTCTACGACTGCGAGGAGGTGGCGGCCGACCGCAACGGGCTGCTGCGGCTGAGCCGCTATAGCCCGGAACTCCTGGCTGGCGACTTCGCCGTCCTGATGGAGCCCAGTTCGGCGGAGATCGAAGGTGGCTGCCAGGGCACGCTGCGCGCCGAGATCACCGTGCCGGGTAAGCGGGCGCACACCGCGCGTTCCTGGATGGGCCGCAACGCCATCCACGAGGCCGGCGCCGTCCTTGACGTGCTGCGCGTGTACACGCCCAGGGAGCCGGACGTCGACGGGCTGCGCTATCACGAGGGCCTGAACGCCGTCGGCATCCGGGGCGGCGTCGCGGGAAACGTCGTCCCCGACGAGTGCGCGGTCACGGTCAACTACCGGTTCGCGCCGGACCTGACCGGAGAGCAGGCGGCGGATTTCGTTCGGTCGCTGTTCGGCACGTGGCCAGTGAAGGTGCTTGACGTCGCGGACGGCGCGAGGCCCGGCCTCGGGCAGCCGGCCGCGGCCGGGTTCGTCGCTGCGGTCGGCGGGACGCCGCGGGCCAAGCTCGGCTGGACCGACGTCGCCAGGTTCTCCGCCCTCGGCATCCCGGCGGTGAACTACGGGCCAGGCATCTCGGAGATCGCGCACACGGCCGATGAGTACGTGGAGATCGGCAGGATCGCTGAGTGCGAGGCCCGCCTCCGGGCCTGGCTGGACGCCTCCTGACGCACCCGCCTACTGGCCGCGGTGGCCCGCTTCGCCGCGGCCCTGGCCGCGCATCGGGCGGCTACGCTCGTCCCTGCGGCTCTTTATTAGCGGGCCGGGCCGCTGCCGAGCGCTATCGAGCTCGTGTGCCTTCCGCCGCCGATGCTCACCCAGTTGACCGAGATGATGTCACCCGGGTGGTACAGGGCGGTGATACTGGTCAGCGAGCTGGGTGTGGTGACCGGCTGGCCTTCGACCGACGTGATCACATCGCCGGGCACCAGGCCCTGCGAACTGGCGGCCGTGTTGCACAAGATGCCAAGGATGAGCGCGCCCGAGCTGACCGGCGCGATTTGGGCCGGGATGCCGAATTGCTGGTTAATGGCCTGGCAGGACGAACTGCTCCCGGGGGCCGCCCGGCCGCCGCTGCCCGTCTGCGCCTCGTCGGCGGCCTGCTGCTGCGGATTCGGGCTGCTGCTCTGCGCGACCTCCACGCCGAGGAAGCCAGGCAGTCCGATGTACACGGTGGAGCTGGGGCGGCCCGATGCGATCTGCCTGGCGATCGTCAGGGCGGTGTTGATGGGGATGGCGAAGCCGAGCGTGCCGCCGGCCTGCCCGAACTGGCTGGAGGTAGCGGTGTTCGCGGCGGTGATCATGCCGATGACCTGGCCCGCGTTGTTCGCCAGCGCGCCGCCGGAGTCGCCCTGCTGGATCGGGGCGTTGGTCTGCAGCATGTGGCTCAGGTTCTCGGTGCTATTCGAACCCTGGTCGCTGGCCTGGATCGAGCGGTTAAGCGCGTTGATGATGCCCGTGGCGGCCGTCGCCCCGCCGCGCCCCTGGGCGTTACCCAGCGCGAGCACCGGGGTGCCCAGGCTGACCTGCGAGGAGTCACCGAAGCTCTCGGTGGGCAGGCCGGAGGCGCCCTGGATCTGGAGCAGCGCCACGTCATCGGTGGCGTCATAACCGACGACCTTGGCCGGGTAGGACTGACCGGAGTTACCGCCCGGGCCGACCAGGGTGGCCCGCACGACCGTGGCCCCGTCGATCACGTGATTGTTGGTCAGCACGAGCCCCCGGGAAGAAATGATCATCCCGGTGCCCTCGGCCGTCTCGCTGTTGTACTTGAGCGTGGAGGTGATGTCGACCAGGCCGGGATCCACCTTTTTCTCCACTCTCTTCACCGCCGCCCGGCTGAGAGGCGTCGAAGAGGGCCCGCTGCCCGCCGCGTTGTTGCGCGGTCCGGGAACGTCGTTGGAGGATATCCCGGCCGACGGTCCCGGGCCGTGGTTGCCGACCGCCACGGTTACCCCGGCACCGATGCTCGCCGCGAGCGCGGCGACGGCGATGTAGACCAGGAAGCGCCCGCCGCGCCCCGGCCGTCTCGGCGGCGGATCGGGAAGAGCCCACCCGGGACCGCCGTAACCGCCGCCGGCCCGGTGCCCCCCAGGACCCCCGCTGCCCGCGTGGCCCTGATTACCCCCTGGATCCCCGTACCCGGGCTGCCCTCCGTAGCCGTCCTGGCTCCCGTACCCGGCTTGCCCGTAGCCGTCCTGGGTCCCGTACCCGGGCTGCCCTCCATAGCTGTCCTGGTTCCCGTACCCGGCTTGCCCGTAGCCGTCCTGGCTCCCGTACCCGGCCGGGCCGCCGTAGACTGGCTGGTTTCCGTACCATGCCTGCCCGGAGCCCGGCGTGTTCCCGTAGCCCGGCGTGTTGCCGTAGCCCGGCGTGTTGCCGTAGCCCGGCGTGTTGCCGTAGCCGGACTGGCTCCCGTAGCCGGGCTCCGGGTAAGAGCCCTGGGATTCCTCGCCAGATGGGCTGCCGAAAGCGATGGTGTCCTGAGGGCCGTTCTCCGGCGGGGGAGCCGCGTTCGCCCCGGGCCACCGCGTGCTTGCGGCCTCACCCTCGTCGCGCGGCGCCCACGGGCTCACGTACTCGCGCGGCTGCGGCCTGCCGCCTTCGCCATCGCTCTCGTTCTCTCGCATCTTCCTCGCCCTCGACCAGACCAGGGTACGTCGCGATCGGTTATGCCGGCTCTAGGTCTTCCAGCGACAGCCAGCTTCTATCTAGCCCCCGTGCTCGTGGTGTCGGCCAGGCCCGGCCGTCAGCCCGCCGGGCCCGCGTTGAGCGTCACCAGCGCGGTGTGCAGGCTGCCGCCGGGGCTGACCCAGGCCAGCGGGGTTTTGCTGCCCGGGCGGTAGCGGCTGACACTGGCGGTCAGTGAGCCGGGCGAGGTGACGGCCCGCCCGCCGATCGAGGTAATGACGTCTCCGGCGAATATGCCGGCCGAGGCGGCCGCCGTACCGCAGAGCACCCCGTCGACCAGGGCGCCGGACCTGGCGGGCGCGACGCTGGCCGGGATCGCCGTCGTGTCGCCGCTGGTGCAGCCGCTGCCGCTGCTGCTCACGACGCCGGTCTGCCGCAACTCCTGGCTGGCCTGCCGCCGGGGATCGGTGCTGCTGCTGTCGGGCACGAGCACGCCGAGGAACGCGGGCAGGCCGATCTGGATGCGCGGGCTGGCGTGCCCGGCCGCGATCAGGCGGGTGATGGGCAGGGCCTGGTTGATGGGGATGGCGTAGCCGGAGTAGACGGTTCCCCCGCCGGCCGCCGTGTCGATCCCGATCACCCGGCCCGCGGCGTCGGCCAGCGGCCCGCCGGAGTCACCTGGCCGGATATCGGCGCTGGTCTGCATCATGCCGCGCAGGGTCTCGGTCAGGCCGGAGCTCTGGTCGCTGGCCTTGATGGTGCGGTCGAGGCTACTGATCACCCCGGGCGCGACCGTCGGCGAGCCGCCTTGCCCGGCCTCGTTGCCGATGGCCAGGACGGGCGTGCCCACGGTCACGTGGGAGGAGTCGCCGAACGTGACCGCCTTGAGCCCCGGCACGCCCTGCAACTGGAGCAGGGCGAGGTCGTCGGTCAGGTCGTAGCCCAGGACCCGCGCCGGGTAGCTCTTGCCCGACGTCACCGGCGTGACCGTCACGCTGGTAGCGCCGTCGATGACGTGATTGTTGGTCAGCACCAGGCCGGCCGCGGCGTCGATGACGAAGCCGGTGCCCTCCGCCGTTTCCTCGCGGTATTGCAGGTTGGCGGTCACGTCCACGATGCCCGGCTCGACCTCGCGGTAGACGGCGTCGTCGTTCATCGCTCCCGGCCGGGCTACCGCGGCCTCGTGCGGCATCCGGGTCGCGCCCGGGCGGGAGGAACCGGTGTGCTGCACGGCCATGGTGGTGCCGACGCCCGCCGCGGCGGCGAGCACCGCCACCACCAGGTATGCAAGCAGCCCCCTGGCCCGGCCAGGCGGACGACGACCCCGGGGCTCCGCCGATGGCGTGAATGTGGCGGAGGGCCCGGCGGGCGACACCGGAGATCTCCCGCTCGCACTGTCGTCCTCGTGCATCCCACTGCCTTTTTGCCCGGAATCGACCCTCGCTAGTAGATTTCCCCGCCACGCGGGGAAATCAAGCCTGTTCATGCGGGCAAAACACTGACTTCACCTGGAAAACACCGTTCCCGTACCACCCCTGCGCCACGCGCCACCCCTGCGCCACGCGCCAACCCCCCGCGCCACGCGCCAACCCCCCGCGCCACGCACCGGAACCGTCGGCGCGTCTGGGAGGACGTATGCGTAATGTCGTGATACTCTGCGTCCAAGACACGATATGACGTGAATATCGTGCTGGGGCTCGAAGGGCAGGGATTCGGATGTCCGCGCCGACTCAAAGTGACCAGGACCTCTCCCGGCGCGAGGAGATGTCGGTTTCCGGCGCCGTCATGTCGGCCGCGCCGTGGGGTGCCGCCGCGGTGACCGGCGGGGTTGTCGCCCTGGGCGACCTGGGTCTGCACGTCATCGGCGCCGGGCTCGGCCTGGGCGCCCTGAGTGGCTCTGTTTCCATGGGCGCGGTGGCCTTCTTCGTCGTGGCCGCGGCCGGTGCCCTGTGGCGGGCCCGGCCGAGCCGGGCCATCCGGTGGGCCAGGAGCAATCCGTGGCGCTTCGCCGTGATGCCCGCGCTCGCATGCGCCGCCATCGCGCTGGTGCTCTCCGTGGTCACCGGGGGCGGCATCATCCACCCGGTGCTGAGCGGCTTGTGGCACGGCGGCGTCGTTTACGGCCTGACCGGCGCGGTCGGCGTGTTCACCAGGTCGAGGAAGCAGGCTGGCTCCGCCTAGCCGGAAAGGCCCGACAGGCCCGGCAGGCAGGGCTAACCCGGCAGATGGGGCTGGCTCGCGTAGAGGCTAGCTACCCTCCCGTGGCGAGCGCAATGCCCTTGTGAATGTCCGTGAGCGTCAGCGGGCCGAAGACGCGATCGACGACGCGGTGCCTGGCGTCAAGGAAGAAGGTCTGCGGCAGCGCGTTGACCCCGTACGCGGACCCGGCCGTGGCCATGGGATCCCACCCCACCGGGTAGGTGACGCCGTCGGCGCGGGTGAACGACATGGCGCTGGCACGGATATCGTTCTCGTCAAGCCCGACAATGGCCACCTTTCCGTGCTCGGTGCGGTAGAACGTGGCCAGCAGCGGAGTTTCTTTCTTGCAGGGATCACACCAGGACGCGAAGAAGTTCACGATCAGCGGCTTGCCCTCGTAGCCGCTGATCGAGACCTCCAGGGCGATCGCGGTCAGCGAGCCCGCGACGCACAGCGCGACAATGACCGAGACGATCTTGTGCCGGACCACTGACCGCCAGACCTCGCCGATCGCGCCTGCCCACGTCTGCTGTCCCATGCTCTGCTTCACCCTGACCGGGACTCCGCCCTGTGTCGTTCCGCCCTGTCGGCCGAATCACGGCTTTCGTGCCAGTTTGCCACCGGCGTCCACCCCGGCGCGTGACGCCGGCGCAAGCGCAGGCGGTCGCGTAGGCGCGGGGAGCCGCAGCTCGAACTCGCTGCCCCGGTCTGGGCGGTTGCTGACCAGGACGTCTCCGCCGTGCGCGCGGGCGACCGCGCGCACCAGCGCTAGCCCCAGGCCGGTTCCCCGGGGATGCCCGCTGTCGCCGCCGCGGAACCTGTCGAAGATGTGCCCGAGCAACTCGGCCGGGATGCCCTGGCCGGCGAACGCGAAGATCGCGATCAGGTTGATGGCGGAAAAGACCGCCCACACGGCGTCGAGCAACGCCGGCCTGAAAGGCCAGCTGAGCCTGATGGCCAACCTGCCGAGCCCCGAGATGCGGTCGGCGATGCCGCCCTCAGTGGTCGGCGAGCTGGTAGCCTTCACCGCGCACCGTCTTGATCAGGCTGAAGCCAAGCTTCGACCGCAGGCGCCGCACGCACACGTCGACCACGTTGGAGCCCGGGTCGAAGTCGTATCCCCACACGCTGGCCAGCAATCTGCCCTTGGGGACCGACTGGCCGAGGTGCTCCGCCAGTTCGCGCAGCAACAAGAACTCGAGCCGCGTCAGGGGTACCGGCCCCTGCCCGATGTCGGCGACGAGGCGCGCCACGTCCAGGGTCAGGCTCCCGGCCCGGATGACCTCCGCACCGAACTCACCGGGCCTGAGCGTATCGCCGCGCAGGTGGGCGTCCTCGCGCAGCCGGACCCGTACCCGGGCCAGCAGCTCCGCCAGCGAGAACGGCTTGGTCAGGTAATCTTGCGCGCCGCGCTCCAGGCAGTCGACCTTCGTGGCCACATCGGCCACGCATGACAACACCATCACCGCCTGGTCGGGACGGGCGCGCAGCAGCTGGCCCAAAACGTCGCGGCCATCCATGTCCGGCATCACCAGGTCCAGGATGATCAGGTCGTAGTGACCGTCCAGCGCGTCACGCAGCGCTTCCGTTCCGCTACCGGCGAAGCCCGTCAGGTAACCGGCGGCCGCCAGGGCGCGGCCAATGAAGGAGCGGATTTTGGGCTCGTCGTCGACGATGAGGATCCGTCTGGCGGCCAGGTCGGCGCCCTCGGTCAGCGTCGCATGAGCCGGTGCCGGCTCGGTCAAGTTCGGCTCAGTCAGGGTTACCTGAGCCGCCGCCCCCTGGTGCGACATCATGTCCGCTACCTCGGTCCTTATCACGCGGCCGTGAGATCATGCGTCCTCAGGCGGCGGGACCGCCCGCCATTTGCCCGGATCCGCGCAAGGCCGCATGACGCCCTTGGGAGTGATGCTCCTCGGCAACCATGAAGCCGGTCAAGTCACACCTCGCGGTCAGGCGGATTGTTACGGCTCTGTCACACAAACGATTGCAATCCTTTGTCGCCTGGCCCCTTTGCGGGCATGATCCCCGTATTTCACGCATGCCACTCGATGATCCATCTGATAAATCAATGTCTCCTGTCCCGGCTGCATCCGCGCCGGGCGCGGCTGGCCTCCGCGCCGGCGGGCCGATGCTGCGCTGAAGGTGCCGCGTCAGGAATCAGCTGGGCAGGCTCGGCGGTGACACGTGAGCGGAGAGCGATGTGCTGGCCGAGATGATCACCTGGTCTATCCGGGCACGCTGAGCGTCCAGCGCCTGCTGGTCGTGGCGCAATTGCCCGGAGGCGCGCTCGATCGCGTCCGGTGTCTTGGCGGCCACGAGGGTGGCCACATCGGTCTGCACCCGTTGCGCCAGCGGGAACCCCCAGGTGACAAGGTCGTTCACTGCTTTCTCGAGGTGAAAGGAAGCCAGCGACTCCGGCACCTGGTATTGGACCAGGTCCTCCATCGGCATGCTGTTGGCCGGCGAGCAGTTCGCCGCGGCCGTGTTGGCGATCGTGACGGCCGTCTTGACGTCGTGACTCGCGCCGGACTGGATGGCCCGCAGGGCCGTGATCGAATCGTTGACCCCGCCCGCGCACGACTCGATATCGACGTTCAGGTCGTGAACCATCCCGCGTAGGTCGGCGGCCCGCTGAGCGGTGGACGGCCGGTGCGGGAGCGCGGCGAGCGTCAGCCCGGCCACGAGCACCGCGCCGCCGACGAACATCCACTTGGGGGTGCGCAACACGGGCCAGCCCGAGGGCCGCGAGGAGACGCGTTGCCCGCCTGCCGCCGGGCCCGCGCCGGGAGCCGCTGCCCGCGGCCGGAATCGCCATGACCCCAGGCGCCGCGCGAGGCGCCGCGCGCCCCCGGGCACTCGCATCGTCATGGTCCCTCCTGGATCCGCGGCCGCAGGACACCCCGATCCGGCGCCATCATACGAGGTCATTTCATCGCGCGTGGTCGCGCCGGGCGGCGCGACCACGGCGCGTGATGACTGCGCACGCATCGCAAACGATTGCGCCTCGGGCCTGAGGTTCACCTGACCAGATCCGCCGACCAGCGGTTTAGCTAACACCGACCGTCAGTGCTGGTCAGGCAGTGCCATCAGCGCCGCGAGACTGGCCCCACCATGACAATTTCGTCATTCGCGAGACCAAGTGTTGCTTTGCGGCACGTGTGACTGGAATATCTACCCCGTAGGTACCGGCCTGCACCCGCCCGCACGGCCGGATACGCACGTGCACGCGGAAAGTGCAACCCGTGCGTACTGCGGGTTTGAGAAGCGAGGTGGTGATCCGGTGTCCGTGGCACTCAGGGCGGTGTCTCTGATCGTTGCCTTCGTCATAGTGGTGGGGCTGGGAGTCTTCGTCGCCCTCTATTACATAGGCTCGACAAGTTCCCTGACGACCGTTCATTACACGGCCTCTGGCGGCCAGGTCAACGTGGTGTTGCAGGAGGACGCGCAGAACGACTCCGCAAGCAAGCCCGACTGGGTGAGCTACTTCGTGCAGGACCCTACGACCAAGCAGTGGGTCCACACGACGTTGTTCTCGATCCCGGCCAACACGAAGGTCAACATGACCATTTACGGCTACGACGGCTGCACGCCGCTGCGGAATAACTATTTCAGCCAGGTGCTAGGCACCATCGGCGGCACCGTGACCGTCTCCCAGTTCGATCAGCACGGCAAGGAGTACGTGTCCGACCAGACGACCTCGGTCATCAACGGGTGGTCCGACTGCAATGTGGGGCACACGTTCGCCATCCCGGGCATGAACCTGTACGTGCCGGTCGCCTCGCCCAACGCCCAGCTCTCGGCGAACAACCTGTGCAGTTCCTCGCCCTGCACCACGAGCGGTAACCCGTACGCCAAGGAGACGTTCAGCTTCATGGCCCCCAGCCATGCCGGCGTCTTCCGCTGGCAGTGCTTCGTCCCCTGCGGCGGCGGATTCCTCGACGG
>WNFG01005492.1_pt2 | contig 10649 bp, 6 predicted proteins | sample 5400431 | NCBI WGS metagenome assembly WNFG01 (sample SAMN13153346, study PRJNA577476) | soil metagenome | isolation source: 120 cm saprolite under Douglas fir tree site 2 hole 3 replicate 2 | place: USA:California | collected 2015-04-18
ATCCAGAGCATCGTCAATCAGCCTCCAGGCTGCGCGTTCCTTTTCACGTCAATGGCCAGTCTAAGCAGTTGAGAACTTAGAATGAGGCCAGTGCGCTCGGCACTTGTCAGATTGACCTCGAAACGCACTCTATTCGCTTCCATAACAAACTGAATCATTCCTCCGCGGCGGGTGAATTGCGGCATGTCGCTGACGGTTAAGACGCTCGTGTTGTCCAGCACCGCAAGAATCTCTTTGAGCCGGCGCTGCTCTGAAGAACCGATGAATAGGATGCGGCAACTCACTCCATCCTGCGGTTTCGCGACATGTTTGACCAACGCCCTCTTGCCATTGATGCTTTCGCCGGCAATGGTCGCCTCAAGGGTTGAGCCGAAGTTGTCGTCACCCAGTACGCAGAGGGTGAAGAACTCGCCGACGGCCGTACCCCTAGCGGGCCATTCCACGAATTTGCCGAAGTTGTACAGGTAAGCAGACTTGACCTCATTCTCAGTCGGACTGGATTGTTGGGCATGCAGGCTTACGGCACCAATGACTATCCACGCAATCGCCAGTGCCAGCGTGCATGAAGAGGAATCTGTTGCGCGGGTATGCTTCCTTATCATCTCTGCCCTGTTTGCCAGGTTATCTTTGCGTACGCGCTTCGCCTCATCCCGACAAGGGACCCGGGATCGCCGCCGAACTCCGCGTGATGCGGTTGAAACAGGTTCTGTCCTACGACAGACAATTCCAGGGACCGGCTAGCGCGCCAACTGAACCGCACATCCGCCGTTCCGTAGGCACCCACTCGCTGGGCCGGCAGGGCGCTCACATATCGAAAGATCTGATCAAACTCCAGTTTCTTGGGCAAATCGAAAGAAGACTGGACCACTATTTGGTGATGGGGGCTTGAACCCTGCGTTGAACCCGCCGTTGTAGTATCCACGCTCCCGCTGTGTTTCTTCAGGTCCATATACAGATATGAGTAGGAACCCCTTAAACGCCACCAGCCGTTGGGCGTCCAATCCGGCGCGATCTCGAACCCGGACGTCTTGCCTAACAGTCCGTTGCGAAAAAAGAACGGGACGACGGTATGGGGCGGAGGCGGCGAGGTTTCCGAATATGGCGCCCCCGGCTCAATACTCAGAAGATGATCGTAGTTGTTGTAGAACGCTGCGAAGTCTACGTAGAATCTTGGCTTCACTAGATTCCGGTATCCGACTTCGTAGCCCAGCAAGTTTTCCGAGGAGAATTTTCTGTCACCGCTAATGCGGTAAAAGGTCAGCGGATCGGGCACGAACAGTCCAGTGAGCTGGAGATCTTCTTCGACGCGGGAGGGGGTGCGCACAGCGCGAGTAACGGCCGCCCAGACAGCTTGTTGGGGACTCGGCGTCCACAGGACTCGCGCGCCCGGCTCGACCTCAAAACCCGAGTAACTGTTATGCAGGAACTTCGATCCGAACGTTAACGAAAGCTCATTCGGAACAACTGCAATGTCGTCCTGGACGAACGCGCTGTAGAGCTTGTCCGTGAAGTGATTCGGCGTGAACGCGACGGTGGGAACAACCTGGGTAGTATTTCCCGAACTCAGCCGAACTCCGGCCCCCCACAGAAAGTCCTGCCGGAACGGCAGGGCGAAGCGATGGACGAAATCAATATCAAAGGTATCGCGAGACTCGGCGAAGTTGGCCTGTTTCCGGTTTGTGCGATCGTAATAGGTTTGCAGCTGAATGTCGGATCCTTCGCCCAACACCCGCTTCCAATGGCCTAGCAGATTACCACCGCCAAGCTCGACATTCTGTTCCACATTCGCCATGTACGGTGGAGAGTAACTGTTAATGCCCACACGCTGTCCTGCATCACCGTTGTAGAGGTCGCCTTGAAGCGTCAGGGTGTCATGCTTGCGCAGATCCCAGTCAGCGCGGAAGCCAAGCTGGCCCATCCGCCAGTCATCGAATTGACGGCGATCTGGATGGAACTCGGGGCCTCGAGTGAAGGTCTTCCCGTAGATCCGGTAATTAAAGCTCTCGTCGTTCCCGGCGCCATACCGGAAATTGGCGAAGCCTTGGTCGAGGTTTCCACCGCCGGTGGACACGAGCATTCCACGAGTATCTTTGGCGTTCTTGGTGATGATATTGATCACTCCGTTGACGGCATTTGCACCCCAGATGGTCCCGCCCGGCCCTCGGATGACCTCGATCCGTTCAACATCTTCGAGCAGTGTGTCCTGGACCTGCCAATAGACGCCTGCAAACAGTGGCGTGTAAACGCTCCGGCCGTCGATCAGTACTAATACAGATCGGGATAGGGAGCTTCCGAATCCGCGCATCCCCAAAGACCAGGTATTGGAATCGATCCGCGCCACCTCAACCCCGGGTACCAAGCGCAGGGCCTCCGGGATGCTGGTCGCCCCCGAACGCCGAATATCCTCCTGGGTCACGACGTAGATCGCTGCCGGTGTTCGGATCGCTTTCACGGGGACTTTGGAAGCTGTAGTGACTTCGATTTCGCCGAGTTGTTCCAGGCTCACTTGCGTGAGACGCTTTCCGGTGGTTTCACTATTCTCGGCGGAATCGCCCCGGCAGACCGGGACCAATCCAGCGAGTAAGAGCAGGGGTAGCACTTTCTTCACGATTGCCCGGAATCGCAGATATGTCGTGAAGTCGAATGCGAGCGCTGCCGATAAACTTGTTCCAGGCATGTGATGACACCTATTTCCACCACAGAAACTTCGAGATCGTGACACGGGGAGCGAAGTTACTGCTAATTACGGAGGTCATGTCCTTCTGATCGTGTGCGAATTTGGTAGCCAGCCATCTCCCGCAGTCAATAAATCATCTTCATCGTCCCAGAGAGTCACGTTAGGATTTGCTATCGACCGGTTGCTGCGCCTTTCGATAAGAAATCGGCGGTTCCGCTCCTGGCCAGCTGTTCGAACTGGTCAAAGATGTGCGGATCCCACCATCCCTTGGCTACTTCAAGCTTCATCGTTTGAAGGGCATCGGTGATGGAAAAGGCGGGCTTGTACGGTCTGATCGTGGTCAGGGCGTCATACACGTCGACGATTTGCAGCACTCTGGCGGTAACCGGAATATTTTCTCCCCGTAGCCCATCTGGATATCCGGAGCCGTCGAACTTCTCGTGATGGTGTCGGATGATGGGGAGCACGAGACGGAAGGACTTCAGTGGGGCGCAGATGCGCTCGCCAATGACGGAATGCTCGCGCATAATTGTCCATTCATCAGGGGTCAAAGGACCAGGCTTTAGCAGAATTGCATCAGGCACACCAATCTTTCCTACATCATGCACGACTCCGGCACGATGCAGTGCGGTAATTTGATCCTCCGGAAGCCCGAGTTGGCCTCCTAATCGAGCCGAATACTCTGCCAGGCGTTCGCAGTGACCATGGGTATAAGGATCTTTTCCTTCGATGCTTCGCGCGAGCGAGAACAGGACTGACTCAGCCCGCTCCAGTTCGTCGGTGCGCTGTTTAAGTTTTAAAAGTGAGCCAACGCGAGCGAGCAGTTCGGTCCGGTCGACGGGGCGAGTCAAGAAGTCATCTGCTCCGACTTTGATACCTTCCAGCCGATCCTGCTTGTCAGAGAGCGCCGTAATCATGATCACCGGAATCAAATATGTGTCCGGGTTGATTTTGATCCTTTCGCATACTTCGAACCCATTCAGGTGAGGCATCATTACATCCAGAAGGACCAAATCGATCTGAGTGTTGCTCAATTCCTGAAGTGCAGCCGCTCCATCCGATGCTGTTATGACTGTGAACCCCTGCGACGCGAGAAGCTCTTCTAACAATTCTCGGTTCGTGGCGTTATCGTCGGCCACCAGGATTGTTCCGGACAGCGGGGGGATATACTTCATTGAGCTCCCTCATTCACATCGGACGAGTAATGTAAGGCTTACATGGGACGCCGGGTCTAAGCTAGTTACTGGAGTCACAGTGCCTTGGCCCGCGGTGCGATTCCCAACTGCGTCGCATGCAATAATCAAGCGGCAACCCGTTGCGAACTCTTAGGAGGAGACTGTGTCGACCAGTGTTGGCGCTGCCCCTGCGACTACCGCCGAAACGCCGCCAGCCACACCTGCGTTGTTGAGTGCGATGCTGCGCGCCGCAACGAAGATCAGCGATCTGATCTTTTCGCCCGGCCGGCCGCCCATTGTTGAACAGGACGGACGTCTGTTGGCGGTGCGCGTTCAAGGGTTGCCGGTATTGACCGCCGATCACACCCAACGAATTGCTGCGGACTTGATTGGTACCAACAAGCACGCTCTGGACACTCTCAGAGAGCAGGGTGCGTGCGACATCTCTTATGGTTTGCCAGGCAACGCCCGCTTTAGGGTCAACGTTTTCATGCAGCGGGGCAGTTGCGCTATCGTGATGCGGGTCATCCCCGGCGCGATACCTACTTTTGCTGCGTTGAAACTGCCGCAGGAATTAGCGGCGATTACAGAGTTGCGAACTGGCATCGTATTGGTAACCGGACCCACAGGGTCAGGAAAGTCTTCTACCCTGGCTGCTATCATTGACATGATCAATGAGACGCGCTCTTACCATATCGTTACGATCGAAGACCCGATCGAGTTCCTGCACCCTCACAAGAAGTGCGTCATTCATCAGCGGGAGCTGCACAGTGATACGCCGAGCTTTGCCCTCGCACTTCGGGCTGCACTGCGCCAGGCCCCCAAAGCCATCCTTGTGGGCGAGATGCGAGACAAAGAAACCATTGAAATCGCGCTAGAGGCAGCTGAAACCGGTCATCTGGTGCTCTCGACGTTGCACACAATTGACGCCGCGAAGACTGTAGAGCGCATTGTGGGAGTCTTCCCGCTGGCCGAGCAGAAGATCATTCACAGCCGGCTTGCCAAGAGCTTCCGCTACATCGTTTCGCAGCGCTTGATCCCGCGGAAGGAAGGTAGCGGCCGAGTGGCCGCAATTGAAATTCTGAAATCCACCCTGCGCACGCGCGAGTATGTGGAGAGAGGCGAGCAGGAGGGGAAAACATTGCTGGATGCTATGCGGGACGGCGACACCGAAGGCATGCAGCACTTCGACGGGGAAATCGAAAAGCTCATTCGTAACGGTGCGATCGATACCGAAACCGGCCTGGCATACGCCACCAACCCCGGCAATCTTCGGTTGTTACTAGCGGATCTGTTGGATCCCGAGAAGGAAAGCGTCAGCGCGCAAGCGGTCCCCGAATCCAAGGACGGGGAACTGGAAATCGAGCGGTAAGAACTACGTCGCGTCATTACAAAGAATAGGCTCTTAGGATGCCCCAGCCCCCGCGGTGTGTGCCTTGATGGGCGTGGAAGGCGCGCCCGCGCCGTTGATCTTGCCCAGATATTGAGTAATCGCTTTGTGATCGGCTGGTCTTGAAAAGAAGTATCCTTGTGCAAACCCGCAACCCAGGATTCGGAGCTGGTTCACTTGCTCTTCCGTTTCTGTTCCTTCCGCGACTGTTATCAGACCAAGGTTCTTAGCCAGCATCATGATAATTTCAACAATGGTGCGGCTTTCCGCGTCGCTGTCCATACGAGAAATGAAAGCCCGGTCAATCTTGAGCGAGTCCACCGGGAATTGCTGTAAGCGGCTTAGCGATGAATAGCCGGTGCCGAAATCATCGACGCTAAGGCGAACGCCCAGTGCTTTCAGCTCAGAGACCACCGAGGCGGCTCCTTCCCGATCCCCCATAGCGATGGTTTCCGTTATCTCGAGCTGCAGATTGGCGGCATCGAACCTCATTTGGTCAAGAATCACTCCAATTTGCTTTGCCAGATTGGGGTGGGCGAACTCTTTCGGGGTGATATTCACGCTCATAGTAAGGGCCGGTTCCGATGGAAAGAGCGAGTGCCACTCCATGAGTTGTTCGCAAGCTTCACGCAGCAGCAGACGATTCATTGGCACGATGAGGCCAGTCTCCTCCGCTACCGCAATAAACTCTGCGGGTGGGAGTAGACGATCGGCGTGTTGCCACCGTGTCAGCGCCTCGAATCCAGTAATCCGGCCTGTTTCCAGCGAAATAATCGGCTGGTAGTGCGTTCTGAATTCCCCTAGTTCAAGGCCTTTGCGCAGTTCCGTCTCAAGTTCCAAACGCTTGACTGCGCTCGCGTGCATACCCGAATCAAAAACCTCACAACGAGCTTTCCCGGTGCGCTTGGCCCGATGCATGGCAATGTTCGCGTCCCGAAGCAGATCTTCAGGCGCAACGGCGCTGGCAGCACTCAAAGCAATTCCGATACTGGCGGTCACCATGATCTCGTAACCGTCACCCTCGAACTGGGCGCCCAGTTTGCCCTGAAGCCGACCCGCGACGCGTATCGCATCGCTTGGGTCACGAATGTCTTCCAAGAGCACGGTGTATTCATCTCCGCCGAACCTCGCTAACGTGTCATCCTCCGCAGATACTTTCCCCTGCTCGCGAGAGATCGTGTCTGCCTCGCGCAGTGAGGCCTTCAATCTCTGCCCGATCTGAACCAGCAGTTCGTCGCCGATCGTGTGTCCCAAGCTGTCATTAAAAATTTTGAATTCGTCAATATCAATGAACAAGACGGCGAATTTATAGTTGGGATGTCGCTTGGACAGCGCAAATGCGCGCTGCAAGCGGTCGAGAAAAAGAGCACGGTTCGGCAGATTGGTGAGACCGTCATGCAGCGCGTTATGAGCCAGCATTTCCTCCGCGCGTTTGCGTTCACTGATGTCACGGTTGACAATTACCAGCCTGACCGTTTCCCCTTTTTCGTTCCGAACCACGCTCGCCGTCGATTCCAGGGTGCGCCACGAGCCGTCCTTATGGCGGATTCGGTATTCAAGCCTCTGGCCTTGGCCGGTTGATCGCGCTTTATGCGACGCTTCCAGGACCCGCTGCCGATCGTCGGGGTGGATTTGCTCCAGTGCCGAAGTGTTTTTTAGGTCGGCCGTCGAGTATCCCAGGATGCGCTCATATGCCGGACTGTTGTAAATTCGACGGCCCGTTTCGTCCACCACCGCAATCATGTCGGCGGCATTTTCAGTGATGAGTTGGAAAAGCTGGTCTCGCTCTGCGAGCCGCCGTCGGATTCGCTGGAGTTGCAGGTGCTGATAAAGAGTGTAGATGTCAAAAAGGAGTACAACACCGGCCAATCCGCGAACCCATTCCCTGAGATCCGACCAATCCCCGCCTTCTGTTGGCGGGTGCACCTGAAAGAAGGTTAGAGAAACGATGCCAAGAGTCAGCACCAATGTAACCGTTACAGCAAGTCCCCAAAGCCACCATTCGCGACCTTCGATATGTCGGTTCGGGATCGGATTCGTGTCGGAGTTTTGTTGATTGGCCGTATGGGGTCCGTCTGAATTCATCTAATAAGCCAGTAGTCGCTTCTAGAGGGATTCTAGATCGGGAAAGTCTCGGCGAAAGTTACGGAAGTTTGAGCGCCTACAACCGCGTGGCCAAGGACCGTTCCTAGGGATACGCCGACTACCCCGCGAAGCGTCTCCGTGAATTCTCCTGTGAAGTCGAGGGTCTTATTAGATAGCCGGGTTCCCAAGCTCTTCGGCAACAGGGACCGACTAGCCCTCTCCTGATCTGCAGACCGACAGCTCCGTCACTTTTCTTCATATAGGTCAAGTTCTCTTGATACCATTGGCGAAACCAGATGGACGTGCCGATCCATGCCGCTGCGACTCGCTTCCGCCGCCTTGCACGATTGGCAGACCTCGGCAACCCGAACTTCGTTGCTGCCCTATTCGCTGGCCTTCTCGCTCTTCAGGCTCTTGGCTTCCTCGTGTTGGGAACCGGCCGCCTGGGCAGGAGCGCTTCTCTAATCATCCTCGTTGCTCATAATCTTTTGGCCCTCGCATGCGGATGGTTCGCGTGTCGCCGCGCACGGGGCGTCGCCGCGCTGTTCTGGTTTCTTTACTCTGTTTCTCTTCTAACTCTGTTGATCCCCACCGTTTTCGGGGCCTATGACACAGTGTTCGAGCGATCCACCTTGTCGGCCTCGACCTGGCGAGTGCTCTTCTGTCTCTACGGCGCTCCCGTCCTCATGATGCTCTTCCTTCCTGAGACGGATCGCGAGCGCACAAAGTCCGAAGTGTTTCTCGATCTTTTTCAGGTCGCGATCGTCGTCGTTCTCACATTCACCAGCCTTTTCCTTCTTCCGCTCCAGAAGCTGTTGCCCACCGATGCGCTTCTTCGCAACGTCAGTGTCAGCAACCTGGAGAGTCTCTTTCTCCTGACCGCATTGTCCGTGCGCCTACTGTTCATCCACGCCTCTGGCGCTCGCAATCTGCTGCTTCGCTTGGGAATCTTCCTCGTGTTCTGCGCAGTGGTGACTTTCATCGGAAATTGGATTGACGTACGTCACTACACTTCGGCCTCCACCTGGTTCGATCTGGGCTGGGCTCTCCCTTACGTTGTCGGTGGACTCGTGGCACTTACCTGGCGCGCTCCCGCCGCTGCGCCCCTTGCTCGGGCACCGACTAGTTTCGTGAGTCTCCTTGGCACCAACTTGGTTTTGGTCACGCTGCTGTTCTGCATTGATCTCCTGATGGGAAGACGGAACGAGGCGCACGGCCAGACTCTCACTGCGGTCGCCGTCGCCGCATCGCTACTCGCCTTCGCGATCCGGCTCGCTCTGACTCAGTATCACCAGCAGCTGGAAATTGCCCAGCGCAAGCTTGCGCAGGAGGAACTTGTCGCTGCTAACGGGACTATCAGCGGCCTCCTCGAAGATGCTCGTCTTGAAACCAGCGCAATCACTCAGATCAGCGAACTCGCTAGTTTGCTGCAAGCTTGCGCATCCCGCGACGAGGTCTTGCGCGTCATCCCCGAACGATTATCGCGTCTCTTCCCAGGAACCTCCGGAGCGCTTTGGATGCTCAATGCTTCCAAAGACCGGGCTGAGTCGGCGGCTGAGTGGGGCATGCGGTCTCCTCTCGATCAGACTTTCGCACCTGACGAATGCTGGTCCCTTCGCCGCGGGAGCACGCACACTCTTTCCGCGGGAGGCTCTTCGTTGCGATGTTCCCACCTCCAAGATGAGGGTTCCTCGGTCTGCATCCCCCTCATCGCTAATGGCGAGGCCCTCGGAGTCCTCTCGATTCAGGAGGACCAGCGCACCGATGTCTTGTCCTCGCCCGACTCCGATGCGTTCACTCGTCGCACCCAGTTGGCTTCCGCTCTTGCTGAACACATTGCTCTCGCCGTTTCAAACCTCAACCTCCGCGAGGCTCTCCGCCTGCAGGCCATCCGCGATCCGCTAACCGGTCTCTACAACCGTCGCTATATGCAGGAATTCCTTGAACGCGAGATCCATCGTGCCCGCCGCAAAGAGCGGCCACTAGCCGTGATGATGCTCGACCTCGATAACTTCAAACGCTACAACGACACCTTCGGACACCCTGCGGGCGATGAAGCCCTCCGTTTTGTGGGCGACACTCTTCTCCTGAGCGTGCGCGCTGAAGATTTGGCTTGCCGATACGGAGGCGAAGAATTCTCCGTCATTCTCCCCGAATGTTCCCTGCAACAGGCTGCCGTCCGTGCCGAAGAAATACGTACCCGGCTCAAGGAGTTACACATGGAGCGGGCTAGCGAAATCCCCGGCGTAATAACGGTTTCGATCGGCGTAGCCGCCTTCGCGGAAACGACCGACAAAGGCAATCTCCTACTCAAGTTTGCGGACGATGCTCTCTATCAGGCCAAGCGTGCTGGTCGCGACCGGGTGGTCGTCGCCCGCCCCGCGACCGGTGCGGCTCAATTCGCCGCCACTCCCACATAGCTTCCACGGTGCCGGACCGCCGACCCAACTCAGCGTGATCGCCTAAAGGAGGAAAAGGGCTGCCACCCGAGTCCCGCAAGTGCTTGTAAAGGTTGAGGTGAGTAGGTTCGAATCCTATAGTCCCAACATCGAACGCAAAGGCGAGCCATCTTTTGCCACCTCGCCGGCCTCGCAATAAATGTGCTTGGAGCATCCCTGACATCAGGCGGAAACGGAGTCGATGCTTAGTTTGACCTTGCTGATTCGAGTCCCTGTCGTTTCAGCGGTCTCCAAGCCATGTCGCCTCGCAGATATTGCCAGAGGCCTTGCAACCGCCAGATCATGTGCAATTGCCGGTAAGGGAAGTGTTCCAGAAAGCAGTAGCTCACGAGCCGCGCCACATCCTGCCAATCGTTGTATCGTTTGTAAGTCAGTTCTTCTTGCAACACCGAACCAATGGAAATCATCGTTGCAAACGCATACCCGAAGAGGATGAACTGCAGAAAGAATGCCGAACTCAAGGCGCCCAGGTATGCTGCCAGTAGAATCGTCGCGATGCCGCCTATTTCGATGACGGGAGCCAGAAGTTCGAACAGCCACAAGTAAGGAAGCGCCAGGCATCCGATAAGCCCATAGCGCGGCCGGAACAGCATGTCCTTGTTTGGCCACAACACATCAAGCAAACCCTTGTGCCAGCGGGCGCGTTGTCTTCCGAGCGATTGCAGATCCGATGGCACCTCCGTCCAGCACACAGGGTCGGGGACAAACTCGATGCTGTAGTCCGCACCCTTATCCAGCAGGTGCCGGTGCAATCGCGCCACCAGATCGAAATCTTCGCCAATTGTGCAAGATCGATAGCCCCCAACGGCACGCACCAGATCGGTTCGGAACAGTCCGAAAGCCCCGGAAATAATCATCAGCAT
>WNFG01009331.1_pt1 | contig 10647 bp, 7 predicted proteins | sample 5400431 | NCBI WGS metagenome assembly WNFG01 (sample SAMN13153346, study PRJNA577476) | soil metagenome | isolation source: 120 cm saprolite under Douglas fir tree site 2 hole 3 replicate 2 | place: USA:California | collected 2015-04-18
GATCAGCCGCGGACCATGGACGACGTCATCGACCGCGTGATCACCAATGAAAACCGGGGCAACCAGCAGATCAAGCAATATACGCCGCTGGTGGAGACGTACATCCAGAACCTGAGGCCCGATAAGGATCTTGGCTACACCCCCGCCGGCGACAAGTATTTCCTTGGCCGCGCCGACTTCTCGAAGGGCGTGTCGCTGGTCTCCTTGACGGACACTAACAGCAAAGGCAAGAAGATCTTCGGCTCCATCGGCAACTTCTTTTCTTTCGCGATGCAATTTCTGCCGGATGGCTTCCTGCAGATGATCTTCATCGACACAAATGGCTTCGACAAGCAGCACTACAAGTTCGATTACGTGCGCCGCGAATTTCTCGGCGAAGTGCGCTGCCTGGTGTTCGACGTCACGCCTCAAGAGAAGTCCGGCAAGGGCCGCTTCCTGGGCCGCATCTGGGTCGAAGATCAGGATTACAACATCGTCCGGTTTAACGGCGCCTACGGCGGCGGCGGGCACTCCAGCTGGTATTTTCACTTCGACAGCTGGCGCACCAATGTGCAGCCGGGCGTGTGGATGCCTTCCTTCGTGTACAGCGAGGAACGAGATTTGCACTATGCCCTGGCCAAGAAACTGGACTTCAAAGCGCAGACGCGGCTCTGGGGCTACAACCTCGGCCACGCCAGCCAAGAGCAGGAACTCAGCAAGATTCTGGTCGAGACTCCGGTACAGGACGATACGAAGACGGCGAACGACCTGACACCCATTCAGGCGCAGCGCTCCTGGGACCGCCAAGCGGAAGATAACGTCATCGATCGCCTCGAGCGCATCGGCTTGATCGCGCCGCGCGGCGAAGTCGACAAGGTTCTGGAAACGGTGATCAACAACTTGGAAGTTACCAACAATCTCGATGTCGAACCCGAAGTCCGCTGCCGCGTTATGACGACCACGACGCTGGAATCCTACACTGTCGGCCACACGATCGTGATGAGCCGCGGCTTGATCGACGTACTTCCCGATGAGGCCAGCCTGGCCACCATGCTTGCCCACGAACTAGGCCACGTGGTTCTCGGCCACCGGCTGGATTCCAGCTATGCTTTCTTCGATCAATTGTTGATCGATGACAAGGAAACCTTCCGTCATTTCGGGTTTCAGCGCACTCCCGAAGAAGAGACCGCGGCCAGCGCCAAAGCAATGCAGTTGCTGAACAATTCTCCCTACAAGAATCAGCTCGGCAATGCGGGACTTTTCCTGACGGCGCTCACAACGCGGGAGAAAGAGATTCCGAACCTGATCAGCGGGCACCTCGGCAATCGCGTTCCGGTGATCGGCGACCTCCGGTCAACGACGCCCGTCGATCAGAAGCAAAACCCGCAGATGATCGCGGCGCTTCCGATCGGCGGACGCGTGAAGCTGGATCCGTGGAATGACAGGCTTGATCTCATCAAGAGCAAGCCGGTGGGTACGGTGGCGGAACGGGAAAAGATGCCGTTCGAAGTCACACCGTTCATGCCGTACCTGATGCGTTACGGCACCGAAGCCTCGAAGCCTATCGCCGCCAGCGCGGCCACGCCGACCGATCCTAAAACCGGCCAATCCGCGCCAGGCAAGCCGCAGTAAGCCAATTTAACCGCTGCGAATAGTTCGGCCCGGAGAAAACCTCTTCTCCGGGCCGTTTTCTTTTGCTTGCCACCTTTTGCTTCTTGGGCTTATGCCTTACTGTTGAGAAGAGAGTTCTTTCATCAGCTTATAATTGAAGTCCACGCCGTCGTAAAAATCCTGTACGCCGACGCGCTCGTCTTTTCCATGCTCGCGATTGTCGTTGATGTCAAAAAACAGGCAAGAGATGCCATAAGTCGGGATGCCGGCGATACGCGTGTACTTTCCGTCCGTGGCCCCCGTGGACATGGTCGCGACGAGAGGAACGCCCGGCCAGGTGACGCTTAAAATTTTCTCCATGGCCTGTGTCACTTCCGGGAGCAGCGGCGACGGAGGCACCGGCACGACGGGCACCATCTTTCCATCCGGAGCACGCTGCTGAACTATGCCGACCGTTACTTTCGGATCGTTCGCCACGCGCTCGAGCGTCTTGTGAACTTCCTCCGGATTTTCCCCCGGAAAAAGCCGGCAATTCACGTTGGCGCGCGCGGTTTGCGAATTGTAATACGGCACCGCCGAGAGCCGTTGCACCGCCGCAGGATCCGGCGGTTGCTTGGCCACGGCTTTCATGTCCGCGGCAACGTGTCCCGTCGTCAGCGTCGCGTTCCGCTCGAAATAACTACGCGTAATTTCGTTGATCTTTGTGGAGAATGAAAACGATTGCAACCGGGACAGCGCGCCAGCCAGGTGATAAATGGCGTTGTCCGGACTGGGGACGGAGCTATGCCCGCCGGGATTCAGCGATTCGAATTGAAAATCCACATACACTTTTTCGCTGGCTTGAATTCCCGCAAGCAGCCGTTTGTCTTTGTCCTTCTCGAATTCGCCGCCGTCCAGGTTGATGCAGTACTCCGCATCGATCCAGTCGCGATGTTCCCGGAGCAGCCAGTCCACACCGTTGGAAGAACCGCCCTCCTCATCGGCGGTCAGCGCGAGAATCAGATCGCGGTCCGGCAGATATCCTTCCTTTTTCAGGCGGATGAAATTGGTAACCAGGATGGCATCACCTTCCTTCATGTCTTCCGTGCCCCGGCCGTAGAAGTAGCCGTCTTTCTCGATGAATTCGAAGGGATCGGTGGTCCAGTCCGCTCGGAGCGCTTCGACGACATCCAGGTGCCCGATGAAAAGGATAGGTTTGCGTTTTCCGGTTCCGCGAAAACGCGCGACAAGGTTCTTCTTCCGTTCATTGGGGCCGGCTATCTTGACATCGCCCTCGGCGAAACCTCCGTCGCGCAAACGCTTGGCCATCGCTTCGGCGGCGGTCGTCACGTTGCCAACGGAGTCGGTGGTGTTGATCTCGATGAGCTGCTTAAAGATGTCGTGCGCCAACTGCTTCGTTTGATCCTGACTTTGCGTTCGTCCTCTTGGGGCACAGCTCGCGATTAGACAAAATGCAACGATCCAGCGTATCCCTCTTTGCATTTACTCTCCTCACAGCGAAGGTTCACGAAGAAGGCAATTGCCCCCCGGGCGTTGACGGCGGCGCCGCCAGCGCATAGCGAAGGCATCGCGAAAGATACGATGCCGCCCAGAACAGCAGAATCATGCCAAATCCGCGGTCCAACACAAGAAATACAACAAACGCGATAAATACCGCCAAACCCGTACGATCGGGCTTCATCAGCGGCGCCTGCAGACGCCTATTTACAAACCGGGCCAGTTCCCGCGGCCACTTGAAAACCCAGTACAAGCCATAGATAGGAATCAGATGGAACCACGCCGCACGCAGCGGCTTAATTGGATATGCGCCGGCCGTCGCCTGCGAGAGGACGACATGATACTCATAAACGCAGACGAGCCAATAGATCAGGCTGATGAAATTCGCGAGAAACAGATACAAAGGTGGGATGAGCAGCGGTTCTTTGACTAGTTCCGGATGCAACGTGACCGCGATCATTTCCGCAATCAGGGTCGCAACGCCCAATAGGTAACCGATCCAGATGCGTGGAAAGGGAGGCAACGCCTCGGGTTTCGCGTGTTGCTCTTGTGATTTTCCGCCTGACCAATCCATTCCGCCCCCGATGAGTCTGCCTTGGGAGCGTAACGGCCCTGCCGCTCATACGTCAAACCATTCAGGGAGGGAGCGCATTCCGTTGCGGCCGCGAGTTGCCTCGCCCTGTATGCCTTACATAAACTGGCAGGGTCCGATTGCGGAGGAACAGATGACGTCAGCCATGAAACGCGCCGCGCAGATTGCCCTGGGCGCGGCTATATTCGTTGCGGGAATTGCCGCAGGTTCGCTGCGCGCACGCAGTGCCGCCGTACAGAACCGCTTCGGCCAGCCGAAAACGGTGCTGCACGTGGTCGTTTACAAATTCAGGGACAATGTCTCGAATTACGACCGGGAAAAAGCCATCAACGGCATTAAGGACATGGCTGGAAGAATTCCCGGCATCAAGAATGTGTGGCTGAAAACCGAACGCAACCAGATCAAGGACTTTAGCGGCGTCTACGCTATCGAATTCACGAGCGCCGAAGCCGCCGCCGATTACGCCGAAAGCCCGGTCCATGAAGCGTGGTCCAAAATGTGGCAGGAACAGCGCGAGAATAGTCTTTCCTTCCAGATTTCCAATCCGTGAGCGTTTCGTTAGCTAGTTTTCGCGCGTGATGCCGTACCTACGACGGATTAGGCGATCGGCGGCACTATCGGTGAGCAGCCAATTGGCCAACTTTGCGAATGTGGCAAGCGAGGTTACGCCGTAACGCGCTTTCGGCCGCGGAGCCTCGATAGCCTTCAGCATGATGCGCGCGCAGTCCTCTGGAGTGGTCTTGGACTTCGCCCGAGTGCTCGTCGCGCTTCCCAAATAGGAGGCATAGATTCTGGAGTAGGGTCCATTCTTGAATTTTTCCTGGTAGGTTTGCGCCAGTTCCATGGCTGTAGGTTGAATGTTGGTCACGATGTAACCGGGCTGGATGAGGATGGTGTGGATCCCGAAGGGATAAAGTTCGTAACGAAGTGCGTTGCTTAGCGCTTCGATGGCATGTTTCGAGGCGCTGTAGGCACCTTGCGTCGGTGGCGTCACAAAGCCCGAGACCGAGCTCATCATCAAGATTCGCCCTTTGCGGCGTTCACGCATGCGGGGAAGGATTGCTTGAGTTACTCGGATCACGCCGAAAAAGTTCGTTTCGAATTGCCGCCGCCAGTCTTCCATGCGCAGCTCCTCAACGGCGCCAACGTAGACAAGCCCCGCATTGTTGATCAGCACGTCGATCGCGCCCGCTTTCTGATAGACCAGGGTGACCGCCCGCTGCACGGAACCGTCATCGCAAACATCCATTTCCAGAGTCTCGAGCGGGAGTTTCTTCTCGCGCGCCAAAGCATCGAGCAGCGCGCGCTTCTCCACCGAGCGCCCGGCTGCAAAGACGCGGTAGCCTAGCTCCGCGAGCAATAACGCCGCAGCCTTCCCCAATCCATCCGTGGCACCAGTAATCAAGACTGTCTGAGTTTCGCGCTCCGCGCTCATTCCGCCTCCTTTAGCGCAGGCTATCGTATCGCGAATTGGAACGGGCCGTGGTGGGCAAGTCGTCTCGCTTTCGGCACAGGGGTCGGAGGCCCCGCCCTTTGCATCGATTAGGATTGCTAGACTAATTGAATTGCTTACGTTCTAATCGCAACGCTTGGGTGAGCGTGCATGCCGGCTGACGAAAACCTCTCCATCCCTGGGCCGAAAAGAAAGTGGCGGCTCGGCTTTTGGAGCCTGATCGCCACGCAATTCCAGGGCGCCTTCAACGACAACGGGCTGAAATTCTTTGTCATCTTCCTGATCCTGGGAACCAATCCGACAGCTTCGCAAAAAGATTTGCTAGTTTTTGTCATTGGGAATCTCTTCGCGCTTCCGTTTCTCTTGTTCTCGATGGCTGGCGGATTCCTGGCCGACCGCTTCAGCAAACGAAGCGTCGCGATCGCCACAAAGATCTTCGAAGTTTGCGCGATGCTTTTCGCCATGTACGCGTTCACGCGCGGCAATACCCGCATGGCTTATGCAGTGATTTTCCTGGCAAGCACGCAAGCCGCCTTCTTCGGCCCCTCGAAATACGGCTTGCTTCCTGAGCTTTTGCCGGACAAGTTGCTGTCCTGGGGCAACGGCATTCTTGAACTCACGACGTTCCTCGCTATTATTGCGGGTGCAGTGATTGGCCCATCGCTGGCTCAGCATTTTCATGGGCGAGAAGCAATTGCTGGCCTGATCTTCGGCGCATGTTCCTTGTTTGGCCTGGCGGCGAGCTTCGGGATTTCCCGTGTGCCTCCCGCCGATCCTTCCAAGAAATTCAGCTTTAACATCTTTGGCGACCTGAAGAAACAAATCCAGTTCGTCCGGCCTGACCGTGTCCTGCACCTGGCCGTCGCCGGCAACACTTATTTCTGGTTTCTCGGCGCACTGCTCCAGTTCGTCATTGTTTTTTACGGCCGGGAAGTCCTGCACCTCGACGAGACGCGCGGAGGTTATTTGCAAGCGGCGCTGGCCATTGGCATCGGAGTCGGAAGCTACGCCGCGGGATTACTCTCGTCTGGAAAAATCGAATACGGCCTCATCCCGCTGGGGGCCATAGGAATGTCGGGATTTGCCTTCGCTATCTCGATTCACGGATTGAGCTTTGTTCAAGTTCTTCTCCTTCTGGGAGCGCTCGGTTTTGCAGGCGGATTTTTCGTCGTCCCGATCAACGCGCTAATCCAACACCGCCCAGAGGAAAGCCACAAAGGCAGCGTGATCGCATTCGCCAACTTTCTTTCCTTCGTCGGCGTGATTACGGCCTCAGCGATCTACTCCGGCGCAACTCACTATCTGCACACCGGGTTGGCGTCTTTCTTTATTTGGACCGCGGTGATGTCGCTGGCGGCCACGATCTACACCGTCTATCTGTTGCCGGATTCTTTGCTGCGGCTGATGCTGTGGATTGCTACGCATACGCTGTATCGCCTGGATGTGGAAGGGCGGGAAAACGTGCCGGTACGTGGTGGAGCGTTGCTGACCCCCAATCACGTTTCCATGGCCGACGCCGTGCTGCTCATTGCGTCCATCGATCGCCCAATTCGCTTCATTATGTTCAAGGGCTCCTACGAGCACCCGCTCGTAAAACCGTTTGCAAAGATCATGGGCGTGATTCCCATCGCTTCGGATCAAGGCCCGCGCGAAATGATCCATTCTTTACGCTTGGCCACGGACGCGCTGAAAAACGGCGAAATCGTTTGCATCTTCCCGGAAGGCCAGATGACGCGCATCGGCCAGATGCTTCCCTTCCGCCGCGGCATGGAACGCATCATCAAAGGCGTCGATGTTCCTATCATCCCCGTCAACTTGGATGGAGTGTGGGGGTCGATCTTCAGCTTTGCCGGCGGGCGTTTTCTTTGGAAATTTCCTCGGCAAATTCCTTACCCCGTGCGAGTCACCTTTGGAAAGCCGCTGCCTCCGACGGCTTCTTCGCAGGAAGTCCGCCGCGCGGTGCAAGATCTCGGCGCGGAAGCCTTCGCGCGCCGCAAGAAACGCATGCACACGCTGCCCGAATCATTTATCTTCTCTGCGCGCAGGCACCCCTTCCGCTTCGCTATGGCCGACGGCCAGAGGCCGAAACTGAGTTGGTTTTCGGCGCTTGTGGGTGCTCTGGTGCTCGCGCGGCGCTTGCGAAAGCAATGGCACGGCCAGGAAATGGTCGGCATCCTGCTGCCGCCATCGGTGCCCGGCGCGCTTGTGAATTACGCCGCCATGTTAATGGGCAAAGTGCCGGTAAACCTGAACTACACTGTTTCGAATGAAACCCTCGCCTCCTGTGCGCAACAGTGCAACTTGAAAACGGTCGTCACCGCGCGGGTCTTTCTGGAAAAGGTCAAAATCCAGCCGCCCGGCGAAACGATTTTCATCGAGGACATAGCCAAGGACGCCAGCTTCGGTGAACGTGTCGCCGCCGCATTGGCTGCAAGCCTCCTGCCTGCAAAAGCGGTTGCGAGATTTGCTGGCTGCGATCGCCCCGCGTCGCTGGATGACGTCGCCACGATTATTTTCTCCAGCGGCTCAACCGGTGACCCCAAAGGCGTCATCCTCACTCACTACAATATCGCTTCGAACGTGGAGCAGCTCAACCAGGTTTTCATGCTGCACGCCGACGATCGCATCATGGGCATCCTCCCGTTCTTTCACTCCTTCGGCTTCACGGGCACGCTCTGCCTGCCCGCCGCCATCGGCATCGGCGTCGTCTTCCATCCCAATCCGCTCGACTCGCGCGTCATCGGCGCTCTTGTCAACAAGTACGCGGTCACCATGCTTCTCGCGACGCCGACTTTCTTGAATGCCTACACGCGACGCTGCACACCGGAAGATTTCGGAAGCTTGCGCTTCGTTATGGCCGGCGCGGAAAAATTGCCTGATCGGATTTCGCAAGCCTTCGAGGATCATTTTGGCATCCGGCCTCACGAAGGTTACGGCTGCACAGAATGTTCGCCGGCGGTTACGGTGAACACCATCGATTTTCGCGCCGCGTCGTTCCGCCAGGTCGGGGCGAAGCGCGGCAGCATCGGCCATCCCTTGCCGGGAATCACGGTGAAAATCGTGGACCCGGACACCTTGCAGCCGGTTGGAGTAGACGAACCAGGCCTGCTGCTCGTCCGCGGCCCGAACATCATGCGCGGCTACCTCAACAAGCCGGAGAAAACCGCCGAGGTTCTCCGCGACGGCTGGTACAACACCGGGGACGTCGCGAGAATGGATGAAGATGGTTTTCTGCGCATCACCGACCGCTTGAGCCGCTTCAGCAAAATTGGCGGAGAGATGGTGCCGCACATCAAGGTCGAGGATCTCCTGCAGGAATTGGCCGGCGCCACGGAACAGAGCTTTGTTGTCACCGCTGTGCCCGATGAGAAGAAAGGCGAACGCCTCGTCGTGCTGCACACGCTGGACGCGCCTCAGTTGGAAGAATGCCTCGAAAAACTGGGAAGGAGTGACCTGCCCGCCCTATGGCGGCCGCGGAGGGACCAGTTTCTGCGCATCGAGAATCTTCCGTATCTCGGCACCGGAAAACTCGACCTGCGCAAAGCGCGCGGATTGGCGCTGGAGATGATGCAACGCACGCTCCACGAGTAGCGAGATTTTGGCAGGCGATGAAAAGCCTCTTATGAGACAAACCGAAAACTCCGCCCCCGGGCGCGGACTGTTTTTGCGGCTCCTCGTGAGCGGAATTGTCCTGGCGGTCTGGTTCTGGACACAATCGCTGATCGGCGCGCGAACCGCTCCTTCATCCGGGATCGGCGATGGGCTGCACAACCTGACCGCGGGATTAAACTCTTACTTTGCCCAAAACGCGGGAGCGGCCAACGCGCTCCTCGTCGCGAGTTCCTCGCTTATTGACGCCCTGGGCCTGTTCCTCGTGGGACGCTGGCTCTTGGGCGGAAGTATTCGCCCGTTCTTCGGATTGTTCCTGCTCATGACGCTTCGCCAATTGATGCAAGCTATTTGCGCGTTGCCTCCGCCGCCGAACATGATCTGGCACTATCCAGGTTTCCCTTCGCTCCTTGTGACTTATCATGTCGCCAACGATTTTTTCTTCTCCGGACATACGGCCATCGCGGTCTTCGGCGCGGTGGAGCTTTCCCGGTTGCGCTGGAGATGGCTCACGATTGCCGCTGTCCTGATCGTTGTTTTCGAAATCGCAACCGTTCTCATCCTGCGTGCGCATTACACCATGGACGTTTTTACCGGGATCCTTGCGGCACTCTGGATCGCCCGCCTCAGTAAACGTATTTCTCCCCGCCTCGATCACCTGATCAGCGGCAGCACCTAAGGCGGCAAAAACATCCGGAAGAGAATCGCAGGAATGGTCTCGTTGGAGATGGATGGGGCCCAGTCGCTGCAGCCAAGGACAAAACCAAACAGACAATTATCAAGTGCAGTTTCCAGAATCTCGAAATCATTCAGAAGAGCTCGCCGAAGGACAAGCGGCCTCAGGAGTTTCGAATCGGCGCGGCGCGTAGCCGGTTATTTCAGACCCCAGAACGTGGCATCCGGTTTTACCAGTTCGAACCCTGCATCCCAGGCTTCATGGCTGCGCCAGACAACCTCCGCCTCCGCCTTGCGGCCGGTTTCCGGATGGATCAGCCGGACGAGTTTGCGCAGCGGCAGGTCTGCCCCGACCACGGCCATGCAGCCGGAGTGGCTCACGTCCACGGTCACAGCGTTGGCGCGCTCTTTCGCTCCGCCCTGTTCCCACTCCACTAGAAGTTTTACGCGGGAAATAAAGCGCTTGTGGCTTCGCAATCTTTCCCATCTTTCTTGTGCGGCTCTGTCCAACGGGTGGGGCGCAATGTTAACCGTCATGGTTGACCTCGCTCTGGAAGAATTACTGGGCCCGGGGTGAGATACCAAAGTTAGCCCCTCAAATGGTCGGGGTCAATAGTACTTTTTCCTTTTCGCGTTCCTTTTTTTGCCGCCCCAGTCTTCGAAAGATCTTCGCCCCAAAACAAAAAAGGCCGCCCTGATCACTCAGAGCGGCCTTTTTGTAATTTAATCCCGGCGGTGACCTACGTTCCCACACAGTTGCCCGTGCAGTATCATCGGCCCGGCGAGGCTTAACTTCCGTGTTCGGGATGGGAACGGGTGTGACCCTCGCGGTATGACCACCGGAAACTCGAAAAAACTCGAAACTCGCGTACAGATTCCCCTGCTCATCCCGAGCATGGGATCGCGAGTGCGACAACAGAAGTTGGCTGGCATTACAAGTTCGACTCGTGGTCGAACTCCACTGTGCAGAAAAGGCGTAACTAGCCTGTGACTCCTGCGAGCCACATCTGCTCTTCCTCAAAGACGGTTTGAGAAAGTTTTATGATTAAGCCGAACGGGCGATTAGTACTGGTCAGCTTCACACATTGCTGTGCTTCCACCTCCAGCCTATCAAAGTCGTAGTCTTCGACTGCCCTTCTTAGGCTTTAAGCCTTGGGAGAACTTATCTTAGGGCGAGCTTCTTGCTTAGATGCATTCAGCAATTATCTCTTCCAGACTTCGCTACCGAGCG
>WNFG01010717.1_pt1 | contig 10647 bp, 13 predicted proteins | sample 5400431 | NCBI WGS metagenome assembly WNFG01 (sample SAMN13153346, study PRJNA577476) | soil metagenome | isolation source: 120 cm saprolite under Douglas fir tree site 2 hole 3 replicate 2 | place: USA:California | collected 2015-04-18
CCAGCCATGTCAAGTAAGCCAAAAATGACGCCCATGTGGCATATATAATCCGCTTGGCAGCAAGCGAACGTGCTGCATAGAGGGGGAGCAACACAAGAGCGATAATAGCGGTGAGAAGCGCTCGAGTGAGTGGGGGGGGAAGTGCGGGGACGAGAGGAAAGAGAGCATCGACAGAAACTACGACAGATGAGCTTTTCGAATAACGAGAAAAGGTGGAATATGCGAACCACGAAGGGATACCGATGCCAGCAGAACCCGTATAACAAATGTGCCCACCCTCACGATGATGCGGAGAAGTACCCTGGTACGTGCCTTGTCTGAACCCCGAGGGAACACATCCAGAACTATCTCTTCAATGTCCGTTTTTCGAAGGTACCTGGCAAGCAGATACCACAGCTCCCGGGTAAACGTCGCAAATGCCCCGCAAATGAGCAAAGTCGGTATGGATTGAGAAAGTGGCGTGTCGCTTGTGGGTAAGAACATCGGTCCAAGTTTAAGATAAGGAATAGAAAGATAAAGTAGAATGAGTGTCGGAGAAAGGGGAGGGATGACGGTCGTATTGAAACGATCGGGTTGCCCAGCTAAATTGTCCGGCAGTTCATCATCACTGGAAAAATCGAGCTCCTCGTTTGGGAGATCGGCATCGTTAACAAGGACCAACTCCGGAGAAGGCTGTGGGCCAACAAGGGGAGAGGAGGGCCCAGTAGTTGAGCTAACGGACGAATGCCTACTCAAAGACATGGAGAACTGGGATGGGACCGAGCACCTTCAAAAGATCACGACAGCACATACATTACATCACATGATTACTAATCAAAATTCTCTCCACTCCGTATGGGAATGGGAGGCTACTAGCAGATTTCCTGTCCCTTCTTCTGAACTCGAAAATAGTTCCCTGACATTCCGTAGTAACAAAGAAGAAGGTTCATTCTCTGACCATCTGGTTGCAAGATTACGGGTGGGACCCAGAAGGACGATATGCGTTCTTTTACTGACTCGGAAAGTATGGGGTTAAAACCCGGGGAGTATGGTATGAAGCATGGTCACTCACGGGGCATTAATGAAACTGTCCGAACCACGGTAGATGAAGACATCATAGATAAAGGCGGCAGAGAGTCCGCCACAGATCGAGCCCAGAAGTGGGGACCAGATCCAGTACTGACTCCGATAATCGAAGACTGTGTCAAGCAATGGATTAGAGACTCTGACTGAATGGCTTGAGTTAACCGTACCTTGTCGTCCGTAACCGACCATTGCGGTCATGACGCGGGGTCCCAGATCACGTGCAGGATTGATAGCGAATCCTACCAACGAACTGTCAAAGAGGGCAGGAAAGCGGTAAGGAGAACATGCCTGTCTGCATCCCGAATGCTACGGCAATACCAAGGATAGTGAAGAACACGACCAATGGAACAAGCCAACCTGGCGGAGGGGAGTTCTTCTTGTCGGTGACCGCGAATACAAGTAGTAGTAGGATGAATGTGCCGATGAACTTCAAGTTAACCCCACTGCATTAGTCAAGCGACCGGTTGCTCCTTGACTTTGTACTCACCTCGTCAAAGAAGCAGTTTGCAGAGGGCATGTAATCAAGCTACAGGACTGGTGAGATAAGTCACGCAGCGACCGCGTAGCACGAACCGTATAGGTACCAAAGAGTGAGGCAGTCGTGAGAGTGCGACCACCCTTCTTGCCCTCAACAATGTCGATGGCATGGAAGTAATTTCCAAAGACGATGATTGCCCCAGCCCAAGCACCGATAAGTTGTCCGAGCACATATCCGGGTACCTTCCACCATGGGAGATCTCTGAAGACAGCCATGCATAGAGTTATCTATACAGAACAATTCAGTATGCCTTAAGACGGAGAAGGGGATAACCCTGGGGCAGGGCATACCACGGGATTCACGTGGCCACCAGTAGTACCGCCCGCGACCCAGGCGCCAAGGGCAACACCTGTGTCAATGTCATTATCAGATGTACAATGTACAATAGAACATAAGGGTCGCCAGTGACTAACCGCAAGCCCATCCAAGGGACAAGGAAACGGGGTCCCCCCTTGGGGATGGGGCCACACCAGTATTCGCGCTTAGCACGGCCTGACAATTACCACCGCAGCCAACAAGAGTTAAAATCATGGTTCCAAGCATTTCAGCGGCAGGCTCGCGTATGATCTCGCTGGGACATAACATAAGCGTCAGGGGTTATAGTATATAATGTCAGTGGCCAACCGAATCCTTGCCCAATTGTTCTGAGGGTAGTAATCATCCTGGTCGTAAACCTCGGAGGGTTGTCCAACAGGCGCTGGGATCATTGAGTCCACAATTTTTGCGGAATCAGCACTTGAGCGAAGATGAGGGGCCTTAGGGGGAAGGGGTGCTGCAGACATGGCGTGGTTCGTCTGAGATAGTGGACGGTTTGGAGGAAAGCACCGCTGCGGCAGGAATCACCAAGAGGGCTGGAAGAAGGGGATTCCAACAGCAGCCTTTTATTCAAATTTGGTACCAGCATCTACGTGCATATCTCCGTGGGAGGTATATGTCACCGTACTCCGAGAATTCAACCGGCTCTCCATTCGATCCGACTTTCTGGTCCTAGTCGACAAAAGCTCATAAGAGGAGTGGCGTGGCATTGGAAATTAACCTTTTTCAGAGCAGCAATGAAACACCACGTTTCAATCATTGCCATGTTCTGAGGAGCGCAAAGACAGGTGACACCGGATCACCGGTGCCACCGAGTTGTGGACATCAGCGAGCCACGTGTTCGCCGATGAATAGGAGGAGGCTCGAAGCGGAATGAGGCCAAGAATGAGTCTAGAAGGAGAATCGTCGCCGATTCAGTTGTACGCCGTCGACCAGGGCTGAGGGAAGCATGATGCATTACACACCATTCAAGGATTACAGAACGAAAATGGTGCGATATGTTAGTTAGAGATCGGACTGGAATGAATCGAGACTCACGGGCTTGGTTTATAAACGACTCCTGTGGCGCACCAGCACGTTCACGCGTGCTTTCCAGCAACAATTCCTGGGTTGGGTCATCAGCTTCATGCCTATACCTCGTCACGCCTAGGACAGCCCATCAACCCAAGGGTGGTGCACTGCTTCCACGTCTGTCGGGCGTAAGAGAAGCATGCAACATGCCAGGCACAGACCATTCAAGTCAACAGTTCACATGTTTCTTTAGAGGGGAAAGTGGCACGAGGCATAATACCGTACCTAGTAGGTCTCATCCCGTCAAGGTGGCCGCGGTATTAAGACTTCCAAGAATGCTATCGCCGCCGGACAACACGAGATATTCGAAGGAGCCAACGAAGTTAAGGCGAATGCCGCTATGGGTTGATACTTTGATCATGGGTTGATACTTTGGTCATGGATGGTCATCCCGAGGGTTTAGGCCTCGGTCCATCAGCAAAACCTCAAATTATTTTCTGGCTTTTCCGACCTTTTGACTTTATAAAGGGACTTCCGTATAAAATCCAAAAAATAATATGCCGTTTTAATGTGGTAATGGGTGAAGTATATCATATCGACTACATTTGCGAAATGAGCTCCCGCATTGCTCTCGGAACAGCCCAACGGAGATACGTCGATCCAGTGAGGAGGAAGGGCGGAGATGAAGGTGGGAAAAATGAAGAGAGCAAGCACTAGCAGGCGTTGCAAACACCTCTCATTTGTTTCTTATTTGAACCGCCTGTAGAAAAAAGAATTGTTACAGGACTCTATTGCCTTCCATTACCATATTCCAACTTCCATCTTTGTTTTTCTGGTAGAAATCGACTAGTGTGGCAAAAGGAAGTCTCGTCAACACGACAAATCGTACCTGAAGACACTGACACCGAAAGAAACGTCGTAGCCTGCCCATGCGCCTGGCGACAAACACCGTGAAACGGCCAGGTGCGATCGATTATATTGCAGACCTCCCGTGGCAAGTGCATTAGCACGGTGTTAATGCATACAGCGAACAACGCCTGCTCGGAGATGGTGTACCATATGGATCCGCTGCTAATGGGCTTACAGCACAAAAGAGCCATGATTAAGGTATGGCATGTTGTGGTCTGTATAGTATGCTGTCACGGTATGATTTGAGGTATGGCGTAACTGGTGTTGTGCGCATGCGCAGTTGATGCACTTAACGGACACCAACCCGGGTTATTCTGAATCTCCGCTCGCTTCCTCACCGGACACAGCCGGCGATGTCGCGATGGTAGATTGGCGAGCGTGACAGACAGCATACCTTTTCTTTTCATCTTGCAACAGATCTATCAAAATGATACTTGGAACATGTCAGCTAAATGTATTGCGGACTGTATCAAATTTGTACTGGTGTGAGAAATGAGCAAGATGTTTGGCCATATCCGAGTCTTTTAGTCCTTATCTGGGTACGGTACAATAAGAGGAAAGATCCGTTGCAGTAGTGAAGGACACCGATGCATGGGATGGGAACGAAGAACCAAGACTTGTATAGATAGTCCCGAAGTGAGCGCAGCGGATTTTCTAGAAGCACGGAGGAATTCGCTCACTGGCAGAAGGGTCCATTCACAGCTGGATGAAGATTAGTGGTTACTATAACCCAGAACCTCGGCCGGCTGGGTCACAATTGCCATTACAGTGTCTACGCATGGCCGTATGCGGCATTTTCTGCGGCGTCTCCTTCCATTATATCGCCTGCAAAGGATCAACCAGGCTGATATTCTGATGTAGATTGCACCCTGACGTGCACAATCAGGCCTCTTGTCTTGTCCTAAAAAGAACCCTGGATATTATCACTACAGTACCCTACCATTATGTAACTTCGGAGGCATTGGTGCATTTGTAACTCAGACGATAAGAAATTTGTCAAGGCTTCAAGCTTCAACTTTCAACGTTGAACGTTTAATATTATTACATAGATGAGCTACAACAAGGCTGGTGGACTGGAGAAGGGGGATATCCTCAAATGCACTCCCGAATCCCTCGCGTGCCCTCAGTTTTCGCGATGCACGTTGGTCCCTCATCTCGAATCACGCAACCTGTGTCTCGAAGTCTTGCACTATTGTCAACCCCTTCGTTCGGTTCATATATCCCTTGCACCGGCGCAACGCCTGCTTGTTCTCTTCTTCCTTCCCACCTCGCCCAAACCCCGAGCTAATCGGCACCTACAGACGGAAATTTCATGACGGGGTTGGGCAACTACTATTGATTATCAGTCGCATTATTTTCGCATCCAGGAATGAATTGGTGTTCCTCGGATTTGCCTGATAACCATTCCGGAGGTGGTTTCGGCTTTTCCCCTGCTTTTTAGCTCAGAATTAAGATGAAAGGTCTACACGAATGGACGTCACAAGTTAAAACTGCATTGTGACCCATCGAAGAGGCAAGTTAGTTAGTTGTGACATGTCACAACTCTAGATTCAAAGTCACCCGAGTGTCAGAGAGTTGGAATGTTGGAATCTAGACCTGACAGGTGCATGAGCTTGTGATTTGCGGGCCACCTAGTGACATGGATGTCATCCCTGATCGTGAAGGCTGTCTGACAGCGGAACGAGCCTCGCCACGCAGTGCTTCCTATGGTCCGGAGAGCGGGCGGGTCAGTAGAGCTTCAATTATCGCTATCCCGAGAGCTACCGGAGTCACAATGTGAGAAGGGCAGCCTATTAGGGGTTCCGCCGCATCATGATCCTGAGGAATAGGTGCTCTCGGTATTGGCCTGCAAGCAAGCAAGAGTATAGGCATTCAAGACTCCATGATGCCTAATTGGGCTGTAGGAGTGGCTAGTTCATTTGGCAACTGTTGAGCAATCTAGGCGGAAAATTTTAACTTGCACGGACAATATTTACAGTTAAGAGAAAACTCACCCTGCGGATACACGCCTCCCCCCCTACTTCCCATCCACTCCTCGCCACAGGCAGGATGCAATCCATTAAGAAACTCTTCGCAACCTCGTCAATGCCGAACAGCAACTTTGTATACCTCCTCCAGCGGATGATATTGGTAACCAGCTTCTCATGCCGGGCTAGTACGCGCTTCCTAGCCGGAATAGCTTCGGGATGGAAAGGCGGGTTATGTTGCGCGAGGAATGGTTCTTGTAAAGACATGGAGTCATTCATAGCATTTTGAAATACGCTCAAAACTGTCTTTAAAAACATCTTGAACGGTTCATGTCAGAAATTTATTCAGGCGAGAAGTTCTAAATCACCTGAAACTTATGGTGACTCTTTTCAACAGAGATCTCAACCTCCTCTGCCAGATCAATTAGGCGTCGGATATCCTTTCCCGAAAAAGGGTCGAGAGCACCTCCTTCGAGGAGTTTAGTTAAATGCGGGAGGACCAGGGTCGTAATAATGGTAGAGACAAGATCCCCATCTGGTCCCAATTCGCGCATATCATTATCTTCGTGGGACGCCATTGGCCTGGAATACTCGTACAGGTTGGCGTACCAACGAAAGCCGTCAAGCGTTCGCGGGTCCTAGGATAAAATGGAGACATTAATGACTGCTCTTCAGACCAACAATTGGACGAGCGTGTTTTACTTCAAATGGATTCCAGCCTAACATTTCGAGCCTCGTCCAGAACTCCCATGCACCAACCAGGGCCAGCCCGCCCCAAGCTCCAATGTAGCTATCGTCGAAACGCTCGCGCCATGCGGCAAATCTTGCACCGATACCCAGCATAGGGTCCTTGAACTCCTTGGCCTTTACGTCTGATAGAATTTCATCGCGTTGATGCGACAATTGTTGAAGTGCAGCGAGATAGTCGGTTGCATCAGAAGGTGGTAATGTGGCGTCTGTAGAGTAACCTTCCTCGTCTTCACCCTGACGGCCATTCCTTCGTCGAAGAGCACGCCTAGCGGCACGCGCAGTACATCGATCACCTCGTGTAACCTCTGTATTTAAACGAGGGATAATGCGCCCCATTTCATCCAGTTCTTCTGGGCCTGTGTGCGAAAGTGTGGGACGGGACCCCAGAAACATGGAGAGATCATCTTCGTCCTCGGCTCGACGCCGTGCTTGGATCATGTCGCGACGCTCCTTCAGTATGGAAACGTGCTCATCTTCAAGCTTTTCGACTCGAGGGATCTGTGGTCGAGGAATTAAGCAGCGGAAGGTTTAGAACACATTCAAAATTGCACCTTTTCATCAAGAAACGTGGCGACGCTCTCCAACCAATCTCTGAAGTCGGCAAACCACCTCCTTTTCCCCTCAGCCTTTGTAACGATGTCTCGTAGCTCTGTTTCGCGTTCGTCAAGCTGGACCTGCTCCGCAGATAGGGCGGATATCGAGGTAGTATTCTGCGCATGCGAAGCGGTCATAGAAGTCATAGTTTGGGAAAGACGCATAACCGAAGACTCCAAGCTAGGTATCTCCATCAGAGGAGGAACTGGTTCTACGTGAGAGCGCACTCCGAAACCAGGAAAATACCACATACTTGGAGTGGGTTTATAGACAGGCGTTGTGGCAGGAACAGAAGAACCTTCATCCGGCTTCAAACCACTCCGCTTTATTTGGGCTCTTTCCCATTCTTGCGTCTCCTCATTAATTTCTTCCCTAATGTAGATAAGTAAGGTGTCAACTACGTAAGTGAAGGAGATACGAACGCATCAGCGATGAGGCCTTGCATTTCTTCACGAAGCTTATTCGTCTCTGCCTTTTTAGCTTTCTTACCCAGAGCAATTCGTGTTTGGGCACTCGTATATTCGGCAAAATCTGGTAAATAAAGTTAATTTAATTGCAATATATAGTTGGTTGGATAGCTCACCGTCATCCCCTTCGCCAAGATCATCATCCTCACGCATAAGGCGGCTTTCCGGATGTGGGCCTTGATACTCGTCATCACGCGTGGTCAATGATAGGGAAATGTATTCGTCGGCATGGGAACTAGAAGGGCCGGCGGCACGCATGCGCTCGCGCTTCTCTTTAGCAGCCAAAACGGCTGATTGAGAAGGTATAGCCACTACTCCGGTATCGGTAAGGGAAGGGCACATTAGTACACAACAAAATACGGAAGAACGAGATGTGCAGTCCCTTACCAATGATATCGAGGCTTTCTATAGCCGAATCCTCCAGTACGGAATTTATTGGTGTTCCGTCATGGTGAGTATCGCCCTCAGGGACACGAGGACGAGAAGATGGTGTGCTCGCTTTCAACTCGTTCAGGTAGGCGTCGTCATAGACAGGACCCCTATTAGTATTGGGAGATATGCTAGCTTGATCCAAGTTAGATGGTGGTGTCCTTAATCCACGCCAATTGTAAGCACAAAATCCAATTTGCGGTGGCAGCAATCTCACCCTGGAGAAGCTGGGTGTTGCCGGAGTGTCAACCTCTGACTGAGGCTAGACTTCTTGATTTTGAAGACATCTTCGCTACCCTCCTGTAACAAGGGTTGAGATGAGAAACTAGCACAGTGTTTGACCTACCTCCTCCTCAGCCCCGAAGCTCAGAGACGTCTTTTGCTTGACGCGTTGTTTGGCTTTATTCCTAATTTTTGAAGCGACTGCGCTAGGAGACGGCTCTTCTCCCGTCGATTGGACTTGCTGATCTTGCGTTTCTGGCTGTTGTTCTTCTCTCGCCCTTTGACTCGCCTTGAATTTGGTTCTTTTGAAGATGACGGGGGAGTCTGACATATTTGTCCGGGCCGCTGGCTGTCGCGTCTAACGATGAGCGATCTGGACAATGAGCTCACGATGACACGGTGTCTCGGAACAAGGATTCCCACGGTACTTCAGAATCGCCCTCCATCTCATCAATCCATGGCTCCTCGCCCTCGACCCCGCCCAGCAAATCGCCATGATACAGGGGGTGTCACTTGCTAAGACAGACAGGGAATTGGAACTGAATAAAGGAGATGAACTCTTCATCCGCAATCGAAATAGGACTGCCAGGGATTGGAAGAAACTGGATAAACTCGCGAAGGGCGAGTCCGGCCACCTTTTCGACTCATACTTAATAATGAATGCTGATGCTTGTATTGTAGAACAGGTTGGCCAATCTTCCGACGCGAACTCAGACGTTGAAGAAGTCTCCGATGCCTCCTCCGGGACCCCCAGAAAGCGACGGAAAGCAAGAGCAAGACAACGGGACGATAATGACCTTCCAGGATGGACCAGGCATGCTGATATAGATATGAGGTGAGTCATTCCCTTCACATCCGCATAAATGGCCTTCCTGCTAGGCTGTCGTCTCTATGGCGAGGTTTCGCAATAGGGTGTACACAATGTCGATCGATGGACATCATTCTAACTTACATAGGCGTTGATGACGACCTTTCTCTGACTCTTGAAACCCTTATGACTAGCTTGTTAGAGACCGACGATGAGAGTGACGCAGAAGTCACTGATATCACTGCTAAAGTGGCAGACGATCCTACCTCCAGCGCAGCAAGAGGCAGCAAACGGCCGCGCAGCCGATCGAGATCATTGACTCCTCCCCCAGAGCTCTCCATGCAACAAATTCTGAACGTTCGGGACATTGTCCGGTAAGCTTTTTTCTATTGTGGATATTCACCTGGTTCGGTCTCCTTAAGAACTTTTGTAGCACACAATTAGGAAATGTACCACGTCCGGCTTCTCCATCAAACGAGTACATTGACGACTCAGTGGATAGCATCGTGCTTGATGAAGACCTCGTTTCGATTGCTCGAGAGGCAAGGGCACGAGTCAATCATGGCGGCGACCTCGAGAAAAGAGGTGGACCAGAGAATGTCACAATTAAAGTACACTGGCAGCCCCATCCGCTGAGCGCTGATAACAGTGTTGACCTTTGGACCTTCGTAACGAAAAGGGTATTAAACTTCATTTTACCTTCCTTGGAGTGTTTGTGACCTCCTCCATATAGCATGACACTTTTCACGCGCTCTTCGAGGATATCGCCGACACGGCTGGCATTCTCTCGGGGTCACTTGTCTTGACACATAATGGTTCACGCGTATTCGCGTCTGCAACGCCACACAGCTTGAAAATCTGGGCCGAAGCACAAATGAGTACGTTTGTCACAAAGTTCGAGAGCGCGCCACTTGATGTGATTGATGCATTGCGTCTAGACGCGTCCGACCTCGTGACCTACGAATATCTCCGTGAGCACCGGCAGGAGCATCCTCCGCCGGGTACAAATGCACTGGCTCAAGGGTCCTCGCCGCCAGGCAGCGCGGAGGACGGTGAATCTGAATCGGATACTCAATCAATGGCAGATGATGACGATGGCGACATATTCAAGCTGGTCGTACGGTCGGGTGTTACAAAGGATGTCACTCTCAAAGTGCGACAGACGACAACCTGTGGCGCCATTGTTAAGGCATTCTTGAAACGTGCGGGGATAGCGGATCAGTACTCTGATGGTAGAAACATCCGTGGGGAAGGGGGGCCACGACTTATGATTGATGGCGAGCGTATGGACCCTGAGACCCCAATCTCCGAGGCAGACCTGGAGGATGGTGATCAAGTTGAGGTTGACGGTCTGCAACATTAGTAGTAGCCCAGTGACACTTGTGGTTTTGATATGTACAGTATCCATGCACCATGTTCTCGAAGCTTTCTATGCGTTTGTAGCCCAGATTCCGCAGAACCCGCATTTGCATCTGTCGATCGAGGCATATAGAATTACAGTAGACTGTAACGTAAAGAGGGTCAAGGAACGGGGCGGTATATCAAGGGAAAATAATGAACACGCAGAACGAA
>WNFG01005495.1_pt1 | contig 10646 bp, 6 predicted proteins | sample 5400431 | NCBI WGS metagenome assembly WNFG01 (sample SAMN13153346, study PRJNA577476) | soil metagenome | isolation source: 120 cm saprolite under Douglas fir tree site 2 hole 3 replicate 2 | place: USA:California | collected 2015-04-18
CCGGCGCTGCCGAAGGAGTCCGCCGCAGGCATCGCGCGCACGTCCCTGTGCGCAGAAACGCGCCACGGCGTGCTGTACATCTTCATGCCGCCGGCAAGCGAGCTCGAGCACTACCTGGAACTGGTGGAGGCCGTGGAGGCCGCGGCCGAAGCGCTGGCGCAGCCCATCATTCTCGAAGGCTATGAGCCGCCGAACGATCCGCGCATCGCCAATTTTCGCGTGACGCCGGATCCGGGAGTCGTCGAAGTCAATGTTCAGCCCTCGGCCGATTGGGATCAGCTGTCCGAGCGCACCTCGTTTCTGTACGAGGCTGCGCGGGAGTCGCGCTTGTCGGCCGAGAAATTCATGCTGGATGGCCGGCATACCGGCACCGGCGGCGGAAATCACTTCGTGCTCGGCGGTGCGAGCACACCGGACTCGCCGTTCCTGCGCCGCCCCGATTTGCTGCGCAGTCTGCTCAGCTACTGGCACAATCATCCGTCGCTGTCCTATCTCTTTTCAGGGTTGTTCGTCGGTCCCACCTCGCAGGCGCCGCGCGTGGACGAAGCGCGCAACGATTCGCTGTATGAGCTGGAAATCGCCTTCCGCCAATTCCCGAATCCCGGCGAGAGAGTGCCGCCGTGGCTGGTGGACCGCCTGCTGCGCAATCTTCTGATCGATGTCACTGGAAACACGCACCGGACCGAGTTCTGCATCGACAAGCTGTATTCGCCGGACGGGCCGACGGGACGGCTGGGATTGCTCGAGATGCGCGCGTTCGAAATGCCGCCCCATTCGCGTATGAGCCTCACGCAGCAGTTGCTGCTGCGGGCCATGGTGGCGCGGTTCTGGCGCAAGCCGTATAGCTTCGCGAAGCTGGTGCGCTGGGGCACCGAGCTCCACGACCGGTTCTTGATGCCGTATTTCGTGGAACAGGACTTTGCCGATGTGATCGCGGAAATGCGGCAGGAGGGGTTCAGCCTCGAGCCCGGATGGTTCGCGCCGCACTTCGAATTCCGTTTTCCCAAGTACGGCGATTTCGCCGCGCGCGGCATGCAGCTCGAACTGCGGCAGGCTCTCGAGCCATGGCACGTCATGGGCGAGGAGGGTGCGGCGGGCGGCGCAGTGCGCTATGTGGATTCCTCGGTGGAGCGGCTGCAAGTCAAAGTGTCGGGCCTCGCGCCGAATCGGTATCTGGTCACCTGCAACGGCCGTGCGGTGCCGCTGCAGCCCACCGGGCAGGTGGGCGAGTTCGTCGGCGCGGTGCGCTACCGGGCATGGCAGCCTGCGTCCGCACTGCACCCGGGCATCGGTGTGCATTCGCCGCTGACCTTCGATCTTTTCGACTCGTGGATGAATCGCTCCCAGGGCGGCTGTCAATATCACGTCACTCACCCGGGCGGTTTGAGTCACGAACGATTTCCGGTCAATTCGTTCGAGGCGGAGAGCCGCCGTTTGGCGCGCTTTTTCCGGATGGGACATACCCCCGGAGCGATGGCGGCACCGCCGCCCAGGACGGACGCGGAATTTCCATTCACCCTCGATTTGCGCTCGAGCGATGATCGACGCGCGCCTTGAATCCTATCTGAGCGATTCGCGCCGCTACGATGAGCTGCTCGATAGTGCAGGGGACGTGCGCACGCATTGGCGTCCGGTGATCGACGCGCTGGCGAGAGACGGCGCCGACGCCGTGCGGCGCGGCGTCGAATTGGCGCGCCGGTTGATCCTTGAAAACGGCGTGACCTACAACGTCTATGCCGACAGCCAAGGCCGCGACCGCCCCTGGGTGCTCGACCCTCTGCCGATTTTGCTGACTGCCGCAGAGTGGCGTGAAATCGAACTGGGCGTGGCGCAGAGAGCACGGCTCTTCGACTCTCTGCTTGCGGATATTTATGGACCGCAGCAATTGCTGGCGGACGGCACGGTTCCGGCGGAACTGCCGTTCGGTCATCCTAATTTTCTCTGGCCGTGCCATGGCATTACGCCGGCGGGCGGCAATTGGCTGCATGTGCATGCCGTCGACATTTCCCGCTCCGCGGACGGCCGCTGGTGGGCGCTCGATGATAGAACCCAGACTCCTTCCGGGCTCGGCTACGCCTTGGAGAATCGACAAATCGTCTCGCGGGTTTTCCCGGACTTGCTGGGCGACCTCGGGGTGAGTTCGCTCGGCGGCTTTTTCATGGCCTTGCGCGAAAATCTGTTGCGGCATGCGCCCGAGGAAGAGGTGCCCTTGGCGGTGGTGCTCACCCCGGGCGCGTTCAACGAGACTTATTTCGAACACGCCTACCTTGCCCGTCAGTTGGGTCTGCCTCTGGTGGAGGGCCACGATCTCACCGTGCGCGGCGACACGGTCTTTTTGAAAACGCTCGGCGGCCTGCGCCGGGTGCACGCCATCCTGCGCCGGCTGGACGATGATTTCTGCGATCCGGTGGAGCTGCGCGCCGACTCGGCGCTCGGCGTGCCCGGTCTCATCGGTGTGGTGCGCGCGGGCAGGGTGGTGCTCGCCAATAGCCTCGGCAGCGGCGTGCTCGAGTCGGCCGCGTGGATGGGGTTCATGCCGGCTGCCGCGGAGCGCCTGTTGGGGGAGAAGTTGCGGTTGCCGTCGGTCGCAACCTGGTGGTGTGGCGAGCGGCTCGCCCTCGACTATGTGCTGCAAAACATCGAACGCCTGGTCATCAAGCCGGCATATCCCAATCAGAATTTCCGCACGGTGTTCGGCCGCGACTTGGGACTCGCAGCGCGCGAGAATCTGACCAAACGTCTGATCGCCCGGCCGCACGCCTACGTCGCACAGGAGCGCCTGGCGTTCTCTCAGGCACCGGTGTGGCGCAGCGGCGGCGGCGGCGGCGACAGCGACTTGGGATTTTCGGCACGCGCGCTCGGCATTCGCGTCTACGCCATTGCGACCCCGTCGGGCTATCGTGTGATGCCGGGAGGGCTGGCGCGCATTGCATCGGACGCCGCGGATATCGTATCCATGCAGCGAGGCGGCGGCAGCAAAGACGTCTGGGTGCTTGCGCCCGATCGGCGATCGATCGACGAGAGTGCCGTCGCGGGCGCGGCTCCCCGCTCGGCACGCCACGACGATTTGCCGTCGCGCCTGGCGGAGAATCTGTTCTGGCTTGGCCGCTACAGTGAGCGATGCGAGGACAAGGCACGGCTGCTGCGCGCAACCTTGCGGGTGCGTCCCAACGCACTGCTGTGGCCGCAGGTCCTCGAGACGTGCGGGCATTTCGTCGCACCCGCATTGTTCGATGACGTGAATCCGCTGGGTCTGCCCGCCGATCTGCAGCGCCTGGGGTGGTGCGCCGCACAGGCACGCAGCCGCTTGTCGGCGGAAAACTGGCGCGCCATCGGCGTCCTGCAGCGCGAATTTCAAGACGCCGCCCTCGCCAAGCGCGATCCTCGGGGGACTTTGAACGCGCTGCTCTTGTCCTTGGCGGGCCTCGCGGGCTTCGCATTGGACGACATGACCCAGGATGACGGTTGGCGCCTGATGATGATCGGCCGCCGCCTGGAGCGTCTGCAGTTCCTGGCCGAATTGCTGGCACAACGGCTCCTGTCAGGGAAGACACCCGTGCAGAGTGAATTGGAGTGGCTGCTCGACATCGGCGACAGCACCATCACCTATCGCACGCGTTATCTGGCAGCGCCGCGGTTGGGGCCGGTCATCGACTTGCTGGTGTTCGATCAGACCAACCCCCGGGCGCTCGCGTTTCAATGGCATGCGCTCGAGTATTCCTTGGTGCGGGTGGCCGCTTCGCTCGGCGGCGCTCCGGACGACACGCTCGACGAGGCCGTGGGACTCGTCGAGGAAATGCAGTTGAGCGCCATCGAGGGCGACAGCCCTCGCGCCGTGCGGGCGCGGCAGGCCCTCGCGGAGCAGCTGAGCGGCCTTGGACTCGCCGCCGGGAGACTGTCCGACCGCTTGTCTCTGAAGTACTTCTCGCTCATCGATACCGAGATTCGCACGGTGGCCGCGTGAACGCTGCCGTGCGCTACCGAGTGCGCCACCAAACGGTCTATCATTACGGCGGCGACGTCGCGCATTCGCATCAGCTATTGCATTTGACCCCCCGCGATTTGGCCAATCAATTCTGTCATTCGCGATCGATTGCGCTTGATCCGGAACCGAGCACGCGCCGCGAAGACATCGATGCGTTCGGCAATTTCGTCACCCGTCTCGAATTCGATCTGCCGCACGATCGCCTCGAGGTGCTGGCCGAAGTGGGTGTCGAGGTGAGGAAGGCCCGCGGCGCGACGGACGCGGAATCGGCTGCCTGGGAGGAGGTTCGCGGCGCGTTGAACTATTCGGGTCGCCCAATGAGCGCCGTCCATCTCGATGCCTGTCGATTCCGGATGGAGTCCAGTTATGTCAGGATCAAGCAAACATTCAGCGACTACGCCGCTGATTGCTTCGCGCAGGGCCGCCCGCTGCTGCTCGCCGCCGAAGACTTGATGCACAAGATTCATCGCGATTTCAGCTACGCGCCGGGCGCCACGAACATCAGCACCAAGGTGTTGGAGGCGTTCACGGCGCGCCGCGGTGTCTGCCAGGATTTCGCCCACATCATGCTGGCCTGCCTGCGCTCTTTGGATCTGGCGGCCCGCTACGTCAGCGGCTATCTGCGGACCACGCCGCAGCCGGCTTCCGATGCTGCCTTGCTGGGCGCGGATGCATCGCACGCCTGGGTTTCGGTGTTTTGTCCGCCCCACGGGTGGGTCGACTTCGATCCGACCAACGACGTGCGTGTGGGTACCGACCACATCGTCATCGCCTGGGGCCGAGACTTCGGCGATGTCTCGCCGCTGCGCGGCGTCATCGTCGGCGGGGGGCGGCATCGTTTATCGGTTCGCGTTTCGGTGCAGGCAGAGTAAGATCGAAATCACAAAATTTAGAAACATATTTGGAGAATTCCCTTGGCCAAGCCGAATTATCGTCACGCGAAGAAGCAGAAGGAGGCCGCCAGGAAGGCGCGCCAGGACGCAAAGCAACAGCGGCGGTCGCATGTGCCGGGGGCAGCCGACGTTCCGGCAGCCGACGCCGCCGACCTGCCCGTGGAACCGGCGCCCGCCAAATCCGTCCGGTGACATGAACAATTACGTATCGCCTTGGATGGATGAAGATCTGTCCATCTTTCGGGATGCGGCGGCGCGCTTCCTCGATGCCGAGATGGTGCCGAACGAGGTTGAGTGGCGCAAACAGCAGCATGTCGGCAAGGACATCTGGCTCAAGGCGGGCTCGATGGGTCTTCTGTGCACGGATGTCTCGGCCGAGTATGGAGGCGTCGGCGGGGACTTCCGGCATGAAGCCGTGCTCTACGAGGAACTGGCGCGGCGCGGCTTGAGCGGTTTCGGCCAGGGCGTGCACAGCATTTGCGCGCATTATCTGGTCAATCACGGCACCGAGGAGCAGAAACGTCGCTTCCTGCCGCGCATGGCGAGCGGTGAGCTGATCGGCGCCATCGGCATGACGGAACCCGGAGCCGGTTCCGACCTACAGGGCCTCAAGACTCGGGCAGTGCGCGACGGCGCTGATTACATCATCAATGGCTCCAAGATCTTCATCACCAACGGGTATCTCGCGGGTCTGATTGCCTTGGTGGTCAAGACGCAGCCGGGTACGGGAGCCAAGGGCACATCCATCCTCATGGTGGAAACGGCGAACCTCCCGGGCTTTCGCGTCGGCCGAATTCTCGACAAGATGGGCATGAAGTCGCAGGACACGGCTGAACTCTTCTTTGAGAACGTGCGTGTGCCGGCGGCCAATCTGCTGGGCGGCGCGGAGGGTCAGGGGTTTTATCAGCTCATGGGCGATTTGCCGTACGAGCGCGCGCTGATCGCAGTGGTCGCCGTGGCTGCCATGGAGGGGGCGCTCGCCGAAACCATCAAGTACGTCAAGGACCGTAAGGCCTTCGGCAAGACCATCGCCGAATTCCAGAACACCAAGTTCAAGCTGGCCGAGATCGCCACCAAGACGCACATCGCCCGCGTCTTCGTCGACGATTGCATTGCCAAGGTCGTTGCCGGAACCCTCGATACCGTCACCGCATCCATGGCGAAGTATTGGATCACGGACACGCAGCAGGAAGTACTCGACGAGTGCGTTCAATTGCATGGCGGTTACGGTTATATGAACGAATACCTGGTGTGCCGCATGTTCGCCGATGCGCGCGTGCAGCGAATCTACGGCGGCACCAACGAAATCATGAAGGAATTGATCTCCCGGGCGCTGTAGCCGTCCCTGTCGCTCGCACGCGACGCCCCCCGCCGAATCTCGAGCTTCACAGATCTTTGCTTGTTTGCGGCTTCATCACCCTTTATCTTGAACAACTGAAAACTCGCTCGATAGGGACGCGTTGCTAGACCCAAGAATCACTCGCCGCGATTTTCTAAGAGCAGCTTCGCTGCTCGCCGCGCCGGCGGCTTACCCCTACGCGGCGAATGCGCCGGCGGTCGGTGCGGCACCGCAGGCCTATGCTTACGGATACGTCGGCACCTACACGCCGAATGGCGGCGGTATTTACCTGTTTCGGATGGACAAGGCCTCGGGCGCGCTGACGCAGCTGCACGTGTTCGACGACATTCGCAATCCATCCTGGCTTGCCTTCAACCCCGCGCAGACCCGCCTGTACGCGGTCAGCGAGATCGACAATTTCCAGGGGACACGCAGCGGCGCCGTGGTCTCGTACGCCATCGACGGCGAGAGCCTGCAGATCAGGCGATTGGGCACCGTGAGCTCGGCCGGCACCACCCCCGCCTATGTCAGCGTTCATCCGTCCGACCGGTTCGTGTTCGTCGCCAACTACGGCGGCGGCAACGTCGCGGTTTTCCCCGTGGGTCCCGACGGCACGCTCGGCGAGGCTTCGGACGTGAGACCGAGCGTTGGCCCACGCCACCGTGCACGCGCGGTGGACGACTCTCCGGGGCAATTCGCGGTCAGCGACCATGACAGTCCGCATGTGCACATGGTCGCGGCGGATCCGAGCGGGCAATTCGTCATCGCGAACGATGCGGGACTCGATCTGACATTGGTCTGGCGCTTCGATGCGCAAGCCGGACGGCTGCTGCCCGCCGACGTGCCCGTGGTGGCTGCACCGTCCGGCTCGGCGCCGCGCCACTTCGCGTTTCATCCGAACGGTCGAATTTTCTACAACCTGTATGAGCACGATGCAAGGATTGCGGTCTACGACTACGACGCCGCGAGAGGCGGGTTCAAACCCAAGCAGCTCGTGTCGGCATTGCCGCCGAAATTCAGCGGCAGCAATCTGTCGGCGGAAATTCTCGTCAGCGCCGACGGCCGCTTCGTCTATGTGTCGAATCGCCTGCACAATACCGTCGCGATTTTTGCCGTGGCGAATGACGGTCAGCTGCGGATGATTTCGGAAAGCTGGGTGCACGCGGACTATCCGCGCTGCCTGACCATCGATCCCGGCGGCGAGTTCCTGTATTCGTGCAACCAGAGGGGCGATTCGATCACCTCGTTTCGCATCAACTCGGCAACCGGCGGCCTGCAATTCACGGGCCGCTTCGAACCAGTGGGGAGCCCGGCCGTCATGATCATGCTGAAACATTCCTGACGGCACCGCCGCACCAAGATCCCGCTGTACCTCGCCTCCCGTCGAGATCTATACTCAGTGCTGGTGCATTCGCACGGACGGGTTGAAATTTATGCAAATCGCAATGATCGGCTTGGGCCGTATGGGCGCCAACATGGCGCAGCGGCTGCTCCGCGGCGGTCACAAGGTGGTTGGTTACGATCCTGCCGATGCGGCACGCGCGGGGCTCGAGCAGAAGGGCGCGGAATCCGCGGCCTCGCTGCAACAGCTGGTCGGGAAACTCCAGGCTCCCCGCGTCATTTGGCTGATGGTGCCGGCCGGAGCGATCACCGACTCCACGATCACGAGCCTCACCCCTCTACTGGCGGCGGGCGACACCATCATCGACGGCGGCAATTCGAACTACCGCGATACTCAGCGCCGTGCGGCGGCGGTGGCGCAGCGCCAGATTCACTATGTCGATTCCGGCACCAGCGGCGGCGTGTGGGGGCTCGCCGAGGGTTATAGCCTGATGATCGGCGGCGACGAGGCCGTGGTCGAGCGTTTGCGGCCGATTTTCGAGACCCTCGCGCCGGCGCCGGACCGCGGCTGGGGTCGAGTCGGGGCCGTCGGCTCGGGCCACTACACCAAGATGATCCACAACGGCATCGAGTACGGCCTGATGCAGGCCTACGCCGAGGGCTTTTCCATTCTTCAGCACAAGAGCGAATTCAAGCTCGACTTGCACCAGATCGCCGAGATCTGGCGCTACGGCAGCGTGGTGCGTTCGTGGCTGCTGGATCTGACCTCCGATGCGCTGGAAAAAAACCCGACCTTGCACGGGATCGCCCCCTACGTGGCTGATTCAGGCGAGGGCCGCTGGACGGTGGCCGAAGCCATCGAATTGGGCGTGCCGGCATCGGTCATTACCCTGTCATTGCTCGAACGCCTGCGTTCCCGCGACGCCGATTCGTTCACCGACAAGCTGTTGTCGGCCATGCGCAACCAATTCGGTGGGCACGCGATCAAGGAGGAATAGGTTCCCCGGCCGGCCGCATCGCGAGGCGTCACTTCATTCGAGCGGAGCGCTTCGAACCAGGAGATTGGAGTAAATCCCAACGATTCGCTTTTAATAAACTACCCGTTCGGCGAATCTCGAAGTTGGCCAACTTGAAATGTTGTCGATTTCAGGGGTGGTGGCGACCAAAGGCAACCACTGCAGGCGTCCTGTTGGAGGCGAGCGGGGGGCACGAGAATCCACAAGGCGCGACTATGCGTCGTTGGATTCACGGCAATTCCTAAACCAAGCCACCCCGCGAGCTGACTTGACACCCACAGCGCCTCGGTCATAGCATCTTTTTTGCCACACCAAGAATTAGTCGGGAGATTTCAATGAAATCGAGAAATCCGGCCTTTTATTCTTTGGTTCTACTTGGGTTTGCCGTGAGTCTCGTGGCCTTTCCGCTACACGCTGCCCCGCCGGCAACCCCGACAAACATCGACGTCAGCCAACTCTCCAACAACGAGTCCGAGGAGACGATTGCCGTCAATCCAACCAACCCGAACAATATCGTGATCGTTACCAATGTCGTCGTTCCGGCGGCGGGTATGTTTGCGGCCGTGAGCCTCGACGGCGGCGCCACCTGGGCCACGAGAATCATCGCGAACAACGATAACCTGGGAGCCGCATGTTGCGATCCGAGCTTGTCCTTCGACGAATTCGGCAACCTTTTCCTCACGTATCTATTCAACGTTGGCAATACTGTGCCAGTCGCGCTCAGCACCGATGGCGGGTTGAGTTTCAACCTCATTGCCAATATCGCAAAACCTGCGAGTTCAAAGACGCAAACCAGCGACGAGCGCCGCGGTTTGTTCCGCTTCGTAGATCAGCCCACGATCGCGGCAGGAAAGGGTGAGGTTTGGGTCGTGTTCAATGGAGGCGGTCCCATCGTAGCCACTGGTGCGCCAGTGACCGGGTTGGGCGAGGTGGGCAGCTTCATTACGCCGGAAGTCGTCGGCGGCACGAACAATTGCACCTACGGCGATGTCGCCATCGGTCCCAAGGGCCAGGTAATGCAGGTCTGCACGCTGACAGAAAGCGGCCAGGGTGGCGGAAAGATCCAAGTGAATGTCGATCCCGATGGTTTGGGTCCAACTGGATTCGGCGATCACAGCATCTTCGTCGTCGATACCCACGTTGGAGGTTTCGACTTCATACCCGCGCAGCCGGACCGCTCAGTTGACGCCGAGCCGGGTCTGGCTTGGGATCGTACCGGTGGCCCGCACAACGGCCGGGTGTACCTGGTGTACACACTGGAGCAGAAGAACGAAAGCGATAACACTGATATTTACGTCCGCTATTCGGACGATGTCGGCGCGACTTGGAGCGCGGGCGTACGGGTGAACGACGACGACACCAAGAATAGTCAATTCCTCCCAAAGATCTCGCTCGACCCCACAAGTGGGAATATCGCCGTCATTTGGTATGACGCCCGTAACGACCTTGGCACCGGGGGCGCGGGTGACACAGACGGTATCCCCAATACCGACGCCCAGGTCTGGGGAGCTTTTAGCACCGATGGAGGGCAGACGTTTACCAAGAACATTCAAATTAGCGCCGGAACTTCGAACTCCCATGACGCGCAGAACGGCATTGACTACGGCGACTACTCCGGGCTGTCGTTCTACGGCGGAATCGCGCACCCGGCATGGTCCGACAATTCAAACAGCACCGGGAATAATCCTGACGGTACTCTCCACCAACTCGATATCTACAGCGCGAGTGTGCCGGTGCGCTGGCGATAAGCGATTAGGACGAGAAAACTGTTGGCAATCGGCTCCTCGGGAAGGTTCGCGTTTGCGCCACATCGGCAGAAGAGCGCCAGAGATGCATGACCGCATAACCTCGTAGGGCCGGCACACCTCGGCTCTCGCTGCAGGACGCATGCTGCCTGCTGTCGAGCGCGCGGTCGGCCTCACGTCTATCAACCGAACAGGCGCAAAGCCCTGCAAGCATTAATGCCCAAAGTGCAATAGTAGGAAGCTTGTTCATCGTTGGCTATCTGGTAGTGAACAAAGAATGTAACCGACCATCTTCGGGCGCTGAATTAGCCACCGCCCGGCTCATGG
>WNFG01005497.1_pt1 | contig 10645 bp, 8 predicted proteins | sample 5400431 | NCBI WGS metagenome assembly WNFG01 (sample SAMN13153346, study PRJNA577476) | soil metagenome | isolation source: 120 cm saprolite under Douglas fir tree site 2 hole 3 replicate 2 | place: USA:California | collected 2015-04-18
CGTCCACCAGCCGGCGGGTCAGATAGCCGGAGTTGGCGGTTTTCAGTGCGGTGTCCGCGAGACCTTTGCGGGCCCCGTGGGTCGAAATGAAGTACTGCAGCACCGACAAGCCTTCCCGGAAGTTAGCGGTGATCGGCGTTTCGATGATTTCCCCCGAGGGCTTGGCCATCAGGCCGCGCATTCCCGCCAGCTGGCGGATTTGCTGAGCGCTACCCCGGGCCCCGGAGTCCGCCATGATGTAGATCGGATTGAAGGATGGCTGCTTGCGCGTCTGACGTTTGCCGTCCGGTCCGACGCCGGAGACCTCTTCCTGTGAGATCTGCTGCATCATCTCGCCGGCGACCTTCTCCGTGACCTCCGCCCAGATGTCGATCACCTTGTTGTAGCGCTCGCCGTCGGTGATCAGGCCCTCCAGGTATTGGTTTTCGATCTCCGCCACTTCCTTCCGGGCGTAGTCCAAAAACTCGTGCTTGCGCTCCGGAATGACCATGTCCTTGAGCGCGATCGAGATGCCCGCCTTGGTCGCATGGGCATAGCCCAGCGTGCGGATCCGGTCCGCCAACAGCACCGTTTCCTTTTCTCCGGTCAAGCGGTAGCAGGTATCGATCAGGTTCCCGAGCTGTTTCTTGTCGAGCACCTTGTTAATCGCATCGAACCCAATCTTGTCCGGGACAATATCCCACAGCAGCACGCGGCCGACGGTGGTCTCTTTGCGAGCTCCCTCGACCCGGCAGACAATCTTCGCCTGAAGCTCGACCTGGCCGTGGTCGTACGCCGCCCGGACCTCGTCCGGTGAGGCGAAAACATGACCCTCACCGCGCGCGAACTCCCGCGGACGAGTCATGTAGTAGATGCCAAGGACCATATCCTGGGTCGGCACGATGATCGGCTTGCCGTTCGCAGGGCTGAGGATGTTGTTGGTGGACATCATCAAGACCCGGGCCTCCATCTGTGCTTCCACCGACAAAGGCACGTGGACCGCCATCTGATCACCGTCGAAGTCCGCGTTGAATGCGGCGCAAACCAGCGGGTGAAGCTGGATCGCTTTGCCCTCGATCAGCACCGGTTCAAAGGCCTGCATTCCCAGCCGGTGCAAGGTCGGCGCGCGGTTGAGGATCACCGGGTGTTCCCGGATCACTTCCTCGAGAATGTCCCATACCTCCGGGCGCTCCTTTTCCACCATCTTCTTCGCGCTCTTGATGGTGGTGACGTATCCCTTCTCTTCGAGCTTGTTGTAGATGAACGGCTTGAACAGCTCGAGCGCCATGATCTTCGGCAGGCCGCACTGGTGCAGCTTCAGCTCCGGCCCGACCACGATCACCGATCGTCCCGAGTAGTCGACTCGTTTGCCGAGCAAGTTCTGGCGGAAGCGCCCCTGCTTGCCCTTGAGCATGTCGGAAAGCGACTTCAGCGGCCGCTTGTTCGGGCCGGTGATGGTCTTGCCACGGCGGCCGTTGTCGAACAGCGCGTCGACCGCTTCCTGAAGCATTCGCTTCTCGTTGCGAATGATGATGTCGGGCGCGTTGAGCTCCTGCAGCCGCTTCAGGCGGTTGTTGCGGTTGATCACCCGGCGGTACAAGTCATTGAGATCGGAGGTCGCGAAGCGGCCGCCGTCCAACGGAACCAAGGGCCGAAGATCGGGTGGAATCACCGGGATTACGTCCAGCATCATCCATTCCGGCTTGTTTCCTGAGGTTCGGAAGGCCTCCACCACCTTCAGGCGCTTTGCGTACTTCTTGCGCTTGGCCTCGGAGTTGGTCTCGCGCATGTCCTTTCGCAACTGCTCCGACAGCTTCTCCACGTTCACGGCGCGGAGCATCTCGCGAATCGCCTCGCCGCCCATACCAGCGACGAAGCTCTCGTCCCCGTGCTCCTGGAGCATCCGCTGCAGCTTCTCCTCCGAGATCAGCTCCCCCTTCACCAAAGGAGTGCTCTTCGGATCGATCACGATGTAGCTTTCGCAATAGAGAACCTTCTCCAGATCCTTGAGCGTGATGTCGAGAAGGTTGCCAATTCGCGAAGGCAGAGACTTGAGAAACCAGATGTGCGCGACCGGGGTGGCCAGGGTGATGTGCCCGAGCCGCTCCCGGCGGACTTTGGATTGAATCACCTCGACGCCGCACTTCTCGCACACCACGCCGCGATGCTTCATCCGCTTGTACTTGCCGCAGTTGCACTCATAGTCCTTCACCGGTCCGAAGATTCGGGCGCAGAACAACCCGTCCCGCTCCGGCTTGAAGGTGCGGTAGTTAATCGTCTCCGGCTTCTTCACCTCTCCGTGCGACCACTGGCGAATCTTGTCAGGCGATGCCAGGGCCATCCGGATGGCGGCGAAGGAGAGCGGATCCTTGGGTTTTTCGAAAAAATTGAAAATGTCCTTCACATGACCTCCAAAACTTTAAAGTTCGTTTATGCCTCGGTCCCGGTTCTGGCCTTGGGCTCATCGGTCTTCTCGACAACGCCGCCATCTCCTGCGGACGATCGCTGTCGTTCCGGCGGCGCCTGCTCGAGCAATTCGACATCGAGCGCCAGGGACTGCAGTTCCTTGAGTAGAACGTTGAACGACTCCGGCAGCCCGGACTCGAGCACGTTGTCTCCCTTCACAATCGCCTCGTACATCCGGGTCCTTCCCACCACGTCGTCGGACTTGACGGTCAAGAACTCCTGTAACGAGTAGGCAGCTCCGTAGGCTTCCATTGCCCAGACTTCCATCTCTCCCAGGCGCTGGCCGCCGAACTGAGCCTTGCCGCCCAATGGCTGCTGGGTGACGAGCGAGTACGGACCGATGCTTCGGGCGTGAATCTTTTCGTCGACCAGGTGGTGCAGCTTGAGCATGTACATCACGCCCACCGTGACATCGTGGTCGAATGGCTCGCCGGTTCGTCCGTCAAAGAGGACGGTCTGACCGCTCACCGGAAGCTTGGCTTCCGCGAGCAGATCGTGGATCTCCTTTTCGCGCGCTCCGTCGAAAACAGGGGTCGCCAGGTGCACCCCCTTCTGGAGCTTTTGCGCCAGGGAAATGATCTCCGGTTCCGACAGACCGTCGAGGAACTGCCCGAAAGCGGGATCGTCATAGATCCTTTTGAGATATTTCTTCAGCTCGTCGCCGCTCCACTTCTCCTCGATGAATTGCTGGATCCGCTCACCCAGCCCCGCGGCGGCCCACCCGAGATGAGTCTCGAGAATCTGGCCCACGTTCATTCGGGAGGGGACCCCGAGCGGGTTTAGGACGATGTCAACCGGTCGCCCATCTTCCAGATAGGGCATGTCCTCGGGCGGAAGTATTCGGGAGACCACGCCCTTGTTTCCGTGCCGACCGGCCATCTTGTCGCCAACCGAGAGCTTGCGCTTGATCGCGACGTACACTTTGACCATCTTGATCACGCCCGGAGGAAGCTCGTCGCCCTTCTTAATCCGCGCGATCCGCTCGCCGAAGGCTAGCTTCACCGCCTCCTTGTTCTCTTCCAGGTTCTTGAGAATCTCCCGAATCTTGGCGTCGTTCGCTTCGGTGGAATTGATCTCCGCCCAGTATTTGTAGGGAATCTCGTTCAAGATCTCGTCGGTGATGACATCACCCTTCTTGAGGAGAATCTTCCCCTTGTCGTCCACCAACTTCCCTTGCGCCTCCTTGCCGAGGAGCATCTTCCGGATCCGGGCGAAGGCCGAGTCCTGGATCACCTTGATCTCGTCGTTCTGGTCCTTGAGGAGCTTGGCCTCCTCCATCGACTCGATCTGCTTGGCTCGCTCGTCCTTCTCCACGCCCTTGCGGGAGAACACTTTGGCGGAGATCACCGTCCCCTGCACTCCAGGCGGAACGCGCAGCGAGCTGTCTCGCACATCGCCGGCCTTTTCGCCGAAAATCGCCCGCAACAGCTTCTCTTCCGGAGAGAGCTGGGTTTCGCCCTTGGGCGTGATCTTTCCAACCATCACGTCGCCGGGCTTGACCTCCGCCCCGATCCGGATGATTCCCGATTCGTCGAGGTCCTTGAGCGCCTCCTCGCCGACGTTGGGAATGTCCCGGGTAATCTCTTCCTTGCCGAGCTTGGTGTCACGCGCGATGCACTCGAACTCCTCTATGTGAATCGAGCTGAAGATGTCGTTTTTGACCAGGTTTTCGCTGACCAGAATCGAGTCTTCGAAGTTGTAGCCCTGCCAGGGCATGAAGGCGACCACCACGTTAGAGCCCAGCGCCAGCTCGCCGGTCTCGGTAGCGGGACCGTCGGCAATCACGTCGCCCTTCTTGACCTGATCGCCCTTGCGGACGATCGGCTTCTGGTTGAGGCAGGTGTTCTGGTTGGATCGCTGGTACTTCATCAGGTTGTAGATGTCGACTTCCGAGGCGACGTCACTCAACGCCGCAGGCACGTCCGCCTTGATCACGATTCGCGAGGCGTCCACCGCCTCGACCCGGCCATCGCGGCGGGCCACGCAAGTCACACCGGAATCGCGGGCCACGATTGGCTCCATTCCGGTTCCGACCAGCGGCGCGGCCGTTCGCAGCAAGGGAACCGCCTGGCGCTGCATGTTCGATCCCATCAGCGCCCGGTTGGCGTCGTCGTTCTCCAGAAAGGGAATCAACGAAGCAGCCACCGACACCAACTGATTGGGCGACACGTCCATCAGATCCACGTCTTCAGGTCGGGCCTGGACAAATTCTCCGCCTCGTCGGCAGGAAATCAGCTCGCTGACGAATCTTCCCTTCTTGTCGTACTCGGCGTTCGCCTGAGCGATGGTGTGCTTCTCCTCCTCGAGCGCCGAGTAGAAGGCGACCTCGCCGGTGATCGAGCCGCTCTCGACCTTGCGGTAGGGAGTCTCGACAAACCCGAACTCGTTGACCCGCGCATAAGTGGAAAGCGAGGCGATCAAACCGATATTTGGACCTTCCGGCGTCTCGATCGGGCAGATTCGGCCGTAATGGGTGGGATGGACGTCGCGGACTTCGAATCCCGCCCGCTCCCGAGTGAGCCCGCCCGGCCCCAGCGCGGACAGTCGGCGCTTGTGGGTGACCTCGGAAAGAGGGTTGGTCTGATCCATGAACTGGGAGAGCTGACTGGAGCCAAAGAACTCCTTAATCACCGCGGTCACCGGCTTGGCGTTGATCAAGTCGTGCGGCATCAGAGTCTCGATTTCCTGCAGACTCATCCGCTCCTTGATCGCGCGCTCCATTCGAACCAAACCGATCCGGTACTGGTTCTCGAGCAACTCGCCGACCGCCCGCACTCGGCGATTGCCGAGGTGGTCGATGTCGTCGATGTTGCCCTTCCCGTTCTTCAGGTCGATCAGGTACCGAATGACCTCGAGAATGTCGCGCTTGGTGAGAATCTGACCGTCGAGCGGCTCTTCCAGCCCGAACTTGAAGTTCAGCTTCAGCCGGCCGACTTTCGACAGATCGTAGCGCTCCGGATTGAAGAACAGGTTGGTGAAGAGGTTGATTGCGGTCTCTGGGGTCGGAGGATCTCCCGGGCGAAGCCGCCGGTAGATCTCCATGATCGCCTGCTCGGGAGTCTCCATCTTGTCGAGCATCAGCGTCTCGCGCAGATAGGGACCGACGTTCAGATTGTCGATGAACAGGACCTTGAACTCCTTGATCCCCCGCTTGAGCAGCTCGTTGATCTTCTCCTGCGAGACCTCCTCATTGCACTCCAGCAACACTTCGCCGGTTTTCTCGTCGACGACGTCGTAAGCGGAAACCTTGGTCCAAAGTTCGTCGGCATCGATCGGCAGGGTCCGCATCTTGGCCTGCTCCAACTTCTTGATCGCGGCCCGGGTGAACTTGCGGTTTTTCTTGACGATCACCTCTCCCGACTTGGTCTTGATGTCCCGGGTGGCGCGTTGGCCAGGAAGCAGTTCGAGCTCCACCGACTTCTCGAACTCGTTCTCGCTGTGGATGTAGATCGTCTCGGTGGCGTAGTAGTAGTTGAGAATCTCCTCGGTGGTGCCCTTGAACTCCAGCGGGTTCTTCTTCGCCGTGTCAGGCACCGCACCGAGTGCGCGGATCAACACCGTGGCCGGAAGCTTGCGGCGTCGATCAATCCGCACGTACAGCAGATCCTTGTGATCAAACTCGAAGTCGATCCATGAGCCGCGGTAGGGAATGATCCGGGCGTTGTAGAGGAGCTTGCCGGAAGAGTGGCTCTTGCCCTTATCGTGATCGAAGAATGCGCCCGGGGAGCGGTGCAGCTGTGAGACCACGACGCGCTCCGTTCCGTTGATGATGAACGTCCCGTTCTGGGTCATCAGCGGAATCTCGCCGAAGAAGACTTCCTGCTCCTTCACGTCGCGGATCGATTGCGCGCCGGTCTCCTCGTCCTTGTCCCACACCACCAGTCGGACGACCACCTTCACTGGCGCGGAATAAGTCATTCCGCGCTGATGACACTCGTCGACATCGTACTTCGGCTTTTCCAGGTGATAGCTGACGAACTCCAACGAGGAGCTCTCATTGAAGTCGCGAATCGGGAATACCGATTTGAAGACCCCCTGCAGCCCCACGTCCTCCCGCTTTTCGGGAGCAATGTCCGCCTGCAGAAACTTCTCGTACGACTGCTTCTGAATGTTGATCAGGTTGGGGATGTCGATGATCTTTTGGATCTTCGCGAAGGTCTTTCGCGCCCGAAAGTTATTCTGAATCGTCGTCTGCATTCGTTCTCCATTGATCGGCGGCAAAATTGAAACGCCAACAGCCAGCACCCTGGCCCAGGGGGGTGCCGGCTCGTTTGCTCGGTTCCATGTGTGCTACCTGTGTGACTATTTAACCTCCACAGAGGCCCCAGCCGCGGTCAGTTGTGCCTTGATTTTCGCGGCTTCTTCCTTGTTCACGCCTTCTTTCACAGTCTTCGGAGCGCCCTCGACCAGGTCTTTTGCCTCTTTTAGGCCCAAGCCCGTGATCACGCGGATCTCCTTGATTACATTGATTTTATTGGCTCCAGCTCCGGTGAGTACGACGGTAAACTCCGTCTTCTCTTCGACAGCCGCTGCTGCGGCAGCTTGTCCACCGGCCGCCGGGCCAGCCACTGCTACGGCAGCCGCTGAAACGCCCCACTTCTCTTCAAGCTTCTTTACCAACTCCGCCGCTTCCATCACCGTCAGCGAGGAGAGGTTCTCCACAATCTGATTCAAATCTGGCATGAAATCCCTTCCTTTTATTAATCAAAGTTGCCCAAGCGGGCATCCGATAGTTGACAAGCCAAACTGCTTCGGCCTCTTCACTGTGCCGACGTTCCGAGAGCGTCCTTCCGCGCCTGGATCACCCGAACCAACTTCGAACTGGGCGCTCCAATCGCGCGCACCAAACTGGCTGCGGGCAGGCTCAACAGACCCAGCAACATTGCCCGAAGCTCTTGCAAACCCGGCAGCTTCGCCAAGGCCTTGACGCCGTTGACGTCAATCTTCTTTCCACCGACGACCCCACTGCGGATCCGGATTGTTTCCAGGTCCTTGGCAAAGTCCGTCAGGATCTTCGCCGGCGCCACCACGTCCGCATAGCTCAGCGCTAGTGCGACCGGCCCGGTAAAGTCGTCGCTGAGTGGTTCCAGCGACGTCCCCTTGGCGGCACGGCGGGCGAGGGTGTTCTTGATCACCCTGTATTCAACCCCGCCATCGCGGAACTTCTTGCGAAGGTTGGTGACGGTGGCGACGTCCAACTTCCGAAACTCGGCGACCACTGCGGATTTGGCGCGCGAAAACTTGTCGCTCAACTCTTTGACCACAGCTTCTTTCTCGCTCTTATGCACTTTGATTCACCTCCTCACCTGCACCCACATCAGGGGCCTTGATGCCTGGCCAAAGTGGCAGAGCGAGAGGAACCCAGAACGAGCACCGCACCGCTCCCTTGTCTCGGCAGGGCTGGCGTCAGCCGTTTGAATGCGAAGCGAAGCTTCCCCAACCCCGTTGCAAAATTGTCTCCGACGGGTTGCCAAATGGAGAGCACCTCGAGATCGCATCCCTGCTGTCTTGGACCAGGGGATGAACGCAGCCGTTATCAGCTTACGTTCCGGTTGTAAAGTTTCGAGCCTGTATCTTAACCGCTCGCCGAAGTCCAGCAACTAGCGATGGCGGGCGTTTATTTCGGTTGTGTCGATTTTGATGCCGGGGCCCACGGTGGATGAAACCGCTATCCCCTTCAGGTAGACGCCCTTTGCGGCGGGGGGCTTGAGCTTCATCACCAGGTCCAACAGCGCATTGAAGTTCTCCTGCAGCGCCTCGGCAGTGAAGGAGCTCTTGCCGACTGGGGCGTGAATGATGCCCGCCTTTTCGACCCTGAACTCAATCTTGCCGCCCTTCGCTTCCTTGATGGCCCGGCCAACATCCATCGTTACGGTTCCGACTTTCGGGTTGGGCATCAGACCCCGAGGGCCCAGTACCTTTCCGAGTCGGCCTACCACGCCCATCATGTCCGGGGTGGCGACCACGGTGTCAAACTCCATCCAGCCTTCCTCGACACGCTTGGCGAGATCCTCGGCGCCCACCACATCGGCACCGGCGGCTGTGGCTTCGCTCTGTTTCTCCCCTCTTGCGAAAACGGCCACGCGTACGGTTTTGCCGGTGCCATGGGGCAGCACGACCGCTCCTCGGACCATCTGATCGGCGTGCTTGGGATCGACCCCGAGGTTGAGTGCGACGTCGACCGTCTGATCGAACTTCGCCTTCCTGAGAGCGATTGTTTCCTTGAGAAGTTTGAAGGCGTCCGGAATGCTGTACCGCTTGTTCCGGTCGACCTTCTCCGCTGCCGCAGCATAGTTTTTCCCGCGATGAGCCATGCGATCCTCAATCAACCAACAATCTCGATTCCCATCGACCGCGCGGTACCGGCAACCGTGTTGATCGCCGCTTCCAGTGAGCCAGCGGTCATGTCCTTCATCTTCAATTTCGCGATCTCTTCCACTTGTTTCTGGGTGACCTTCCCGACCTTCTCTTTGCCTGGCTGATGCGCGCCGGATCCCTTCTTCTTCTCGGTGTGCAGACCGGCGGCCTTTTTCAATAAGATCGAAGCCGGGGGAGTCTTGAGAACGAACGAGAAGGAGCGATCTTGATAGACGGTGATCACCACCGGAATAATCAACCCGTCCTTTGCCTGCGCCTGGGTGGCCGCATTGAACTGCTTGCAGAACTCCATGATGTTGACGCCCTGCTGCCCAAGCGCGGGGCCCACCGGCGGCGCCGGATTGGCTTTGCCGGCCGGAATCTGCAACTTCACCTGACCCGTGATCTTTTTCATGAGGCGTTGTCTCTCTTTGGGAAACCCTTAGGTGGCGGTCTTCTCCACCTGCATGAAATCGAGCTCGACCGGCGTGGCTCGGCCAAAGATTGAGACCAACACCTTGAGCCGCCCCTTGTCGGGATTGACCTCCTCCACCGTTCCATTGAAGTTGGAGAACGGTCCATCAATCACCCGCACCGTATCGCCATCCTCGAACTGCACCTTGGGCTTGGGTTTCAGCGTTCCCTCGGAGAGCTGGGCGGTGAGGCGCTGGACCTCCTTGTCCGGCATCGGCGGCGGCTGCTCGTGCGGAGCCCCCCCCACGAATCCGGTCACCTTGGGGGTGTTCTTGACCAAGTGCCAGGTGCGATCGTTCATCTCCATCTGAACCAGGACGTATCCCGGCAGAACCTTTCTTTTGGAGATCTTCTTTTCGCCCTTCACCATTTCCACCACCTGTTCCATCGGGATCAGAATTTCGCCGAACTGATCCTGAAGCCCCTCCAAGCGGATCTTCTCTTCCAAGCTCTTCTTCGCCTTGTTCTCAAATCCCGAGTAGGTATGAACGGCGTACCACTTCTTGTCGGCCATCAGAGTCGCCCCCATAGGGCGGGCAGCCAATTCACCATGATTTTGTACGCCAGCGTGTCGATCCCAAAGAGGATCACCGCTGCGCTGAGGGAGGCGATCACCACGGCAATGGTTGAGACCCGGGTCTCGGCCCAGCTCGGCCAGGTCACCCTCATTAGCTCGGTCGCCACTTCCATCGAGAGCTGACGGATCCGAGGATGAAGGTAGCACCCCACCCCGGTCGCTACCGCGACCAGCACGCCCAAGATCGTGGTTGCTCTCCACTGCAATCCTTCGATGAACTCCGGATCCGGCAGACCGAACTGCGCCCAGATCAGCGCCAACACGTGCTCCATGAAGAGCGCAAAAATCAGCCCCGCCACCAGGTAGAAGATGACCACCAAGCGCTTGGGGTCCATTCCCGAGCGATTTGCCTGCTGACTTGCTTCACTGACGTTTGCCATCTTGTCCTCGCGCGTGCTGATCAGGCCAGGAGGGATTCGAACCCCCAACACGCGGTTTTGGAGACCGCTGCTCTACCGTTGGAGCTACTGGCCTATACCTTTCCTTCCTTGTGAGCAGTGTGCTTTCGGCATCGCGGGCAGAACTTGCTCAACTCCAGCTTGTCCTGTTGCTTGCGCTTGTTCTTGGTCGTCGAGTAGTTGCGTTCTTTGCAGACGCTGCACTCGAGCGAAATGATGCTGCGATTACCCTTCGGCATGATTCAATCCTAACTGGTTAAGCAATCACCTCGGCCACCACGCCCGCGCCCACCGTCCGGCCACCTTCCCGCACCGCAAACCGTAGCTCCTTTTCCATCGCGATTGGCGTAATCAGCTCCACCTCGATGGTGATGTTGTCTCCCGGCATCACCAT
>WNFG01008320.1_pt1 | contig 10642 bp, 8 predicted proteins | sample 5400431 | NCBI WGS metagenome assembly WNFG01 (sample SAMN13153346, study PRJNA577476) | soil metagenome | isolation source: 120 cm saprolite under Douglas fir tree site 2 hole 3 replicate 2 | place: USA:California | collected 2015-04-18
CGCCGCGACCGGCTGAGGGCACGTCAAGTCTCCCTGTAGCGTTTGGCCCTGTCGGTTCGTCCTCCCAGGTGTGGACCGACGTTGCGAAGCCAAGACCAGCCGCACTGCAAAGGCCGTCGCTGCCGCCAGCGACGACGCGCTGTGCACGCTTCTGTCGGCGGGTTTGCGAGTCCAGGCCGGGGAGGATCGCTGGCGTGTCATCGGCAATACTCTTGTGTTCCGCCTGCTGCTGCGCGAGGCGGGCGGCACCTGGAACAAGCTTGACCAGTGCTGGGAATTCTCCGGCGACGATCCAACCACCCGGCTCGCCTCGGCGCTTGAAGCCCGGCCGGCGGGCGCCGGACACAATGCCGACGCGGCCGAGCCGCAGCCTCACTATCACGGCCATCGCGGCCGTGTGCGGGAGCGCGTGATGAGGGCGGGCGCCGAGTTGCTGGAAGACTATGAGCTGCTTGAGCTGCTGCTCTTCTATTCGATCGAACGCATCGACACCAAGCCGCTCGCCAAGAGGCTGCTGGATCGTTTCGGCACGCTGGGCGACGTCTTTGCCGCCGAGCCCGCGCAGCTGCGCGAGTTCGAGGTCGACCAGCGCACGCTCGTGCTGTTCAAGGCCTCGCGCGAGGCCGGCCGGCGGCTTGCCGAGCGCAAGGTCAAGGACATGCCGGTCCTGACCAACTGGCAGCAGCTCATCGACTACTGCCACACGGCGCTGGCGCACGAGAAGACCGAGCAGTTCCGCATCCTCTTCCTCGACCGCAAGAACGTGCTCATAGCCGACGAGGTGCAGCAGCGCGGCACCATCGACCACACGCCGGTCTATCCGCGCGAGGTCGTCAAGCGCGCCCTGGCGCTCAATGCCGCCGCGCTGATCCTGGTGCACAACCATCCCTCGGGCGACCCCAAGCCGTCGCGCGACGACATCGAGATGACGAAGGAAATCGCCAAGGCGGCCGAGGCGCTGGGCATTGCGATCCACGATCACCTGGTGATCGGTCGCAAGGGCCATGCGAGCTTCCGGAGCCTCGGGCTGCTCACATAAAGAGGCAGGAAACGGCAACGGCGTGTCGATTTCACGCCTATGTCACGCCTGCACATAGGGCGGTGTCACGAGCCCGCGAGATCCTCCCCGGTGGATCACACTGGGGGAGTGGATCATGGCCGCAAGTGAGCGTCGATTAGACCCAAGGTCTTCAAATCTGGCGATTTTCGCTGTCTCCGCCGCCGTCGCCATCGCCGTCGGCGTCCTCGCCTACCAGCCGATTCCCGATGTTCAGAGCACCGATCGCGATGTCGGGATTGTGGAACCGGCCGGCGTATCACTTCGCTGCCTGGAGGCTGACCGGGCGAGCGTCGCTCAGCTTGCACCGCTTCTCGAGCGGAACAGTCCGGCGGATGCGCCGATCCTCGAGCGTGCAAATCACACACTCAGCATAGCCCGGCGTCACTGCCTTTACGGTTGGGATGGGCGTGCGCTGGAGGACTACGCGTGGCTGACGCGCTGGCTGAGCGAACATGGTTAAGACAGACCCAAAGGAGGGACCGATGGCCCAGCAATTCAAGCTCAAGTTCCCGACACCCGGCACCGTCGCCGACGACGACCGCGCCTGGTATTTCGCCGCAATCACCGGGCGCATTCTCGCCGCCACGGTGGTTGTACTTCTCGTGGCGCTGGTGCTGGCGGCTGAATTGCGCCTGACGCCCGAACAACGGATGGACCTTCTTGGAGCGACGACCTACGCCGCTCCGTGAAAACGAACCCGATCAAGAAATTGCGGGTAGCGTGGGCCCAGAGGGAGGCCCCGTTGCCTAAGCTCTGCAGCGCAACCCTCCGGGAGATGCGGTGATCCTCGAGCGCGTCATCTGCGCATGGGATGGGCGTGGATTGGAAGACTACCGGTGGCTCGGCCGCTGGCCGGGCGAACAGAGCTGAGTAACCCGCAGATCACGGCGTCAGGCGCGGCCACGGCCGCTGAACCCAAGAGGAGAGCACAATGGCAACAATTCTCGGAGGCTTGGCCTTTGCGGTGTTCCTCATCGCGCAGATTGCGGCCGTCATGGCGGTCAATCGCGTGAACAACACACGCCGACCGGACGCCTTCGATGCGATACGGCGCGACCGCGGCGCCAGGGTGATCTGGGACTCGGCAAATTGAGCCTCGCCGCCCTCATGCACTTCCGTGCCGTGACCGCACCGCGGCTTCGGGCGCCAGCCTATCGCTCCGCGCTGGCGACAGGCAGCGTGCTGGCGCTGGCAGTCTGCACGATATGGCTGTCGGCGGTAGTCCCGGCGGAACGCGCGCCCTGGGTCTCGCTGGCGATCCTTGCCGCCTCGCTGGTTTCCAGCATCGCAGGCTTTGCCTTCTCCGCCATTTGCGGCGCGATGCTCTTTCACCTGATCGACGATCCGGTGCGCGCCGTCCAGATCATGATGATCTGCAGCGTCGGCGGTCAGTCGCTGATGGTGTGGGGCCTGCGGCGGGACATCCCCTGGCGCGCCCTGTCGGTATTTCTCGCGGGCGCCACGGCCGGTCTGCCGCTCGGCATCTTCGTGCTGCTGCACACGCGGCCTGCCGTCTATGCCCAGGTGATCGGCGTTGCCCTCATGCTCTACGCCTTCTTCATGATGGCGCGGCGTCCCATGATCGTGCGGCGTCAGAACGCCCTGTTCGACCTCCTGGCCGGCTTCCTGGGCGGCGTGACCGGCGGCGCGGCCGCCTTTCCTGGCGCCTTCGTCACCATCTGGTGCGGCTTCAAGGGCTGGCCCAAGGAGAAGCAACGGGCGCTCTACCAGCCCTTCATCCTGATCGTGCAGCTCGCGGCCATCGCCCTCATGGCGCTGCCAGGCTTCTTTCCGCAAAGCCGGCCGCCGTTCGATTTCACCGGCATCGTCCATCTGCCGGCGATGCTGCTCGGCTGCACTTTGGGCATGGCCTGCTTCAAGCGATTGAGCGACCGGCAATTCTCGATGGCCGTCAACCTGCTGCTGGCCGTGTCGGGCCTGAGCTTCCTCGTATGAAGATGCCGATCGGAGCATTCCTGCGCCTTGCCCTGGCCGTCGTCCTGATCGGGCTGGCCGACGGCCACGCCGCCTTGGCTGGCCCCGGTGCGCGGCCCAACGTGACCGTCGAGGCGGTGCTCCCGGGATGCCGTTCCCTCGTCGCGACGCAGGGCATCCCGACCTCCGCCGAGGCCGGATTCTGCAGCGGCCTGATCGACGGCCTGCTCTATCTCGGCGAACAGCTTCCTCCCGACTTTTGCTACGCCGTGCCCGTCGACGCGCCGCGCGTCCGCATCGCTGCGGCGATCGTGGAAGAAATCGAGGCGGTCTATCCATCGGTCAAGGAGCACCACTTCCGCGCGCTGGCGCTCGAAGTGCTGCAGTACAGATGGCCCTGCCACTACGGCTAGCCAATATGGACAGCGCACTGCGACTAACCTGTGTTTACAGGTTCAACGAATAGCTGGGGGCCGCCTTGAAAAAATCGTGTTGGACATCGATCCGGGCTGGGACGACGCCCTCGTCATGGCCTGCTGCTCGCCAAGCGCAACGCTGGCGGGCTTTCACCTGACCGTAGCCTTTATCGCCTTCACGCCCCGCCTTTTCAGGATGTATAACAACCAACCTGACAACCAAAAAAGACAATAAGCCTATTCTTGTGGAGGGCAGGCCATGAGCACCGACCCGAGCAGTCCCGATCTGCCGCCGGACCAGTTTCTCTACGGGCGCAAGGGTCCTTGGCCGCAACCTTCTCCCTCGCATCCGCTGAAAGAGGCAGCCGAGGTTCTCAGCGTACCGCTGGTCGAGTCCCTTGTATGGGATGCTACCGTCGGCAAGCGCTTGCTGATCGGCTTGGCCGCCCTTCCGCCGCTTGCAGCCAAGGGCGCGATCTTTGACGGCCAGTCCCTGATTCCGAACGACGACGAGTTCAACGGGCTGATGTTGAACACCCTCTACACGCGATTCATGAAGCCCAAGCTGGACGCGGACCGCCGACACCTCGACAGGGCCCCCAACGCAGCGAAGTTCTGGAAATACGATTTCAGCGCGATGAAACTGGTCGAGCCGCTGGCAGGAATGTATTGCGCGCCCGTCGTGTGCGTCTTCGGGCAGGATGGCGCCGGCATCCGCCAATGTGTGTATATCCGATTTCGCGGTGAAACCGACGCCCAGGATGTGTTCGTTTTCCCGGGAGGCGGCGACGCCTGGAGCCTGGCGAAGATCTACGCTTTGCAGGCTTGCGCGTATCACATGCTGTTCGTCGTCCATCCGGCGCTGCATTTCCCGATGGATTCGGTCAATGCGATCACCAAGACGGCGGTGCCGCACACGCACCCGTTGTTCCAGCTTCTCTATCCCCACACCAGTTACACGCTCGCCCTGGACAACACGGTTCTCGAAGGTCCCAACTCGGTCGCCAACAACAACGCGCAGGCGACGTGGTTCGATCCCCTCATGGGCAACGCCTACGATCTCAAGCTTCTGTTCGGGGCCGCGTACACCGGACTTAGCGATGCCTGGTTCGGCGATGCCTATCCGCCCTATGACTACATGAAGCCGCAGATGGGGTTTGATTCGCCCTACGGCCAATGGCTCGCCGCCTACTTCCCGCCGTTTCTGACCCTCTGCAAGGCGGTCGCCCGGGAAATCATCAAGGCCGACAAGCAGGACACCTACGTCACCCGGTGGGCGCGCTACACCTCCACCTACGTACGGGGTTTTCCCGACGAGAAGACCATCGCTCCCGGGGGGATCCTCGACGAGGACTGTCTGGCCCAGGCGATGGCAATCTTCATGTGGGACGTGACGGTGGCCCACGGCGGTGACCATTACAGTTTCGGGCTGAACATTCCGAGCAAATTCAAATTCCTGCGCATCCGGAACTATCCGCCGCTGCCCGGTCCGCCGCCCGTTGGCGGCCCCACGAAAGTCGGCGACGTGGCCAACGGTGATGACCTGTACCGCGCCGAACTGGCGGAGCGATTGTTCTTCGGACCTCACGCCATGGCGCCCAACCTGGACGAGACGTATTATGCCTTCACCGATTCGATGCTCGCCCTCCCTCAGCTGTTCTTCCACAATGCGTTGACGGAGGTCAGCCAGCAATACACGTACAGCCTCGACAAACCCTTCATGCCGCTGGACGTGACTCAGGCGCCGGAGCCTCCAGACCCAGCGTACACGCAGTACGAGCTGACCATCCCAGCGAGTATCCAGTACTAGAGCGCCCGCTCCGCCTGCTCCAGCCAGTGCGTCATGCCCATGTCGCGGTACATCGTCATCGCCGTCGCGACGTGCTTCTGCGCCTGCTTGCGAGTGCCCGTGCGCCGGTAGAGCTTGCCGAGGCCGAGGTGGCAGTGGGCGACGAGAGGGCGCATCCCGAGCTCTTCAGCGAGCGCGAGCGCGTCGCGGTAGAGGCCATCGGCTTGTGCGGGGGAATCGCGGCGGGCGGTAATGTCGCCGAGGAGTCGGAGGGCCGACGCCTCGTAGGGGCGTTGGCCCTGCTCGCGGTAATACGCAAGGGCGCGCCCGGCGAGTTCGAAAGCGTCCTCGATCCTGTCGGCGAGGAGATGCGCCTCGCCGAGATACATCAGGAAGGCCCACTGGGCAGCTCCGTATCCCATGGTCTCGGCGGCGCTCACCGCGCGCTCCAGCAAGGGAATGCCCTCGGCAGCCCGCCCCGAGAGGGCGTGCGCGTAACCCAGACCCGCCGTGTGGGCCAGTGAAAAATAGGCGAGGTTCCACTCGCGAGCCAGCGCCTGCCCGCGTTCGAGCGTGCAGACGGCATCGCCGAGTTCTCCCCTGGTGATCTGAAGATAGGCGAGATACCAGCATAACTGGCACATGCTGTAGGGATGATCCAGCTTGTCCGCGAGGCGCATGCCTTCCTGGCCGTGGGCAAGCCCTTCCTTGAATCGGCCCTGGATCGCGAGAATCATGGTCAAGTAGCAACGGGCCACCACGGCAGGAAATTCCGCGAGGTCAAACCGTTCCCGGCTCAGCTCGCCTTCGAGCAACCGCAGGACGTTCAGGAGAAGCTTCTCGGCCCGCCGATAGTCCCCCGTCCTCATGCAGACCGCGCCGAGGTAGAGATTTGCCATCACCTGGAGCGGGACATCCCCGAGCGACTCGGCAATAGCCTGACCGCGCTGGCCGAACGCCAGTGCTTTCGTCGGCTGCCCCGTCATCCAGAGGGCGTGGCATAGATGGACGGACAGCTGCCCGAGTCGCCGTTGATCGTCGAGTATCCTGGCCAGGCCTTCGGCTCCGTGGAGATAGCTGAAGATCCGCTCGAATTCTCCGAGCGGATGGAGTGCGGTTTTCAGATCGAAGCGAAGATCGATAGCCCGCTCCAGCGTCTCGCGTGTCTCCGGCAGATGGCCGAGGGCGGTCAGCGCTTGCTCGAAGCACATCACGGCCTCCCGGTTGGCCGATCGCGCGCTTGCAAGCTGACCCGCCTTGCGCCAATAGCCGATCGCCTCGCTCGCAAGCCCGGCCTTGGTGAAATGCTGGGCGACGACCTCGGGCAGCCGTTCGGTCAGCGCCGGGAACCGTTCGACCAGGGCATTGGCGATGCTCAAATGCAACTGCCGCCGTCGGCTCTTGAGCAACGTGGCGTAGGCGGCGTCCTGCACCAGCGCATGCTTGAACGCGTAGGTGGCGTATGGCGGCGTTCCGCGCCGGGAGACGAGGCCGGAGCCGGTCAGCCGCTCGAGGGCCGCATCGAGGCCCACCGGGGGCAGGGCGGATACAGCGGCAATCAGTTCGTGGGAGAACTCCCGCCCGATCGCGGCGCCGATCATCGCCACATCCTTGCCGGGGCCAAGCCGGTCGAGGCGGGCAACCAGCGAGTCCTGCAGCGTTGTCGGTACGGCAAGGGGCGAGAGCGGCCGGTCGAGCACGTAGCTGTCGGTTGCCTCGCGCAACAACCCGCCCTCGAGCAACGTGCGGGTCAGCTCCTCGACGAACAGCGGCACGCCATCGGTGTGCGCCAGCACCTGCTGGACCACCTCGTCGGGCAGCACCTTGTGCTTGGCGACACTGGCGATGATGCCGGCGCTGTCGCGGCGGCCGAGGCGACTCAGGGGCAGCATCGTCACATGCGGCTCACCGACCCACGCCGGCTGCAGCTCCGGCCGGACCGTGACGACCAGCAGCACCGGAAGGTTGGTGACGCGGGCGACCATGCGATTGAGCAGGTCCTGCGATGTCGGATCGATCCAGTGGGCATCCTCGAACACGATTAGGACGGGGCCCTGCGCCGCGACCCCGTCGAGATGCTCGAGCAGCGCCGTGAGAGTCATCTCGCCCTTCTGCTGCGGGCTGACTGCCAGCGCCGGATAGCGTCCTTGTGCCGGCACTCCCAGCAGCTCGGCGATGAGCGCCACGTCTCTTGGCGCATTTTTTGCGGTCGGCCTGAGCAGGGCCTCCAGTTTGTCGAGCTTTGCCCCGGCATCGCTGCCCGGCTCGAAGCTCGCCGCCCGCTCCAACTGCGCAATGAACGGGTGGAGCGCGCTGTGCGCGTGGTGAGGCGAGCAGAAATAGCGAAGGCACGCATGCGGCTCGCCCGCGAGCCCGACCAGCAGGCTTTCGGCGATGTGCGACTTGCCGATGCCGGGATCGGCCGACAGCAGCACGACCCGACCCTCACCGAGCGCGGCCTGCTTCCAGCGGCGCATCAGCAGATCGATCTCTTCCTGCCGGCCAATCAGCGGAGACAGCACGCCCGCGCGCCGCGCCTCGAAGCGGCTGACGCCGGCCGACTCGCCGCCGACCTGCCACGCCTCGACCGGTTGCCGTAGCCCCGTCATCTCGATGGCAGGGAGTGGATGGCAGTCGAACATCCGCCCGACCAGCCTCTGCGTGCCGGCCGCGATGACGATCTCGCCGGGCGATGCCGCAGCCTGCAGGCGGGCCGCCAGCGTAGGAGCCTCGCCGACCGCAGCACGCTGCCGCGGATCGCCGATGACGACGAACCCGGTGGCGATGCCCACGCTCGCCTGGAGGGTCGCGCCGGATGGCAACTTCAGTGCGCCGACGGCACCGCGGACGGCAAAGCCGGCGCGCACGGCCCGCTCGGCGTCGTCTTCATGCGCCGTCGGGTAGCCGAAATAGACAAGCACGCCATCGCTCAGATACTGGGCGACAAACCCGTCGAAGCGCGCCACCGCATCGGCGACGGCTTTGTGGAAGGCCGCGATCAGATCATGCATCTCCTCGGGGTCGAGGCGTGCCGTCGCCGAGCCGACCAGATTGCATACCATGATCGTCAGCTGGCGCCGTTCGAGGCCGCCCGAGAGAGCGGCCGGCGCAATCGAAGCCTCGTCGCCCGACGACGCCGGACGCGGTGACGCGGGACCCGCCTCGGCAACGGCGACCGGCGGAGGGCTCGGCGGCTGCGCGCGGCGAAGGTCGGCTGCGAGCGCCTTGGTTGCCGCATCGGGCTCCGTGTTCAGCTCGCGCTTCAGCAGCGTCACCAGGTCCTGGTAGTGCCGCAGCGCTTCGGCCTTGCGCCCCGTGGCGGCCAGCGCTTGGACGACCAGCCGATGGGCATCCTCGCGCAGATTGTCGAGAGCCACGGCGCGACGGCTGGCCTTCAGAGCTTGTTCGGCACGGCCCGCAGCCAATTCCAGGGCGCCGAGCTTCATCAGCGCGCCGAGAGCGAGCTCCTGCAGCCGCTCACGCTCCGCGGACAGCCACTCGCTCCAACCCTCCTCGCTGACGGCGACGTCGTCGACCAGCCGGCCGCGGTAGAGATCCCACAAACTCGCCGTCGCCTCCGAGAGCGTTCGGGCCGAGCACCTTGCGCAACCGGGCGAGGGCCTGACGCAGGTTCTGCTTGGCCTGCACGTCGAAGTGGGAGCCCCAAAGCAGCGCCGACAGCTTTTCCCGCGGCTGGGGCCTGGGCGCCGTACAGGCCAGATAAGCCAACAGGGCCGCAAGCTTCTTGTTCGACAGATCGACCACGCCTTGCGGGCCGGTCAGCTCGAAGCTTCCAAGCAGAGAAATCCTGTACTTACCGGACGTCTCGACGTTCATTTGGCACCCCCAAACACACTCTTGCGCATTATCCCGGCTCATAGAAGGGAAAATGGGCCCGGTGACGGCGAGCGTGAACTCGGTATTGGCGGCAGAGGCGGCGCTATCGAGGTGCTCGAATATCGATGGCCCTGCCGCTACATTCCTTCCACTCTTTCCAGCCAATAAGTCATGCCCATCGCGCGGTACATGGCTGTCGCGGTCGCCAGATGATCCCGCGCCTGACGCTCAGCGCCTGCAGATCGATACAGTGTGGCGTAGCCGAAGTGACAGTGGGCGGCGAGCGGAGGTGAGCCACATGCCTCGGCAAGCGCCAGCGCATCGTGAAAGCACCTTTCCGCCTGATCGTGCCGATCCTGCTGAAGAGCGATCTCGCCGAGAAAACAATGCGCCCTTCCCTCGATGCCGCGCTGCCCGCCCTCACGCGCAACCGCCAGCGCCTTCTCGCCAACCGCACGCGCATCGGCGCTTCGGCCGGCGGCAAGATAGGCCTGACCGAGATAGAGCTGGAAAAGAGCAATGCCGCCACCATGCCGCATGGTGGCCATGGCCGTCACCCCCTCCTCCAGCATCGGCACGCCTTCGGCGAGCCGCCCCGATAGTGCGTAAGCCTGGCCAAGCATCGCCTTGGCCGATGCCGACATCATTGTGAGATTCCACTTGCGGCACAGCGCCAGTATTCGCTCGGCGAGGCCGATAGCGCGCGCAAAATCGCCCTGAGCGCTAGCCGACATCGCCGAGAACAAGATCGCGTTGGCGAGGGATTGAGGGGTGCCCCTTGTTTCAGCAAGGCGCATGCCTTCGTCGCCATGTTCGATACTCTGCGGGAATTTGCCCTGCCCCTCGAAGATACCGCTGAGATAGGTGTGAACCAGGATCGCATCGTAAGTCGCCTCACTCAGCTCAGGATGCACCGGAAGCGACCCGAGAAGCTGCTCGCCCCGCAGATAGTCTCCCGAAAACACGCAAGCCGCTCCCAACTGGAGGGAAGCCCATATCTTGAGCCGGCTGTCGCCAACTGTCTGGGCGAGCGCGAGCCCTTCCTCCCCGGATGCCAAGGCCTTGGCCACCCGCCCGGTCATCCAATAGACGTGACAGAAATGAACGCGTGCCCAGCCCAGCCGACTCTTGTCGTCGAGCCGGCGGGCAAGCCGTTCGGCTTGCTGCAGACAGAACAGCTGGCGCTCGAACTCGCCCAGCGCGATCAGCACGCTTTTCAGCGCGAAGCGTAGATCGATGGCCTGCTCCGTCGTCTCGCGGCTTTCGGGCAGCGCCTCGAGCAACACGAGCGCCTGCTCGATCGACGTGGATGCCTCTCGATAGGCCGATCGCGACACGGCACGGCGAAAGGCCTTGAGCCAATAGTCGATCGCCTCGCGCGCAAGTCCCGCCTCCGCAAAATGTCGCGCCACGAACTCCGGCTGGCGTTCCGCTGTTTGCGGAAAACGGTCCACGAGCACCTTCGCGATGCCGGCATGCAGCTCACGGCGCCTGCTCCGGAGGAGCGTGGCGTAGGCGGCGTCCTGTATCAGCGCGTGACGGAAGACGTACGTCGCATCCGGCGGCGTGCCGCGCCGTGAAGCGAGGCCGGATGCCGTAAGCCGC
>WNFG01021102.1_pt1 | contig 10642 bp, 8 predicted proteins | sample 5400431 | NCBI WGS metagenome assembly WNFG01 (sample SAMN13153346, study PRJNA577476) | soil metagenome | isolation source: 120 cm saprolite under Douglas fir tree site 2 hole 3 replicate 2 | place: USA:California | collected 2015-04-18
CCGCCAGGGCCAGGCGCAACGCTTCCGCGCACGGGTTCCTGATCGGCGCCGTGCTCTGTTTCGCCTTCTTCTCCTGGTACCCGATGTGCCGCGAGATCGTGATGAGCTTCCAGAAGACCCGGCTGGGCGTGACCAGCTGGGCGGGCTGGGCGAACTACGAGCGCATCTTCCACGACCCGACCTTCTGGGTGGCCTGGCGGAACACCCTGGAGTTCACCGTCCTCGCGCTGGTCATCGGCTACGCGGTGCCGTTCTTCGTGGCGATCCTGCTCAACGAGCTGCGGCACGCCCGCGGTTACCTGCGCTGCCTGGTCTACCTGCCGGTGATGCTGCCGCCGACCTCGGCGCTGCTGCTCTTCGCCTACTTCTACGACCCGACCTACGGCCTGTTCAACGATATCCTGCGCCATCTCCACCTGCCGGTCTCGCAGTGGGTCCAGTCGCCGGGCACCGGCGTGCCGAGCATGGCGATGATCTCGGTGGTCATCGCGGCCACCTGGATGAACATGGGCGGCGCGACGCTGATCTACCTGGCCGCGCTGCAGAACATCCCGGGCGAGCTCTACGAGGCCGCCGAACTCGACGGCGCGGGCCTGTTCAGGAAGATCAGGCACATCACGATCCCGCAGACCAGGCTCATCCTGTCCATGCTGCTCCTGCTGCAGATCGTCGCGACCATGCAGATGTTCGTCGAGGCGTTCATCCTGACCAACGGCGGGGCCGGGGTGAACAACAACACCCTGTCCGTGGTCAACCTCATCTACCAGTACGCGTTCGCCCTGAGCGGGGCGAGCAACTACAACAGCGCGTCGGAGGCTACCTGTGGCTGACTCGACAAACCGAACGCTGATCTCGGCCGCCCAGCTGAACCGCGCCCGGGGCAAGATCACCTACCGGATCGTGCTGACCCTGGTCGTGGTGATCTTCACCCTGGTCTTCATCGGGCCGCTGTACTTCCTGTTCAGCGACGGGCTCAAGTCCACCGCCGAAGCGGTCCAGGTGCCGCCGACCATCATCCCGGCGCACGTGCACCCAGGCACCTACGCTTCCGCGTGGAGCCGGGTCGGCATCGGGCGGCTGTTGGTCAATACCCTGTATTACGCCTTCGGCGCGCTCTTCTTCCAGCTGATCTTCGACGTGGCCGCCGCCTATTCGCTGTCCCGGCTGCGGCCGGTGCTGGGCAACGTCATCTTCGCGCTCATGCTGGCCACCTTGATGATCCCGTCCACGGTCCTGCTCGTGCCGCAGTACGTGACCGTGGCCGACCTGCCGATCCTGCACCTGAACCTGATCGGCTCCCCGGCCGCGATCTGGCTGCCCTCGGTGGCCAACGCCTTCAGCATCTTCCTGCTCAAGCGGTTCTTCGACTCGATACCCGGAGAACTGCTGGCCGCGGCGGCGATCGATGGCGCGTCCCCGCTGCGGACCCTGCGCTCCATCGTGCTGCCGATCTCCCGGCCGATCCTCGGCGTCGTCTCGATCTTCGGTCTGGTGGCCGTCTGGAAGGACTTCCTCTGGCCGTTGCTGGTCGAGTACGGGTACAACCCGAGCCGGGAAACCCTGAACGTCGGCATCTTCGAAGCCTCGAGCACGACGCCGCAGAACCTGGTGCTCGCCGCCTCCGCGATGGCCGCGGTGCCCACCCTCATCTTCTTCCTCGTCTTCCAGCGCAACATCTTGTCCGGCCTGACCGCGGGCAGCCTCAAGGGCTGACCAGACCCAAAAACCGCATAGAAAGCAGGTTCTCCTTGCATGACATCAGGGGCGGTGCCTGGTGGCGCGGTGCCGCGATCTACGAGCTATACGTGCAGAGCTTCGCGGACGGCGACGGCGACGGGATCGGCGACCTGGCCGGCGTCCGCGCCCGGCTGCCCTATATCGCGAACCTCGGCATCGACGCGATCTGGTTCAGCCCGTGGTATCCGTCCCCGAGATCCGACGCCGGCTACGACGTCGCCGACTACCGGTCCATCGACCCCGCCTTCGGCACCCTCGCCGATGCCGACGCGCTGATCGCCGAGGGTCACGCGTACGGCATCAGGACGATCATCGACATCGTGCCGAACCACTGCTCGGATCAGCACCGGTGGTTCCGGTCCGCGCTGGCGGCGCCGCCCGGATCGGCCGAACGCGCCAGGTTCTGGTTCCGCCCCGGCCGCGGCGACGGGGGAGACCTGCCGCCGAACAACTGGCGGTCGATCTTCGGCGGCCCAGCGTGGACCAGGACGACGGCCCCGGGCGGCACGCCCGGCGAGTGGTACCTGCACCTGTTCGCGCCCGAACAGCCGGACTTCAACTGGGCCAACCCGGAGGTCCGGGCCGAGTTCGAGGACGTCCTGCGGTTCTGGTTCGACCGCGGCGCCGACGGCATCCGGATCGATTCGGCGGCGCTGCTGACCAAGGACCCGCGACTGCCGGAGACCGGGCCGGGGGACCCGTCGCCCTACTCCGACCGTGACGACGTACACGACATCTACCGGGCCTGGCGCGCGGTCGCGGACGAATACTCAGGCCGGGTGCTGATCGGCGAGATCTGGCTGGCCGACGCCGCCCGCCTGGCCAGGTACCTGCGTCCCGATGAACTGCACACCGTGTTCAACTTCCCGTACCTATGCTGTCCCTGGGACGCCGTGCAGCTGCGCGCGGTGATCGACAGCACGCTGGAGTTCCACGCCGCGGCCGGCGCCCCGGCCACCTGGGTGCTCTCCAATCACGACGTGGATCGGCACGTGTCCAGGTACGGCCGCGCCGACACCTCGTTCGGCCTGGACCGGCGCGACCACAGCCAGCTGGTCGACCTGGAGCTCGGCACCCGCCGGGCCCGGGCCGCCGCGCTGCTCACGATGGCGTTGCCCGGCTCGGTGTACGTCTACCAGGGCGAGGAACTCGGGCTGTGGGAGGTCGAGGACATCCCGGACGAACGGCGCCAGGATCCGATCTGGCACCGGACCGGCGGCGCCGACCCCGGGCGGGACGGCAGCCGGGTGCCGCTGCCCTGGGCCGGGCTGGAACCGCCGTTCGGCTTCTCGCCGCCGGACGCCACCGCGCAGCCCTGGCTGCCGCAGCCGAAGGAGTGGCGTGAGCTGACCGTCGAGATCGAGACCGGCGAACCGGATTCGATGCTCGAGCTGTACCGCCGCGCGTTGGAGATCCGCCGCGCCGAGCCCGCCCTCGGCGATGGGCCCGGCCCCGGGGCGACCGCGAGCGCGATGACCTGGCTGCCGGCACCCGACGGGGTGCTCGCCTTCTCCCGCGACGGATCCCCCGGGGACAACGTGTGCTGTGTGGCCAACCTTTCCCCCGGCCCGGTCACCTTGCCCGCGCACACCGCCGTGCTCCTCGCCAGCGGCCCGCTCGCCGATGGCCTGCTGCCCCCGGACACCTCGGTCTGGCTGGGGATCCCCGCAGGACCGTAAGCACCTGCCGGGCCGCTCATTTTCATCGATCCGAACGGCTAGTTGCTGCGTAGCCAGGTCGCGCTGAAGTTCTCTCCGCCGCTGAGCGAGGAGATGGCGTCCTTGGCGCGGCCCCGGTTGTCGATCATCATTTTGTGGCTTTGACCAGCGGCGGCGATATCATCGCAAAATTGTGCACCTGCGGCTGAATCCGGCTCGATGGCTCCGCGCCCATGCCGTCACGCTGGCGGCCCTGGTGCTCATCTGCGCCCATGCCGTCATCGTGGCGGCGCTGCTCGGCCACTCCTACTTCCGCCAGGACGATTTCCTCATCCTCGACCACGCCGCGGCCACGCCGAAGCCGGGCTGGAACTACCTGATGGGGCTGGGAGGCGCCCGCAACGGTCACCTCATGCCGGCCGGGCTGGCCATCGCCTGGGCCCTGGCCCGGTCCTCGTCCTACAACTGGCCGCTGGCCAGCGTGGTCATCAGCGTCCTGGTGACGGCCGGGTGGCTGGCCGTCGGCCATACTCCGTGACGGCCAGCAGTTCACCGCCCCGCTCGCGCTGGCCGAAGCCACCGGATTCGGGCTCGCAGTGGCCTGGAGCATGCACCCACGATCGTTCGGGCTGAAAAAAAAGACAGAACGGCCTGCGGGCAGGCACCGGGCTACGGTCCTGGCCGACGCGCCCGGTCTTGCCCTTGGAACCATCGCGCTGCTCGCGCCGCTGCTGCTGCTGCCCGGGCTGGCCTGGGGGGCGGCGGGGCGGCGGCGCCCGGCCTGGTATCCGGACGGGTGGCTGGCCGCGGCGCACATGATAGACGGCAGCCGCGCCCCCGGCGACGTGCTGCTGCTGCCCTGGGCGGCCGACCGGGCGCCGTCGTGGAACCACGGCGAGGTGATGCTCGACGCCTGGCCCCGGCTCGTGTCACGTCCGGTCATCTGGAACGACGGCACCCAGGTCGGCAACGTCTCGAACGACGGCACCCAGGTCGGCAACGTCTGGAACGACTGGACCCAGGCCGGCAACATCACGATGGCGCCGGACGACCCGCGCGCGCGGCGGCTGGACGGCCTCATCCGCTCCGGCGCCCCGCTGACCGCGGCGCTGCGGGCGGCCGGTGTCAGCTTCGTGGTGATCGACGCCGACACGCCGGCGGGCGCCAGGCTGCCCGGCTGCACCGCCATATACAACCAGCCTGACCTGGTCGTATACCAAGTACCTCGATAGCCGCCCCTATCGGTACTTGTTACATTTTGACCAAGTTACTAGCTGGTTGCCTGCATGTACCGCTACTGTCCAGCCATCGGCCCCGGAGGAGGAGCGCCCCGTGTCCCGTCTGATTATCGCTGTCGTCGTGGGCATCGTGATCGCAATCGGAGCGGTGGCGCTGGTGGAAAATGTGCTGTCGGGCGCCTCTAACGGCACGCCCGCCAATGCGTCCCTTTACCAGTACGGAACGCGCTGACTGCGCCGCCGGGCCGTGGCGAGCGCGCAGTGGGGGGATGACCAGTCAGCCGCCTTCGAGATCGTCGTCCCAGCTCATAACGAGGCCCGCAGGCTGCCCGAAGGGCTGGCCAGGCTGTGCCGGAAGGCCGCCACGCTCCCGCTGCCCACCGCGATCGTGGTCGTGGACAGTGCGAGCACCGACGGCACAGGCGACGTGGTGCGACGCTGGCCCCGGCACCAGGTACCGGTCCGCCTGCTGCGCTGCGAGCGCCCGGGCAAGGGCATCGCGGTGCGGGCGGGGTTGCTGGCCACCCGCGCGCCGTTCCGCGCCCTGGCCCGGCAGATCGTCCCGGACTCCACCGACACCCAGTGTGGGTTCAAGTTCTTCTCCGGGCCGCTGGTCCGGGGCGCGGCGCAGCCGCTGCGGACGGTCGGCTTCGCCTTCGACGTCGAGCTGATCGCCCGCTGTCAGCGGCTGGGCGCGACGCTGACCGAGATCCCGGTCCGCTGGCGGGACGTGGCGGGCTCCACGTTCTCGGTGCAGCGCCACTCCGCCGCCGTCTTCCGCGACGTCGCGGCCATCTGGCTGCGGTCGCGGTTCGAGCAGCAACGAGCGCAGCACGAGGCGGCCAAGCGCGAGCCGGCGGCGGCCGTCCCACCGGCGCTGCCGACGGCCGGCCCGCAGGTGCTCCCGGTCGGCGCAGGCACGACATGAGTACCACCGACCTGCGCGGCCTGCGGATCGCCATCGCCAACTGGCGGGATCCGTGGCACCCGCAGGCGGGCGGAGCCGAGCGCTACGCCTGGGAAATGGCGTCTGCCCTCAGTAGCAAAGGCGCCAGGGTCTGCTTCCTGACCGCCCGCGCCCGGGGCCAGGCCCGGACGGAGAATCGGGCCGGGGTCGAGATCGTCAGGCTCGGCGGCCGGTTCACCGTGTACCCAATGATCCTCCTCTGGCTGCTCGCGCACCGCCGGTCCTTCGACGCGGTGCTCGACTGCCAGAACGGGATCCCGTTCTTCACCCCGCTCGTGCTGCCCGAGATGGTGCCGGTGCTGTGCCTGGTGCACCACGTGCACACGGCGCAGTTCGGGGTGCACTTCGGCAGGTGGATCGCCGGCCTCGGCCGCCTGCTTGAGGGGCCGGCGGCGCGGCTGGTGTACAAACGGCACGCCTGCGTGGCGGTCTCGCTGTCCACTGTCACCGCCATGCGGGAGCGGCTTGACTGGACCGGCGACATCTACCTGATCCCGAACGGGGCACCCAGGCCCGCAGCAGTCCTGGTCCGGGCGGACGCGAAGAACCTCGTCTGGGTCGGGCGCCTTGCCGCCCACAAACGACCAGAGTTGCTCATTCCCGTAGCCGAGCGGCTGCGGCTGCGACCGCGGAACGACCGCCAGTTCCTCGACGTCGTGGGCCACGGCAGCTGGCCGCCAAGGTGGCCGTCTATGGGCTCGACAGCGTGGTCAGGCTCCGCGGCTTCGTCCAGGAGCAAGCCAAGCAGGCGCTGGTGGCCGGGGCCGTGCTGCACCTGAACACGTCGCAGGGGGAGGGCTGGGGCCTGTGCGTGCTCGAGGCCGCTGCCCTCGGCGTGCCCACGGTCGCCTACGACGTCGACGGGCTGCGCGACGCCGTCCGCGACGGGGAGACCGGCTGGCTGGTCAGGGACGGCGAGCAGCTGGCCGACGTGGTGGACCGGGCGCTGAGGGAACTGAGCGACCCGGCCCGACGGGCGGCCGTCGCGGCGGCCTGCCGCCGGTGGGCGGCCCAGTTTGACTGGGGCCGGAGCACGGAACGGATGGCCGCGCTGATCCGCGCCTCGGTCCGGGCCGGAACCTCGCGGGCCCGCCGCCCCGGGGCCTGGATCGTGCCCGGCCCGGACGGAGACGTGCTGGCCGAGGGACCGGTCCTGGACCAGCTCATCGACCGCGGCGCCGCGGTGCGCAGGCCGGCCACGCCGCTGGAGCGGCTGACGGGGCTGGAGCGGCTGACGGGAGCGGGCCAGCCGCCGTGACCGAGCCGCCCCGGGGGCCCAGGCGCGCCCGGCTGCCCGGGTCCTGCCTGGTGCTCGCCGCGCTTCCCTTTGTTACAAACCCGGGTCAGATCATCGCCGACAGCAAGTTCGAGCTGGCCGTCGACCCGAACCGCTTCTTGTCCAGCGCCCTCACCTTGTGGAATCCGCAGCAGTTCGGCCAGCTGCAGGACCAGGTGGTCGGCTACCTGTTCCCGATGGGGCCGTTCTTCGAGCTCGGCAAGCTGGCGTTCAGTGCCAGCTGGGTGGTCCAGCGGCTGTGGATCGGCGCCGTGCTGATCATGGCCTTCACCGGCACGGTCCGGCTCGCGGGCCGGCTGGGCATCGGCACGCAGATGTCGGCCCCGGTTATCGCGGCCGGGTTCGGCTATGCGCTGTCGCCCGCCGCGCTCAGCATGCTCGGCGAGCTTTCCGCGGAGTTCCTGCCCGCGGCGATGCTGCCGTGGATCCTGATCCCGCTGGTGGACGCGTCGCGGGGCGCTCAAGGCCGGCTCCGCGCCGCGGCCGCCTCCGCGCTCGCCGTCGCGCTGTGCGGCGGGGTCAACGGGGCCGCGACCGTGGCCGTGCTGATCCCGGCCGGGCTGTTTATCCTCAATACCAAGGGCTGGCGGCTGCTGGCCTGGTGGGTCCCGGCCGTCGTGCTGGCCACCGTGTGGTGGTCGGTCCCGCTGGTGCTCCAGTCCAGGTACGGCGTCTCGATCGTGCCCTACACGGAGAGCGCCGACGTCACCACCTCGGTGACCGGCCTGTCCAACGTGCTGCGCGGCACCGACAACTGGGTCAGTTACCTCGTCACACCTAATGGGCAGGTCTGGTGGCCGATGGGCTACCGGATCGCCACGCAGGTGCTGCCGACGCTGCTGACCGGGCTGATCGCCGCCCTCGGCCTGGCCGGGCTGATTCGCCGCGACATGCCGGCCAGGAGCTTCCAGCTCAGCTGCCTGCTCACCGGCGTGGTCATCATCTCGGCCGGCTACCTGAGCAGCCTGGGCAACCCGGTGGCTGGCCTCGTGGGCGAGGTCATCAACGGCCCGGCTTCGGCGTTCCGCAACCTGTGGAAGTTCGATCCGCTGATCCGGCTGCCGGTCGTGCTCGGGCTGGCCCACGTGCTGGCCCGCACGCGCGTCCGCACGACGCGGATCGGGGTGACCGCGGCCGCGGTGGCCGCGATCGCTGGCCTCGCCGCGCCGGCTCTGGGGTCGCCGGGGCTGGCCGCCGCCGGGTCGTTCGGGCAGGTCCCGTCCTACTGGGTGGCTGCGGCGAACTGGGTCAGCGCGCACGCCGGCCGCCAGGCGGTGCTCGTCGCCCCCGGCGCGTCGTTCGGGCAGTACACCTGGGGCAGCCCGATGGATGATGTGCTCGCGTCGCTGACCGACGCCGACTTCGCCGAACGGAACCTGTCCGTCATCGGGTCGCCGGGCAACGAGCGGCTGCTCGACGCCATCGACCAGCGGCTGGCGGCCGGAACCGGATCCGCCGGGCTGACCCAGGTGATCGCGCGGATGGGCATCAAGTACGTGCTCGTCCGCAACGACGTGAGCCGATCGGACACCGAAGGGACCTGGCTGGCCCGGATCAGCCAGGCGCTCGCCGCATCGCCGGGGATCACCCTGGTGGCTCGGTTCGGCCCGCTGGTGGGTAACGTGGCGCCCGACGACGCGGCGACCAACTTCGACCCGCCGTACCCCGCGGTGCAGATTTACCAGGTCACCGGGGTCAACGGGGTTTATGGGTCCGAGCCGGTGGCCACCGTGCAGCCCGCGGCCGGCACGCTGCGCGTCTACGGCGCCCCCGAGTCGCTGCTGACGCTGGCTGACGCGGGCCTGCTGGCCGAACGCCCCGTGTTCATCAACGACGACGGTGCGGGCCTGCCCGTGGCAGCAAAGATCCTGACCGACTCGCTGCGCCGCCGGGTGCGGAACTTCGGCGAGCTGCGCACCAGTTATAGCCCCACGCTGACCGCGACCCAGCCCGCCGGCACGTTCGAGGCGGCCGCCGATTACACCGAACCCGGCTGGAACGCCTACGCCAGCGTGGCCCGGTACGCGGGTATCAAGAGCGTGACCGCGTCCTCGTCCGCCGCCGACATCCAGGCCAATCCCGCCCAGTGGGGGAGCGGCCTGCTGCCCTACGCCGCGGTCGACGGCGACCCCAGGACCATGTGGGAGTCCGGCAGCTGGACCGGCCCGGTCGGCCAGTGGATCCAGGTCGACTTCGATGCCCAAGTCACCATGGGAACGATCAAGGTCGCCTTCGCCGACAACCCCGCGATCGGGCCGCCGGTCAGCCGGGTCACGGTGCAGACCGCCGCGGGTCAGGTCAGCGACGCGGTGCAGGTCACCGGGGACGCGCAGCCGCTGCGGGTGCCCGCGGGCCCGTCCGGCTGGCTGCGGATCAAGGTCACCGGCCTGGCCGCGCCGCCCGTCCCCGTCATCGGCTCCCAGGTGGGCATCACCGACATCACGGTGGTGCGGGCCAGCCGGACCATCGTCGCCCCGTCGGTCCCGGGCGGCGACCCGGCCGCCGTGGTGCTGGCCAAGGCCCAGCCGCAGCCCGCCGGCTGTATGCTCACCGCCGCGCGGTGGGTCTGCGCGCCGTCCCTGGTGACCCCGAGTGAGGAGCAGTACGGCTTCGATCATTCTTTTCAAGAGCATTATTCCGAACGGGCCGTAGTGCGTGGCTCGGCCGTATTGACCAACGCCTCGGTGGCGGACCGGTACGCTCGCCTCGGCTTGCGGGAGGCGACCGTGACCGCCTCGTCGACGTACACCGCGGATCCGCAGGATCAGCCCAGGTCCGTCTTCGACGGCGACCCCGCGACCACCTGGATCGCCAGCCCCGATGACCCGCACCCGAGGCTGACCGTCCGCTGGGGATACATGCACACGGTCAGCCGGGTGACGATCCAGCGCCCGCCCGGCGCCGCGGGCCTGCTGCAGGTCCTGATCACCGGCTCCGGCGGTCAGGCCAAGGGCGCGACCATCTCCGGCGCTTCGGCGGTGGTCAGCTTCAAGCCGATGCGGACGATCAGCCTGACCTTCGCGTTCACCCCGGTGCAGGGCCCGGTGCAGATTTCCGGCGTCGTGGTCCCCGGGGTGCCGTTCCTGGGCATGCCCTCGGTGCCGTTCACCTTGCCGTGCGGCCTCGGCCCGCTGATCTCGGTCAACGGGACGGTGGTGCCGACGAAGGTGTCCGGCACCTTCGGCGAGCTGCTGACTGGCCAGCCGGTGCAGTTCACCGCGTGCAGCGCGGTCACCTTGGCCGCCTGGACCAACCACGTGACCGAGCCGTCGACCGACGCCTTCAACGTCCAGGACGTGGTGTTCGACAGTTCCCTGGGCTCGGTCCCGTCGGTCCCCTTGGCCCCCGCCGCCATCGTGTCCTGGACGCCGGCCAAGCGCGTGCTCCGCGTTTCCGCGCCCACGCCGTCCTACCTGGTGGTCAACGAGAACTTCAACGCCGGCTGGCGCGCCGTCATCGGCGGCCGGGCGCTCCGGCCGGTCCGCCTGGAGGGCTGGAAGCAGGCCTGGCTGCTGCCCGCGGGCACCAGCGGCGCGGTCACCCTGACCTACCAGCCCGAGCGCCTCTACCGCGAGGCCGTAGTAGGCGGCCTCGCCGCCCTAGTCCTGGTCCTCCTGGTAGCCACCTGGACCCTTCCTCCCCTTCCCCACGCCCGCCGTCGCCACCGTTCCCCGCCCGCCCCGCCGACCCCACCAGACCCGCCCGCCCTTCCGGCCGCCCCATCCACCGCCTCCACTCCGCTCGC
>WNFG01016100.1_pt1 | contig 10636 bp, 9 predicted proteins | sample 5400431 | NCBI WGS metagenome assembly WNFG01 (sample SAMN13153346, study PRJNA577476) | soil metagenome | isolation source: 120 cm saprolite under Douglas fir tree site 2 hole 3 replicate 2 | place: USA:California | collected 2015-04-18
TAGACAAGCTAGTTGACAATAACGTATAATTGCAGCATACACTTCAGATAAATGACATCCCAACCTTTTCATGCTCAAGTTGTAGTAGTGCGAAATTCAAGTGAAAGATATGGAATAGTTCATGGAGGAAGAGCATGGAAGAACCAAGCAAATCTCGTAATTTCAGCCTGGCTTTCGAGCAAATGTGCAATTTTGCGGCCATAGCAAAAACCCAGGACGCTGACGAAACGCTCAAGCAATTAATACAGCTCTGCCTTGTCATTCTGCCGGACGAAAAGTTCGAGAGCGCTTCTCAGATAATGGAGGCGATGACCCTTTTCGACTTGCAATTTCCAGAACACCAGGTGCAGGCCGGGCTGAATCGGTTGATAGCACAAGGACGCATATTACAGCCCACGAATACCTATTTCATGGTTCCCGATAAGGATCGAACGCAGCTGCAAAAGCGTATTGGTGAGGTAAAGGCGCTCGAAGAGCGGGTGAAACAAGAGTGGCTGGAAGAGATTTCAAAAAGGTTTCCGACTTTAGAAGCCGATCAGGCATGGAAAGCGTTGCAAGGACATCTCGCCAGCGTTTTTCGCAATCACGGCATCCAGGCAATCGCGCTACTGGACCCCTCGATTTATACTCCTCCTGAACAGGTAGAGAATCTTTCCTCTCTTCTCAATGACGCACTTAAGGATTTGTTCCTTCCAGAGCAGCGAACAACCGCGCACGACGCTATTTCGAGCTTTCTTGCCACAGTTGGAGAACACTCTGAACGGGTGAAGTATATTACACAATTGGGCGATGGCGTGTTTATCTATTTTTCTTTGATCATTGAACCAGGGGTGGCCCGGCATTTTCACAAAAAATTGAGCCCACTTGCTCTCTTCCTCGATACGAATTTTCTGTTTCAGATATGCAATTTCTATGGGACCGGACCTCAAAAAGAAGCATCCTACGAGTTGCTACGCATCGTTGAGAAGCACAAGTTTCCTTTCAGATTGCGCTATCACCAGGCAACCAGGCAAGAAATGCGATCAACAATTGATCACTATGGAGCGATACTTCGCTCAGGCAAGCCTAGCTCAATACCAACAAGTATGGAACTGGTATTTCATGAGCTAAACGCCAAAACGGGAATTGATGTCGATACGTTTCTCAAACCCTACGAACACTTTGATGTCTTTCTCACAGACAAAAACATCCTGATTCATAGAACGCAAGCAGAACGGAGGGGCGAGCATACTCCCCTCCTGCAAGAATACAGGAGATTCCTGGAAGTTAGGGGTAAGTTTAAGGGTGAAGAGTCACTGAAACACGATATCACGCTACTGCAAGCAGTACATCAATTACGCTCAAAGGCGAAATCGTCACTAGAAGCAGGAGCGCTCCTGGTTACATTAGATACGTTTTTATACAGGTTCGACTGGGAAATCAGTCGAACACAGGGCCGCCCAGCCTGCGTGGTGCTTCCAGATCATTTCATGCAGGTACTACGTCCCTTTGTACCCTCCGATTCGGATTTTGACCGATCCTTTGCTGCAACCTTTGCTCTTCCAGAATTTCGAGCGATGGAGAGCAAGCTCTCCGAGGCTCAGCAACAGTTGTCTAGCTATCTGACATCGTATAGACTCATCCCCGAAGAAACTGCTGCGAGCTTACTTACCAACGGCTTATTGATGGAGCGCCTCGACAAAGTGGAGAATGACGAACAACTTCAAAAAGACGTGGAATCGGCAATGGCACATGAAAATGCTTCGCTGCTGGAAGAGAAAGCAGTGCTGGAAAAGCTACTTGAGCGCGAGAAAGCCGAAAGAGCCGCCAAAGAAAAGCAACTTGAGCAAGAAAGAGGCGAAGTGGAGCAGCTAAAAGCAAGAGTAGCAGAGGCGGAACAGCTTCTACGGCAGAAGGATAAAGAGGTGACATCGCTCAAAAAGCAGGCTGGACGACAGGGTCCCGGGGAAGCAAAGCAGCAAAAAGAGCAGAGGGAACAGGCTCTTGAGATAGCGAGAAGGGAACAACAGGCCAGGGAGGAGGCGGAGAAACGAGCAGAACTGGAGGCACTGCTAAGACGAGAAACTGAACGGAAAGTGCATATGTATGCCTGGGTTGCCTCATTTGCCATAAGCCTTATACTGATTGTGATATTTGAGCTATGTATTAAGTTTATCGAAGAACCCTGGTTTATTCAACACCAGGGGAAGTACGGGCTACAAATTGCCATTGATACTCTTTTCCTCTTTACCACCACGGGCTTCTTCCATCCACACCTGCGTAATTTGCTGTGGGGAGCAGGAGCACTTGCACTCTTGAGTACTGTCCTACAGTTGCTATGAGGGGTTTAATAGCTCCACTTTTCTGCTTTATCCAATACAAGATAAGGGGGTACTCTGGTTCATTGTTTATCTATCCGCATCACAGCTTCTAACGGGGGGCGATGCAAGCATCCCCTCCCTTCCCCACACCACCCCCGCCCCTACGCGATAGGGATCGCAGCTGCTCTTCCCATATGGGTTGACAATCTGCGCCAGAAAATCTATAATACGGGTAGTTAAATCCGAGTGCGTAAGTAAGGATTAGCAGGAAGCGGTAGGCTTCCCAGACACATATTACCAGGTACTATCCTGTGCAGATGGAGTAAATTCTATGAGTCAGGTATTCGATGTGGATCAACAGACGTATAGCCCTGGGTTCCATGTTCCCGAAAACTATGCGTTTAAGTCCGAAAAGGGACTGAGCCGCAAAGTTGTTGAGCAAATCTCCGAGATGAAAGGCGAACCTGATTGGATGCGCAAGTTCCGCCTCAAGAGCCTGGAACTCTTCGAGAAACGCCCAATGCCCACCTGGGGCGCCGACCTATCGGGAATCAATTTCGACGACATTTACTATTATATCAAGCCGGTACAGGAGCAAGGTAAGACGTGGGACGACGTTCCTGCTGAGATTAAAGATACGTTTGATCGCCTGGGTATTCCCCAGGCCGAGCGCAAGTTCCTGGCAGGCGTGACTGCTCAATACGAGAGTGAGGCTGTCTACCACAAGGTACGTGAAGACCTTGAGAAGATAGGCGTTATCTTTACCGATATGGACACAGCCCTGCGCCTGTATCCAGACCTCTTGAAGGAACACTTTGGCACGATCATTCCTCCATCGGATAATAAGTTCGCCTCGCTGAACAGCGCTGTCTGGAGTGGCGGCAGTTTCGTGTATGTGCCGGAGGGTGTGCGAGTGGAGATCCCATTGCAGGCCTACTTCCGCATTAATGCACAGAACATGGGCCAGTTCGAGCGTACGCTGATTATTGCTGCCCCTGGTTCCTATGTACACTACGTTGAAGGCTGCACCGCGCCAACCTACGCCAGCGATAGCCTGCACAGCGCTGTTGTGGAAATCAAAGTGCAGAAGGGCGCTCGTGTACGCTATACGACCATTCAGAACTGGTCGAAGAATGTGTACAACCTGGTGACCAAGCGTGCTGCTGCCTATGGTGATGCAACGATGGAATGGGTCGATGGCAACCTGGGATCGAAAGTCACCATGAAGTATCCGGCAGTGCTGTTGATGGAGCCGGGCGCACGCGGCGATATCCTTTCGGTCGCGTTTGCTTCCAATGGTATGCACCAGGATGCTGGCGCGAAGGTCACGCATCTCGCGCCGCACACGACCTCACAGATCCTGTCGAAGTCGGTCTCGAAGGGCACCGGGCGCGCTTCGTATCGAGGTCTGGTGCGTGTCAATACTGGCGCGCACCACACGAAGTCCAGTGTGCGCTGTGACGCGCTCCTGCTGGACGAGAATGCCCGCACGGACACCTACCCGACCATTCGCGTTGAAGAGAACCAGACCGAAATTGGCCACGAGGCGACCGTTTCGAAGGTCGGCGATGATCAGCTCTTCTATCTGATGAGCCGCGGCCTGGACGAGTCGGAAGCCTACTCGCTGATCGTGAACGGTTTCATCGAGCCGATCACGAAGGAACTCCCGATGGAGTACGCGGTTGAGTTGAACCGCCTGATCCAGTTGGAGATGTCGGGCAGCGTGGGTTAGGCCGATGCGAGGCTACAATCAGTAGAGCATAAAAAGGTGTCACCAGACCTGGTGACACCCTTTTATTTTCTCCCTTGCTGCCGGTATGTATGCCGCACATTGTGTTCACGCCCCCAGGCGCCGGCGGATACACTTCACCTCCTTCAAAAGCGGTGCTGACAGATCTATAGCGCGACAATCTTGAAACTGCTCATTTCAATTTGAGCGTTAGCACACCACAATCCCACTTCTCCAGCAGAGATGAATCTATTATCAACTACACTGACGACGGCTGTACCATCTATCAAGAAGGTAATGGTATTACCCTTGACTTCGGCACGATAGACGTGAAAATTCGTGCCGGGGGTAAAAGGAGCGTTTTTCAGTACATCTCCTTGAACAACAGCAATCTCTGCCCCGCTAGTAGCGTCTATATAGATCGAGTATCCTGTTTCAGTAGGTGAAGATCGAACCCCTCGCACATTTATGCCGAAACCCGAGTAATTGTCACCGAGATTTACCACCTGAATCCTGGCTTCCACAGCGTAGTCCATTGTTTTTGGCTGACAAGAGGCTGGAGCGACGAGTGTTGGCCTTCCATTATAACCGCCATTTGTGCCGTCATTCAGCAGCATGTTGTTGAGCTGTTTCCAGCCACTTTTGAGAGACCAACCCTTCCAGCTGTCGGTACTGCTTGATTGACACACCACGACCTCTGATTTGGGGTGCGGAAGAGAGAAGGTGTTGTAAGCAAAAATGAGCAGGAGCACTACGAACGCAGCAGCGATAATTTGCCAGAGATGGCGCCGCCAGAAAGGCCCTGGGCGTGGATAGTCCTTGCTTTCTTTGCCGCCAAACTTGTTATTTCCGTCATCCATATACTCTCTCCTAAAAGAGCAACCTACCTCCCTGCATTTCCAAACACTGATTGCAAAATAGCGATAGCGATATCGTGATGAGCGAGCATTTCCTCACTTAAAGGCCCAGCCGGCAGGGTTTGGGGTCACTGGCCAGTTGACGCGCTTCGCCCTCTCTGGTCCTAGTATAAGGAGGAAGCGTCATGAAAGCGTTATGAGCAGCGTCATGGGCAAAAAGCGACTCTCATAATTGTGTTTATGCGATGGCAATGGTACAATTGTAAAAACTGGTACAAATTTACTAACTCGACCGAGCATTACTGGGGGAAATAGTGATGGCACATATACAGTATCAAAAGGGCGACATCTTCGAAGCACAAGCGCAGGTCATCGTCAATACTGTCAACTGCCAGGGAGTTATGGGCAAAGGCCTTGCGCTAGCCTTTAAGCAAAAATATCCGGATATGTTTAAAGTCTACCAACAGGAGTGCAAAACGGGAAAGCTTGGCATCGGAAGGCCAACTCTGTACCAGGGAAGTACACCCTGGATCCTCAATTTTCCAACCAAAGATAGCTGGAGAGCCGACTCGAAACTGGAGTACCTTGAAAAGGGCTTAGAGTTTTTAGTGGCCCGCTATAAAAATGCAGGCATAAAGAGCATTGCTTTTCCTAAACTTGGCGCACAGAATGGCAAATTGTCGTGGGATGATGTAGGTCCTCTAATGGCCAGATATCTCAGTCAACTTGACATCGATGTCTTCATTTATATCGCTGAAGGTGATAAGGAATATCAGTACGATCCATTGCAGGATAGTAAGGCCAAAGAGCGTGCCTGGAAAGAGTTTAGTGAGCTTGCTCTGTCCATTGATCGCTTATGCCAAGAAGTTGGCCTCAGTCGTAGAGAGGCTATTAGGGTAGCTAAGAGCCGAGAAGCAATGGAATTTAAATCGCAGGCCGATATTGACAGGATTGAAAAGTTAGCTAAAACCTCCTCTAAAAGGATAAAAGATTACATTACACGTCAGAGGCTCACAGCTATTGAACTCCCGGGTTTACCAATTATTCCCCGACAACATGTTGCTAACCGATCGGCCAAGCTAACTCGAGGAAAACGAAAAAAGCCCAATACAAGTGCTGAAGTCCCTATAGGCCAATTATTCCCTCCATCCGAAAGAGAACTTGTCAGATAACTGTGTGAACAGGTACCTTCTATCAGGTAACGCCTGCTTTCGCGAGGAGCTACTTTCTTGCCTACTACACGTCTTGTACTCGTCCGTCACGGGGAGACTATTGCGAACCGCGAGTACCGCTACATCGGTGCACGAGATGACCCGCTGACCGAACACGGGCAAGTCCAGGCACTCCAGCTCGCCGAGGCATTGGCAGTGCTGCCGGTTGCAGCGGTCTACAGCAGTCCACTACAGCGCGCGTACAATACGGCATTGCCGATAGCGGCGCGGCACGGATTAGAGGTACAAACGCTGGATGATCTGCGTGAGAGTAATTTTGGGACGTGGGAGGGCTTGAGCCATGCTGAAGTCGTTGCACGAAGCCCGGAAGATGCCCAACCCCGACCAGACGATTGTGCTTGTTTCTCACGTGGGGCCGATCAAGGTGCTGCTCTGTGCCGCACTGGGAGCGCCTTTTTCTTCTGCCTTGCGTATCTTCCTCGATCCTGCCACAATCAGTGTGGTTGACTGGCGACAAGCGGGATACGCTATTGTGCGCCTCGTCAATAGCCATGCTCACCTCGGCTGGCTGCAGGCACGCTGGATGTAATGCTGCGCGCCTCGCTCAGGGCGGGGGCGCGCAGGTGCGCAGGGGCGCGTAGGGCGGGGGCAAGCCCAGCCCCTACTATACGCGGATCGGCTGGTTTCTGTTCATCATAGCAGCTAGCTTACCAAAGCAGTCAATCGGAGGGGAATAGAGTAACGAGCCCAACACCTCTGCTCAGACCGAAACAGATGATCACCCCTGTGAGTGGAGCGTGTAACGAGGCAAAAGGTGCATGTATCGGTATCGTTCCTGCCAAGCAGGGGAGGCTTTGGCTCCGCTCTGTTACAAGCAAACGTTACGAATGGTTCTCGAGGGACGCTTTGTAGTCATCCAGCCAGTTCTCGAACTTCAAACGCAGTGATTGCAACCAGGCTGGATCCCCTCCATGAGGGGGAAGATCCAGGGTGCGAACGAGCCGTGCATAGGTGACTTCGCCATTCTGAGGAACAGTGGCAACTGCGACACGAGTTCAGCATGCAGCCCATGCTGCGTACGATATCCGCGGATAAAAGCAAGGAACGATCTCTTGTTCAGGTCAATTCCCTCGCGAAAAAGATCCCGGAGGGCGAAAGCGATATCCATGATATACCAAGCATATGCACAATCATCGAAGTCACCTATTCCTATCGTCTGGTTCTGCCAATACAGGTTATCCAGCTCGAAATCGAAGTGGACCAACCCGTAGGTGTCATGCGTTACTGGGAGCACCTGAAGCGAGGAGGCAACCTGCTCGAATTCAGACCGAACCGCCGACTTCTCTTCAGGAAGAGATGCTCTGACCAACTCCAGATGATCTCTCCAGGTGCTCCGTGCGGACAGAGCAGAGCCTCTATAGCCCTGTACGGTTGAGTGGAGCTTCCCTAGAACCGCCCCCACTCCCCAAATTGGGAGTCATCGAGGTCCTCAATATCCAATTGGGAACCTTCCAGTCCGGCGAACACGACGGCGTGAAAGGTTCCCAGATGAGTCATAACCGTTTCGACGAAGTTCCCGTTTCTGGACGGAAGGGGAGAGGTAACTGTCATTCCCCTCTGGGCTACCCACTGGAGGATGCCAATCTCTGCCTCGATAGTGTCTCTCCTCCGCTCCGAGGTATCAGCGAAACGCAGAAAGCACGGTTTCCCTCCTTGGCGGAAGCGGTAGACGAAGTTCGCACTGGACCTGAAGAACCGTATAGATCCCTGATCATGATCCCATGACGTCAGGATCTGCTCTGCAATTGGGCTGCCCCCATGTGTATCTACAGTGCTATCCACGGTGCGCATCGTACTCAATTTCATCATAGGAAAGCGTCCTTCTTCATTCTCACTGATCGTTCGGTAGGTGTAGCTTCGGCTTCTATCTTACGTTGTTGAAGGAACCAGGGCAAGGGGTTTTGTGCCAAGCAGTACGAGTGCTCCCTGTGACGTATCGTAATATTGTATTGGTTCCCTTCACCATCTAGGATAGTAATGAAATAGGTTCGTTACTCCATTACCCCCATTTCCGTATGATATTTTTTTACAGGCTCTTAGCAAATCGGTGTGAATGGCGTAGAGTGGTACTACTCCTGCATATACGCAACTCCTAACCGGCATGAGCGTACATATTATTGAGAAACCAGCAGGGTGAGCCTTGTTTTGTACCGGTACAAGAGGGGGATGTAATCGGCCCCTACAATATACAGAGGTAGGATAGTTAGTTGGTTCGTTGTCTGAATCCACGCGGGGGGCACGAGAATCCCGCAAGCGCGACATACTGTCAAAGATGCGATTACCTGGTACAGGGAGCGCACATCGGCATCTACGAAGTTGTTTCTTTCGTTGGCACAGGAACGTATGGCCATGTCTACCAGGTACGTGAACCGGCGCCGCTCAGTCGTATACTGGCGCTCAAGGTGCTGCGTGTTGACCAGTTCAACGAGAAGGCACAGGACAGCTTTTTTGCTGAAGCGCAGCGTATCGCCAACCTGCAACATCCCAATATTCTACCGGTTTACAACTTCGGCCAGTTAGATGATGGACGCCCCTACCTGGTGATGGAGTACGCGCCGAGAACGATTCATGACCTCTTTCGTAGAGAAGACGGCAGCAAGCGGCTCGCTTACGCGGAAGAGCTTGTGCCGTATCTCCAGCAGGCGGCATCGGCGCTTTACTACATCCATGAGAACGGCCTCATACACCAGGATGTCAAACCCGGTAATCTACTGATTGGGCGCAATGGACAAATCCTGCTCTCAGACTTTGGCGCGACGTTCTATCTTGGCATGCAGACACATGCCTCGCTGGGAGAAGTCACCGGTACGGCTCCATATATGCCACCGGAGCAGTGGCAGGGCAATCCGCGACGCGACTCCGACCAGTACGCTCTTGCCGTCTGCATGTACGAACTGCTGGCAGGGCGCCCGCCTTTTAGCTACAAATTTATAGAGCAAATGTGGAATGCCCATTTGAAAGAGCAGCCGCCAGCGCCACAGCAGTGGAATCCGCGTATTCCCGTCGAGGTAAGTGCCGTCTTGTTGCGCGCGCTGGCGAAGGATTATCACCTGCGTTACCGCACCATCATAGAATTTGCCGAGAACTACACCGGCGCGGTCCAAACTGCTTTGCAGCGCTACGTCTGCCAGCGCTGCGGGTACCAGAATCGCAGCGGCGCGCAGCGCTGCAGCAACTGCGGCACTGATTATGATGATCGTCTCTGCCCCTATTGTGAGACGCCCGTTCGTTTTGGGCAGCGCTGTTGTTCTGTCTGCGGCCGGCTGACCATCCCACCAGCGATGGTGGCCCATAGTCCACTTTCGGGCGTCAGCGCTCGCCAGGGGCGCTATGTCATCAAGCATGTTCTGAAACACGCGGCAGAAACAAAAGTGATGACAGCCATTGCCATTGATACGAAGGTCAATGAACAGCGGGTCATACTGAAGCGCTGGGAGTGTACCGATTTTCCTGTCGCTCGCCGCGCAAAAGAGCTAATCTACTACGAGAGGGCGAGCGAGCCGCTGTTGCACCTGCACCATCCGCTGGTTCCCGCCGTGCTCGACCGCTTTGTTGAAGGGAAACATTATTACCTGGTGCTCAAATATATCGATGGTGAAAACCTGGAGGAATTGCTGCAAAAATTGCTGAGGCCTCTCTCAGAACGTGAAGTTCTGGGCTATATGAATAACATGCTGAACATATTGATAGCGCTGGAGCAGCAGCGGCCTCCCCTGCGTCACTATGACATCTCGCCGGCCAACATTGTGATCGAGAATACGCGAGGGCGTGCGATGCTGACAGGGTTTCAGATTCCCGCGCCTGCGCCCGAAAAATTGAATATGCTGAGCAGTCACCGCACAACCCGCAAAATAGCTGTTTCGCCATATGTACCGGTAAAAGATATGCCCTATGATCATCGCACCTGTATTTATATGCTCGCGGCAAGTATGCATCATGTACTGACGAACTATGCTCCACCACATTATCCCGCGTTTCCAGCAGTACGCACGCTGAATCCGCTCGTATCACCTGCGCTTGAGGCAATCCTCGCTCGCGCTTTGATGGAAGAGAGAGAGGCGAGGTATCAGAGCTATGCAGAGATGCAGAAAGATGTGAAGCGTCTATTATAACTACTCCCGCTTACCCTGGCTGATACCGGGGTAAGCGGGAGTAGTTAATGCGCTCTTTAGGCAAGGTTCAATTTGGACGAATTGTCCTTGACCGTTTGAACAGTCACATCGTGTCACCCCTTCGCTTCGCTCAAGGGCAGGCTCTGAGCCCATTCGCTCCGCTCAGTGTAAACTCCGCGAAGGGTCTGTCGCGATGGGCAGCGAGATGCTTCGCTGCGCTCAGCATGACAGAGCTGGACCTTGCTGTTGCTGCGGAACTGTCAAGTGCATTTGAACCTTGCCTTAACTATTTAAATCAGGCTAGCGGAACAGCCACCAAGGGCCGATAAATCGGCGGTGTGCGCGATAAATCGGCACCTACTGCTGATCGAATTATTTTGTCAATGTGCAATAACGGTTGACGCTA
>WNFG01006011.1_pt1 | contig 10635 bp, 9 predicted proteins | sample 5400431 | NCBI WGS metagenome assembly WNFG01 (sample SAMN13153346, study PRJNA577476) | soil metagenome | isolation source: 120 cm saprolite under Douglas fir tree site 2 hole 3 replicate 2 | place: USA:California | collected 2015-04-18
TAGGGAAGGAAAAGAAAGTGGGATAGCAGGTGGTGTCTCAGTTTCAAAATAGCCGCTGACATGTGGCATACTCGCTTTTGGCGCGTCTACATCTACAATGTTGTGTTGTGGGATCTTCCCGCTAATGGGCTAAGGAGAGGTTCGCTGCAATGAAATCATCGTGGCGAATGGAGACAGGACATCTCTTATGCCGCTGGTCTGAGGTTGGGCAGCACGTTCAATACAATCCGCCTCGGATGCAAGAGGCTTCTGAGGTTCAAGGTAGTTATTTGCCGCCCCTCCCGGATTTCGCTAGCCACAGCCCCTTTGGAGGAGCCACTTGGTTCGAACGCTATAGCCCTCACTGCGAATGAGTCTCTAGATTCAAACTGAGGCACTACCACATTTTCGGCAAGAAGAAACAAAGGTCCGAATCAGCCACCGCCGAAGGACTGGACATCTCAAAATGACGGAAGCCCGCGTTTGTGCAGACTCAATCACTGCAAATCAACCCAGCTTTCTACGGTGATTCCTGTATTGCGCACATGTGCTGACCCATATTTGAATAGGGGCAGAGGTGGCGAATCGATGAAATCGACACCGTGCTGTCCCCGCTGCCACACACAGCTCGTAACTATCCCAGTTGCAAGAGCCCGGTACACCTCCCAAGTTCTAAGCCCGCGCGTGAGGCTTGCCGCGCGGCGTAACCCTTCAAAAGAAAGAAAAACCAGCAAGACCTGGGCTCTGCGTGTAATGTGTTCGCGCCGACAGCTAAGCATCTCCGCATCGAGCTCCATACTCCACGAACCTTAAGGGAACCTTAAGCACACGAGCTGCCGGTCCCGGTGCCTGGCGAATTTTTTAACATCATCTTAACCTCATTGTAACCCCACGTTCACACTTCCCTTCTACTGTGCACAGTGGGAAGTCTTACTATATTAAGAGTTCCGACTGTTACTCAGAAACCCCAAATCAAATTGGAGATTTTGGTTATGCGGGCTCGCTTGGGATCGCTCGTCGTGGTGTCGGTAATCGTGAGCTTGTTGGGGCTGACGCCAGCCAGCGCACAGCAGGCAACCGGCAAAATTAGCGGTGTGGTTAAAGACACGAGCGACGCCGTTTTACCAGGTGCCAGCGTTGAGTTGCAGCCGAAGGGCCTGTCAACCGTCTCCGACGCCGAAGGTCAATTCTCGATTGCGAACCTGGCTCCGGACAACTACACGCTCGTGGTCTCGTATGTGGGATTCGCCAGGTTCCAGACATCGGTCACGGTAGCTCCCGGTCGGACGGCGCGCGTGGACGCCGTTTTGAACGTTTCTTCCGAAGGGGAAAGCGTCATCGTAACCGTGGAACGCGCGCACGGGGAAGCCGAGGCGATCAACGAAATTCGGACGGCGGATAACATCCTCAATGTTTTGCCGGCCCAGGTGATCACGAGCCTGCCCAACGCGAATATTGCCGACGCCGTGGGCCGGTTGCCTGGGGTTACGCTGGAGCGTGACGAGGGTGAAGGCAAGTACGTCCAAATTCGGGGTACGGAGCCGCGCCTGAGTAATCTGACCATCGACGGAGTGGAAGTTCCCTCGCCGGAGGGCGGTATACGGCAGGTGAAGTTGGACGTCATTCCGGCGGACTTGATCGAATCGGTCCAGATCAACAAGACGCTGCAGGCCAACCAGGATGGCGATGCTATCGGCGGAACCGTGAACCTGGTGACCAAGAAAGCCGGCGATCGCCCCACCCTCTCAATCTACGGATCGGGAGGGTTTACGCCCATCATCAACAAGGTCCCCGTGTCCGAATTCGGGTTGACCGCCGGCAAGCGCTTCGGCTTCCAGAAGCGCCTCGGCGTACTCTTCAGCGGATCTTATGACTACAATGGCCGCGGCATCAACGACATTGAACCCATTCCCACGATTCTTCCCGGAACGGCTTTTGCCCCTGACTACTCAGGAACGGACATTCGCGAGTACAAATTCAACCGCAACCGCTACGGTATCGGCGGGAGCGTGGATTACAAACTTGCAGACTCTTCCGTGGTTTACGTTCGCGGCCTCTTCTCGGACTTCAAGGACTCCGGTCGCCGGTGGGCTTATTCGCTGGTAAATAATGATCCCGCGCTGGGGTCGCCAGGTAACCCATCTTTCAACACCGAGATTCGCGCCGCGCACTATCAGGTGGGAAGCCTGCTGCTGGGTGGCAACCACGTCTTTGCTAAATATTATGCCAGCTGGGGACTCTCCGCCTCACGTTCTCGAGTTTTTAATCCCATCAACGGAGGTGAGTCGATTGACACCTTTTCGTATACCGGACCTGCGAGTCAATGTCAGTACGATCCCAACGCAACCAAGAGCGTTTATCGCCCACAGTGGACGCCCATTTGCTATACGGAAGCTTACAACCCTACCAATTTCCAACTCACTACCATTGAAGACGCAGCCCACGGGCAGGCCAGCCAACTTAATCTACAGGCTCAAGTGTCGGCGGGCCGAATCTATCAAGTGGGGTCGCACTTGGGGCGATTCGAGATGGGCTTCAGAATTCGCAATGCCCATAAGTTCGATGATTCCTTCGAAAATTTCTACGCGCCTAATCCCGCGTTGAACCTAAACTTGCCGATCAGTAAGTTTCCCACCAATCTTACCGACAAGAACTACTATGACGGATCTTATCCGTTAGGGGCCTTGGCTAGCTGGGATAAGATTGGCGCGTATTTCAAGGCTAACCCCAGTAACTTCATCTTGGACCCCAACAATCCCAGCAGCACGTATGGGACAAACCCAGCCAATTTCGATCTCGTGGAGCGCGTCACGACTGGTTACCTAATGAACACGATTGATTTCAGCCGGTTCACTTTGGTCACCGGAGTCCGCTTGGAAGGCACGCAATTTTACTCCGCTGCCATTAACACAACGGCAATCAACCCTTGCGTGGGTCTTTGCGTGAAGGCTGCGGGCACCTACATTGATGTTTTGCCGAGCGCCTCGCTGCGCTACCGGATCGATAATGACTCCGGGCTCCGCCTGGTCTACGGACGCGGGCTGTCGCGTCCTCTTCCCCAGCAATTGACGACCGCGATCTCCGAAGACACCAGCACAGCCCCTTCGACCTTCAACGTGGGCGCCGTGCTTAAGCCTGAGCATGCGAACAACTACGACGTGCTCTATGAGCGCTATCTAACCCCGCTCGGCCTGGTGCAGGCAGGTTTCTTCTACAAGAGCATCACTGCTCCCATCGTCACAAATGTAACCCTGGCGACATCGGGACCGTTTGCAGGTCACTTTGTGGCAATACCAGCAAACGCGGGCACTGCATACGTAACCGGCTTGGAAGTGGCCTTCCAGCAACACTTCACCTATCTTCCGGGCTTGCTGGGCGGGCTTGGCGTCTCCGCGAATTACAGTTACACCACTTCGGGGACCACAAAAGTGGACCCGCTGCGCACCGACAACCCAGCACTTCTCCGCCAAGCGCCAAACACCTGGAATATTAGTCCAACCTATGATCGACGACGGCTTTCCCTCCGCGTGGGTCTGGCCTATAATGGCCCGAATATTTTCCAATATCAGTATCACGATCTTTCTCTCAACCCCACACCACCACCAGCTACGACTCCGAACCCACAGCCTGGTGGCATCAAGGGTCCCGGTGGTGACAATTATCTATACGCGCACTTCCAGGTCGACGCACAGGGCAGCTACTATCTTGGGAAGGGCGTCACGGCGATTGTCTCGGGCCTAAATCTGAACAATGCGGTCTTCGGGTTCTACAACGGCAGTCCGCAGTTTGTGGTGCAGCGTGAGTACTACAAACCAACCTATACATTTGGCTTTCGTTGGGATCTGGGGCACGAGTAAATCACCCCGAACAGAGGAAGGCACAAACTGAGGTACATCTCTGAAGGAGGATGAGTTAAAGATGAAAACACTGGCGCGGTTATGGATTGTCCTGGCGTTAGCGGGCCTCTGTATGGCCGCGGAAGCCCCCCAATTCAAAGTCACGAAGAAATACCCCATTCCGGGTGATGGCGGTTTTGACTACATCGTATTTGATAGTTCCTCCAAGCGCCTCTATGTTTCGCATGGGACAGAGGTGAATGTTCTCGACGCGGAGTCCGGAACGGCGCTCGGCAGGATTGAAGACACGCCCGGCGTGCACGGCGTTGCGATTGTTCCGAACCTGCACCTTGGATTCACGACCAACGGCGAGAACTCGACTGTTTCGGTCTTCGACACCAATACATTCAAGACGATAAAGAACATTTCCGTTCCCAAAGATCCGGACTTTGTCTTTTACGATTCACGGACGAACCGAGTGTTGGTCTGCCACGGAGATGCGGCTGCGATCACCGCGATTGATCCGGAGAAACAGGCGGTGATCGGGAAAATAGACCTTGGCGGAGGTGCGGAAGCCGCGGTCGTCGACGGAAAAGGCACAGGCTTCGTGAACCTGGAGGAAGCGGCCATGGTGGTCACATTCGACCCACAGGCTCTGACCGTCACTCACAAATGGCCGATCGCCGGGTGTAAGACTCCCACCGGGCTGGCCTTGGATGTTCCCAACTCTCGGTTGTTTATAGGCTGCAGGAGCAAAGTCTTGGCAGTGATGGATTCTAACAGCGGTCAGGTGATCACTACTCTTCCGATCGGTGACAGAGTCGATGCGGTCGCCTTCGATATGGACAATAAATTGATCTTCGCCTCCAATGGTGACGGCACGGTATCGGTGATCCGGCAGAAGAACGCGAACGAGTATGAGGCCGTCGGCGACATTCAAACGCAGAGAAGCGCCAAGACCATGGCTTATGATCCGAAGTCCAAACGTCTGTTCCTTTCTGCGGCGGAGATGCAACCCGCGTCTGCCGTCAACGGGCAGAGAGCCCGGATGAAACCAAAACCGGGGACATTCACGGTTCTGGTTGTAGAACGGCAGTGAAAACTGGCTTTCGCTCCAAGATCAGCTGCCATACCCATGGCAGTGCAGTCTGCGCGCTGCCTGCCACAGAGGTCGTTCCGGCACGCGTTGACAAGCTTCGTTGTAGCGATACCGCGCTTGCTGGTGGCGCCGTTGTCGTTCGACCGCGTCCGGTTTCTGTGCCGCCCCGTCGCCGCCCGCTCTCATCCGCCGCAACAACTCCCGCGCCCACGAGGACTGACCCCTAACTCTTCCGCCGCCTTCACTTGTGTGATGTGCCTTCACCTCAGCACCTTCAACCGGTCGCGATCCTTGCTTGACATCCACAGCTCCTCTTGTCGTTCCGCCATGCCTTATCAAAGCGGAACTTTCTACTTGGCTCCAAGAGGAACTTCTCATGTGGCTGCGACAAGGTGGAACTCTGCTTTACCAAGGCAGCTTCCTTATGACATCATTAGCGCCAAGTTGCGCCGTCTCCCCGAATCGGCTCTACGCGTAGAGCTGGGAATAGGCCCGCTGGCCCTTTACCGGTGAAAAATTACGGTTCATACTACGCCGCTTGCTGTTTTGCGGCGGCGGCGAGCTATTCTGCACTTTTCAGTCGAGAATTGGATTTTGTAGATGAATTCGCAAAACGGCCCCATGGGGCCATGACGAATCGCCAAAAACGATGACCGGTTCCTACAACTATCATCTGGTTGCGCTTTCCGTCTTAATCGCGGTTTGTGCCTCCTACGCCGCCCTTGAGCTCGCTGGAAGGACCACGGCTGCGAGCGGAAGGTTACGCCTTGCCTGGCTTGCATGTGGGGCGACTGCGATGGGCTTGGGGATTTGGTCCATGCACTATATCGGAATGCTCGCTTTTAGCTTGCCGATACCAGTGCTCTACCATTGGCCCACGGTCGTGCTGTCCCTCCTCGCCGCGGTATTTGCCTCCGCTGTAGCCTTATTCGTAGTAAGTCGCAAACAATTGGGCTGGCCTCGGGCGCTGGTTGGCAGCGCGATCATGGGGAGTGGTATTGCGACCATGCACTACACAGGCATGGCAGCCATGCGGCTATCCGCAATGTGCTCCTACGAGCCTTTGCTCCTGACCCTCTCCGTAGTGTTCGCCATCGTAATTTCACTAGCTGCAATCTGGCTCACCTTTCACTTTCGCGAGGAAGCCAGAGCTTCCGCCGGATGGAAGGTCGGATGCGCCATCGTGATGGGCGCCGCCATCCCAGTCATGCATTACACGGGAATGGCCGCGGCCAGGTTCACGCCTTCTTCTATGGTCCCCGATACCGCTCATGCCGTTAGTACCTCGACGCTCGGCTTCACAGGGGTGAGCTCCGTCACTCTGTTGGTTCTCGGAGTTGCTGTACTCACATCGGCTGTGGATAGGCGTTTCGCAGCTCAGCGATTGCAGCTCGATGCAAGCGAGCGACGGTACCAGTCCCTGATCGAGGGCGTCAGGGATTATGCAATCTTCATGCTGACCCCGGATGGACACGTCGCCAGTTGGAATCTTGGAGCGGAGCGAACGAAAGGATATCGGGCCAACGAGATCGTCGGACGACACTTTTCCTGTTTTTATCCGGAAGAGGATATTCGCGACGGCAAGCCGGAGCGCCAGCTCATGACTGCGACCGCTGAGGGCAGGGTTGAGGACGAAGGGTGGCGCGTGCGCAAGGACGGTTCAAGATTCTGGGCCAGTGTGGTGGTTACCGCTTTGCGGGACGACGAGGGACGTTTGCAGGGTTTTTCAAGGGTGACCCGCAATATTACCGAAAGGAAGCGAGCAGAAGACAGCGTCCGTGAGCTTTCAGGCAGGTTGCTGCAGATACAAGACGAGGAAAGAAGGCATTTCGCTCGCGAGCTCCATGATAGCGCAGGGCAGATGTTGGCGGCCCTGAGTATGAACTTGGCGCCCCTGGAGACTGAAGCCAGCAAAATTGGCCCAAACGCTGCCAATCTTGTAAGAGAGAGCGTGAATCTAGTGGGCGAATTGTCCAAGCAAGTGCGGACCATTTCTCACCTGCTTCATCCGCCTCTATTGGACGAAGTCGGGCTCTCCTCCGCTCTCCGACTCTATGTGGAGGGATTTGCAGAGCGCAGCAAGATTGCCGTGGATTTGGAAATCCCTAGCAATTTTGGACGACTTTCACGGGACTGGGAAACGACTATCTTCCGGATAGTGCAAGAATCTCTGACCAATATTCATCGCCATTCGGGAAGCCAGGTAGCCAGAATTCACGTTTACCGTTCTGAAACGGAGGTTCGCGTTGAAGTACAGGACGCGGGCACGGGCATATCGCCTGAGAAGCGATCGGAAATGGAATCGACGGGCAAGACTGGAGTTGGAATCAGAGGCATGCGAGAAAGGCTCCGTCAACTGGGCGGCACCTTGGAAATCGACACTGTGCCCGATGGCACCGGCGCGATTGTCATAGCCCGGCTGCCGATCGTGAAGGCTACTTCAATGATGCAAACTTCAACCGATCAGAAAAGATAGGCATAACTCTCGGCCTGCTTGCCCTCGGAACCGCCGTAAGTCGCGCTCCTGCAGACTCCGTGATATGAAACAGCTAGACCAATGAAATCACTAAAGGTACGACTGGCCACGTGACGGGCCGATTCTGCGTTGTGAGTGCGATGGGCGATTACGCCAACGATTCGGAGGAACTCTGAGGCGCGGTTAGCGGGCCGCGCCTTTTTTTCCCTGGACCGGAATCACAATTTGTTGCCAACCACGCACGCGGCCAGCATAAACAGGTACATCCCCAAGAGTCCCGCACCCAGGATGAAGACTTGGGTTAGCCAAGGCCTTTTTCGCAAGTATGCCGTTTGTCCGTAGATCAGGGTTAGGGCGGGAAAAGTCGCATAGAAGAGAGCCTGCACCGCAGGCGCCGCACGATAGATTTTCGTGAGCACTATATCGAGAGTGGCCATCACCAGTGCGCTCACTAACATGAAAAGCGACGCGATCCGGCGATCCTGAGGCGAAAGTTTTGGCCCCCCAACAGCACATCGTTGCAACATTTCGAGTGTCATTGTGTCATCTCCCTTAATCGGCTTCGATTGAGAATTCTGAATCTGTGGATACAGGTGCGCGTCGACGGCTCCAGCTAAGACGTCCAAAACCAGGCCCACAGAGGCGTGCTGACTTGCCAGCGCGGCGCCAAATTCCTCGCCGTAACGCACCCGCCAACGCGCGGGATACAGCGGTAGCAGCCAGTTCATGCGTGGGCCAGTCTCCGCTGCCCGGTGCGCGCCACTGCCATCATGGAATCCAGGCGGGTGCGCAAGGCGCGTTCGCCCAGGGCGGTCAGCCGATATGGGTTACGGCGGTCTTCGCTTTTCAACGGCTCAATGAGCCCGCGTGCCTCCAGCCGGGCCAGGGCCCCATACAGCGTTCCCGGCCCCAGCCGCACACCGGCAAGGGTTTCTATGTCTTCTGTCATGGAATAACCATGTCTGGGTCCCTCTGCCAGGCTCACCAGAATCAGCAAGGCCGGCTCCGAGAACCGGCCAAAATCATCCAGCTCAGCATCGTCTTTGGTTTTTCGCATCATAAATATCGCCCCGCGTAATACGTGATGCGTATTACGTATAGTGATATAGTACGTATGACGTACTATGGTGTCAAGGAACAAACACGCCAAGGCTTTTTATCCGATGTCGCATGACGATACGATGGCGCTCACGACCCGGACTGGCTGGTTTCAGATTCTGGGCGAGTCACGTTAGTGCTTCACGGGCGATCCGGAAGTAACCGAATTGCTTCCCGCTAGCGACCATCCGTCCAGCATCGCGGCTGGGTAAGAGCTGTTGCCAGCGAGCCTTCCTTTGACAAGCGCGGTGCAGGAGCCTACATTGGGCCGGCACACAGGACGACTGTAGGATCGTAGGCCAACTGTTTCGAAAATCTCAACAAATTATGGGAGATGTCTATGAAGAGAACTTGGATGTGGTGTTTAATCGGTTTGCTCTCACTGGGGAGCGCCGCATGGTCGCAAGACAAGAAGGATAGCGGCGGGACCGAGAAAGCTGTCGCAGCGTTGGAACAACAATGGCTTCAGTCCCAGAAGACAAACAATCCTGACCTGGTGGCCCCACTGCTAGCCGACAAGTTCATGATGACGGGGAACGACGGGAAAGTAACCGGCAAGGCTGAGTTGCTAGCAACAGCAAAAGCGACCAAATATGAAAGCGTCGAGTACGACGATGTGAAAGTAGCAGTATTTGGCGATACGGCCATCGCGAGAGGAGGCTTCAAAGCTACGGGCACCGATGCGTCGGGAAAGCCTCTCGATATTCATGAGCGCTGGACCGATACATGGGTGAAGATGCCGAACGGACAGTGGCAGTGCGTTGCGAGTCAAGCTACGTCACTAAAGATGTGAGCAACCGCCTCGCCCACTCACGATAGAACACTCGTCGCGGGCCTTGTGCTTTGCCGCAGGCACGTGTTGAAAATGCCCTCCCGGTCGGCTCCGAGCGGAAGGGCGTCGCTTCACTGCCATTGCCCAGGGATTTTCCCGCTACTGCTTGTCGTATGCCGCAGTCATGCTGATTTTTTTGCCCATGGAATCGGTAGCCTTTGTGGTGACGGTGCGGCTCTTCCCGTCGGCGGCCACGACAACGCGTCCAGTACCCGTAACCTTGCCGTCTTTCTTGCTGGTGATGTCCAAGGTATGATCATTTACCTTCTTGAACGACCGGGTGTCGAAATTCGGATCGCCAGTTAGCGGGTAGTCGTTGCCGTCGAGTTTACCCGTCCACTCGTTGTGCATCGGCTTACCGTCACCGTCGCTGCCATCGGTTGTGATTCTCACGCTGTCCCCCGCGGCCTCATAGACAACCGTCGTGGTCTTCGGCGCGCCGGCACTGAACTTCGACCTGGCTTCATTCAGCTTCCAGGTGCCCATGAAGACATCGTCGGCGGCGTAACACACGGTTACTCCGACAAGGCACAGCGCCAGAGACACTATAACCATCCTTGTTTTCATATCGCCTCGTGATTGAGATGTGGATTTATGGTGCGGGCCATTCTAGTGCCGCGTAGTGAATTCGTCCAGTACCGAGCGCTGCGTGCGCTGCGTGGCCGGCCCTCGACTTCGAGCGTCACCTAGCTGGCCGCTCGGTGGTTCCTGAAGGATTGCCGACGATACCTCCAGAATGTGCGGGATGCGAACACAGTTTGCCGGTTGGCAGTCACGGACGTTTGTAAATTTTGCCACCTTTCATCACGAACTGGACCTCTTGCATTGCCTGGATGTGTTGGGTTGGATCACCCCTCACGGCCACGACGTCAGCAAGGAGGCCTGGTGCGAGCCGGCCACGGTCCTCGACCTCCAGCAACTCCGCAGCTCGAATCGTGGCGCTTTGGATCGTCTTGATCCACTTTGCGCCATGCTTAATCTAATATCGAATCGCCTTTACCACCTCATCCGGACCGTCGGCGACCCCCGCCTCTGGTCCTCGTTCCAGAATGCCTGGCGCAAGCCCCGTGAAATCGCAGTGTCCGCCTGTGATGGTGATGTAATGTCCAATCGGAAAAATTCTCGGTCCGTCAACCCAACCCTCATCCGTCGCCCGCGCTAACGCAACATCTACAAATCCTGCTGACCCGAGATCGCGGACCGTCGTGAAACCGTTCAGCAGCGCGCGCCGCGCATTGCGTGCCGCCAATAGGGCCCATTCCGCCTGGGTTTCGTACAAGGGCTGGCGGATCCAGGCCGTACCAGGTTCGATCAT
>WNFG01005502.1_pt1 | contig 10634 bp, 1 predicted proteins | sample 5400431 | NCBI WGS metagenome assembly WNFG01 (sample SAMN13153346, study PRJNA577476) | soil metagenome | isolation source: 120 cm saprolite under Douglas fir tree site 2 hole 3 replicate 2 | place: USA:California | collected 2015-04-18
CCGCGCGCTCACTCAGACGGAGATCGCGGCCGACATGGCCGCTCCGGTGGGCGGCACACCGCCACCGCCTGACCCAACCCCGCCGACGGTGACCGTCACCTCACCGGCCGCAGGATCGACAGTTTTCGGCCTAGTTTCGGTCTCGGCAGCCGCTTCGGACGACGTGGGCGTCGTGGGAGTTCAGTTCTCGCTCGACAGCGCGTCCCTCGGAGCCGAGGTATCGGCGGCGCCGTACTCGGTCGTTTGGGATACGGCGACGGCTGCGACGGGGAGTCACGTGCTTCAGGCAGTGGCCCGTGACTTTGCCGGCAACACTGCAACGAGCGCTCCTGTCAGTGTCACGGTGGTCGGGGCGAACGCGTCTCTCCTTGGTCAATGGGCTGTACCCGTTACCTGGCCTATCGTCGCGGTACACGCCAACCTGCTGGCGACGGGAGAAATCCTCGCGTGGGACGGCCAAGACAACGGCCAGGATGCACGCCTGTGGAATCCCGGGACCGGCGTTTTCACCGCGGTTCCGAGCAGCCTCACCAACATTTTCTGTTCAGGCCACTGCCAGCTGGCCGATGGGAAGCTTCTCGTCGCCGGCGGACACAATGGGGCTCACAACGGCCTCAGGGACACGAATCTCTTCAATCCGGCGACGCGCACTTGGACGACGGTCGCACCGATGGCCGTCGGGCGCTGGTACCCGACGACAACGACGCTCCCCGACGGGCGCATTCTCGTGACGTCCGGGGAGATCGATTGCAACGGGTGCTTCGCTCCGATCCCCGAAGTCTATGACCCCCAGACCGATGTCTGGACTCAATTGACGGGCGCGAGCCAGGGTTTCCCGTATTACCCCCATATGTTCGTCCTTCCCGATGGGCGAGTGCTGGCGGCGGCCACAGCCGAAGACGCCATCGTCAGTCGCGTGCTCGACATCGGCACGCAAACGTGGTCTGTCGTTGACCCCAACCCGGTGGACGGCGGGAGTTCCGTCATGTACTCGCCGGGGAAGGTGATGAAGTCCGGACGCTCCGTAGACCCGGACATGCCGGTGATTCCCTCCGTGGCGACGACCTATGTCCTCGACATGAATCAAGCATCACCCGCGTGGCGGCAGACGGCATCCATGGCATTCCCGCGCGCATACCATACGCTGACGCTCCTGCCGGACGGCACAGTGCTCGTGACGGGGGGTGGTCCCGATACGAACGCCGTCGGCGTGGACAACGCCATCCTAGCCGCGGAGCTGTGGTCACCCGTGACCGAAACGTGGACGACCATGGCAAGCATGCAAAACCCCCGGCTGTATCACTCCACGGCGCTGTTGCTGCCTGATGCCCGTGTGCTGGTCGCGGGCGGCGGACGGTTCAGCGGCGTGAACGAAATCACGGACCAATTGAGCGCGGAGTTTTTTTCGCCTCCCTATCTCTTCATGGGCGCCCGACCTGCGATCAGCTCGGCTCCTGCGACCGCGACCTATGGCCGAACTATCACCGTTCAAACGCCCGACGCCGCGCGCATCGCATCGGTCTCGCTCGTCAAGCTCGGATCGGTCACCCATGCCTTCAACCAGGACCAGCGCTTCCTGCAGTTGCCGTTCGCAACGGTGAGCGGTGCACTGAATGTGCAGACGCCAGCCAACGCCAACCTTGCGCCTCCGGGATACTACATGCTGTTCATCCTCGATACGAACGGCGTCCCGTCGGTGGCTGCGATACTGCAACTCCAGTAAGAGATGGCCTGGCGCATCGCACTGGCGGCGTTCCTCCTTCTGTGGAGCGCCGCGACCCCCGCGAGGCACGGCTCGGGTGTTCTCGAACCCAGCCGGGCCACACCGAGCATCCGCCTCGAGCTGGTCGAGCTGTCCTCCAGCGCATCCCCGGGCACGGCAAAATATCGTCTGCGAGCAGAGGGCATGCCGCGCGGAGTTACGTTCGGCGTCTGGACGAAAGCCTTCGGTCAACCGTTCATGGAGGCGTTTTCCGGATTTCAGATGGACGAGGCCGGGGTGCTCGTTTCAATCGACGGTTCGGGAAGGCCGCGGCGACTTGAAGAGATCGCTCTCGATCCCGGACCGTATCCGAAAGGCGCGGTGTGGATGGTGGCGCTCGCTTCCGACGATCACAAACTCTCGGCGTTTGCGAAGGTCATTCCGCATCCGATCGCTGCGCGCGACGGCGCTTGTGCGGTGTCACTGGAGCTCATTTCGCTTCACGGCAACCGCTTTCTCGCCTCCGGTGCGGGCTTCACTCCGGGCGAGGATGTCGACGTCGAGTTGCGTTCCGCGGGGCGGGTGACTCATCGGAAGCAGCGCGTTTCCGCCGAGGGCCGATTGCCCTCCGATGTAGTCTCGCATGGTGAGATCAGCGCCGTTCTCACCGCGCGCTATGCGGTGAAAGCCCTCGCCTGCGGGCCCGCGGTCGAGTACGAGTGGGGCGAGGCGGCTCTCAAGCGGCGCTGAGCGGGCTGCCTGGTGCTCCGGGGCGACCTCGCCCGTGGCAAGGAAGGCTTCAGCTCCGCGATCTTCATCGGCTATCCCTGAGACTCTAGCCCGCGCCTTGGCCGGCCTCCATCGCACCGCGCTTTATTCCGCCGTCATAGCGAGGCGCAGCCAGCATCCGCAATATCCATTTGAGGGTATAGTGGTTTCGCCGGCGGTGCTCAGCACGCCGGTTCACCATTGTTTGCTGAGCGAGGGGACCCGAGTGCCGGCGCATTCGGATCGGGGGAGGGAACATGGCCAGGAAGAGCATCGAGCGGCCGTCGCCGCTCGCCTTGAACTATGTCGAGCGCAGCGGTTTTCGCCGTCGCGCGCTGTGTGTCCTGACCCTCCTCGCGCTGGCGGAGGTCAGGTCCGCCAACGCGGCTTGCGTGCCGGCGGGCACGTCGCACGGCGACACCATCGTCTGCAGCGGCAGCCAGACCGAAGGCGTCACCGCCAAATCGGGCGACGACAGCATCAGCATCCTGCCCAGTGCGAGCATCATCCTCGCGGCCCCGCAGTCCGCCACCGCAGTAGACGCCGGCTCGGGAAACGACTCGGTCGCCAACGACGGCCTCGTCTCGGTGACGGTGAGCCCCGCTCCGGCCGCGCCCGCGGGAAAATCCGCCGCCTGTTCCGTCCAAGCGGTCGGCATCGCGGGCGGGGGCGGCAACGATATCGTCAACAATCGCGGCGCGATCGCCGTGCAGACTATCGTGGCCGGCGGGACTCCTTCGCCGCAATGCGACCCTTCCCGCTCCGGCGACAAGCACGACGATGACGATGGTCATCGTCCGGTCAAGCCCACCGCCGCCAGCATCGGTATCCTCGGGGGCAACGGCAACGACCAGATCAACAACAGCGGTTCGATGGCCGTCAGCGCGTCCTCGGATGCGAACAGCCCGCAAGTGAGCGCAAAGGGCATCGTCGGCGCCAACGGCGATGATGTCATCGCCAACACCGGCACGATTACGGTTGCCGCGTCTGCCACGCAAGCCGCGTCTTCGGCGCAAGGCGGCGCCCCGATATCGCCCTCGAGCAGCCGGTCGCATGATTCCAAACCGCAGGACATTTCCGAGGCCGGCTCGGTGAGCGCCGTGGGGATCGAGGGCGGCAACGGCAGCGACATTCTGCGCAACGACGGCGTGCTGACCGTGAACGCCTCGGCAACATCGAGCAGCAACACGCGGTCGCTGACGCTCACGGGGGGCGCCGATGTAACGGCCACGACCACGCTCGAAACCCGCGCCGTGGGCATCAGCGGCGGTGCCGGCAGGGACGAGATATCCAACAGCGGCGCCTTGACGGCGAACGCGACCTCGGAAGTCAGCGGCGTCAACCTCAAGCTGAGCCTGATCGACCTCGCGCACAGCGACACCAGCACCTTCGTCCGGTCGAGCGCCACGGGCATCGACGCCGGCAGCGGCCAGGACAGCATCACGATCGCCAACACCGGCACCATCGCGGCCAACGCGACTTCGAAGAGCAGCGCGGTCAGCGTCAACTTGAGCCTTGTCGCGGCGGCAACGGCCGCATCGAAGACGGAAGTGCAGGCTACCGCGGTGGGCATCGCCGGCGGTCAAGGCAGGAACACGATCGACATCGGCGGCGCGGTGAAAGCCACGGCCACCTCGCAGGAAACCGACATCGGCGTGGCCGTGAACTATGCGGATGTCACGATTCTCGATCGTCAGAACAACGACGTCTCCACGACGGTCGAGTCCAGAGCGACCGGCATCGACGGCAGCCAAGGCAAAAATCGCATCAATATCGCTGCGACCACGGGCTCGGTAGAGGCGGTGGCGAGCTCCACGTTGCGCTCGCTCGGCGTGTCGATCGGCATGGAAGGCGTGCCGCAAAACACCGAAACCCTGATCACGAGCGGCACTCTCGTTTCGGGCGGCATCACCAGCAACAGCACGGCGGCCGGCATCGTGGGCGGCGGCTACGGCGACTATCTGAGCAACGCCGGCAGGATCACGGCCAGCGCCGCCTCGAGCGCCACTCAGAACACGGTCAACATCGGCATCTCGCTGTTCGAGATCTTCATCCCGACCCCGAACATCGGCCTGGCCGGGGCCGGAACCGAAGCGAAAGCGGCCGCGACCGGCATCGAGGGCGGCAGCGGCGACGACACGATTCTAAACAGCGGCCTGGTGAAATCGGACGCGAGCGCGAGCGCGACCGCCGGGGCCTTCGCGATCAGTCTGGACGTTTTATCGGTGAACCTCATTCCGGGTCATCCGCCGATACCGTTGGGCGCCACGCTGATCGTCGCGGACACCGATACCAAGGCTTCGGCGCAATCGACCGGGATCGGAGGCGGCGCCGGCGACGACATTATCCGCAACACCGGCACGGTGCAAACGCAGGCCAAGGCCAGCGCCGTCTCGCTCGCGGTGTCGGGGTCGGCGCATGTCGAATACGAGAAAGGCGACAAGCTTTTCACCGTCGACGCGGTCGCCGCGCGCGCGGGGACCCAGGCGACCTCGCAAGCGGTGGGAATCGATGGCGGCGCCGGAGCCAATCAAATCTACAACGACGGCAGCGTGACCGTGGGCGCGGCCTCCAACGCCACCGCGGTGGCTGTCGCCGTCAACGTCGCGGGCACGCTGCAGGGCTCGGGCGCCATCCTCGGCCTTGCGGCGACGGATACCTCCAGTATCGCCACTTCCGAAGCCACCGGGATCCGCGGCGGCAGCGACCACGACCGGATTTCCAACACCGGATCGGTCGCCGTCACCTCGAACGCGGACGTCACGAGCGCGAGCGCGTCCCTGGTCGCCACCATCGCGCAGAAGGGCCTGGTGGCCGGAGTGGGATTGGCGCGCGCCGAGTCGATCGCAACGGCGAGCGCGACCGGCATCGACGGCGCGGGCGGTCGGGACGATATTGAAAATACCGGAACGATAGCCGCGACGGCGAAGGCCCACGCCGATGCGATCGGGGTGTCTGTGGCCATCGAGACCACTACGGAGAAGGGTGTCGCCGGCGGAGCGGCGCTCACCGACACCAGCACGACGGCGACGGCCACGGCGGTCGGCATCAGAGGCGGCGGCGCCGGAGAAGCCGACGATCGAGACCGCGATGACAAGGACCGGCACGACAAGTCCGGCGACAGCAAGAACGGCCGGATCAGCAACGCGAACGCCATCAACGCCGATGCGCAGGCGCAGACCCTGAGCGTCAGCGCCTCAGTGAACGTCGCGATCGCCGAGAAAGGGGTGGCGCTCGGGGGAGCACTGGCGCGCGCCGAGTCGATCGCGACGGCGAGCGCGACCGGCATCGACGGCGCGGGCGGTCGGGACGATATTGAAAATACCGGAACGATAGCCGCGACGGCGAAGGCCCACGCCGACGCGATCGGGGTGTCCGTTGCAATCGAAGGCGCCACCAAACAGGGTGTCGCCGGCGGAGCGGCGCTGACAGATACCAGCACGACGGCGACGGCCACGGCGGTCGGCATCAGGGGCGGCGGCGCCGGAGAAGCGGACGATCGAGACGGCGACGACAAGGACCGGCACGACAAGTCCGGCGACAGCAAGAACGGCCGGATCAGCAACGCGAACGCCATCAACGCCGATGCGCAGGCGCAGACCCTGAGCGTCAGCGCCTCCGTGAACGTCGCCATCGCAAAGCAAGGGCTGGCGCTCGGCGGAGCCCTGGCGCGCGCCGAGTCGAATGCAGGCGCGGCGGCCATCGGTATCGACGGAGGCGACGGTCAGAGCGAGATCGTAAACACGGGGGCGATCACCGCCAAGGCGACCGCGAACGCCGATGCCGTGGCGGTCTCCCTCGCCGTTGCCGGCACGAAACAGGGCGTCGCGGGGAGCGCGGCGCTCACGGACACCAGCACCACGGCGACGGCCACGGCGGTCGGGATCAGGAGCGGCGCCGCCGCGGAAGACCGCGACAAAGACCGGCACGACGAGCACGACGACAAGGATCGCGACGGAAGCGACAAGCACGACGACAAGGATGGAGACAGGCACGACGACAGCAAGAACGGCCCGATCACCAATGCGAAGTCGATCAGCGTCGAGGCGCAAGCGAATGCCTTGAGCGTCAGCGCGAGCGCCAACGTCAGCATCGCAAAAGGAGGCGTGGCGATCGGTGCCGCTCTGGCCGACACCAGCACCCATGCCGGGGCCGTGGCCAAAGGCATCGAAGCCAGCTCCGGCAACGACGAAATCAGCAACGACGGCAGCATCGCCGTCAAGGCCGGCGCAAGCGGCCAGGCGGTGAGCGTGGCGCTCACCGTCGAAGGCACGGCCAAGGGCCTGGCCGCCGGCGCGGCTCTCGTCGATGCGAGCGTCCATGCCGCTTCCACCGCCATCGGCGTGGACGGCGGTGCGGGCGACGATACCATCAACAGTCGGGGCGCCATCAGCGTCGATAAAGCGGCGTCGACCGCGACCGCGGTCGGCGTGGCCGCCGCTGTTCTGGTCGCAAAAGAAGGCGCGGCGCTCGGCGCCGCGCTGGCCGACACCAGCGCCACCGCTGTCGTCTCCGCGACCGGCATCGACGGCGGCGCGGGGAACGACGTCCTCGCCAATCTGGGCGCGATCACCGCGAAAAACGTCACCGCCGGCGCTGATGCCGTTACGGTGTCGCTCGCTGTCGCGCTTTCCAAAGACGGCGTCGGGGCCGGCGCTGCGCTCGCGAAAAGCGACAGCACCGCAAACGCCACTGCAGCAGGACTCGATGGCGGCACGGGCAACGACCAGCTCATCAATCAAGGCGGCATCACCTTGCAAGGCGTGAAAGCGGATTCGAACGCCGTCAGCGTCTCGCTTGCGATCGCGGGTGCGAAAGACGGCCTGGCGTTGAGCGCCGCGCTGGTCGATGCCGGCGCGACCGCCACGGCCACCGCCACCGGAATGGCCGGCGGCGCGGGCAACGACAAGCTATCGAACCTCGGGGCGATCGTCGCGAGCGACATCAAGGCCGACGCGAGCGCCGTCGGCGTGAGCGTGAGCGCGAGCTTCTCGCAGAACGGGGCGGTCGTGGCCGCGGCGCTCGCCGAGACCGGCACCACCGCAAGCGCGACCGCGAAGGGACTCGACGGCGGCGCGGGCGACGATCGTCTCTACAACGAAGGCAGCGTGACGCTGCAACAGGTCAAGGCCGACGCGGGCGCGGTGAGCGTCTCGGTCGGCCTCTCCGCCGCCCAGAACGGCGTCACCATCGCCGCGGGTCTCGCCGATGCGAGCGGCAAGGCATTTGCAACCGTCACGGGCCTCGACGGCGGCACGGGCGACGACAGCCTGGTCAACAGCAGCAAAGGCCAGATCAACGTCGAGGACACCGGCGCCTCCGCGCACGCGGCCGGCATATCCGTCGCCTTGTCCGGGTCGAGCGTGGGTCTTTCGGCCGGGGCCGCTCTCGCCGATACGAGCGGGAGGGCGACATCGACCACGAAGGGTTTGGACGGCGGCGCGGGCAACGACACGCTCGTGAACGACGGCGGAATCGTGCTCAAGCGGACAACGGCCGACGCGGATTCCGTGAGCGTAGGCGTATCCATCAGCGCGTCGCTCACCGCGGGCGTCGCCGCCGGCGCGGCGCTCAGCAAAGCAGGCGCAAGCTCGAATGCCACGGCGATGGGCATCGACGGCGGCGCCGGCAACGACCAGATTCTCAACCGCGGCTCGATCACACTCGACGGCGTCACGGCGAACACGAACGCCACTGGCGTGTCCGTGCAGCTCGGCGTCACGAACGCGGGCGTGGCGATCGGCGCCGCGCTCGCCGATACCCGCTCCGCCGCGACGGCGACAGCGAAGGGAATGGACGGGGGCGCGGGCGACGACTGGCTGAAGAACGAAGGCCAGATCAAGCTGCAGAACGCGAAAGCCGACGCCGGTGGGGTGAACGTGTCGGCGACCTTGAACGGCGCCATCACGGGCGGTGTCGCCGCCGGGGTCGCGCTGACCGACGGTCGCAGCACGGCCACGGCCACGGCGATCGGGATGGACGGCGGCGCGGGCCGCGACGTCCTGGTCAACGCGGGCACGATCAAGGTTCAGGACGTGGAGTCCAATGCCCACGCGGTCGGAGTTTCGGTTACCGCAAACGTCTCGATGGCCGGCCTCGCCGGCGGCGCGGCACTGTCCGACACCAGCGCGACCGCCACAACCGTAGCGAAGGGAATGGACGGCGGAACGGGCGACGACACGATCGTCAACACGGGCGCGATCGACGTTCAGGGGAAATCGAAGGCCCAGACGGCGAGCGTCAGCGTCAATTTCAGCGTGGCGCTCGGTGTCGCGCTTGGCGCCGAGGTTTCCAAGGCGAACACCATCGCCGAAACCACCGTCATCGGCATCGACGGGGGCGGCGGCCGCGACGAAATCGCGAACGCCGGCACCATCGGTGTCCAGGCGGATGCGCAGTCCAAGGGAGCCGCGGTATCGGTGGGCATCAGCGTCGGGGTCGGCGGCGACGCGACGCTGGCCGAAGCGAAGGCCAGCGCCACCGCGACGGCCGTCGGTATCAATCAGGTCGACGGCGCCACGAACGGCGGCGGCGTTTCCGACGGGACCAACGTCATCGAGAACGCGGGCGCGGTAACCGCCATTGCGACGTCGAAATCCAGCGGGACGAGCATCAGCGTGGATCTGCATGGCCTCGCGATGGGGGATACCACGAACACATCGACGGCGGAGGCGATCGGAATCCGCATGGGCAACGGCAAGGACCAGGTCCGGAACGAGCGCGCAATCACCGTCGGGAGCGACGCCACCGCCACCGGGCTCTCGGTGAGCGTGACCGGGGCCGGCAAATCGGTGGGCGACGCCAGCACGACCGCGCAGGCCGGCGCGACCGGCATTCAAACGGGCGGCGGCGACGACGAGATCACCAATCTGGAGGCGATCAACGCCTCCGCCCGCAGCAGCGCGAGCGCCATCACCGTGTCGGTGGGATTGGCCGGCGTGTCGGAAGCGAACGCGTCGATCAAGTCTCTCGCGACGGCGACCGGCATCGACGGCGGCGGCGGCAAGAATACGATCGTGAACCATGCGTCTATCACGGCGTTTGCAGGCGATGCCGCGGCCGCCGCCGGCGCAGATTGTACCGCTGCAGGCGGCGCCTGCGCCGCATCCTCGACCGTGAGCGTGACCTTGGCCGGGACGGGAGCGGTGGACGCAAGCACTGCGGCGCGTTCCACGGCGACCGGCATCTCGGGCGGCGCGGGCGACGACTCCATCTACAGCGACGCTGCGATCAACGCGAGCGCACGCGCGAAGACGACCGCGAGCGGTGTCAACATCGGTATCTTCGGCGCTACGCAAAGCTCGCTCGACACCACCGCGACGGCAAGCGCCACCGGCGTCAGGGGCGGCGACGGCGACGACGTCATCGAGACTCATTCCACGATCAAAGCGGCTTCTGCCAGCCACATCGTGATTTCCGGCACGGGCTTCAGCCTGGGCGGATCGAGCGGGGTCAACGCGACCTTGAGCGCCACCGCGCTCGCGACCGCGATAGACGGGGGCGCCGGCAACGACAAGATTCATAACGAAGCGGCGCTCACCGTTGCCGCCACTTCCACGCTTTCCTCCTCGAACGGCTCCACAGTGGTGTTCGGCTCATCGGGTGCCGGCGCGGCGTCCGGCGCGTTCACCGACGTCGCGGGCATTCGCGCCGGCGCGGGCGACGACGAGGTGTGGAATGGCGGCGCAATCGATGTTCGCTCCACCGCCAGCCTCTCCCTCAGCAGCTCGTCCTTCACCTTCGGCGGTACGGGCGGCACCAACGGCTCGCTCACCGCGTCGACCCAGTCCATCGGTATCGCGGGCGGGAGCGGCCGCGACAGCATCACGAGCGAGGGCGAGCTCAACGTCAGCGCAACCTCCAGTCTCGTCTCCTCCGGCGGCTCGAACGTCGCGTTCGGCACCTCGAGCGCCGGCGCCAGCTCGGGGGCGGTCACCACCGCAGTCGGCATCGACGGCGGCGACGACGACGACGTCATTCATAACAAAGGCCGCGTCACTGCCAGCTCCAGCGCCACGTTGAGCATCGATGGCTCTTCATTCACCTTCGGCGGCACGGGCGGTACCAGCGGCTCGCTCACCGCGTCGACCCAGTCCACCGGCATTGCGGGCGGAAAAGGCAGCGACAGCATCGTGAACGAGGGCGAGCTCAACGTCAGCGCAAC
>WNFG01005505.1_pt1 | contig 10632 bp, 10 predicted proteins | sample 5400431 | NCBI WGS metagenome assembly WNFG01 (sample SAMN13153346, study PRJNA577476) | soil metagenome | isolation source: 120 cm saprolite under Douglas fir tree site 2 hole 3 replicate 2 | place: USA:California | collected 2015-04-18
TAAGAGAAACTTTGTTCACTGCTTCAGGCGAGCGCCTTCTGCACGGCTTTCGCTAACGTAGCGAGCCCGGACTTCAAGTTTTTCCCCAGGTGAACGCGCAGCGCGCGGCGGCCACGTTCCGCAAGAACGGCGAAATCCCCGCGAGCCTGCGCCGCCTTCACAATTCCAAACGTGTACTTTTGTCCCGGGACCGGCAGATCCTTGGCATCGTCGCAGGTAATCTGCAAAAAAACGCCGCTGTTCGGGCCGCCTTTATAGGCTTGTCCCGTCGAGTGCAGGAAGCGCGGGCCAAAGCCGAGAACCGTGGCCACTTTTTTCTTGTCGCGCACGGCATGCCGTATGCCCTGCAAAGTTGTTTCATTTGCAGAATTCATGGTGATGTAGCCGAGCACGGCAAAATAATCGCCCGCCCCGGCGCGCGCGAGATGTGTTTTCAAAACGTCGGCAAGTTTCGCGCCGCCCTTTAACGCCCCGGCGTTCCTTTCGTCGGCGAACAGCTTGATGCCCTGGTCCTCGAAAAACGGCGATTCCGGCGGAAGGCTTCCTGTCGCTTCGTATTGGCTCGTCAGTTTCTTGGTTTCGATCTTGCTCGCTTCTACGTCCGGCTGGTTAAACGCATTGATGCCGATGACGGAGCCGGCGACGGCCGTGGCGATCTCCCAGCGGAAGAATTCCTGACCCAAGTTGTAGATATTCGGGAGAGTGATGCGCACTACGGGATGCCCGGCCTTTTCGAGCGCAGCGACGGCAGCATCCTGCGCCTTGTTGGGCTTCGACGCCAGCCGCAGATGAGCGAATACCCGATCGTTGCCGTAGACAGCGGGCTTCGCCAGGCGCTCACGATCCACAGGAATGATGCCCTTGCCGATTTTCCCTGTCGATTCCGCAATCAGTTGCTCGAGCCATGCCCCAAGGTCGAAAATCCCCGGCGAAGCGATAATCGTGAGCTTGTCGCGTCCGTGATTCGCAGCAACGCCGAGAATGTTTCCCAGGATGACGCCAGGATTCGAATCGACAGCAGTAGAAGCGCCGCACGCCTTCACCATCTCTTCCGTGTTTTTCAAAAATTTCGCAACATCAAGGCCCATAATCGCCGCGGGCACCATGCCAAAATTCGAAAGCGCCGAGTATCGCCCACCAATACTGGGCACACCCATAAAAATCCTGCGGAATTTGTCCGCTTCCGCGACCTGTTGCATCTTGGAGCCTGGGTCAGTGATAGCGATAAAACGATTGCCGGCTTCCTTCTCGCCCACCTTGGCTTTCACCCGCTCAAAAAAGTATTGCTTGTAAATATTCGGCTCGAGCGTGCTCCCGGACTTGCTCGACACGATGCAAATGGTGCTCTTGAGGTCCACCTTGGACTCAATAGCTCTGATTTGCGCGGGATCCGTGGAATCCAGAACGTGCAGCTCGGGAAAGCCTTTGATTTTGCCAAACGTCATGCGCAGAACTTCCGGGCACAGGCTCGAACCGCCCATCCCCAGCAAGAGGGCATGTTTGAACTTCGCCTTTCTCACGTCTGCGGCAATTTGCTTCAGAGCATCAATATGCGCGAGCTGCTCCTCCGTGATGGTGAGCCAGCCGAGCCAATTGCTTTCATCCGTGCCTGTCCAGAGCGAAGCATCCTTTTGCCATAGCCTCGCGACTTTGTTGTTTCTTTTCCAGTCTTCTATGGACGCAGCGACCGCACCTGCAAGCGGGCCGGCCAACTTGTAGGTCTGGCGGTTCAGGCTCACGCGCGTACACCTGCCGTTTTGCTCACCGCATCCAGCAGGGTTTTGAAAGCGTCGGCAAACAGCTTGACGCCGTCCACCATCAGTTTGTCCGTCACTTCTTTCATCGAAATCCCGGCCTTGGCTAGATTGCCCATGGTTTTAGCGGCACCCTCAACGTTTTCGGTAAGGCTCGGCCGCAGCTTTCCATGCTCTCGGAACGCATCAATCGTCGCCGGAGGAATCGTGTCAACCGTGTCCGCGCCGATCAACTCTTCGACATACATGACGTCCCGATATTTGGGATTCTTGGTGCTGGTGCTGGCCCAAAGCAGCCGTTGCGTCTGAGCGCCATTGGCCGCCAGGGCTTTCCAGCGCGGGCCGCCGAACAGCTCCTGATACTTTTTGTAGGTGAGTTTGGCGTTGGCAATAGCCACCTTGCCGCGGAGGCTTTCGAGCAGCTCCCTCTGACCGGCGTCCGCCGTGGTCTTGAGTTTTTCGTCGATCTTGCTATCCACAAGAGTGTCTATGCGGCTGACAAAAAAACTCGCCACGCTGGCCATGTGGCTGATGTCCTGGCCCTTTGCAGCGCGAGCTTCGAGAGCGGAAAGGAATGCTTCGGCGACTTGTTCGTATGCGGACTGTGCGAACAGGAGGGTGATATTGATGTTGATACCATCTTCGAGAGCCTGGCGTATAGCGGGGAGGCCTTCGGGCGTGCCGGGGATCTTGATCATGACATTCGGGCGATCCACGGCCTTCCACAGGCGCCGAGCTTCGGCGAGCGAGGCTTTGGTATCGAAGCCAAGGAATGGCGAAACCTCCAGGCTGACGTAACCGTCGCGCCGCTTCGTTTCCGCATACACCGGCTTGAATATGTCGCACGCATTCTGCACGTCGCGAATCGCGATTTTTTCGAAGATGCCGTTGGCGTCGAGCTTCTTCGCTTCCGCCGACAGGAGAATATCGTTGTACAGGTTGCTTCCCGTGATGGCCTTCTCGAAAATCGCCGGGTTGGACGTCATCCCCCGCAGTCCGTCGTTATCAATGTATTTCTGCAATTGACCGCTCGTGAGCAGGTCCCTGCGAACGTAATCCATCCAGGGCGACTGCCCAAAGGCCAGCAGGCCCTTCAGCGGATTCGTCGCCCCGCCGGTCGAAATGCTTGGAACTGTCGTTGTCGTCGTCATCAGGGTTCTCCTTTGCTTGCCGAAATTCTCGAAACTCTATTGTACGCCCAGGCAGGCCGGCGCGCTTCTCGCCGCGAACACAAATCGTTTTTCTTATCGTTTCGAATTCGCCGCAAACTTCGCTTCCAGCGCTTTCACTTTTCCTAGCCGCCGCACATGCCGCTCTTCGTTGGTAAACTTTGCGCTCAGGAAAGCCTTCACGAGTTCTTCCGCGAGCTTTACGCCAATCACGCGCGAGCCTAGCACCAGCACATTGATATCGTCGTGCTCCACGCCTTGATGCGCCGAATACGTGTCATGGCACATGCCACCGCGAATCCCCGGCAGCTTGTTCACGGCCACGCTGGCGCCCACCCCGCTCCCGCAAATCAGAACGCCGCGCTCCGCTTTCCCATCCAACACCGCCCGGCCCACTGCTTCCGCAAAGTCCGGATAATCAGATGGATTTTCATTGAACGCGCCGACATCCAGCACATCATGACCCAGCGAACGCAACACGTCGCCCATCGCCACTTTCAATTGAAATCCCGCGTGGTCCGCGCCAAGTGCCAGTTTCATTGCCGGCTCACTTTCCGAGGACTTCCTTCGCTGCCGCCACGACTTTGTCCGATTCGAATCCAAATTTCTTCAGCAGGTCTTTCAGGGGAGCCGACGCGCCGAAGCTGCGCATGCCGATAATCTTGCCTTTCGTTCCCGCGTAGCGTTCCCACCCAAACACGGAAGCCATCTCCACTGCCACGCGCGCCGTCACGCTCACAGGAAAAACGCTCTCCTTGTATGCCGCACCCTGCCGTTCGAAAAGTTCCCATGACGGCATACTGACGACTCTCGCCTTGATTCCTGCAGCGCTCAGCTTTTCGAACGCCTCCACACAGAGCGAAACTTCACTCCCGCTTCCCATCAGGATCACTTCCGGCTTTCCGCCGGCAGCATCGGCAAGAACGTACGCGCCCTTGGCAACGCCTGACGCTGCTGCATATTTCGCGCGATCGAACGTCGGCATCGCCTGCCGCGTCAGCACCAGCGTCGAAGGGCCATGTGTGTGTTGCAGGATCACCTTGTACGCTTCCACGACTTCATTCGCGTCGCCCGGCCGCAATACCAGCATGTTCGGCATCGCCCGAAACGCAGCCAGTTGTTCCACGGGCTGGTGCGTCGGCCCGTCCTCTCCCACGCCAATCGAGTCGTGCGTAAAAATATACATCGCGGGAATTTCCATCAAAGCGCCCAGCCGCATGCTCGGCCGCATATAGTCGCTGAAATTGAAAAACGTCGCGCTGAACGCCCGCAGCTTGGAGAGCGTCATGCCGTTCACGATCGCACCCATGGCATGCTCCCGCACTCCAAAATGCACGTTGCGCCCGCGATACTGCAGGGGATAAAACTCCCCCGCGCCCTCAAACGTCAAGTTCGTCTTGTTGGATTTGGCCAGGTCCGCCGATCCGCCCAGCAGCCACGGAATATTCTTCGCCAGCGCGTTCAAAGTTTTTCCCGAGGATTCGCGCGTGGCCATCCCCTTCGGATCGGCAGGGAAGCTCGGCAAATCCTTGTCCCAGCCTTCCGGCAATTGCCCCGTTTGCATCCGGTTTAGTTGATCGGCTTGCTGTGGAAATTGCTTCTTGTACTCCACGAATTTCGCTTTCCATGCCGCGCGCGATTCAGCCCCGCGCTTCCCCACGCCGTTCTTGAATTGATCGTAAACGCCATCGGGCACGAAAAATTTCGCATCCTCCGGCCATCCGTAGAACTGCTTCACCAGCTTGACTTCTGCTTCTCCCAGCGGCTCGCCGTGCGCTTCGTAGGAATCCTGCTTGTGTGGTGATCCATATCCAATGTGGCTGTCCACCACGATGAGCGTCGGCCGGTCTTTCGTTTTCAGGAATACGTCGCACGCGCGCCCAAGCATGGTCAAGTCATTGGCGTCCGCGACGCGCGTCACATTCCACCCGTAGCCCGTGAACCGCGTCATCACGTCTTCGCTGAAGGACCATTCGGCCGGCCCGTCCAGCGTCACCCGGTTGTTGTCGTAAATCCAGCAGAGATTCGAAAGCTTCAGATGCCCCGCCAGGGAAGCGGCTTCCGACGCCACCCCTTCCATCAGGTCGCCATCTCCGCAAACTGCATAGACATTGAAATCGAAAATTTCGAAGCCCGGGCGATTGAAATTTTCCCCCAGCCACTTGCTCGCAATCGCCATCCCCACGCTGTTTCCGGCGCCTTGTCCCAGCGGGCCGGTGGTGGTTTCCACTCCGGTGGTCAAGTGCGACTCGGGGTGTCCAGGAGTTCTGCTGCCAATCTGCCGGAACCGCTTGATCTCCTCCATGGGCACAGCAAGATCGTTCGTAGCTTCGCCTTTCGCGTTGACGGCGCGAACCCCAGTAAGATGCAGCGTCGCATAGAGCAGCATCGAAGCGTGCCCGGCGGAAAGAACGAAGCGGTCGCGGTTCGGCCAGGTCGGATCAAGAGGGTCGTATCTCAAATAGCGTTGCCACAGCGCATACACCACCGGCGCCAGCCCCATCGGAGCGCCGGGATGCCCCGAATTAGCCTGCTGAACCGCGTCGATCGCCAGCGTCCGGATGGTGTTGATGCTCAGTTGATCGAGGTCCAGTTGCGTTTTCGGCTGGCTCACATTCGCTCCCGTAGCGGGCAGAAGGGCACCCGCTGCTTTCGGACAGATTTTAGATGCGCCGCGCTACCAATCGGGTGAAGGGATTTTACGCTAAAACGAATAAACCCGCTCGCTTGAACATGGTAGGTCTCGCCTGGCGTCTACCGCTACCCACTACCCATTTTCAACAAACAATTGAGCCCTTTCCCCGCCCATGCTACTTTTTCTTATCTGCCCTGCCCGGGTGGCGGAATGGCAGACGCTGAGGACTTAAAATCCTCCGGGGATTTTTCCTCATGTGGGTTCGACTCCCACCCCGGGCACCAATTTGTCCCTGTGTGTTCTAGCATTTACGTTATATTTGGCTAAAACCTCTTGCTCTGCTGTAGCTTCTGCGTTCCTTTGGATGTGCCCAGTTTTGTGCCCACCTGCGATTGCGACGCTGCAAACACGCGATTGATGGCGTCTGCCTGCGGATGGATGTAGCGTTGCGTGACCGTTATCGAACTGTGCCCAGCGATTCGGGCAAGTACGAACACATCGCCACCAGCTTTTTCCCCAAGATTGGTCAGCGCCGTATGCCGTAGCGTGTATGGCACGAAGACTTTCACGCCAGAATCAGTCAGGGCTTTCTTGTGCTGGTCTTTCGCGGCGTCGCCGTTGAAGTGCTCACATTCGCTGGAACTCGGGAAAATCCATCCCTCGCTTGGATGGCCACACGATTCGTGGCGGCTCCGCAACAACTCATACACGCGTGGTGTCATCGGCAGCATGCGGTGAGCAGCCTTAGACTTCCCTTCCATCACTTGGACCAATCCCGTGCCATCCTCGTTGAAAAACACGTGTGACCATCGTAAGGCGAATACCTCACTGGGGCGGAAGCCTTCATCCAAGATGATTGTGGCGCAGTCCTTCCAAGGTTGCGGACAGGCGTCAAGGTATTTCTTGACCTCGCTCTCGTTCAGCACACGGTCACGCTGGCGTTCACCCGCCGCAAGCGTGACCTTGACAGGCTTGTCCAGACTTTTCCACTGGAACGCAAGATTCAGGGCACGGCGCAATGTCCGCAAACCTCGATTGATGCCGGAAGGCGAAAGACTAGAATGTTGCCTAGCGAACTGCTGTGCGTGCTGGTCAGTCAATTCATCCAGTCGAAGTCCTGCCAGTGCCGATCTTGTCAGCATCGCGCTGCCGTCGGCGTAATCGCAGGCATCGAACAGGCCACGATCAGCAATTCTGCCGCGTATCTCCATAGCTGGATTAAGAGACTCAAGGCGGATTCTCGCTTAGTCGTCTCCGCTGCCAGTGCTGCGCAAAAGGCAGCCGATTACATCCGGGGGGAGTCTGCAAAGGACTCCCCTGCCAGCGAGAGAGAATGCGATGGCAACTAGAGTAGCGATCTACGCCCGAGTCTCCACGACTAACCACGGGCAGGATGTTTCCATGCAAACGCGGGAGCTTCGGCAATTCGCTGAAGCACGCGGCTGGACGGTCGCGGGTGAATACATTGACGCGGGAGTAAGCGGAGCTAAAGACTCCCGGCCAGAGCTGAACCGGCTAATGGCAGACGCTCACAAGCGGCGCTTTGACGCGGTTTGCGTCTGGCGATTCGACAGGTTCGCCCGTTCCGTCTCTCACTTGCTACGTGCGTTGGAGAACTTCCGGGCGCTCGGAATTGATTTCGTTTCCTACTCTGAGCAGATGGATACTTCCACGCCTGCCGGGAAGATGGTCTTTACTGTCCTAGGGGCAGTAGCGGAATTACAGCGGTCGCTGATCGTTGAGAGGGTAAGAGCGGGGCTGCGTAACGCGAAGGCGAAAGGGAAGCGGCTTGGCCGTCCGCGTGTGATTGTGGATGCCGCGAAGATTACGGCGCTGCGCTCGCAAGGACTCTCTTGGGCGAAAATTGGCGAGGCGCTTGGCTTGGGAGAAGGAACGGTCAGACGGTCGGCCCAGGTATCCGCCAGAAACCCCTCTGAAACTGCTCCCGTAAACGTCTAAGAATCAGCGGTCCTTTCCTGACTATCTCATCCCGCCAGAAACAGATGTTTTTGGTACTTGCCCGGTAATCGACGGCGATGAAGAGAATGCTGGAAGTCTGGCCCAAGCGAGGCTCCGGCAAAATGGCTCATTCTACCGGAATGTCTCGGCCACCGACGTTGGGGAAAGAAAAAGGCGGGCAGAAGAATCTGCCCGCCTCTCACGTGCCCGGCAGCTTCAGCCGGGGCACCTCTCTGTTTTATTAGTTGCCAGACTTTGCTGCGGTAGCGGCCGTCTGCGAATTCGCCTTGGGGATGCTGACGTATCCGCTGATGGTGTTCTTCCCTACCTTGTTGATGACAATTTCCTCCGGGATATGCGTGCCGGACATATAGAAGAAGATCGGCTCGTTCATGGCGCGATTCTTCTTTTCGAACTGCTTGTCTTCGACAGTCACGGCGGCACTGAACAGGTTGCGCTTTTCGTTGACGCCCTTCAGTTCGACGGTGACGTTGCCCGCCTTCTGCGGCTTGTTCTTGCCGACGATGGTGAACTCAACGTAGTCACGCTCGCCGAGGCGGCGGAGCTGGTCAATTTCGTCATGGTTGCGCGCGATGAGGGTGCCCATCTCGCTGCGAGCCATTTTCAGGTCCTCGCGGGTGGCGTCGAGGTCGGTCTTGACGCCCACAACCTTGGTGTCAACCGTCTTGACGTCATCGTTGGTGGCCTTGTTGGCGAGCTCGGAGTGGACGGAGGAGTCAAGCGCGACCACCTTCTGGGTGGTTGCGTCATTGAGCTTGGCGGCTTCCTCACGCGCCTTCTTGAGCTGGCCCTGGGTAATCTTGAGCTTGGTGGTGACAACCTTCAGGTCGCCCTGAAGTTCGGTATTGGACTTTTCGTCCTGTGCGAGGCGGTCCTTCAAAGATGACATATCTTGTTGAACCGACTGCTGCGTGGCCTTCAACTGCGTCGCTACCGCCTGCTGCGTGCTATCGAGCTTCGATGAAGCGTTCCAGCCGAATGCGAGACCACCGAGGGCAACCAACCCGAGAACGATAATCGCGGGAAGCTGCCACGAAGAACCTTCTCTCACTTTTATACGATCCTCTGACATAGTCAATATCTCTCCTACCCCTTTGGGGTTGATGCCGTATAAATCGGCCCGTAACAATGAGTTTGCATCCAACACGCCAAAGGAAGTGAACGCGAGGAGCGGTAAGTCGTAGAGGAAAGGATGGTTGTAGGGAAATGAAAATCAGGAGGTGGTACTAGTCCTAGCAAAGTTTACGCGAACAGAGAGCGAACAACGGAATTTTTGCTTGGCAGAGCGTCAGTCCACCTTAACGCCAAGTTCGCGGAGGCTGGTTTGGAGCACCTGGTGGGAGAGAAAGACGAGTCCAGTCATCCCGAGCCGTTGCGCAGCCTCGGCATAGGCCGGGACATCATCAATGAAGATGGTTTCCTCGGCGCGGACTTGGCAGGCGCGAAGGGCTTTTGCGTAGATGAGCGGATTGGGTTTGTTGGCGCCGACGCGAAAGGAATAAATGCGAATCGGGAAGAACCGGAAGAAGGGGAAACGCGCTTCTGCGTATGGGATCGTTTAGTCCGATATCGGTCCAAAACCACATGTCCGGTAACCCGGCTAACCAGGCACTTGAGACTCCTCTCTAGCGGAGAATAGACTCAAACAGTGGTGACGGAGGAGCTATGCGGAGGCAGCCTGAGGCAAGGAAGTTGCAGCCGAATGGTGAAGGGGGTGCCACAGCTCTGGCAGAAATTCGGTGGGGCAGGCGCCCAACCTAATTCGGAACGAGCGGTGCCACATTTGGCGCGGAATTTGTCGGTTTCGGCGATGGACGCTCCACGTTTTGCACAGGCCAATGGCTCATTTTCTTATCATCGCTTCTTCGTAGTGAACTTTCTGGACGCTGCCATCGTTGAGGTGCATTTCGAATTTGTAGTTTCCGATTTACACGACTTCCAGGCACTAAGAGCGCCGTGCCGGGAGTAGACTGAAACTGTAAGGGAGGTTGCCATGGACAAGCCCCGCCACCCTCAGGTGATTCGGCCCTGGAAAACTCAGCAAACACAAAAAAGCAAATGGAGCGCACCGCCCACTGCGGAACCTCGGCGAGAGCGTAGTCAGAAACCTTCCACCTCAAAGCGCCGCTGACCGTCGACTATGAGTTGAAAGGTACAGAATTAGTCGATGAAGGCCCACAAGCCGTATCTTCTGCACTGCCACCCAACAAAATGGTCCACTCTATGGGGAGACGGTACGAAGAGGTTAGCGATCTCATGGCAGTGATGGCAGCTTCGTGCAAAAACAACATTGTGCTCGTACTTAGATCTAAGTCTATTTGAGGCAAGCCGCTTCCATGCACGACACTATTTCTCAAGTCGTCCGCCTCTTTCAATCTTGACACCCGAAAATATCGATTGTCTGCCGGCCCCAACATTGGATGATGGCGAATTTTGACGTGCCTAAAGAACAGCTCGGCTCGGCTCGGAAGCGACCTTCGGGGTAATTTCTGTCGAAGCCTTTCGAGTTCGACCGCGAAGACGCCAGATGGGCCTTTCTGCTTTAACAGACCTAGTGGAACCTTGCGTTTCATGTTTAATTCAGGAATCCAGTTTGCGGGGTCAAGCTCTATTGCTAGTTCGCAAGCCGTAGTAAAGACATCATCGGCAGTCGAGTGAGAGAGAACAACTACCGCCGCTGCGATTACCCTCTCGCAATTGACTGCGGTCTGCTGGGCCAAAAACTCCCCAATCTTGTCAAAGTCTCTAACGGGATCAACGGTTTCAGTCGGCATTATTTCTTTCAGAAGTGACTGTAGGTCAGTAACGCCAGCATGGTGCTCGTATCGCACCATGTCCTTGAGTGCGCCCGAGACTTTCGGAATTTCTAGAGCGGCACTCATAGTCGATTGGCTAACGATGGCTCTGCGGAGAACTGCTGAATATCTCTCGCTGGCCGCAAACAGCCGTGCCGAGTCAGTTACAAGTCGCTGTTCGGGCGTAGCCATAGCTCGGATTGTAGCTAAGAAATTCTGCCAACGCACCATACTGAGTTATCCAACGGCGCTAAACGCTGGATCAGGCACACCTCCGCTCCAGAGTAGCTATATAAATG
>WNFG01005507.1_pt1 | contig 10632 bp, 10 predicted proteins | sample 5400431 | NCBI WGS metagenome assembly WNFG01 (sample SAMN13153346, study PRJNA577476) | soil metagenome | isolation source: 120 cm saprolite under Douglas fir tree site 2 hole 3 replicate 2 | place: USA:California | collected 2015-04-18
CGGCATGCTCGCGGATCGGCACGATGATGTTGTCGGTCACCGAGAGCGAGGAGAACAGCGCGCCGTCCTGGAATTGCACGCCCGTCCTGGACTGCAGGTGGCGCTCGGCCTGGCCGTGCACCGTGCGGGTGTCGATTCCCAGGAGCTCGATCGTGCCCTTGCTGGCCTCGTTGAGGCCGATGATGGTGCGCAGGAGCACCGATTTGCCGGAGCCCGAGCCGCCCACCAGTCCGACGATCTCGCCGCGAAATACGTCGAAATCGAGGTTGTCGTGGATGATGTTGTCGCCGAACTGGGTGCGCACGCCGCGCAGCCGGAGCACAATCTCGCGTCCGTCGCGATGGTCGACGAGCTGCCCACCTTCGGCCGTCGCATGGTCTTTCGACATCAAACGTTCGCCAGCAGGAAGATGACCGAGAATATCGCGTCGAGCACGATGACGCTGAAGATCGACTCCACGACCGAGCGGGTGGTGAGCTGGCCGACGCTCTCGGCGCTGCCATGGACCTGCAGGCCCTCGAAGCAGCCGATCGTGGCGATCACCGCGCCGAACACCGGCGCCTTGATGATGCCGGTGTAGAAATTCCAGGGACCCACCGTATCGCGCAGCCGCTCGAAGAACTGCACGAAGGTGAAATCCAGATAGAATGTGCAGGCGACGGCGCCGCCCAACAGCCCGGTCATGTCACCCCAGAAGGCGAGCAGCGGCATCGAGATCACCAGCGCGGCAATGCGCGGCATGACCAGCCATTCGACCGGATTGAGCCCGATCGTGCGCATGGCGTCGACTTCCTGGTTGACCTGCATGGTGCCGATCTGGGCCGTGAAGGCGCTGCCCGAGCGGCCCGCCACGATGATGGCGGTCAACAGGACGCCCAGCTCGCGGAACATGCCGATGCCGACGGCCTCCACCGTGAAGGTCTCGGCGCCGAACTGCTTTAGCTGCTGCACGCCCTGGTAGGCGATGACGACGCCGATCAGGAAGCAGAGCACGCCCACGATCACCAGCGCCCGGATCCAGACCTCGTACATCTGGCGCACCACGGCATTGATGCGGAAGCGGCGCGGCTCCAGGCAGGCCTCGACGAAGACCACCAGGATCTCGCCAAAGAAGGCCGCGAGGTTGACGCCTTGATGGTAGAGGTTGACCGTGTTGCGCCCGACCTCCTCGAGCCAGTGGGCAAGCCAGTCAACGTGCTGCTCGGGCGGCGCCTCGCACATGTTCTTCTTTACGACCTCGAACAGGTCGGCATGGGCCTTGTCGGCGGTCTTGATCTCGGAGTCCGCGCCGCCGCCAGCGAGCTCGAGGATTTCCAGCGCTCCCGCCGTGTCGAGCCGCTCGACGGCGCTGGCATCGACGAGGCGCGCGGCCTTGGCGGTGCCCGCCGCCTGCAGCGCCTTCTCCGCCTTGCGGCGGATGCCGCGCAGACTGAACACGGTCCACGTGCCGCCGACCTCCACGACCGGCTTTCCGGCGCTTACCGTGTAGCGGATGGTTGGTTCGGCGTCGGCCATTCAACGAGATTAGTCGTCGCGACCGTCGGCGCTGTCAATCTCCCGTGCGTTGCTCGATCCCTCGCGCGCTGGCACGATCCGGGACCGGAGGAAAACGATGGGCAAATGGCCGATCCTGGACAAGATCGAGATGATCGAGGGTCCAATCGACGAAAAGGACTACGAGCACGACGTCGCGAAGCTGCAGAACCGCCTGCTCGACCTGCAGGTCCATCACCTGCGCACCGGCGGGCGGGTGATCATCGGCATCGACGGCTGGGACGCCGCCGGCAAGGGCGGTCTCATCGAGCGCATCGTCGGCGGGCTCGAGCCGAAGTCGACCCAGGTCTGGCGCATCGGTCCGCCGACGGCCGAGGAGCAGGGCCGTCACTATCTCTGGCGCTTCTGGCAGCGGCTGCCGGCGCCAGGCAACTGGGCGATCTTCGACCGCACGTGGTACGGGCGCGTGCTGGTCGAGCGCATCGAGGGCCTGTGCAGCGTCGAGGCCTGGAAGCGGGCCTACCACGAAATCAATGAGTTCGAACGCGAGCTCACCGATGACGGCGTGCGCATCGTCAAGATCCTCGTCCACGTCAGCGCCGAGGAACAGAAGCGGCGGATGCTCGGGCGGCTGAACAAGCCGCACAAGCACTACAAGATCGGTCTCGAGGACTTCCGCAACATCGCCAAGCGCAAGGAATATCTCGAAGCCTACAACGACATGCTCGAGCGCACCGACACCGACCACGCGCCGTGGCACGTCATCGCCTCGGACATCAAGGAGCATGCCCGACTGAAGGGGCTGCGCATCATCGACAAGGAGGTTGGCAAGGGAATGGAAGTCCCCGAGCAGCCGCTTGATCCGAAGATCGCCGAAGCGGCGTTCAAGCTATGGCGCTGGAAGCCGGGCGAGAAGAACAAGAAGCACAATTGAACGCCCTTTGGCATGGTTCGGAATTCACCGAACTATTGGCAATGGCTGGCCGGCTGATGGCGCCCTAGTTTCTGCCCATGATGCAAACCCAGCAAAGCAGGATATTCGCCGGCTGGTGGGTCGTCGCCGGCGCTTTCCTGTGCATGCTGACCGGCTACGCCGTCGCCTATTCCTTCGCGGCGTTCTTCAGCGCGCTCGAAGGCGAGTTCGGTGCCCGCCGCGGCGAGACCGCCCTGGTCTTCTCGATCTCGGCCTTTCTCTATTTCCTGCTGGGCTTTCCCGCCGGCCTGATCGCCGACCGGACCGGACCACGGCCGGTGGTGATCGGCGGCCTGCTGCTGGTCGCCATCGGTCTCGTCGTCGCCGCCAACGCAGTCAGCCTGTGGCAGGTCTATCTCGGCTATGGTCTCGGCGTCGGCGTGGGCGTGGGCTTGTCGTACGTGCCGAGCGTCGCCGCCGTTCAGCGCTGGTTCGTTCGCCGCCGCGGCACGGCGAGCGGCATCGCCGTCGCCGGTATCGGCGTGGGAACGCTGATCGGCGCGCCGCTCGCGCACCGCCTGATCGCCGATTTCGGTTGGCGCCAGACCTACCTCGTGCTGGCCGCCGTGACGGCGGTCGGGGCGGTCGTGGCCGGCCTGCTGGTGCGCCACGGGCCTGAGCGCTACGGGCTCACGCCCGACGGCGACCCCCCGCATCCAAGCGGGGTCAGTGCGATGCCGGTCGGGCTCAGCCTGGGCGAGGCCATGCGGTCGGGCCCCTTCTGGGCGATCTATGGCGGTGCGCTGCTGATGTCGTTCGGCCTGTTCGTGCCATTCGTGCACTTGGTCCCCTATGCCCGCGACGTCGGTCTGGGCGAAGGCTTCGGCGTGCTGCTGATCGTCCTGCTGGGCGTCGGCAGCACCGCCGGCCGCTTCCTGTTCGCCAGCGTCACCGGCTGGATCGGCCGGCGGCTGTCCTTCGCCCTGATGTATGTCGGTGCCGGCGCCATGCTGGTGATGTGGTCACAGTCGACCAGCGCACCCGCGCTCGTGACCTTCGCCCTGCTGTTTGGCGCCTTCTACGGCGGCTTCGTCGCCATCGCGCCCTCGCTGGCCGCCGACTATTTCGGTGGCCGCGCACTGGGCTCGGTGATCGGCGCGCTGTACAGCGGCGTGGCCTTCGGTGCCCTGCTCGGCTCGCCGGTCGCGGGCTACGCCTTCGACCTGTTCGGCTCCTATGCCGGCGCCATCCTGGCCGGCGCCGCGCTCTGCCTGGTGTCGTTCGCCGTCACCCTGCTGACGCCGGAGCCGGCGCGCTGGCTGGCGGGGCGCAAATCGCGGCCCTGACGCCAGGGCCGAGGTGCACGGCGATCCACGGCAGGGCCTCGCGCATCGCCTCCTCGAAACGCCACGGCGGGTTGATCACGGCGAGTCCGCAGGCTGAAAGCTTGCCCGGCTCGATCCCGTCGAGGCTGAGTTCGAGCGTCAGCGCCTTGAAGGCGGCGAGCTCGCTCGTGAAAGCGACAGCTGCCTCGTCCTTGATCGGATACCACAGCACATAGCAGCCGGTCGCGAAGCGCTGCACGCCCTGGCGCAGGGCGCGCAGCAGGCGTTCGAATTCGTCGGCCGCCTCGAACGGTGGGTCGATCAGCACCAGGCCGCGCCGCTCGGTCGGCGGCAACAGCGCCTTCAGGACCTTGTAGCCGTCGGCCTGGCGGACCTCGACCGCGCGGTCGCCGGCGAACTCGCGCTTGAGCGCCAGCGCCTCGTCGGGATGGAGCTCGCAGGCAACGAAGCGGTCGCCCGGCCGAAGGCTGGCCCGGATCAGCCGCGGTGAGCCCGGATAACGCCTGGGGCCGTCAGTCGACCGGCCGAACTTGCGGTCGTAGGCGGCCACCGCGGCGCGGTAGCGGGCGACGGCGGGCGGCATGGCGGCGCGCGGCGCCGCAGCCAGCCGGACGATCCCCGCCTCGGCCTCTGCCGTCCGCCGAGCCTGTCCGCCGGCAAGATCGTAGCCGCCGGCGCCGGCATGGCTGTCGAGCACGAACAGCTTCTTGTCCTTGGCCGTCAGCAGGCGCAGCAGCTCGCAAAGCGCGGTGTGCTTCAGGACGTCGGTAAACCCGCCGGCGTGGCAGCCGTGACGATAGTTCATGCCACGCCTATAGCATCGCCGATGGATTTGGGGGCACGGTCTGTGCTTCAACCGGGGGCAAAGGGAGGCTGCGATGGCCACGTATGAGCTGCATTCTTCGCCCGAGACCTGCCACTGGGGCTATTTCGACAGCCAGCTAAAACCCTCGCTCAGCATCAAGTCGGGCGACATTGCCACCATCCACTGCGTCTCCGGCGCGGCCGAGATCCTGCCCGGCGAACCGTTCAACGTGCTGCCCGAGCATCGCGAGATCCTGGCCAAGCTCAGACCGCATCTCGGCCGCCACATCCTGACCGGCCCGGTCCATGTCGAGGGTGCCGAGCGCGGCGACGCGCTGGCGGTCGAGGTGCTCGACATCAAGTTCCGCACCAACTGGGGCTGGAACGTGCAGCGGCCGTTGATGGGCACCCTGCCCGAGGACTTTCCGTTCTATCGCCTGACCCACCTTCCGATCGATTCCAACCGCGGCGTCTGCACCCTGCCGTGGGGCGCCGAGATCACGCTAAAGCCGTTCTTCGGCATCATGGGCGTGGCGCCGCCGCCGGAATGGGGCCAGTGCAGCTCGATCGAGCCGCGCGCCTTCGGCGGCAACATCGACAACAAGCACTTCAATGTCGGCACGACGGTCTATCTGCCGGTGTTCGCCGAGGGCGGCCTGTTCTCGACCGGCGACGGCCACGGCGTGCAGGGCGACGGCGAGGTCAACCTGACGGCGCTCGAGACGTCGCTCTCCGGCACCTTCCGCTTCACCGTGCGCAAGGACATGAAGCTCAACAATCCGCGCGCCGAGACGGCGACGCACTGGATCACCCACGGCTTCGACCCGGATCTCGACGACGCCGCCAAGGAGGCGTTGCGCGACATGATCCGGCTGATCAGCGCCAAGACCGGCCTGGCCGCCGCCGACGCCTACATGCTGTGCAGCCTGCAGGCCGACCTGCACGTGACCCAGACCGTGGACGGCAACAAGGGCATCCACTGCATGATCGACAAGAAGCTTTTGGGCGAATGAGGCGACACGGTCTCCTTGGCGCGATCCTGCTCCTGCTCGCGTGCCAGGCCGGGCCGGCGCTGGCGCGCGACGAACTGGTGACGTCGACGCGGTCCGCCAGCGGCGAGCCCGTTGCCTACATCCTGACCAGCAAGCCCGGCACGCCGGCCTATGCCGTGATCCTGATGCCGGGCGGGCAAGGCCGCGTGAATCCCAGGATGGAGGGCGGCAAGCTGGTGTTCGCGGGCGGCGGCAATTTCCTGATCCGCTCGCGCGAGCTGTTCGCCGACGGCCGCTTCGTCGCCGTCTCGACGGATGCGAGCTCGACGCCCGAACGCATGCTCACGATCATGCGCGACCTCGAGGCGCGCTACGGCAAGATCCCGATCTACCTGATCGGCACCAGCCGCAGCAGCGAGACCACCATGGCGCTCGCCAAGCCGCTCGACGGCATCGCCGCCGGCTTCGTCCATACCTCGTCGATGAACGGCATCGCCGGCTTCGATCCGCGCGGGCTGAAGAGCCGCCACCTCATCGTCCTGCACACGATGGACGCCTGCCGCGTGACCAGTCCCTCCGCCGGCATCGCGTCCCATCGAAAATATGGCACCGAGCTGATCGAGATGAGCGGCGGCACGTCGACCGGCGATGACTGCGAAGCCTATGCGCACCACGGCTACAACGGCATCGAGCAGCAGACCGTCGACAGGATCAAGGGGTGGATCGCCAAGCCCTGATCGAAAACGATGTTATCCCGAGCGATAGCGAGGGACCTTTCGCGACGCCGATTAAAGGTCCCTCGCTATCGCTCGGGATGACACCGAACGCTCTAGGGCGCCGGTTCGACCCTGAGTTCGGTGCCGTTGACGGCGGCGACGCGCACCCTGCTGCCGGCCGCCATGTCGGGGCCGGTCACGGTCCAGCTTCCGTCGCCCAGCTTGACGCGCCCCTGGCCGCCCAGGATCGGCGCGTCGAGCACGATCGTCTTGCCGACCAGGCTGTCGCCCCGGGCGTTGAGCGTGTTGGGCAGCGTATCGCGACTCTGCAGGCGGCGCAGAGTCGGCCGCAGACCGACCGCCGAGGCCACCGCGACGACGGCGAAGATCACGAGCTGCAGTTCGAGCGACAAGTCGGCGGCCACCAGCAGGACGACACCTGCCGCCGCCGCGCCGATCGCCAGGAAGAGGAAGACCACGCCCGGCAGCATCATCTCGAAGATGAGCAGCACCGCGGCGAGCGCCCACCAGTACCAGAAGATGATCTTGAAGCTCATGATCTCACCCGCTGGTGGGAACCGAGCCGCGCGGCCTGCCCACCACCTCGGCCGCCGCGCCGCGCGCCTGCGCCTCCTTGGCGAGCTCACCGATGCCGGCGATCGAGGCCATCACGCCCGCCGCCTCGACGGGCAGGAAGAAGACCTTGGAATTGGTGCTGGATCCCATCTTGGCCAGCGCCTCGACATACTTGGTGCCGAGGAAGTAGTTGGTCGCCTGCACGCCGTTGCCGGCGATCGCCTCGGCCACCACGGCGGTCGCCTTGGCCTCGGCCTGCGCCAGACGCTCGCGCGCCTCGGCATCGCGGAAGGCAGCCTCGCGGCGGCCCTCGGCGGTCAGGATGGCCGATTGCTTCTCGCCCTCGGCGCGCTGGATGCTCGATTCGCGCACGCCCTCGGCCTCGAGGATGGTAGCACGCTTTTCGCGCTCGGCCTTCATCTGACGGCCCATCGCCACCACGATATCGTCGGGCGGGGCGATATCCTTGACCTCGATGCGCAGCACCTTGACACCCCACGGGCTGGTCGCCTGATCGATCACCGACAGCAGGATGTTGTTGATCTCGTTGCGTTTGGACAGCGCCTCGTCGAGCGCCATGTTGCCCATGACGCTTCTGATGTTGGTCAGCGCCAGATTGGTGATGGCGAGGTGGAGGTTCTGCACCTCGTAGGCCGCGCGCGCCGCGTCAATCACCTGGTAGAAGGCGACGGCGTCGACCTGCACGGTAGCGTTGTCCTTGGTTATGACCTTTTGCGGCGGGATATCGAGGACGTTCTCCTGCATGTTCATCTTGCGGCCGACCGTGTCCATGAACGGCACAATGAGATGCAGGCCCGGCGGCAGGGTGCGCGTGTAACGGCCGAACCGCTCGATCGTCCAGTTGGTGCCCTGCGCCACCGTCTTCACGCCCGCGAACACCAGCACCAGCGCCACGATCACCAGAGCCGCGACGAAGATCAGAGCACCCGACATTATTGCGCCTCCCCCAGCTTCGCGTAGAGCCTAGCCCATGGCAGTGCGCCAAGCCATCGCGCCGCTAGCTGGCGGCGGCGGCGAATTCGGGAGATTTTGGCTCGTCAGGCTTCACCGGCACGGAAGCGAGCCGCGTGTCGGCCGCCAGCCAGCGGTCGAGGAAGCCGTTGATCCAGCGGTCGAGCGGCGGATCGTAGAGAGGATGCATGGACAGATGCACGCCGCGCTGCTGGGCGCCCGGCAGTTTCAGGCGCTCGGCGGCTTTCATGGTCCAGATCTGTTTCATCTCCAGGGTGACCTCGGGATGAAACTGGAAGCCGAAGGCGTTGTTGCCGTGGCGAAAGGCCTGGACCGGGTAGGTCTCGTTGGTCGCCAGAAGCTCGCAGCACGCCGGGATCCGCATGCCCTCGCGGTGCCACTGGTAGACCTTCATCGGCGATTTGATCCATTCGCGGCCGGCTTCGGTCGGCTCGATGTCGACGTAGCCAACCTCGACCTTGCCCTCGCGATGAGGGCTTACCCGGCCGCCGGCGGCGCGGGCCAGCAGCTGGGCGCCGAGGCAAAGGCCGAGGAATGGCACGCCCGCCTCGACCACCTTGGGAATCCAGTCCAGCTCGCACTTGATGCCGGCCAGCGTGCCGCAATCGTTGGCCGACATCGGACCGCCGAAAATCACCACGCCGGCATAGTCGGACATGTCTTCCGGCAGGTCGCAGCCGAGGTTGGGGCAGAGGCGGTGGAGCTCGTAACCGCGCTTCTTGAGGAGGGCGCCGACCCGACCGGGCCGCGAATGCTCCTGGTGCACGACGACCGCTATCCTTTTGCGGGTAATCTTTTTGGGCTTTTCAGCCAGTACCGTCATGGATTTGCAAGATACGCGTCGGTTGTGGCAACGACAAGGCGAACCAACGGCGGAGAGACGAAATGGCGCGCCAGCTCGACTTCTACTTCGACTGCTCCAGCCCCTGGACGTATCTCGCCTTTCACGCCGTCCAGCCGCTGGCGGCCGAGCTCGGCGCGGAAATTGCCTGGAAGCCCATCCTGGTCGGCGGCGTGTTCAACGCCGTCAACCCGACCGTCTACGACAGCCGCGCCAAGCCCAACCCGCGCAAGCAGGCCTACATGCTGAAGGACCTGGCCGATTGGGCGCGCCTCTATGGACTGCGGATCGTCTTTCCGCCCAAGGTCTTTCCGGTGAACAGCGTCAAATGCATGCGCGGCGCTTTCGTCGCCCTCGACGAGGGCAAGCTCGTGGCTTACGCCGCCGCCTCCTTCGAGGCCTACTGGGGCGACGACCGCGACATCGCGCGCGAAGAGGTGCTGGCCGAGGTCGCCGCCAAGGCCGGCCTGGAGCGCCAGCGCTTTTTCGCCGCCATCGAAACCGAGTCCTGCAAGGCAAGGCTGCGCGCCAGCACCGACGAGCTGATCGCCCGCGGCGGCTTCGGCAGCCCGACCCTGTTCGTCGGCAATGCGATGTTCTTCGGCAACGACCGGCTGCCGCTGGTGCGGGCGGCCTGGGAAGCGGGCGAGCAGGCGGCATGAGGGAGGCGGCATGAGCGGCAACAGCGATCCTGAATTCTGGGCCAAGGCGCGGGCGCACCTGGTACGCTATGGCGGCGCCTTCTCGCCGCTGATCGCCGAAAGCGCGGCCGGCAATTTCTTCACCGATGCCGACGGCCGCCGGATCCTCGATTTCACCTCGGGCCAGATGAGCGCCATCCTGGGCCACAGCCATCCGGAGATCGTCGAGGTCGCCCGCAAATGGATCGGCGAGCTCGACCATCTCTATTCCACCATCCTGTCGCGTCCGGTCGTCGATCTTGCGGCGCTGATCGCGAAGATCTCGCCGGGCCAGCTCGATCGCGTGCTGCTGGTCTCGACCGGCGGCGAGTCCAACGAGGCCGCCCTTCGGATGGCCAAGCTGGTGACCGGCCGCCACGAGATCGTGGCGATGAGCCGCTCCTGGCACGGCGTCACCGGCGGCGCCGCCTCGGCGACCTACTCCTCCAGCCGCAAGGGCTACGGCCCACCGCAGCCCGGCTCGCTGGTGCTGCCGGCACCCGACAGCTACCGCTCACGCTTCATCGACGAAAGCGGGATCTACGACTGGAAGTCCGAGCTCGAGTTCGGCTTCGAGCTGGTGGACCGCCAGTCGAGCGGCGCGCTCGCCGCCTGCATCGTCGAGCCGATCCTGAGCTCGGGCGGCGTGCTCGAGCCGCCCGAAGGCTACATGGCGGCGCTGGCGGAGAAATGCCGCGAGCGCGACATGCAGCTCATCTTCGACGAGGCGCAGACCGGACTCGGCCGCACCGGCCAGCTATTCGCCTGCGAGCGCGACGGCGTCGTGCCGCAGTATCTCACGCTCTCCAAGACGCTGGGCGCCGGCCTGCCGCTGGCCGCCATGCTGACGACGGCGGCGATCGAGGACGTCGCGGCCGAGCGCGGTTTCCTCTTCTACACCACGCATGCCTCCGACCCGTTGCCGGCGGCGGTCGGGCTAAAGGTCATCGAGGTCATCCTGCGCGACGGCCTCGCCGAACGCGCCGCTCGGCTGGGCCAACGGCTCAAGGCCGGCCTGCTTGCGCTAAAACAGCGCTACGACTGTGTCGGCGACGTGCGGGGCCGCGGCCTGCTGCTCGGCCTCGACCTGGTGAAGGACCGCCGGACCAAGGCGCCCGACCCCGACCTCGCCCAGCGCGTGGCCCGCGAATGCCTGGCGCTCGGCATGATGACCAGTGTCGTGCGCGGCGGCCTCGGCATCTTCCGCATCGCGCCGCCCATCACCGTCGAGGCGGCGGAAATCGACCTGGGGCTCGAGATATTCGACCGCGCGCTCG
>WNFG01017741.1_pt1 | contig 10632 bp, 9 predicted proteins | sample 5400431 | NCBI WGS metagenome assembly WNFG01 (sample SAMN13153346, study PRJNA577476) | soil metagenome | isolation source: 120 cm saprolite under Douglas fir tree site 2 hole 3 replicate 2 | place: USA:California | collected 2015-04-18
TCCGAGACGCAGCTGCGCGTGCGCGCGCTCGAGACGGTGCTGACCGAGAAAGGCTACATCGATCCGGCCGCGCTCGACGCCATTGTCGAGGCCTACGAGACCAAGGTCGGCCCGCACAACGGCGCCCGCGTCGTGGCCAAGGCCTGGAGCGATCCCGCCTTCAAGCGGGCGCTCATCGACGATGCATCCGCCGCGGTGCGCACGCTCGGCCACGAGAGCCGGGTTGGCGACCATCTGGTCGCGGTCGAGAACACTCCGCGGGAGCACAACATGATCGTGTGCACGCTGTGCTCCTGCTATCCGTGGGAAATGCTCGGCCTGCCGCCGGTCTGGTACAAGTCCGCGCCCTATCGCTCGCGCGCGGTCAAGGACCCGCGCGGCGTCCTCGCCGAGCTCGGCGTCAAGCTGCCGAAGGACACCCGCATCCGGGTCTGGGATTCGACCGCCGAGACGCGCTTTTTGGTGTTGCCGATGCGCCCCGCCGGCACCGAGCGCTGGAGCGAGGAGCGCCTCGCGCAGCTCGTCACCCGCGATTCCATGATCGGTACCGGTCTCGCCAAGCGTCCCGAGGAGGTCGCCTGATGGACGGCGTCCACGACATGGGCGGCATGGACGGGTTCGGCGCGGTCGAGCCGGAGCCGAACGAGCCCGCTTTCCACGCGCCGTGGGAAGGGCGCGTGCTCGCGATGCAGCGCGCCATGGGCTATGCCGGGGCATGGCAGATCGACATGTCGCGCGCTGCCCAGGAGCGGCTGGCGCCGCAGGTCTATCTCGCCGCGTCCTATTACCAGCGCTGGGCGCTGGCCATGGAAAAGAACGTGGTCGAGCGCGGCTACGCGCAGCCCGACGAGATCGCCGCCGGGCACGCGCTGCGGCCGGGCAAGGCGCTCCCTCGCAAGCTCGCGCCCGAGGCGGTCGCGGGATTGACGCGCGGCTCGTTCTACCGGCAGGCGGAGCGCGCCGCCCGCTTCAAGCCCGGCGACCGCGTGTGCGCGAAGAACATCCATCCGCCGACGCATACCCGGCTGCCGCGCTACGCGCGCGGGCGCGTCGGCGTGATCGAGCTCGTCCACGGCTGCCACGCCTTTCCGGACGCGGTCGCGATCGACAAGGGCGACGACCCGCAGTGGCTCTACACCGTGGTGTTCGACGGCCGCGAGCTGTGGGGGCCCGACGCCGACCCGACGCTGAAGGTCTCGATCGATGCCTTCGAGCCCTATCTCGATCCGGCGTAAGTTTTTAGCGGTCATTCCGGCCGAGCGAAGATTGAATTGATCGACAGCACGAATCCCGAGCGGGTTGATTTTTCCTCGACGCTTGCCTGAGAGGTCAGTGGTTATGGATTCCGGCTCTCGCTCGCAACACTCGCTCGGCCGGAATGACGGCACCGCGGTCGACCCCGCCGCCGCGCAGCGCGCGGCCGCCGCGGTGCCGAGCATCCCGCGCGATGCCGAGGGGCCGGTGTTCCGCGAGCCGTGGGAGGCGCAGGCCTTCGCCATGGCGCTCGCGCTCAACGAGCGCGGCCTGTTCACCTGGATCGTCGCCGAGAAGGGCGCGACCGACGCGCGCACTCTCGCGCGCTACCGCGCCGCCTGGGACCACGCCGCCGACCGCACCCCGCACGGCACGCCGATCGAGCTTCAGCCGGAAGATTTCGAATAGCTTCTGTGCCGCGAGCGGCGCGTCTACAAAGATCGATCCGGCGTCTGCACGTGCTCCGGCCGCACGCCCAGGCCGACGAGCCGCGCCGGAATGCGGCGGAGCCACGCAAAGCGCGACGCGAGCCGCAAAGCGAGCGGCGGGCGCAGCGCCGCGCGCCCTCCGAGCGCGCGGCCGATGACCTTGTTCTGAACGAGCACTTGCAGGCGCTGGGTGACGCGGGTCGGAAACTCGCGCCGCCGCTCGACCGCATGCAGATCGCTTTCGCTGAGCGAGCCGTCCGCGAGCGGCTGCCACAGGATGTTGGCCGCCGCGACCGCGTCCTGCACGGCGAGATTGACGCCGACGCCGCCGATCGGCGACATCGCGTGGGCGGCATCGCCGATGCACAGCAGTCCCGGCCGGTGCCAGCGCGCGAGCCGGTTGACGGCGACGGTCAGGAGCTTGACCTGGTCCCAGTCCTTCAGCTCCCCCACCCGGTCCGCGAATGCCGGCATTGCCCGCGCGACGTTCTCCCGGAACGCCGGCAGTCCGGCGCGGCGCCTCTCCTCGAACGACCCCTTGGGGATCACGAACGCGCACTGCCAGTAATCGCCGCGGTCGAGCAGGACGATGATGCGGCCGGTATCGAAGCGGCCCATGGTCTCGTTGGGATCGCCCGGTTTTTTCGGCAGGCGAAACCACAGCACGTCCATCGGCGCGCCGAGATCCTCGCCGGGGAGGCCGGCGCGCGCGCACACGGTCGAGTGCCGGCCGTCGCAGCCGACCGTGAGAGCGGCGCGCACCTCGAGCGGGCCGTCGGGCGTATCGGCGCGCACGCCGGCGACGCGGCCGCCGTCCTCGATCAGGTCGACCGCCTCCGCCCGCATCCGCAAACGGAACGCCGGATAAGCCTTGCCGTGATCGGCGAGGAAGTTGAGGAAGTCCCACTGCGGCATCAATGCGATGAACTTGCAGCGGGTCGGCAGGTGGCGGAAATCGGCGAGGGCGTATTCCCGCTGGCCGAAGAAGGCGCCGATCGTGACGGCCTCCTGGTGCGGCAGCTTCAGGAACTCCTCGAGCAGGCCGAGCTCGGCCATCAGCTCGAGCGTCGAGGGATGAATGGTGTCGCCGCGGAAATCGCGCAGGAAATCGGCGTGCTTCTCGAGCACGACGACGTCGACGCCGGCACGCGCCAGGAGGAAGCCGAGCATGAGCCCGCATGGCCCGCCTCCGACAACGCAGCAGCGGGTGGCGAGTTGCTCAACCGGCATTGAGTGCGTCCTCCGTGAACGGCGTCGCGGGGGTCAGACGCCGATCAACCGCTCGGTCACGATGTAGCCGGTGAGCAGGAGTGCGCCGAACGCGATGATCACCAGCGCCGCGGCGACCTCGATGCAGCGCATCGCCAGCATGCCGTATCCGGCGCGCGTGTCGGCGAAGCGCTTGGCCCAGGCCTTGGCGCCGACCGCGATGGTGGCGATCACGGCAACCGTGATGGCGGTGCCGAGCCCCATCAGGAAGGTCGCGGCGACGCCGGTCCAGAACAGTCCCTGCGCCAGCGCGAAGACGAGCACGATGATGGCGCCGGAGCAGGGTCGCGCGCCGACCGCCACGACCGCCGACAGTCCGCGCCGCCAGCCGCCCGGCCCGGCGAGCTCCTCCGGCTCCGGCGCATGGGCATGGCCCCAGGCCGAGGCATCCTCGCCGTGGTCATGATGATGGGGGTGGTCGCCGTGGTGACCGTGATGATGGTGCCCGTGGTCATGATGACCGGCATGATCGTGATGGTCGTGCTGGTGCACCGGGGTTACCGCGGCCCCGACCGGGGCGGGCCGGTTGAGCGTCCGCAACGCCGCCAGCGAGGCGCGCCCTTTCACCCACAGCAGGCGCAGGCCGATCAGGATGATCAGCGCGTAGCTGACGATCTCGATGACGTTGACCGCGCGTCCCATGGTTGCCGCGGTCGCGTTCAACAGCGCGGCCGCAACCCCGACCACCGCCACCGCGACCAGCGCCTGCAGCAGCGCGGAGGCGAACGACAATGCCACGCCGCGCCGCCAGGTCTCCTCGTTGGCGACAAGGTAGGACGAGATCACCGCCTTGCCGTGGCCTGGACCGGCGGCATGGAAGATGCCGTAGAGGAACGCCAATCCGAACAGGCTCCAGGCGGCGCTGCCGTCGGCCTTGGCGGCGCGAATGAGGCCGGAGAACTGGCGGTAGAACTCCGCCTGCTTGGCGAAGATGAAGCCGAGCACGCCGCCGACCGGCGGCGCCGGCGTCGACGGCGGACGGGAGCCGCCGAACGGCCCGGCCTGCGCGAACGCGGCGTCGAGCACGCCCGCCAAGAGCAGCATCGCCGCCGCCAACAACGCGAGCCGAACGACCGGTCGCCCTCCGACGACGGTTTTTACGGGCATTTCACCACGATCTTGTTGGCGTATTCGGAGCCGATGGTCAGCGCCGGATCGCGCTGGTCGGCGCCGAGCTGGCTCAGCTTCTGCGCCAGCGACGCGTCCATGTCCTGCGGGTTCAAGACCGAGACCTTGCAGCGGCCGGGCGCCCCGACCAGCTTGACCGGGTCCTTCTCGGCGAAGCTGAAGTCGACGAAGAACTCGCGGTCGTAGACCTCGATCGTGATGTCCTTGGCCTTCACCGGCGCCTTGAGCGGCAGCGTGAAATGCAGCGTCAGCACCGTGTCCTTGGGATTGAACTCGAGATAGTAGCCGGCGGCGGGGTCGTTGAACTCCACCGGCTTGCCGCTCGCCTTGGCGTAGGTGAAGTAGTCGTATTCCTTGAGCGAGCCGACGTTGACCTCGGCGAGCGGTGCGAGCTCCTCGCGGGTGAACTCGCCCTGCTTCTTCGCCTCGATGCCCTGGGTCGCGAACACCGAGAACATGTCGTCGAAGGTCCAGGCGTGGCGCACGCCGGTCACCGAGCCGTCGGGGGCATAGACGAGCTCGCTCCGCACCGTCACCCAGACGTGCGGATGCGCGGACGCTCCGACGCTCGCCAGCGCCAGCAGGGCGCAGGCGCAGAGGACCGAAGAAAGGATACGATAAATCATGGATTTGCTCGCGAGCGCACGCTCGCGGCACCATATCACGGACTGCGGCGGAATGGAGGCGCAAGGTTTGCGCGTTGGTCCGCTGAGCAGGGACACGACGCGCGTGCCGCGAGCTCCACCCCAACCCTCTCAGCCGAAGTCGGATTTATCCGACTTCGGCCAGTCATCAAGTGACCGAGCTCGGGTAAACCCGAGCTCGGTTGCAAGCGGGGAGAGGGAGCACACCGAGTCCGCCGCACCGCTGTACACGAACCGGACACTCATGGTGTCACACCGGGCAGTGGCGGCAGCGCGCGAAACGAAACCTCCGGCCGCGGGCCTCGTTCAGTCGCAGCGGCGCTCGGTGCGGCTCACCCGGCGGCCGTCGTCCCGGTCGACCGTGGTGGTGACCGTGCGGCAGCGGGCTCGCGGGCCTATCTCGACGCCTCGCGGGCCGACGCCGACGGTGACGCCCGAATCCCGCCGATCGCGATAGACCCGGTCCTCCCGGTCGCGACCGATCTGCACGTCGACCTGGGCGAGTTGGAGGTTCTCCGCCTGGGCCGGGACGACCCCGACGGACGACGGAGCAGTCGTGAAAACGGCCGCGGCGGTGGCCGCGGCAAGCGCGATCCTCTTCATGTGGTGCATCTCCCTGGGTTGACTACCCCAGCAGCCAACGGGCGAGCCATCGATAAGGTTCCGTCATTCATACGCCCGCGGCGCCGCCGTCGGCGCGCGGATCGTGCGCGCCCTCGAGCGTGCCGTCGGGGTGAAGCACGACCGCGCCGGCATGCCCGACGAGGTCGGAGTAGGGTTCCGGCAAAAGCTCGACCTCGTGGCCGGCCGCGAGGAGGCGATCGACCAGATTGCCGTCGAAGCGGGATTCCAGGCGCAGGCTGGTGCGGAGCGAGCCCCAGGTCCGGCCGAGGAGCCAGCGCGGCGCGTCGATCGCGCGCTCGAGCGGCTGGCGATAGAGCACGTGCCGGGTGAACAGCGCGGCCTGCGTCTGCGGCTGGCCGTCGCCGCCCATGCTGCCGTAGGCGAGGACGCGGCCGTCGGCGAGCGCGGCGAGCGCCGGATTGAGGGTGTGGAACGGCAGCCGGCCGGGTTCGAGGGCGTTGAGCGCGCCGGGATCGAGCGAGAAGCTCAGCCCCCGGTTCTGCAACAGCACGCCGGTCGTCGGCAGCACGAGCCCGGAGCCGAACTCCCAATAGAGCGATTGGATGTAGGAGACGACGAGCCCGGAGCCGTCGGCGGCGCCCATCCAGACGGTGTCGCCTGCGCCGGGAGGCGCGGGCCAGGGCGCGGCCTTGGCGCGATCGATCGCGCGCGCCTGCGCGTCGAGAAACGCGGGGTCGAGCGCCCGCGCGGCCGGCTGCGTCATGCGATCGGGATCGGCGATCATCCGGTCGCGCACGCGCAACGCACGCTTGGTCGCCTCGACCAGTCCGTGGACATGATCGAAACCGTCGGCCTCCGCCACGCGCAGCCGCTCGAACAAGGCGAGGATCATCAACGACGCCAGCCCCTGGGTCGGCGGCGGCGTGTTGAATGCGGTGCCGGACTCGAGCGCGACCAAGAGCGGCTCGGCGAGCGTGGCGCGGCAGCGCTCGAGGTCGGCGCGCGTCAGCGGGCTGCCGAGGCGATCGAGATCGGCGGCGATCTCGCGGCCGACGTCGCCGCGATAGAAATCGTCGAGCCCGGCATGGGCGAGATGGTCGAGCGTGGCGGCGAGCGCCGGCTGCCGGAGCGTTTGGCCGGCCGTAGGCGGCTTGCCGTCGACCAGGAAGATCGCCGCGAAGCCCGGCACGCTCGCGAGCTCGTCGAGCTTTTCCGCCGTCAGCCGGGCCTGAGCGCGGGCGACGATATATCCGTCGCCGGCTTGGCGGATCGCCGGCGCGAGCAGATCGGCGAGCGGCAGGCGCCCGCCACGGGCCCTGGCGGCTTCCAATGCCAGCATCCAACCGGCGATCGCGCCCGGCACCGTGAGCGCCGCCGGCACACCGCGCGGCGGGATCGTCTCGTGCTCGCGATAGTGCTCGCGCCGGGCATCGGCGCCGGCGCGGCCGGCGGCCATGATCGCCCGCACGCGGCGTCCCGGCTCGCGCAGGAGCCAGAACCCGTCGCCGCCGATATGGCTCATGTGCGGATAGACCGCGACGATGGTCGCCGCCATTGCGACCATGGCCTCGAGCGCATTGCCGCCTTCGGCGAGCATCGCGCGTCCGGCCTCGACGGCGACGTGGTGAGGGGCGCAAACGACGCCCCGGCGATGTCCGGCGGTGTGGAGGTCCATGGTGGCAGTCATTCCGGCCGAGCCCGACGACCGTAGCGCGCATGAAGCGAAGCGGAATGCGGAGCGGCATCACCGCGAACCCGCCGACCCCGGATTTCGCTTCGCTCCATCCGGGCTACGACACTTCCTCGACCAACCCGCGGCGCTTGAGCAATCCGTCCGGCGTCGGCAGGCGGCCGCGGAACAAGGTGTAGAGCTCCGCCGGATCGCGTGCGCCGCCGGCCGCGTAGACATGATCGTGCAGGCGCCTGGCGACGCCGGGATCGAAAATGTCGCCCGCCTCCTCGAAGGCGGCGAAGGCGTCGGCATCGAGCACCTCCGACCACATGTAGCTGTAATAGGCCGCGGCATAGCCGCTGTCGGCGAACACGTGCCGGAAGTGGGTCGGACGGTGGCGCATCACGATCTCGGCCGGCATGCCGATCCGCGCGAGCGCGGCCTGCAACAAGTCTTCCGGAATCGGCGCGCTGGTCGTGCAATGCACGGCGAAGCGGCGGAGCACGTCGGGATGCTCGAGCCAATGCTCGTAGAGCTGTGAGGGCAGCTCGACCCAGTCCGTGAGCACGTTGGTTCCCGCGATCATCGGATAGGTGACGTCGGACAGGAGCCCGTGCAGCGCGTGGCCGAATTCGTGGAACAGGGTCTTGGCATCCTCGAACGACAATAGCGTCGGCTCGCCCGCGGGAGCCTTCGAGAAGCTCATCACGTTCGCAATGAGCGGCCGGATGTCGCCCCTCAGCTTCTCCTGCTCGCGCAGGCTCGTCATCCAGGCCCCGCCCTGCTTCGAGGTGCGCGCGAAATAGTCTCCGAAGAACAGGCCGCGATGGCGTCCGGCGCCGTCGCGCACCTCCCAGACCCGCACGTCCCCGTGCCAGGTCGGGATGCCCTCGCGGCGCTCGAAGCTGAGCCCGAACAGGCGGCTCGCGGTGTCGAACGCGGCGGCGATGATGCGGTCGAGCTCGAAATACGGCTTGATCGTCGCCTCGTCCACGTCGCAGCGCAGCTTGCGCAGCTTCTCCGCGTAGTAGTGCCAGTCCCACGGCGCCAGCGCGAAGTTTTTTCCCTCGGCCTGCACCAGCGCCTGCAGGGCGTCGCGGTCGGAAAGTGCGCGGCGGCGTGCCGGCGCCCACACCCGCTCGAGCAGGGCGCGCACCGCCTCCGGCGTCTTCGCCATGGCGTCGTCGAGCCGGTAATGGGCGAAGCTTTGATAGCCGAGCAGCCGCGCGCGCTCCGCGCGCAGCGCCACCATCTCGGCGATGATCGCCTTGTTGTCGGTGGCGCCGCCGCCGTCGCCGCGCGCGGTCCAGGCGCGGAAGATCTTTTCCCGCAGGTCGCGCCGCGCCGAGAATTGCAGGAACGGCTCGACGCTCGAGCGCGCCAGCGTGACGACGTGGCTGCCCGGCAGCCCGCGCTCCTCGGCCGCCGCCCGCGCCGCCGCGCGCACGAAATCCGGCAGGCCGGCGAGATCGTCCTCGCCGTCGAGCACCAGCCGGTAGGCCTGCTCGTCCGCCAGCACGTTCTGGCTGAAGCTCGTGCCGAGGCTCGCCAGCCGCTCGTTGATCTCGGCGAGCCGCGCCTTCGCGGGCGGAGCGAGCGCGGCGCCGGCGCGGCTGAACATCGCGTGGTAGCGCTCGAGCACGCGCTCCTGCTCGGCACCGAGGGGAAGCCGGTCGCGATGGAGCTCGTCGATGCGGCGGAACAGCGCCTCGTCCAGGAGGATCCGGTTCCAGTGCCTGGCCTCCACCGGCGCGAGCTCGCGCTCGATCGCGAGAATCGCATCGCTGCTGTGCGCGTCGGTGACGAGACGGAACACGCTACCGATGCGCATGAGCGCCTCGCCGCTCGTTTCGAGCGCCTCGATGGTGTTGGCGAAGCTCGGCGGCTCCGCATCGGCGGCGATGGTGGCGACCTCGGCCGCGTGCGCGGCGAAGGCGCGCGCGAACGCCGGCCCGAAATGTTCCGCCTTGATCCGGTCGAACGGCGGCACCCCGAACGGGGCGGTCCACTCCTCGAGCAACGGATTATCGGCGGTGGCTGGCGGGGGTCGGGTCATGCGCGCTCATATGGGAATCGCGGCTGGAACAGTGAAGGTTGGGCGGTTGAACATGTAGGGTGGGCAACGGCCTCTTGGCCGTTGCCCACGCGTTGTCGAGTGGGTGGTGAAGCGCGTGGGCAAAGGCGCGCAACGCCGTGCTCGGTCGAAAGCTTCTCTGCGCGCCTTTGCCTACCCCTACGCGCGCTCTTCACCCCGGCATGAACCGCTGGCGCGTCGGGAAGCTCGCGAACGTGCTCTCCGGCACGCGGAAATTGTTCGACAGCAGGAGGTGCGGATTGGCCGCCGTCCAGGCCGTGAGCGAGATCGATTCGTAGCTGCCGTTGTTGAGCACGATCAGGAGCTCGAGGTCCTCGCTGCCGGCGTTCTCGATGTAATGCCCGTAGCCTTGCGGCACGTAGCCGACGTCGCCGGCGGCGAACTCCTCGAGGCGGACGCGGCCGTGCGATCCGAACACGCTCATGCGGGCGCGGCCGGCGATGTAGTACTGCCACTCGTCGGCGTTGGGATGCCAGTGCAGCTCGCGCAGGCCGCCGGGCTTGATCTGCATGAGCGCGCCGGTCATCGTCGTCGAGATCGGGAACTCGCGCTGCGAGACCAGGCGGTTGGTGCCGCCGGGATAGGTCTCCGGGCGCTGCGCCAGCAGGTGGTAGCGGTGCGTCAGCGCCCCGCTGTCGAGCGTGCCGGGCGGCGGCTCGGCCGCGAGCGGCGGCGGCACCGGCCCCTTGGCGATATAGACCTCGCGCTTGGGGAAGTCGGCGAACGTCTGCGCCGGCACGCCGAACGTCTTCGCCAGCACCTCGGGCGGGGTGTGCCCGAGCCAGTCGCTGATGCTGAAGGTGCCGAACTCGGAGAAATAGCCGTTGTCGAACACCAGGACGAACAGGCAGTCCTCGCGGCCGATGCCCTGGATCGAATGGCCGTGCCCGCGCGGGAAATACCAGACGTCGCCCACGCCGAAATCGGCGATCTCGGAATGGCCCAGCGGGTCGATGGTGGTCACGCGGCATTGGCCCTTGATCACGTAGGCCCATTCCGCGGCATTGGCGTGCCAATGCAGCTCGCGCAACGCGCCCGGCGCGAGCGACATCAGCACGCCCGCGAGCTTCTCCGACACCGGGAACTCAGCGACCGTGGCCTCCTTGGCCCAACCGCCGTCCCACGATTTGGGCGTCACCGCCCCGAGCCGGAAGCGGAAGGACGGCAGCTCGGCGCCGGCGAGCGGCGCCGGCGTCGGTCCCGAGGGCGGCTGTCCCTGGGCGATGGCGTCGCTCGCCGCCGCTGCGATCACGCCGCCGGCTGCGGCGGCGCTCAACAGGTTGCGCCGTGAGAATTCGGACATGGCAAGCCTCCTCGAGCTGCGCGGGGAGCGCCGGCGAGCGTCGGCGCAGGGAAGATCAAGTATATAGCAGTGCTGCCGCTCGCGGCGCGCGGCCGTTCGGCCGATCGACCGATCGCCCGGCAGCGGTAAGGAATGGTAAAGAGCTTCCGCGCTCGCGCCGACCCGGAGACGCCGATGACCGCCATCACGCTCGAGCTCGCCGACCGCCTCATCGACGCCATCCTCGAGCGCGGCGCCGAGCTCGATTGCCGGCC
>WNFG01005510.1_pt1 | contig 10631 bp, 10 predicted proteins | sample 5400431 | NCBI WGS metagenome assembly WNFG01 (sample SAMN13153346, study PRJNA577476) | soil metagenome | isolation source: 120 cm saprolite under Douglas fir tree site 2 hole 3 replicate 2 | place: USA:California | collected 2015-04-18
CTCCGTTTTTTGCGGGTAGCCGACATTGAGCTTCAACATGAAGCGGTCGAGTTGCGCTTCGGGAAGTTGATAGGTGCCTTCCTGTTCGAGCGGATTCTGAGTTGCCAGGACGAGAAACGGATCGGAGAGCGGGTAAGTTTTTTCGCCAATCGTAACCTGCCGTTCCTGCATCGCTTCGAGCAGCGCGCTTTGCACCTTCGCCGGAGCGCGATTGATTTCATCGGCCAGGATCAAATTCGAAAAGAGTGGCCCGAGCTTCGTCGTAAATTCTCCGGTGCGGGGATTGTAGATTAGCGTTCCGATTAAATCCGCGGGCAAAAGGTCGGGCGTAAACTGCAAACGTTGAAAGCCGGTCTGAATGCATGCCGCCATCGTTTTGACCGTGAGTGTTTTTGCCAGTCCCGGCACGCCCTCGAGCAGAATGTGGCCATTCGCGAGCAATCCCAAAAGCAGGCGATCAACGAGATATTTTTGGCCGACCACGACGCGCCCGACCTGCTCGCGCAACGACGGAATCCATTGACCCACCTCCTGGACCTGTTGCGTGATTTCCTGCGTCGATCTCATATGGTTTCGTGAGACAAATGCGGCGCGAATGCGTTCGAATTAACCCCACGAATCTTTAACGCCATCCGGAGGGGTAATTGGACCGCGGCCGCTGCTGATTCGTGGTTTATTTCTCTAGTCCGTAAACCAGAATTTTTTGGGTGCCGTTAACGACCTCTGGGTGTTTCTCTTGGACAGGTCCGATCTTCGCACTCATCAAATAGATCTTATGACTTAGCGGGTCCAGCGCCATGGTGCGCGCGCTCGCTTCCGTTGACAACGTTTGCAGCAGTTCGAGTTTTTCCGGCGATGTTTCGCGCGCGATCGTAACAGTTCCTTCTCCATTCGAGCTGAAAACCAGTTGCGTCGCGGCTTCGAAGACGGCGGCGTCAACTTCTTTGCCGATTGGGATCGAGGCAACGATCTTCCCGTTCGTGCTATCCATCATTAACATGAGTTGATTGCCACAACCGATAAAGAGTCGATGGTGAGCAAGATCTAACGCCATCGCCGATGGTTCCTCTCCGGGCGCTGCCGGCCAGGTTTCCGCGAGCCGATGGCTTTCCGTCTCAATCACGGCGACTTCATTTTTATCCTCGATGTTGCAGTAAACAAATCCCGCGCGCGGGTCAGCGGTCGCAAACTCCGGTTTCCCCGGAAGCGGAATTGTCGCCACGACTTTGCCGGTCTTTGCCTCGAAGACAGTTGCCGACTTACCGCGCCCGTTGAACGCATAAACTTCTTGTCGTTGCGGTTCGTAAAGAATCGCGTCCGGATTTTCACCGGTCGAAACTTTCGCCACAGTCTTCAGAGTCTTGAGATCAACGACGCTCACTTTCGCCTCTTTGCCATTGCTGGAAAACCCGCGACTCAGATCCGGCGCAAGGGCGAATCCATGGACACCAGGCGTATCGGCGATCTCGCCAACGATCGTGTCCTTGCCGGTGTCGATTACAACAATCTTCGTCGCATGCGTGACGTAAAGTTGATGCGCCGCGGAATCGATCGAGAGATAATCCCAACCTCCTTCGCCGCCGATATGAATTTCTTTAAGAAAACGATAACGATTTTCCGGGGCGCTGCTCGCCCCGGCGTTGGCAAGTATCGCGCTCAATGCGATGAGCACGCCGATCAAATTCGCTAAATGACGTTTCATCCGAAACAGATAGTGCCCTCTTCGGTAAGAGTCATGGAAATGATTAGTATCAATCTCATAAATATTGAGGCGCATGGATTAGTTCGTGGCATCGGTATCTTGCCGATGGGACATGGGCTGGAAGCCCATGCCACTTTCGCGTATCCGGCCGCAGCAACTTTATTTATGCGATGACTTATAGATTCATCTCAGCAGCCGATCGATCGCATCAACACAAATCTGCGACCAGCTCTCAAGCGCGTCCCGGCGCGCGAGAAGTTCATCTTTGGAGACAAACTCGAGATTTGTGATCATTGCCTCGCGCTTCTGTACCTTTGGTTCGGTCAGACGAAAGACATGAACAACGCCGAGGTGCACCCGACCGACCTCCGTCGTGTCGTCATTGAGAAGTGCGACGATTCGATCTTCGCAGGGCGATTCGATTTTGATTTCTTCGTTCACCTCGCGCTCGACGCCGGCGCGATACGCCTCTTCATCCCAGGCGAAAAGCGTTTCGTCAGAGTCGTTCATGTGCCCGCCGATGCCGATTGAGCCTTTCGCCACCAGCCGTTGTTCGCCGGCTTTCTTGCCGCGCACGTAATGCAGCACGGTCTGTTCGTGGGCGAGGATGGCGTAGGGGATGATCTGCTTGTGCGTCGGATCATTTTCCGCCTGAACACGCGGCAGAAAGAAATTGTTCCCGCGAGAAAGGAGCGCATCCAGATACCGCCGCGGTTCGAAATTCAAACCCTGGAAATTGCCGAGCTCATCGAAAAGACTTCGCCTAACGACTAATACGTTTTCGTCAGGCGCAGCCATTAAACTCTATCGGTCGCCTAAAATGAGTAAGTCACGCCGAGTTGAGGTCCAAGCAGATTAAGACTCGGATTCGGCGTCGTTAAACCGGCATTTGAGAGATGCTGGTAGAGAATGCCGGCGCTCGCCTTCCAATGTTCATCAATTTTGTAGGAGAGACCGGCCGCCGTCAGAATATTGAAGGTGAAATCCTCGCCTTGCGCGCCAGGAATCTCAGGGTGGCTGTCGATGAATCCCAACCCGATTCCACCCGAAACGTACGGCACCAGGCGGCTGTCTGGCCTAACGAAATTGTAACGCAGTCCCGTGGAGATGCCGAAATAGTGATTCTCCGGCCCGCGAAAAATCGGCTCGGCCATTGCGAGGAGGTAAACTTGATTGAAGCCGCGCAACCAGCCGTCACTGTGGACTGCGCCCCAGCGCACTCGCTCGGTCACGAATTGTGCGCCGATTTCGTAGCTGTTGGGGTTTCCAATAATGCCGAGGAGGTAGGCAGATTCGGTCGAGAGTTCGAAACGTGGAGCATCGAGCTCGTCGGCCGTTTGCGTTGAAACGGTCTCGCTTCCCGCTTGCGTGTGACTCACAAAACCGGCGAAAGAAATCGCGAGAACAGCAATCAACGCTCGAAATATTTTCATGAAAGCGCGTAGCATAGGATGGGTTGATTGAATTGCAATTGCGACCGCGTCTCCGCTGGGCGATTACCGCGAACTCACACAATCCAACTTGCCAGGTCAGCAGGCAATGGACTGCGCCAGGATGCCTCAGGACCGATCTTTAAGTACGAAGAATGCAGCGCGTGCCGCGGCAAAAGCAGCGTGCGTTCCAGTTCTGCCGTCCATCCGGTTTCGATGAAGCGAAGATAAAGTGTTTCGTCGTCGCCATAAATTTTATCGCCCACAATCGGATGACCGAGCGAAGCAAGATGAACGCGAATTTGATGCGTGCGGCCGGCTCGTGGAATAGCGCGAATGACACTGAAACGATGACCTACACCGGTATTACGCCGGAATCGCTGCGCAACGATAAATTCCGTGCACGCGGGTGCACCTTTCGGGTGAATCGTTTGCTTCAACCAAATTGGTGACGGCTGATGTGCACCCGCTCGAGCGAGCGGCGCGTCGACGATTGTTTGTTCCCAGTGCGGCCATCCAAAAACGATCGCGAGATATTCCTTTTTAATGCGGTGCTTCTGCATCAGTAAACCGAAGCGGCGCGCTGCCGCGGAAGTTTTTGCCACCAGCATCAAGCCACTCGTTTCACGATCGAGTCGATTGATGATCGAGATTTGTCCGCCGTTGGCGATCTCGAACGCGAGCAGGTTGCGCAGTTCGCTCCAAAGCGTCGGCGGGCCGCCCGGTTTTGTCGGATGCACGAGGACAAAGGGCGGCTTGTCGACGATCACGTAATCGTCGGTTTCAGCGACAATCAGAAAATCGGGAGCAGAAGTTGCACATTTTTCCGCAGTCGGTTGTGACATGCTTCGAATGTAAACTTTACATCCGCACCTTCGTGGAAGCGAATCACGGCTGAAGATTCACTTCCGAATTGATCATATTTTGTGTCCCGACAGTAGCATTCGTTTGCTTGACCTCGCTCGGAAAACCGCTTTACCTAAACGCCTCACCTCCGGAGTCACCTTGGAACTCAAAGACATTAAAGCCATCATCGACCTGATGAGGAAGAACGACCTTTCGGTCTTCGAGATGGAGAAGGATGGCTTCAAGCTCAAGCTGCAAAAAGGCGCGGCGGAAAAGACGGTGTTTACACCCGTAGCAACGTCCGTCGCCATGCCTGTCGCCGCATCGGCGTCCACGTCCGCAACGACTCCGGCAAGGGCTCTGGAACCAGTCATCGAGAAAGAACCAACCGAGGCGCTGAAGGATATCGTTTCACCGATGGTCGGCACTTTTTATCGTGCTGCCTCGCCGGAAGCAGCGCCCTTCGCCGATGTCGGCACCGAAGTCAGCGAAGAGAGCGTTGTCTGCATCATCGAAGCGATGAAAGTAATGAATGAAATTAAAGCTGAAACAAAAGGTGTAATCGCCGAAGTTGTGGCCGAGAACGGCAAGCCGGTGCAATTCGGTCAGGTGCTTTTCCGAGTGCGGTGAGAATGTAGCGCAAGCTTCCAGCTTGCGTTTGTATTGATTTCGCGAGCTGGAAGCTCGCGTCACTTTTCATGTTTGAAAAAATTCTCATCGCGAATCGTGGCGAGATTGCTTTGCGCGTGATTCGCGCTTGTAAGGAACTCGGCATTCGGACGCTGGCAGTTTATTCCGATGTGGACGTCGATTCACTCCATGTGCAGCTCGCCGACGAAGCGATTTGTATCGGGGCCGCGCCAAGTTCGGAAAGCTATTTGAAGATCGATCGCATCATGAGCGCGGCTGAGGTCGGTGATGTCGATGCGATTCATCCCGGCTACGGTTTCCTTTCCGAGAACGCGCATTTTGCGGAAGTGTGCGAAAGCTGTCGCATCAAATTCATTGGCCCGCCCGCAAGCGCAATGCACGCGATGGGCGACAAGAACTCGGCGCGCACCTGCGCGCGCAAGGCGGGCGTTCCGGTCACGCCCGGCAGCGACGGCATCGTGGAATCAGAGGAGGAAGCAATCAAGGTCGCAAAAAAAGTTGGTTATCCGGTAATGGTCAAAGCGGTCGCGGGCGGCGGAGGTCGCGGGATGAGGACCGCGCACAACGACGCCAGCTTGGTGCAGGGTTTTCACAGCGCGCGCACGGAAGCGGAAAAAGCCTTTGGCAACGGCGCCGTTTATATCGAAAAGCTGATCCTCAATCCGCATCATATCGAATTTCAAATCGTCGCGGATAATTACGGGCATACCGTTCACCTCGGGGAACGCGATTGCTCGATTCAACGTCGTCATCAAAAGATGATCGAGGAATGTCCCTCGCCATTCGTTAAGGCTGCGCTCCGCAAAAAAATGGGAAATGCTGCGGTGCGCCTGGCGCGTTCGGTCGGTTATCAAAACGCGGGGACGATCGAGTTCCTGGTGGATCGCGAAGGTCATTTCTACTTTCTCGAGATGAACACTCGCCTCCAGGTCGAGCACACCATTACCGAAGAAGTCTACGGTTGCGATCTCGTGAAGGAGCAAATCCGAATCGCCGCGGGTGAGAAGCTTTCACCGCATGTCGTGCGCGCCGCGCCCCGACAGCACGCGATTCAATGCCGGATTAATGCCGAAGACCCGGCGAAAAATTTTCAGCCATCACCAGGTCGGATCGCTTTTTATTATGCACCGGGCGGACGCGGCGTACGGGTCGATTCGCATGCTTACGCCGGCTACACCGTTCCGTCCCATTACGACTCGATGATTTCGAAGTTAATCACTGTGGGATCCACCCGCGTTTCCGCGATCAATCGAATGCGCCGTGCTCTGGATGAATATTTGATTAGCGGTATAAAAACGACCGTGCCCTTTCACAGCGCAATTATCCGCAATGCCGAATTTCGCAACGGCACTTACGACACCGGCTTCGTAGGGCGCGTGACCTCGGCGGACAACTTCGAATTACGACCGGCCCGGTTGCACGAATAGAAGAGCGCGCCTCACAGTTGGAGCCGGACTCGGCGACCCGGCCACAAATTCATCGCAACGCATGCATGAGTAATCTAAGCGATCATCGGCTCTACGGTATCTTAGATGTTAGCTATGTTGATGTCTTAGCTGCACCGGCAGTAGTACGCCGCATGATCAGGGGCGGAGTCGATTTAATTCAGTTGCGCGGCAAGCACTACACACCTGGGCGATTAGCTGAGCTGGCGTTGCAACTGCACGAAATTACTTCGCTGGCGCAGGTTCCGCTAATCGTAAACGATCACGCCGAAGTCGCCCGTTCTGTTCGGCTCGAAGGCGTGCATGTCGGGCAGGACGACTTGCCCGTCGCCGATGTGCGAAGGATCGTTGCCCGGCCGCTTATCGTCGGCAAGTCGACGCATAATCTGGCGCAGGCGATCGCCGCGGCGGAAGAGGGAGCGGATTACATCGGCTTCGGACCATTGTTCGCGACGCCGACCAAACCGGATTACGTGCCGATTGGTTTAAACGACATCGGCAAGGTTCACAAGGCGGTGCAGATTCCGGTTTTTTGCATTGGCGGAATTAAGCTGGATAACCTTGAGGCAGTGGTCGCTGCTGGCGCACAGCGGGTCGTTATCGTCTCCGGTCTTTTGCAAAGTGAAAACATTGAGGCATACGCAAAGGCTGCCAAACAAATGCTCCTGAGCACGTCTTCCTTAATCGGCAATCGGCACTCGAAAATCTAACGAATCTTGTATGCCTGTTCTTGTCGTTGGGTCCATCGCGCTCGATACCGTCAAAACACCGGTAGAAGAGCATACCGATTTGTTAGGCGGTTCCGCGTCGTACGCGGCACTGAGCGCGAGCTTTTTTGCGCCAGTCAAATTGGTCGGCGTGGTCGGTGATGATTTTCCTGAGTCGGAATTCGAATTCTGGAAAAGGCGCAAGATCGACGCGGAAGGAGTGCAGCGCGTTTCTGGCAAGACGTTTCGCTGGTCAGGCGAATATGCCTGGGATTTAAACACGCGCGAAACGCGTTCTGTCGCGCTCAATGTCTTTGAAAACTTTCAGCCGGTGCTGCCCGAATCGTATCGCAACACCGATTATGTGTTGCTCGCCAACATCGCACCGACTTTGCAGGCGCATGTCTTAGATCAAATGAAACGACCACGCTTCGTCGTCGCCGATACGATGGATCTCTGGATCGAAACCACCCGGCCAGCGCTTGATGCACTTTTGCCGCGAGTCGATCTTCTCATTCTGAATGACAGCGAAGCTCGTGAGATGACCAAGGAAACTAGCTTGATCAAAGCCGGACGTAGAATTCGCACTTTCGGTCCGCGTTATGTGGCGATTAAAAAAGGCGAGCACGGCGCGCTGCTTTTCGGCGAGGACGAGTTCTTCAGTTGCGGCGCCTATCCGCTCGAAGACATTCACGATCCGACCGGAGCAGGGGACACGTTTGCCGGCGGAATGGCCGGGCATCTCGCAGGCAACGTCAAGGAACGCGTCGAATTTTCCGATCTGCGCCGGGCGATGATCTATGGAAGTGTGCTGGCGAGCTTCAATGTGGAAGAGTTCAGCCTGGAGCGCTTACGCCGCCTAACGAAAGAGGAAATCGAGAAGCGCTACGACATGTTTAAACTGATGAGCCAGTTCGAGGTGATTTCCTGAGATTTTCCTTAACGGAAAGTTTCACTGAAAACAGTATTGCTCGCAGCGCTCGGGGCTGGCTCTTTCGCCGACTCATCCGCAGAAAATTCCCAGGCAGGGTTGAAAATCTCGCACAGCGTGCCGCGTTCATCGGCCAGAGTGCTTGCGGAACGAATTTTTACACCGTCTATCAAGTCAATAATCGGCTCACCGGACAGTGTGGTGGTTTGGCGATCCTGCTTTGCCGGATTCATCATTCATCTGCGGTGCGATTGTACAACGCGCCCGTGAAGATTCGAACTTCAAACCTTCTGATCCGTAGTCAGATGCTCTATCCAGTTGAGCTACGGGCGCTGAGAGGAGGTAATTTGCGGAGGAAGCTTCGAGCGTCAAACGAGGGAGTGACGATCTTCTCACAAGTAAAGCGATTAGAAAGAAGAACTTTACCTGATCAGTCAGCCACTGCTCCTAAAGCACTTATCACAATTCACTCTCGTATTTTTTTGCCTAACGAGACGTTGAACTGATCATGAGATTAGTCGAACCAACCACGTTTCTCAATGTAAGCTACTCGCTCGAACGCGGTTTCTTTAGAATTTAGCGAGCAAAGTTTTATACAGCCTTGATCTGAGCATTGATCCCCATCACGTGCTTCGTTCCAGCGAGAGCTACAGTCAGAAATGCGATTATGTGCGTGAGAATCTGCTGCGCGCGGAACTGATTGCGGACGTTGCTGATTGGCCGTGGCAAGGCGAGATCGAAGATCTGATGTTGTAGCCGGGATCGTTGATCCCGGCAGGTGGCGGCAAACATCGCAGGGAGGCTGGGATTACCGATCCCGGCTACAACGGATCAGTTATAACACGCTGCGATCGAGGCGCAGCAGTTCGCCTAACGACCAAGCTTGGAACGGACAACCGCGTGCTGTATGCGGCGGATCGGCGTCTGCGATCTCTGAAACGTGACCGAGACCCGCTTCGTTGAGATGTTGGAAAAGTGGCTTAAGGAAACGCTCGCGTGCTTCGGATTCCGCTTCGGCGGTTCCGCCACGAACGCGGACCCACGCTTCAACGAATGGACCGATCAACCATGGCCAGACCGTGCCCTCGTGATAGCTGCCATCGCGTTGCGCAACGCTGCCGACGTAATGCGGCGTGTAGCCGGGTTCGCCTGGTGCAAGCGATCGCAAGCCGATCGGTGTGAGCAAGCGCATCTCGACTGCATCAACTACGCGACGTGCTTTCTCTGGCGAAAGAATCGTTAAGGGCAATCCGCCAACCGCAAGAATTTGATTCGGGCGAAATGTGAGATCGATCGCGCCGGGCTGATGATCACAATCAATCACATCCGCGAGGTAACCTGCGTGTTCATTCCAAAAGCGCGCTTCAAATGCGGCCCGTCCTTTTTCAAAAAGCGCTTGCCAGCGCGGAGAAGACTGTGCGCCTATCACAAGCGCGTTCAGCCAAAGCGCCTGGATCTCGACCGGTTTGCCAATGCGCGGCGTGATCTCGCGGCCATCTACGCGCGCGTCCATCCACGTTAGTTGATAACCATGTTCGCCCGCCGAGAGCAGGCCGTCGTTATCGGCGGGAATGCCGAATCGTGTCCCGTTGCTGTAACCGGCAAGAATCGCTTCGACAGCAATGCGCAATTCTTCAGTGTGACAATCCTCCGTCAGCTCTGGATGCTTCTCGACTGCGCGCATGTAATCATTGACCGCGATAATGTACCAGAGCGATGCATCGACGGAATTGAACTCCGGTTGTTCGCCGCGGTCGGGAAAACGATTTGGCAACATTCCTTCCGAAACGACGCCAGCCCATTCAACCAAAATGTCGCGCGCATCTTCGAGTCGTCCGCTAGCAATGCACAGTCCGCGGATCGCGATAAATGTGTCGCGGCCCCAATCGCCAAACCACGGATAGCCCGCGATTAATGTCTTTCCTTCGCCGCGCCTAACGAGATAAGCGTCGGCTGCGCGATCAAGCGGAGTCGCAAAACTTTTCCGGCGATGATGTTCCATCGTTCGGGCATGGAGGTAACACGTCTCGATCGATTCGATGTGATTGAGCATGTGCCCCTCGGCGGTGAGCAGGAGGACCGCTGGTTTTTTCGAGAGCGCGAATTCGAAAATCCCGGGCGAAGCCAGATCTTCGATCGCATCCAGTCCGCGGGCCTGTTCTTCGCTGTAGAGGAAATTGCGATACCAAGTCGGCTCATGCGAATAGTCGCCGTTGGCGTAAGCAATTACCGCTGGAATTCCATCGTACGGCCGCCAGACGATGCGCTCCGAGTCTTGCTTCGCCTCAAAGCGGAACGAAGAATTCTGGTGATGTGTGGAATGAAAATCGCGACCGGAAAGAAACGGACGCACTTTCAGCTTCGCTTCAACGTGGTTCCGGGTCGCAAGCTTCCACGAAAGCATCACGGCTGATTGTCCCGGAAGAACGAACACTTCCTGCTCAACGAGGAGTTCGTTCGTTAGGCGAAAGCGCCAGCGTGGCCACGGCTCGTATTCAAAAGATTCGATCCGCGACCAGCCGTCGGGATGAATCACATCAGGCGCATAATGTTGCGAAGAAATTGCAAACGTTCCCTGCGGCGTTTCCACCCACGCATCGAATCCATTCACGAGCACGACGCGTCCCGAGGGCGGTGTGGTTGCAGTCAAAAGCAATGCGTGGTAGCGCCGGCTGCGCACGCCGGAAACCGTTCCACTCGCGAACCCGCCGAGGCCGTCCGCCTCGATCCACTCAGCCTTGGAATCAATTGGATTCATTGCGTGAGGGATCGAAGCGAAACAGCAAAATGACGAGAGCGAGCGCAAACGGGATAATCATGGCTACCCTCCAGTCTCGAAGCCTGGGTAAAGCGTCATCCCGCCATCGACGAAGAGCGTTGTACCTTGCACGTAGTCCGAGTCATCGCTCGCCAGCCAGA
>WNFG01022504.1_pt1 | contig 10630 bp, 11 predicted proteins | sample 5400431 | NCBI WGS metagenome assembly WNFG01 (sample SAMN13153346, study PRJNA577476) | soil metagenome | isolation source: 120 cm saprolite under Douglas fir tree site 2 hole 3 replicate 2 | place: USA:California | collected 2015-04-18
CTGCATAGGCCAATGCCAGGGGATAGACCACACTAAAATCCTTCTGCGAATCAGGACTGCTGTCGACGGCGCTACGCAACGCTTTACGCGCTGCGTTGTAGTCCTTGTCGGTATAGGCAGCGAGACCAATGGCCGCGTTGAAAATACCGGTCATCTGATCTTTCATCTTCTGAAAATCAGCGTCAGCGCTGCCTTCAGGCTTGTTGAATTTCGGTAGACAATCCAGTCCCATCTGCGCATATTTCTTGGCATCCGCCAGATCTTGCTTCGCATTGGGATCGGGACCTTGCGCCTTCATGCGATCGAAAAAGGCCAGCAACGCCATAGCTCGCACGTTGCAGGGATCAGCCGCCACCAATTTTGTGGCCGTGTCGATGGTTTTCTGCTGGTTGTTGGTCTGCTGGTAGTCCTGCATCAGCGTTTGCAGGGCGGCCATTTTCATCACGCTGTTGGGATACTGCGTCATGAAGGCCTCAAGGCCGCTGATCTGCGCCGCCGCGTCCTTCTGCTGGATCGCACCCACGTAAGCGTTGTACTCGGCAGGGTCTTTGATAACCGGGGCTTGAGCCGGCGCAGCCGGTTGGGCCGGTGCTGCTTGCCCCTGCGGTGGTTGCGCCGGTTTGGCGGCATCCTGGGCCGCTGCCAGTGCAGCCAGCCCAAGCACAACCGTAACCAGAATCTTTTTCATCAGTGTATGGCTCCTTGGCCTTTGGGAATCGAAATCTTAGGAAGCAATATGCCTTAGCTCTGCAAGACGACTGACCCCGCACTTTGGGTTTGCCGGATTATATGTACCTCTTGGTCCGAAGGCAAGCAACTTTCCCGTTTACCCTCCCCGCCATTGTATAAGATGCAGATGTCATGCCTCGCGGATAGCCTCTAATGTGGCCCTCGCGGGGCATCTGAAATGACGACGGAGGCATCGCTAATGAACGCAGCAGGTGCGGACATTCATCCCCTGGCCGGGCAAATAGCGGTCGTTACCGGCGCAGGCCGCGGCATTGGCGCCGCGATTGCGCGCCAATTGTCGAGCTTAGGCGCGACTGCCCTGCTGTGCGGGCGAACGCGTCCCCCTCTCGAAGCGGCGGCGAAGTCGATTGCTCAGGCTGGGGGCAAGGCCGAGGCGCTGGCCTGCGATGTGACAAGTCTTCAGTCGGTGGAGGCGGCAGCCAGGCACGTCGAAGCCTCGTTCGGACGCGTGGACATCGTCGTCAACAACGCGGGCATCGGCGGATTCGGGGGCCCGCTGCACCAACTCTCTCCCGACGCATGGGAACAAATTCTGAACACGAACCTGCGGGGCGTCTACTACATGACGCGCGCTTTCGCTCCCCTGATGATTCGCGTCCGCTCCGGGCACATCATCAACATTTCGTCTCTCGCCGGAAAAAACGCGCTGCCGAATGGCGCCGCCTACTCCGCTTCAAAGTGGGGATTGAACGGCTTGAGCTATTCGATGGCGGAGGAACTTCGCGGCCACAACATCCGCGTGGCCGTGATCTGCCCAGGTTCGACAAACACAGACCTCAGTCCGCACGCGGGCAAGGATCCTGCGAAGATGCTGCAACCGGAAGACGTCGCGCACGCCGTGGCCATGCTGGTGACGCAGGCTCCGCAATCATTTGTCAGCGAGATACTTCTGAGGCCTACGCAGAAACCCTGAATCCTTTGCGTTCTTTGCGCCCTTTCTCAGCGAGGTCGCGCTTACAAGAAATAAAACCTGAGCTTAGAGATCGCGAAGAACAGCCGCAGATGTCGGGGAGCATCTGTGAGCATTCGGTTTCAATCTTACTTCTTAAACAGATTTTCGAACGCCTGCCGCGCGTCGCTGGGCCGCAGGCTGGCGGGAGTGGAGGTTTCCTTTTCACGCGTCACGCGGATTTCGTAGAACGTGCAATCGTTGCGCGTGTCTTTTTTAGGCACGCGCTCTTTCACCGGTTGCATGCACTCGAAGCGGCTTCCGGGATCGAAATACATACACTGCCTGCAGGAATGCAGTTCGAAGCCGCACTTGGGACAGAGCCCCGTGGGCGGAATTGCCTGGAGCACCGTGCCGCACTGGGCGCACCGGGAGACGGCGCGGGTTCCCGGCATGTTCACCGGCTTTGGTCCCATGCTGTAGTCTCTCTTGGCAGGCGCCGAAGGTGGCTTGTCCCCAGACTCCTTGCGTGGCTTTTGCTCGCGGTCCCGGTCCTGATATCCATGCTGACGATATTTGGCTACCACAAAACCTCCCGGCAAAATGCTATTAACCACGAAGGGCACTAAGGACCACGAAGTAAGAATCTGATTCAGCCTTCGTGTAACTTCGTGCCCTTCGTGGTTCAGGAATTTTAGAACAGTATCCTTATTCGTAACTCGATTCGTAACTCGCTAAAATAAAGCCATGATTCACGAAATCTTTGCCGTTGGGCCACTCCAGTGCAACTGCTCGATCATTGGCGACGAGTCCACGCGCGAAGCCATGGTTGTCGACCCCGGCGACGACATCGATGACGTCCTCGCGCTCCTCCGCAAGCATAACCTGCAAGTCAAGCAAATCGTCATCACCCACGCCCACATCGACCATGTGGGGGGAGCGATGAAGTTACGTGCAGCCACTGGAGCGCCAATCCTGCTCAACCAGAACGACTACGCGCTGCTCAAGATGCTCGACATGCAAGCGGCATGGATCGGCATGGCAGCTCCCGGCGCGGTCGAGATCGACCAGAGCGTCAGTACCGGAGATACCGTGAAAGTTGGCGCGCACGCCGCCAGCATTCTGCATACGCCGGGACATACTGAAGGCAGTATTTGCCTCTACTTCCCTGCCGAACAAAAGCTGATCGCGGGCGACACCCTGTTCGCCGGCTCCATCGGCCGCACCGACCTGCCCGGCGGATCGATGCAGAAAATAATGCAGTCGCTGCACGGCACCGTGCTCGCTTTGCCCGACGATACGGTCGTCGTGCCCGGCCACGGCCCCCTGACCACCATCGGAGAAGAACGCGAGAGCAATCCATTTCTGGTGAAGCGGTAAGAACATCGCAAAGACGTTGAAAGCAAGTCTTACAGATTCACCATTTCCAATACTTGATGCACTCCTTCCGCGAACTCCGCTTCCATCGTGATCAAGCTCAGCACCAAATAGCCGTCGCGGGGGAAGTCATAAAAGTGACCAGGATGCACCAGCACAGATCTCCGGCGTAACAGATCAACCGCCAAGTCCTCGTCGGTCTGGGTTACGGGGACGCGCAACACCGCATACCATCCGCCTTCCACAATTAACCGCTGACACGTCTTCTGTGCGGCGAGCTGGCGGTCGAGCTCTTTCAGATTCGCGAGCACACGGTTGAGCAGTTGCTCCTGAATGCTCCTGCGATGCTCCAGCAATACTGGCGTAGCCCACTGGATCGGCGCATTCATGGAAAGATAAGTGTCGGCAATTACCTCCAATCGCGATTGTGCTGCCTCAACCTCTGCTGCGGGGCCGCTGGTAACGATCCACGCCACCTTCATTTGCGGCAGCGCCGAGACTTTCGAAACTCCACTCAGCGTGAAGGTCAGCACATCCGGGTTGGCGGCGAAAGTTTGTTGTGGGGCGCGATTATGAGCGTAATCGAGAAATACTTCGTCGGCAATCAGAGTGAGTTCGTGTTCACGGCAAAAGCGACTGAGAGACTTCTGTTCAACCGGATGTACGAACGAACCCGTCGGATTATTAGGATGAACCACGACCACGCCACGGGTGCGCTCGCTCACCGCCTTCTGCAGTGAAGGAAAATCCATCTGCCAGCCGTGATCGTAGATCAACGGATAAGGCACGAGTCTAACGTCCTGCAACTCGGCCAGAAACTCGAACAGAGGGTAGCTCGGCCTCGGAACCAGCAGTTCATCGCCAGGATTGCAAATCAAGCCGAACACGAAGGAATATCCTTCGCTGGTGCTGGTGGTGAGAATCAGGCGGTCCGGATCCAAGTTGTGAATTTCATGCTGAGTCTTGTAGTACTGCGCCACTGCCGCGCGTGCGCTGGACAGGCCTTTCGGATCGGGATCGTAATCCATAGCCCGCGGCGAGGCCAAGGATTGGAGAATCGATGCCTCGTCGTAGGTTAGGCCGGCGCGGGTTGGGTTGGAAATCGTTAGATCGAGCAGGCGGACGCCGCTCGAGGTTACTTCTTCGCGGGCTTCGGTCAGGCGATTGCGCGTGAGCTTCCAGTTGGTACGGTCGGAAAACATTCCTTTTGTCCGGGGACCTCGGGAATTCAGCGCCCAGGCGCGCTCATAGGAAAGCCTTTGCGGCGTACCTGAAGGCGTGCGTGCACTGATACGAATCTGCCGGCAGCGCACGGCGACAATCTTTTGTCGAACCTCGCGGGCGAGCGTGTCATAGCGAACACGAAGTCCTCGGTGGGAGTGGGAAGGCGCGGCTGATATCGTCCTGGACGCCACGCCATTCCATGCTAGGCCAGTCGCGAATCGAAACTGCCGGACAGACCAGGCTTTGGCCCTCGGCCCGTAGCAACTGCCGTAGAGTCTGCACCCCGTAGAAGAGCCCCTGACCCGTGTTCGCCGCGACGATCAGGTGAGAATTGTCGGAGAAAAGAAGATAGCCCTGGTCGCCGATCGAATCCGCCTTCAGGCCTTTGGATTCGAGGAACTGACGCACCCGGCGGTCCTGCAAACGAGCCAGAATGATCGCGCCACTCTCCTGCTGGGATTCCTCTTCTTTGGATTCCGCTTTGGCGCCCGCAATGCTCAACCTAAACCCGGACTGGTCGCGGATCTCCTCCGCCAGCGTTTCCGCGGCGATGCGGTCTTCGGCCTGATGTCCGAACTCCACGAGGATTCTGGTAGTCGGTCTTACATGGAAGCCGCCTTCCTGAACGCGAACCTCCTTGGGCGCTGGGATCAGCTTGAGTTGGCTGTCTGGCGCAACAGTTCCAGCCGACACTCCAGGCATGAGAAGCAGCAGAACAGAAAGAACAGAGAAGGCGTATCGCTTTTTCATTCGTATCCTTGTTTGCATTCGTATCCCCGGGCGGAAAACGATGAATCTACATTCTAGTGGGAACGAGCGATCTGGGGGCGATTGCTTCATAAATTCATGCACCACGAACGACACGAAGTAGCACGGAAGATTTGTGGGCCCGCTTTGCGTTCTTGTACCCTTCTGGGTCAAGCTCCTCCCCATTCACTTTCCGAATGCCTCCTTGTTTACGACATAAGGCATCTTTGCAACATCGCCCCCATAGTTCGCCTCGAGGACGTCGATCAATCCCTGCACACAACGTCCTGCCATGCCCTTGTTCGGATCGGTGGAGAGCCGCGTGATGCGTCCCGCGCTAGCGAAGTGCGGCATGAGGCGGCAACGGTCGGCAATGGCTGGGTCGCGCAGCGGCGAATCTGCCGGCAGCGGTTCTTTCTCGTAAACGTCGAGGGCTGCGCCCGCGATCCAGTTCTCCCGTAGTGCCTTCACGAGCGCGCAGCGGCACGTGCACGCTGACAAAATCGGCATGGCGCAGCGCCTCTTCAAACGTCACATACTTGATCCAGTTCTTTTCTTTGGAGATACCGCGCGCATGGCGCAAGTCCATGGTCTCTTGAATGGCCTTGATGTAGTCGAGGTTCTCATACGCGGGGTCGTAGCACAGCATGTTCATGTCGAAGCCGGCGCATTTCTTGATCATGGCCAGGCCAATGCGTCCGGTGCCGATGATTGCGACCGTTTTGCCGGTGACTTCGTCGCCCAAAAACGGCAGATAGGGGTGCCAATAGCCCCATTGGTTGTCGCGGGTGAGGTGCTCGGCGGTCCACATCTTGCGCGCCAGCATGCCCAGCATGAAGAAAGAGAACTCCGCCGTGGCTTCGGTCAGGACGTCCGCCGTGTGAGTGAAAGGAATCTTGTAGCGGTTGGCGTCGGCGCGATTGATATTGTCGAATCCAACCGCAATCTGCGCCACAACTTTCAGCGTGCTCTTGCCCGCTTCGAAGACCTCGGCGTCGATGGGATCGCGCAGCGTAGTGATCAGGCCGTCGATGCCGGATTTCACTTTGTCGATAATCAGGCTTTTGGGGGGCGCCTCCGGCTGCGGATAGACTTCGACCTCATACCCGCGGCTTCGCAGTAAATCAATGGCATCTCCAATATCGCAGGTAGCAAAGACACGAATTTTCTTGATCATGAATTTCTTTCCGAAATCGTGTGGCGTGGGCACTGCTGCCCGCGAAATCTAACCACTAGGAAACCTGCAATCGTAGATTCAGCGTTCGCCAAGAGTCAACGGCGGGCAGGGTCCCCAAGCTCACAGATGCCGCTGGCATTCGCGGGCAGCAGTGCCCGCGCCACACTAAAACTTCCAGCGCGTGGACTTACTGACGAAGTGTTTTTCCCAAAAACCGAACGCCACGCGTGGACGTACCGCGAAGACCGGTTCTTTCATCGAGAGAATGTCCTGCTTCATTCCTCCCATGTCGAATTTGTATTTGCGCTCGTAGGCGGGAAGGAAGTTTCGGCGCGCGGGGACGTCGGCGATCTCGGCAATGCCTTCGACGATGACCGCTTCGTTCGCAAGTTCCGTACAGACGACGCAGTTGGCATTTTGCGCCAGATTGCGCGCTTTACGCGATTTGCTGCCGGTGCTGAACCTCAGGCGGCCGTCCTGCCACAGGCCCCAGACCACCATGGTGTGCGGCGACCCATCCGGCTTTACCGTCGTGATCCAGTAGTTGTGCGATTTCTTCAGACGCCGATCGGCCCAACTCCACGGGAGAAGGCCTTTGTCGCCGGTAGGCAAGCCGTAGCCAGGCATGTGCGGACGGCTCGCGTTAGGCTTTACCTTCGCCGGAATTTTTTTCTTGGCTGGCATGAGGGGTCCGGGGTGGCGCTGGTTCTGATGTCAGAGATTCTTCTTCGTCCACTGGTCGACACGATCAAGCGCCTGCTGCAGGTTCTCCAGCGAATTGGCTACGCTGAAACGCAGGTAGCCTTCGCCGAAGTCGCCGAATGCGGTACCGGAAAGCGCGGCCACGCCTGCCTGCTCCAATAGAGCGTCGGCCAGAGGTTTCGACTTCCATCCCGTCTTCGTGATGTTGGGAAAGACGTAGAACGCGCCTTTGGGCAGGCGGCAGGAAAAGCCTTTGATCTTATTCAGACCGGCGACGAACACATCGCGGCGGCGCTTGAATTCGGCGCACATGTGATCGACTGAACTCTGGTCGCCACGCAGCGCTTCGATGCCTGCGATTTGAGTAAAGCTGGCAGTGCAGGAATTCGAGTTCGTCATCAGCCGCGTAATGTGCGCAGCCAGATCCGGGCGCATTATTCCGTAGCCCATGCGCCAGCCGGTCATGGCATAGGTTTTCGAGAAACCATCCAGCAGGATCGTGCGTTCCTGCATCCCCGGTACCGACACGATGGAGAAATGCTCGCCTTCAAAAAGCAGGCGGCTGTAAATTTCATCCGACAATACCAGGATGTTGCGATCACCGATCACCTTGGCCAGCTGCTCAACGTCTTTGCGCTGCATCACGCCGCCGGTGGGATTGTGCGGCGAATTCAGAATAATCAGCTTTGTGCGCTCGGTAATGAGGGCTGCGAGTTCGTTTACCTCCAGCGAGAAATCGCGATCTTCGCGGAGCTGAATGGGGACGGCGTGTCCACCCACGTAGTGAATCATGGACTCGTAAATTGGGAAGCCTGGGTTGGGATAGACAACCTCATCTCCCTCATCAATTAGGGCCAGCATCGTAAAGAAAATGATCGGCTTGCCTCCCGGAACAACGACTACTTCTTCGGGGAGAACTTTTATACTGCGGGTGCGGCTCACGTAATCGGCAATGGTTTGACGCAGCTCGGGCAGGCCAGCGGACGGGCTATAGTGCGTCCAACCCTTGTGCAGTGCATCCACGGCGGCTTCGACCACATTCGCGGGCGTGTCGAAATCGGGCTCGCCGATTTCGAGGTGAATGATGCTCTTGCCTTGACGCTCGAGGGCACGCGCTTTATTCAACACTTCGAAAGCTGTTTCCGTTCCAAGCCGGGACATGCGGCGGGCTAGTTGTAATGCGTGTTGCGTGGTCGGTGGCATGAGGGCTGGACTCCTAACCAAACCGCACATTATACGCCGGGAAACAACCGCATTTTCCGAAACCTGTAATCGGAGTCGGTGTTCTAAAACAGGCCTGTAGCGTCCCACAAATTCCCGAGGCAAGAGTGGCGCGAAGGTCTCTGGATCGTAACTGATCTACTCCGAGACGCTATGCTCTTCGTTTTGCGCGCGCAGAACGCGGTCGACGGAGTAGGGAGCGCGGTTGCGGGGCTCGTGGTAGTGGCGGACTTGCATTTCTCCCAGCAAGCCGATGGCGAGCAGGTTCAGTCCTCCGAGCAGCAGGCCTAGAGCAAGCATCATCAGAGGGCCGTGGGAAGACATGACGTGAACGTTGCGCAGGAATTTTTCCGCGGCTAGCCAGGCGACCAAGGCGCTGCCGCCGAACATGCTGAGCAGGCCGAAGGTTCCGAAGAAATGCAGCGGCCGGGAAAGGTAGCGCAGCAAGAAGCGGATGGTGATGAGGTCGAAGAAAACGCGGAAGGTGCGGGAGATTCCATAGTGCGAAACACCGCGCTCGCGGTTTACATTACGAATAGGAACTTCGCAGATTGACGCGCCATACCATGACGCCAGCGCCGGAATAAAACGGTGCAACTCGCCATAGAGTGGTACCTGCTCCAGAATCTCGCGGCGATAGGCTTTGAAGGTAGTTCCGAAGTCGTGAATGTCAACGCCGCTCAGCTTGGCCATCAGCCAGTTCGCAATGCGGGAAGGGATGCGGCGCATCCAGAAGTTATCGATGCGAACTTTGCGCCAGCCGCTGACGATGTCGTAACCGGCCGCAATCTTTTCCAGAAACATCGGAATGTCGGCGGGATCGTGTTGCAGATCGCCATCCATGGCGATAATGTATTCGCCGCGGGCGTGGTCGAAACCAGCGGCCAAGCCGGCGGTCTGGCCGAAGTTGCGGCGGAGTTTGACCACGGTAACGCGGCTATCGACGGCAGCGATTTCGCGCAGCATGGCGAAGGTGTGGTCGCTGGAGCCATCATCCACCAGCACGATTTCGAAGGTCTCGGCAGCGGCCTCCATCACCGCTTTCAGGCGGTCATAGAGGTCGGTGACGTTCTCCTGCTCGTTGTGCAGGGGGACTACGATGGAATATTTGGGCACAGTCTTTTTATTATATAGCGCCATAGTTCGGGGCAAGCGGAATTTGTTTGGAGACGGTAACCGATGGGTAATCGATGGTCGTTCGTCGACGCATCTTCAGCGGCTAAAGCCGAAGGCATTCTGGCCTCGGCTTATGGCACGCCTGAAGGCATGCCCTGATACGAATCTCACGCTGCGAACCACCCAGGTCAGCGAAGCCTCAACCCTGTTCTTTGAGCTTCAGCCGGGATTTGTTTTCTTCCAGGAACTTCTTAATATCCTCGGCCGCGCCGAGAAGGCGGTTCCACTGCTCGTAATACAGCGTAACGGGAAAACGGCCGAGGCCGTACACGCTAACGCCGCCTTTTTCGCCGACCTTGAAAATCAGGTCGCCGCTGCGCTTCTTGGTATCTACTTCTTTTTCCAACTGCGATAAACGGGCTTTGAGTTCTTCGTAGGTGGGTTCTGACATGCATTACCTCGCTAGTAAAATTTGATGGGTGCCTGGCACGCTCAGGGCGGCCAACAAAACAGTCCAATCCCATAGTAACTTGCCGGGCGTTGCCTTGTGCAATGCAACGTTATAGGGTAGAAAAGAATCTAGCCCAATGCAGGAACGTATGCGGTCTACTCTTCGATGGTTAGCGTGGCTCTGCCTGTCCCTGATGCTATGGACCGCAGTAGCGGAGTCTACCCACCATCATCCGAACGAGACCGAATCCGCCTCCTGCTCGATCTGCGTAGTTGCACACAGCACAACGCCTGCCGCGAGTTCTGATCAGATCACTCCGTTTTTCTCCGCCATTGGCGTGCTGCAAGAAGAAGAAGTCACCGCGAAGGCCCGGCTGAGTGTTTTTGAACTGGGCGCTCGTGGTCCTCCTGCCGTTTAGGGATTCCTTACAGCTAAACGATCCAGCTCCGGCATCACTGCCGGCCGATCCCTATTCACCGTTTCAGGAGGAATTCATGCGCACTTCATATGAGTGGCGGTTCATCGCCATTGTTTCCGTCATCTTCTTCACCGCTTCGCTCGGGGCTCAATCGGTAGGAAATTCTGGTTCGATCAACGGGAGTGTAGTTGATCCTACGGGAGCAGTAGTGGCCAATGCCACGGTTACGATCCACAATCCGGTAAGCGGATTTGATCGCTCTACTGCCACCGACTCTTCCGGGAAGTTTAATTTCACAAATATTCCTTTCAATCCCTACCATCTGACGGTTATCGCGCAAGGTTTCTCGTCCTATGCCCAAGACGTGGAGCCCCGGTCGGCCGTCCCTGTCACCCTGGCGATCAATCTGCAAGTGGCGGGAGCGACGACACAAGTAACGGTCGAGGCCGGAGCAGACCTGGTGGAGAACGATTCCACCTTCCACACCGATGTAGACAAGAACCTGTTCGACAAACTTCCTCTCGAAAGCGCGTCATCCTCCGTCAGTTCGCTGGTAAC
>WNFG01005514.1_pt1 | contig 10628 bp, 9 predicted proteins | sample 5400431 | NCBI WGS metagenome assembly WNFG01 (sample SAMN13153346, study PRJNA577476) | soil metagenome | isolation source: 120 cm saprolite under Douglas fir tree site 2 hole 3 replicate 2 | place: USA:California | collected 2015-04-18
TTCGCACGCTGCGTCGCTCCCCCCGCACGTTTGCGTGCTTCGAAAGTCATGTTAAGCAACACTTTCTAAAAGGCCGACCGGCACACGAGAGGCAAGATCAGCATCACCCGACTCTCCAGAAACTGGGCTAGGGCGTGGGGGTTGACGGAAATACTAAGCATGCTTATTATCTCATTGCTTAGTGTTTTCGTCATTCCCCCTCGTAAACGATGGCCGCTGATCTCGCCGACGATTTGCTGATTCTTCTGGTCGACGTCGCCCGTCATTTCCGGACGTACGGCGACCAGGTCGCGCAGAGCCTTGGCGTGACGCGCGCCCAGCTGAGCATTCTGGCGCGGCTCGACGGCAACCCCGATTTGACGCAAAAGGAGCTTGCGGCCATCGCCGAGGTCAGCCCGATGACGATCGGCCGCTTGATCGATTGCCTCGAGGGCCATGGTCTGGTCGAGCGCTGCAGCGACGCCTCCGATCGCCGCATCTGGCGACTGCGCCTGACGCCGAAGGCCGCGCCCCTGCTGCGCGAGATCAAGCGCATTCGCGCCAAGCTGCACAGTGTCACGACCAAGGGCATCGAGCCCTCTGTCCTCAAGGCGATGACCCTTGGACTGCGGCAAATGAAGGAAAACGTGGTCAGTCGCCGCTTAACCGAAGCAAGCTCATAGGGACACAAGTCACAGGGACAATCTTGAGATGGGAAACCAAGCCATGCACCGGGGAGCACTTTCCGATCTGACAACCTTCATCGCCGTGGCCGATTCGCTCAGCTTTCGTGGGGCGGGCGAGCGGCTGGGGGTGACGCCGTCGGCGCTCAGCCATTCGATGAAGCAGCTCGAGGACCGCCTTGGCATGAGGCTCCTGAACCGCACCACGCGCAGCGTTTCGCTGACCGACGCGGGCCTTCGCCTGCTGGAGCGTCTGCGGCCCGCATTCGACCAGATCACCAACGCCATGGAAGACCTGAACGAGGCGCGCGGCCGGCCGGTCGGCAACCTCCGGGTCTATGTCAGCAGCACCGCTGCGGCGGACGTCGTCGCGCCGATCTGGAAGTGTTTCCTTTCGACCTATCCGGAGGTCAACCTCGAGGTCGAGGTCGGCGAGAAGCCGATCGATATCGTCGGCAAGGGATTCGATGCCGGGATCGGACCCAGGAACCACAGCGCCATCGATATGATCGCCGTTCGCGTGACAGATCCGAGAAAGATCGCGGTGGTGGCGACGCCGTCCTATTTCGCGCAACACAGCCCGCCGCAAACGCCTGACGATCTTCTCCATCACGGCTGCATCCAGTATCGGGTCAGCAACGGCAGGCTCTTCGAATGGATGTTCGAGCGCAATGGCGAGAGCACGACCCTTGCCGTCAATGGACGCGTCATCGTGAACTCGTGCGAGCTCGCCTTGCGCGCGGCAGTAGACGGATTGGGGCTGGCGTACGTCATCGAAAGCGAGGCGGGTCCGCTCTTGCGCTCGGGCCAGCTGGTCCGCGTGCTGGAGGAATGGTCGCCTGCGGTCGAGGGACTTTATCTCTACCATCCGAGTCACCGGCAGATGCCCGCCGCGCTGCGTGCGCTGATAGAGATGCTGCAGGCGGCCAGGAGAACCCGTCACTGACTTTTCGTGGATCGGGAAACCCCGGCGTCCCTGGGACGGGGGAAGGACGCCGGGGCCCAAGCTCATTCCGTCGGGGTGGGGAATGCGGAATGAGCCACCGTCGGACAAGTCAACCAACACACTCGTCCGGAGGTTTGGAACATGCCGCCAATGGCTGCTCGCTCATGTCCGCGAGCAGCCAAACCCAGCAATTGGCAAACATCTCCTGCTCGCGGACGACGATCGCCAGGCGCTTGGCCATCCATTCGTTGCAGAAGCTCGCAGCCTGCGGTGTCGTCCGGGCCGACATCAGCTTGGCGCTATAGTCGACCTCGAGCCGACGGATTTCCTGCGCGTTCCTGAGCCATTCGCGGTGCATGATGCGCATTCGCCCGAACAGATCAGCGTTGAACCGCGCGCGTGGGTCGTTTGTTTGCGCTTGGCTGTGGTTCATTGGCAAACCTCCTGTTTCACGACGAGGCACCAGACAATAGGGCTTGCTGAAATCTGGTGTGCTGAGTTGTCTTCAAGACGGTGCTGAGGGGCATGCGGTGGTGGAAGGGCCACCCCGCTCCTAGTTCTCGCACTCGATGACCCAGGCTTCCTTCAGCACAGGCCCATTCATCGCGGCGCTCGCGATCGCGGCCGCCACGGTCTCAATCTTGTCGCCTGCCGTTGCGCAGCCTTCGCCAGGGCCGCCGGCCGTCGGCGTGGTCGAGGTGACGAAGCGGCCGATCACCGAGTCGACCGAGTTCCTTGGCCGCATCGAGGCGGTCAACCGGGTCAATGTCGCTGCCCGCGTCACTGCGTTCCTGGAGAAGCGGCTCTTCTCCGAAGGTGCGGAGGTCAAGGCGGACGATCCGCTCTATCGCCTGGAGCGGGGGCCATTCGAGGCCGACCTCAAGGCCAGGAAAGCGCAGGTGGCGCAGCTCGAGGCGACGCTCGCCAACGCCCGGATCACGACGGACCGCCAGCGCACGCTGCTGAACGGTCCGGCCGGCCTGCAGTCGAGCTACGATTCGGCGATCGCAAACCAGAAAAGCCAGGAAGCCCAGCTGCAAGCGGCGCAGGCCCAAGTGAGCCTGGCGGAGATCAATCTGGGCTACACCGACATCCGCTCGCCCATCGACGGAAAGATCGGCCGCACCTCCGTTACCGAAGGCAATGTCGTGAGTCCCGGCTCGGGAACGCTGACGACCATCGTGAGCCAAGATCCGATGCACGTTACCTTTCCCATCTCCGTGCGAGAGGTCCTGGTACTGCGTGAAAGATACGCCACCAAAGGTGGACAGGATGCGGTGGTGATCCGTCTCAGGCTGCCGGATGGCCGGCTGTACGGCCAGACCGGACGCCTGGACTTCTCGAGCAACAGCATCACCCAAACCACCGACACCCTGCTACTGCGCGGCACCATTCCCAATCCGGTGATCTATACGACGTCCAATGCGCCGCGCGAGCTTACGGACGGCGAACTGGTGACGGTGATGCTGGAGGGCGCGCAACCGGTCGAAGTGCCGTCGATTCCCAGGGCGGCCGTGCTGTCGGATCAGCAGGGCAACTACGTCCTTGCCGTCGGCGCCGGCAACAAGGTCGAGCAGCGCCGCATTCAGCTCGGTCAATCCACGACGACCGTCGCCACGATCACGACCGGCCTGTCGCTTGGCGACGAGGTGATCGTCGAGGGGATTCAGCACGTGAAGGCGGGCCAGGTGGTCGCCCCGGGACCGGCCAGTGATGGTGTCCGGACGCTCATGCAGGGCCGCGACGGCGGGGAACGCCAGTGATCTCCTCCGTCTTCGTCGACCGCCCGCGCCTGGCGATCGTGATTGCCTTGGTCATGACGATCGCGGGGCTGCTGGCGCTCACGCAAATCCCGGTCGCGCAGTTCCCCGACATCGTGCCGCCGCAGGTGACGGTGAGCGCCACCTTCCCCGGCGCGTCCGCCTCCGTAGTGGAAACCAGCGTCGCCCAGCCGCTCGAGGCCCAGGTCATCGGCGTCGACAAGATGCTCTACATGAAGTCGACCAGCGGGAACGACGGCTCCTACACGCTGACTACGAGCTTCGCGCTCGGCTCCGACCCCGACATCGACACGGTGAACGTCAACAACCGCGTGCAGGCGGCGCTGGCACAGCTGCCGCCGGAGGTCCAGCTCCAGGGCGTGACGGTGCAGAAGAAGTCTTCGGCAATCCTGCAATTCATCATTCTCTACAGCGAGACGGGTGCCCAGGACCCGGTGTTCATCACCAACTACGCGGTGGTCAACCTGCTCGATACGATCTCGCGCGTCCCCGGCGTCGGCCAGGCGACCCTGTTCGGCAAAATGAACTATTCGATGAGGATCTGGTTCGACACCCAACGCCTGACCAGCCTCAATCTCGCGCCGTCCGATGTCGTCAACGTGATCCGCGCCCAGAGCGTCCAGGCGCCGGTCGGACGGATCGGCGCGCGACCGATCGACGACCACCAGCAGTTCCAGCTCAATCTGCAGACGCAAGGGCGGCTCAGCACGCCGGAGGAATTCGGCAACATCGTCCTGCGTGCCAACACGGACGGCTCGCTGCTGCATGTCAGCGACGTCGCCCGCGTCGAGATCGGCGCACAAAACCTCGACAACGAGTCGCGCATCGACGGGCAGCCGGGGGTCGGCATCGCCATCTATCTCGCCCCGGGCGCCAACGCCGTGACGACGGCCGCCAGCGTTCAACGGACTCTCAAGGAGGCAGCGGTCCGCTTTCCGCCCGGGCTGAAACATCTCGTCCAATTCGACACCACCACCTTCGTGACCGACACGATCAACGAGGTTCTGCGCACCTTGGGCGAGGCGTTCGTCCTGGTCGTCGTCGTGGTCTTCCTGTTCCTCGGAAACCTTCGCGCGACGATCATTCCCACGGTCGCGGTTCCGGTCAGCCTGATCGCCACCTTCGCGGTCCTGCTGGCGATGGGCTACTCGGCGAACACGGTGTCGTTGCTCGCCATGGTTCTGGCGATCGGCATCGTGGTCGACGACGCGATCGTCGTGGTCGAGAACGTCGAACGTGTTCTCGAGGAAGAGCCAAGCCTGACACCGGCGGAAGCAACCAAGAAGGCGATGGCGCAGATCACCGCGCCCATCATCGCCATCACGCTGGTGCTGCTTTCCGTGTTCGTGCCGATCGCCTTCATTCCGGGAATCTCCGGTACACTATTTCGTCAGTTCGCCGTCACCATCAGTGCTGCGATGCTGATCTCGGCGATCAATGCGCTGACCCTCTCGCCGGCGCTCTGTGCGCTGTTCCTGCGCCACACCGGAGCGCGCCGCGGCATCATGGCGAAGGTCCTGAGGGCGATCGATTGGACCCGTGATCGCTATGCCGGCATCGTACGAAGGATCCTGCGCCTGTCCGTCCTGTCACTGGCGGCGGTAGCTCTCTTTGCCGGCTCCATTTTCGGCATCTCCAGGATTGTTCCGACCGGCTTCCTGCCGGAAGAGGACCAGGGTGCCTTCTTCGTCATGGTCCAGCTGCCCGACGGCGCGTCGGTCGCGCGGACCGGCGACGTGACCAAACGCGTCGAGAACATCCTGAAGGGCCTGCCGGCCGTAGAGCACACGCTGTCGATCATCGGCTATTCGCTGCTCGACGGCGGCAATCTGCCGAACAACGCCTTCCTGGTCGTACGCCTGAAGCCGTTCGCGGATCGGCAGGCTGCCGCCGACTCGGCACACGCACTCATCCGCAAAGTGTTTGCCGAAGGATCGAGAATTCGCGAGGCCAAGGTCGTGGCCTTCAACTTTCCCGCGATCATCGGCCTGTCGACCGGTGGCGGGTTCGAGTACGTGCTGGAAGCCCTCGAAGGACAGGAACCCGCGGCCATCAACAGCGTCATGGGCGGCGTGATCGCCGCGGCCAACGCCGATGCGTCGCTGGCGCGCGTCTTCTCGACGTTCACGGCCACCACTCCGCTGGTCTACCTCGACATCGACCGCGGCAAGGCGCAGGCGCTCGGGCTGAACATAAGCGACGTCTTCACCGCGCTGCAGGCGACGCTGGGCGGCATCTTCGTCAACAATTTCAACATGCTGGGCCGGACCTGGCAGGTCAACGTGGAAGGCGAGGCGGCCGACCGCAACGACATTCCCGACCTGTGGCAGATCTACGTCCGCAACAATCGCGGCGAGATGGTGCCGCTCCGATCCATCGCCAACGTCCGCTTCGAGCAGGGACCGCAGGTCATCACCCGCTACAACAACTATCGCGCCGTCACGATCAACGGCGGACCGGCCCAAGGTATTTCGTCGGGCACCGCTCTGCAGGCGATGACTGACGTATCCGCCAAGACCTTGCCGTCGGGCTACAATTTCGAATGGACGGGCACCGCCTATCAGGAAAAGGCTGCCTCCGGCCAGACCGGCATCATCCTTTCGCTGGCCGTCCTGTTCGCCTACCTGTTCCTGGTCGCGCTCTACGAGAGCTGGACGATCCCGATTCCGGTTCTGCTGTCCGTCGTCGTCGGCGTTCTGGGATCATTCGTCGGCATCAAGGTGGCGAATCTCAGCCTCGACCTCTACGGCCAGATCGGTCTGGTCGTGCTGATCGCACTCGCCGCCAAGAACGGCATCCTGATCGTGGAGTTCGCCAAGGAGCAGCGCGAGGCCGGCGTGGACATCGACCAGGCGGCGGTACTGGGCGCCCAGATGCGGTTCCGGGCCGTCATGATGACGTCGATCGCCTTCATTCTCGGCCTCGCTCCGCTGGTCGTCGCAACTGGCGCCGCCGAGATCAGCCGCCGCGCGGTGGGAACCGCCGTGTTCGGCGGCATGATCGCCGCCAGCTCGATCGGCATTTTCCTGGTGCCCATGCTGTACACGACGTTCCAGCGTCTCCGTGAGCGCCTCAAGGACCGGTTTGGCCGGCATCCGGCGCCATCCCATCCACCCGGCACGATGCCTGATTGAAGAATGCTGAAGCGCCCTCATCACCATGCTGACGAATGTGCGATGGCTCGCCACCATCGCCATTCCTAGCTTCCAGGGGTGCGACATCCTCGGCCGCCGATGCTTTCGTCTGTCCCGCATCGCTAGGTAGGGCAATCGCATTTGACGCAAAACTCCCGTCATCCCGACCGGAGCCGAGCACAGCGAGGCGCAGTGGAGGAACCTATTCTTCATGCTCCGCCGACAAAAAAGAGGTCCCTCGACTGCGCGGCCCTTTGGGCCGCTTCGCTCGGGATGACGGAATAAGTGACCATATGGGATTGCCCTACATCGCTAGGGAACTGCAATGACACGCCATTGGATCGGCTGACGGGAAGAAGTGTCATGAAGCGCTCCGAGCTTGCCGATCTCGCCGCTTTCGTTGCGGTCGGCGAACTGTTGAGCTTCCGTGCCGCCGCGGCGCGGCTCGGCATCACCAGGTCGGCGCTGAGCCATGCGATGCAGCAGCTCGAGAAGCGCCTCGACGTCCGGCTGTTGCATCGCTCGACGCGCCACGTCGCGCTGACCGACCAGGGACGGCGTCTGTTCGAGCGTCTGCGCGCGCCCTTCGGCGGGATCCATCAGGCGCTGGCGGAACTCGACCGCGAGCGGGCCAGCGCCTCGGGTTCGCTGCGGCTGCACATCAGCGCCGGGGCCATGGCGGCGGTGATGGCCCCGATCTGGAGCCGCTTCCTTGCCGCCCACCCCCGGGTGAAACTCGACTTGGTGCTCGGCGACTCGCCGGTCGATGTTGTGGCCCAGGGTTTCGACGCCACGATCACCATCCGCGACTTCGCCGCCGCCGACATGATTGCCGTGAAGGTGTCGGAGCCCTGGAAGCTGGTCGTTGTGGCGTCGCCTTCCTATCTTGCCCGCCGCGGCGCGCCGCTCACGCCCGACGACCTCGCGGCGCACGACTGCATCCAGTACCGCTGGGATGACCGGCTGTTCCCCTGGCCGTTCACCCGGACGGGAAAGCAGCGACGCCTGGCGGTGCAAGGCAACATCACGGTGAACAGCAGCGAACTGGCGCTGCGCGCCGCGATCGATGGCCTCGGCCTTGCCTGCGTCAACGACGCCATTGCCGAGCCCTTCGTGCGGTCGCGCCAACTGGTGCGCGTACTCGAGGACAGGACGCCGTATTTCGACGGTTATTTCCTGGTCTATTCCGGCCGCCGCCAAGTGCCTTCGCCACTGCGTGCCCTGATCGACATGCTGCGCGCCGAGCGGCGGCGCCGGCGCGATCAGGACTCCGGCTCGCACACGGGGGGCGAGCCGGAGCCGGTCGAGGCTTCGGTCAGCGCAGCGACTGGACCGGCCGGCCCGTGACGTTGCCGCCTGCCACCGCCGGGTGTTGCGGCAGGTCGATCTTCTGGTCCGCCAGGCGGTGCTCCAAAGCCGCGATGGTCGCCTTGGTATCGCTCTCGCAGCCGTTCAGCATCACGGCGTCGGACGCCCTCACCCCCTGCTGCACCGGATGCAGCGACTGGTATGTGCGGGCAAGAGTGCGGCAGTACTCCACATCGGCCGCATCGCTCGCGATGGCCTGCTGGGCCGCGGCGGCATGCGCCACGCCGAGCGTGACGGCGATGATCAGGGAGGGAACGGTCGGTTTCATGGTCAGCTCCTTGGTTGATCGCGTGGCGCGACGCGTCACGCCGGAGCTGGACCTAGTGACGGTGGCCCGAAAGATGGATGAGCCGAACCTTGCATGCACTGGTGAAGCGCATGCACCAGACCTGCGAGCTATTCGGTTTCGCCGCCCGCCTGCGCGACGTCTCGCACAGCGCATCGCCGGAGCCCTTCAGCGTCGGCCGCACTCGAGCAACCAGATTCCTCAAGCGGCTCAGCGAGTCGTGAAGCGTCGTGCAAACATGAAAGAACAGGCCGGCGACCCCTACTAGTCTGACATTCTCCCGCTGGCTTCGGAGCGACCCATGAAAGTGGCGATGCGAGCGGCCCGTGCGATCGTTCCAGGCTTGTTCCTCGCCTTGGCAGCCTGCAAGGATTTTCCGGGAGCCGATGGCCGATATGCGACCCCCTCGCGGGGCGGCTGGGACAATTTCCGCGCCCAGTCGCCAGCATCAGGGCCATCCCCGGCGATTGCCGGGTCGCACGCAGCGAAGCCATGAGGTGCAAGCATGGCGCCTACGATGGCCGAGCGCATGCAGCCGGTGTCAAGCCCACCCATATGCTTTGGGTGTTGGACACGGACCCAGCGATGCAGCAAGGCCGGACGCTGACGGCGGCGATTTCGGCGACGATCGAATGGCTGGCGGGAGACGAGTGTCACGCGCTCGACGAGGCCGCCTTGGCCGCCGAGCTCGGACGGCGTTTGCGCTCAGCCGGGCTGCCGCTCGATCACCTGGGTCTCTATTTGCGCACGCTTCATCCCGAGATTCTCGCTCACGTTGTCGGCTGGGCGCCCGACGAGCCGGTGCAGGTCTATCGCCGGCCCCATGACTTCGTTCGCTCGGCTGCCTACCTCAGCCATCCCATCGCCCGGGTTCTGGAGACACAGACGCCTCTCGTTCTGCGCGTCGACCCGCAGCGTGATGCTCCTTGGACTCAGAGTGAACTATTCAAAGGCCGTCCCCTTGTCGAGCTCGTCGCCCTCCCCTTGCGTACGCCAGACGCATTGCCCAGCGCCGTTTCCTTTGCGACGACGCGCAGCACCGGCTTCACCGCCGCCGAGCGCGCGGCCTTCGACCGCCTCGCGCCGGCGCTCCGGAATGCCTGCGAGCTGCTCAACTTGCGACAGGTGGAGCTGACGCTCCTCGACACCTACCTCGGCACCCTGACGGGGCGACGCGTTCTCGAGGGCCGCGTGCGGCGCGGCGAGCTCGAAAGGCTGGAGGCAGCGCTCCTGCTCTGCGACCTGCGGGAGTTCACCGAGCTCTCCAACCGTTTGCCGAGCGAACGGGTGCTCGAGCTGCTCGATGCCTACTTCGGCTGCGTCGTCCCCGCGATCGACAAGGCGGGCGGCGAAGTGATCAAGTTCATGGGCGATGCCGTGCTCGCCTTTTTCCACCGCGAGGATGCATCGGCTGCCTGCGCGGCTGCGCTGCAGGGCGCCGTGACGGCGCTGGACAGCCTGCAACGGCAGCAAACGCCGGATTGCGAGCTGCGTGCCGGCGTGGCCCTACACTACGGCACGGTGAGCTACGGCAACATCGGCTACGGCCATCGGCTGGATTTCACCTTGATCGGTCCGGACGTCAATCTGGTGAGCCGCCTGCAAGGCGTTTGCAGCACCACCGGCCAGGCCCTGTTGATGTCGCGGCGCTTTGCCGAGTTGCTTCGCCCAGGGACAGCCAAACCGGTCGGCGCGCACCTCCTCAAGGGCTTCGCCCAGCCGGTCGATTTGTACGCATTATCCGACCATCACTGAACCCGCTCTCATCGTCGCCCCCTCGCCGGCGCGGGCCAAGTGACGACGTCACGAACGATCGTGGATCGTGATGTCGAGGCTCCAGGCACCGGGACCCGCGAACACCAGGTAGAAGAAGACGGTGCAGAACAGGATCGCGGCATCGCCCAGGTCGAGCGCCCAGTAGGCGATCGCCGTCTCTGCGGCCGCGACCAGGGCGGCGGCGCGCGTGTGCAGGCCGAGCGCGATCAGCACTCCCGCCACCATCTCGACGAGGCCGGTCGCCGCCCGCAGCATCTCGGGCAGGCCAAGCTCCCGAAAGTGCAGAAGCTTCATCAGCCCGTGGTCGAGGAAGAGCAGCGCGGTCACGATTCTCAGGATCGCGAGCCCCAGCGGGGCCCAGAGGTCGAGCGCGGGAACGGAGACCCTGCGCGTGGTGTCGGACATACGATTCTCCTTCAATCGAATGGCTATGCTCCATTTGCGCATTGCCAACGGCCCGATCATCAGGCGCCGGGTTAACGCAGCGTTTCCTGCCCATTCATCATGCCATGGTGCTCCTGCCGGCATTGCTGCAGGTCATTCAGCAGGTCATCAAACGCGAGACCGATTGTTCCTCTACAACCACCGCATAGCTTCGCAGGCAGATGCCTCTACCTTGAAGCCCGCTGTGACGGCCGCCCGGCACCCCCGATTCCTGGCTTCAAAACACAACTG
>WNFG01011332.1_pt1 | contig 10628 bp, 9 predicted proteins | sample 5400431 | NCBI WGS metagenome assembly WNFG01 (sample SAMN13153346, study PRJNA577476) | soil metagenome | isolation source: 120 cm saprolite under Douglas fir tree site 2 hole 3 replicate 2 | place: USA:California | collected 2015-04-18
TTACTGAGGATCATATGCAAACACTGATCGCCTATGTCGAAAACAAACCCGGTGTGTTGAACCGCGTCTCTTCCCTGGCGCGCCGCCTGGCCATCAACATCGATTCCCTTACTGTAGGCCCCACCGAAAACGAGGAGGTCGCGCGCATGACCATCGTCGCGCACACCGACGAAAAAGGCGCGCACCGGCTGGAAGCCAGCCTGGAAAAATTGGTAGACGTCCTGCTCGCCGAAAATATTTCCGAACGCTCCGTCCTCGAACGCGATCTCGCGCTACTTAAAGTCGCCGCCGATCAGCAATCCCGTCCGCACCTTATGGAACTCATCAAAGTTTTCCGCGGCCGCGTAGTCGACGTAGCTCCCGAATCCCTGATCGTAGAAGTCTCTGGCACGGTGGATAAAATCGATGGCTTACTAGAAGTGTTGCGCCCCTTCGGCGTACTGGAAATGGCCCGCACCGGACGCATCGCCATGACCCGCGGCGGCGACCTGCTTCAACCGCCGGGAGTTCCCGGCTCAAGCAAACTCGAGTCCGTCGTTGCGCCAAAGTAGGTTGCCCGCTCGGATCCACGCGGTTTTTTTTGCTTTGTTTTCGGCCGTCATTCCGAGTGAAGCGAGGAATCTCTCTTGCGGTCTAGGCGTTAAGGACGACTCAACATTGCGCTAAAAGTTTCAATTTGTTTAACGGCCGCAAACCGGCCCACGAAAGGAAGCACATGGCAAAGCTCTACTACGATAAAGACGCCGACCTCTCCCTAATCCAATCCAAAAAAGTCGCTATCCTCGGCTACGGCTCACAAGGCCACGCCCACGCGCTCAATCTGCGCGACAGCGGCTGCAACGTCTGTGTCGGCCTGCCGGAAACCAGCGCCTCGCGCTCCAAAGCCGAAAAAGACGGCCTCATCGTAAAATCTGGGTCCGACGCAGCCGCCTGGGCTGATGTCATCATGGTCCTGGTGCCAGACACCAAGCAGCAAAAACTTTATAACGATTCCATCGCGCCAAGTCTCAAGCCGGGCAAAACTTTGATGTTCGCTCATGGCTTCAACATTCGCTTCGGCACTATCAAACCTCCCACCACGATCGACGTGAGCATGGTCGCGCCGAAAGCTCCCGGCCATCGCGTACGCGAAGTTTTCACGGAAGGCGGCGGCACACCCGGCCTTCTCGCCATTGAGCAGGACGCCAGTGGCAAAGCCAAATCGCTCGCTCTTTCTTATGCTCGCGGCATCGGCTGCACTCGCGCCGGGGTTCTCGAAACAACTTTCACCGAAGAAACCGAAACCGACCTTTTCGGCGAACAAGCCGTCCTTTGCGGCGGCGTCAGCGCCTTAATCAAAGCCGGATTCGAAACGCTCACCGAAGCTGGCTATCAACCCGAAGTCGCCTACTTCGAATGTCTGCACGAACTCAAACTCATCGTGGACCTGATCTATCGCGGCGGACTCAGCTACATGCGTTATTCCATCAGCGACACCGCCGAGCATGGCGACTACAGCGCAGGCCCGCGCATCGTCACCGACGACACTCGCAAAGCGATGAAGCAGCTCCTCGCCGAAATCAAGGACGGCAGCTTCGCCAAAAAATGGATCGCAGAAAACGAAAACGGCTGCGTGAATTTCCTGGCCAAACGCAAAGCGGAACAACAAAACGCCATCGAGCAACTCGGTCCCGGCCTGCGTGCCATGATGCCTTTCCTTCAACCCATCGTCGCACCAGGCCTCACGGCCAAAACTGCAACTTCTGATAAGTAGCCAAGTGGGTGCTGCCTGCTGTCGCGCTTAGTGCAGCCAAAGCGTGCGTTAAAGCCGCTTCTGTGCCATTATCTTGCCCGTTGCTCTTCGACCAACGGGCTAATCACTATCCATGAAGCGGGAAATTGCCTCGGCACCTCCGCAACCCATAAATCTGCAGGAACGCATCGCCACTCTCACCGCCAAGCGGCAGGAAATTCTGCGGCCAGTACTCGAGCATCCGCGCGGCTTCGTGCTGCTGAGTGTTCGCGCCATGGCCAAACGTCTCGGCACCGATCCCGCTACCATCGTTCGGATCGTTCGCGTGCTCGGCTTCGCAAGTTTTCGCGAATTTCAAAAATATCTGCACGATCTTTCCATCGCCTTCGCCACTTCCGCCGATACCATGCAGACCGCGCCGTCCGAGCACGGCCGCCACGCCTACGTTGCCGATTCCATTGAGCGCGACCTGAAAAATATTCATGGCCTCAAAAATAGTCTGGACGCCGCACGCCTCACGGAACTTGCCAAGCGCATGTACTCTTCACGCCGCATTGTTGTGCTGGCCGGCGATCTGGCCGCGTATCTCGCCAAATATCTGGAGTATCAAACCAGCCTGCTGGGCATGCCGGTGTTTTCCGCGACCTCTCCCGGCCGTATCGGTCACCTCACACGATCGTTGACGAAAGACGACCTGGTTGTAGCCATCTCCTTCCGCAGGGGCCTGGCACAGACAGTTGAAGGCGCTCGCAAAGCTTGCCAGCGCGAAGCCCACTGCGTGGCCATCACCGACACTTACTTGTCGCCCCTCGCGCGCATAGCCAACGAAACTTTCCTTGCAAGTATTGAAACCACTTCGTTCGGCGCTTCCTATGCGGCTCCCGTGGCTTTGGTTAATGCGCTGCTCGCTGCCTGCGGGCAAGTCCGCAGGGCCGAAACCATGGACATCGTGCGCGAAATTTCCGAAGAGCAGCGCCACGGCTCCCGCTGGTTCCAGGAATAATCGCTATGATCGGCACGCTTGCAAATTGTCATTCCGAGCCTGCCTGCGCAGGCAGGCGGAGCAACAAATCCGCTTTTTCCCTGACTGTTGCCACACCCCCAGCTTGTCATTCCGAGCGAAGCGAGGAATCTGCTTTTTCCGTTCCCCTCGCTCGAAGCCGACCCCTGCCGCTTTTTCGGCTCGCAGCCGCTCTGCTTGTTCTACTCGCGGCTTTGCTTCCATCCTCGCTCGCGCAAACGTCTCCGGCTCCCTTCCCCGGTCCCGCGCCGGCAAGCCTACCGCAAGATTTCATAGGCAAGACTGGCGATTTTGGAAACCAAGCCGAAACTGATGTGATCCTGCTTCTCGAGCTTTCGAAACACCTATACCTGCGCGACTCCGCGGGAACCGAACATCTTCTGAATGCTCTTGGTTTTTCTAAAGAAGGCGAGCAAACATCATTTACTTACGCCAGCAACGAAGCCGACGCCTGGGTGCTTGCCTTCAAGCAGCACAAGACAGATCCCATCTGGGAAATATTTTCTCAGGTCGGTCCTTATCACCGTCTTCCCTATTCAGTTCCCGGCGGCAACGTTAGCATCGTCAAGCCGACGCGGTCGATCGCCGAGATTCGCAGCGAGGCTCTCGCGGCTAGGCCGCCCGAAGAAAAAGGTACGTATCGTAACAGCGATTTAGTAGAGCTCGCGAAGCTCGATCCCACCATTCATCTGGATATTCGCTACGCCACGGCCAACGATTTTTTGGGCAGGGCAGTGTACACACAAGCGCGCGCGTTTTTGCAGCGGCCAGCGGCGGAAGCGCTGGTACGCGCGTTACATCGCTTGCAGCCTTATGGTTACGGCTTGCTGATTCATGACGGCTACCGTCCTTGGTACGTCACGAAAATTTTCTGGGAGGCGACCCCCGGCGATGGAAAAATCTTTGTGGCTGACCCAGCGCAAGGCTCACGCCACAACCGCGGTTGCGCGGTGGACCTCACGCTGTATGACCTAAAAACCGACGAACCGGCCGAGATGACCGGCCTTTATGACGAGATGTCGCCGCGCTCATTCCCGGATTATCCCGGCGGCACTTCCTTGCAACGCTGGCATCGCGACCTTCTCCGCTGGGCCATGGAGTCTGAAGACTTCACCGTTTACGAATACGAGTGGTGGCACTTCGACTACAAAGACTGGCGCGAATACGCAATCGGTAACATTCCGTTCGAAAAACTCGACATGGGAAAGAAATAGAAGTAAGGCTAAACCACCTCTGTCAATCCGTCATCCCGAGCCTGCCGGCTTGCCCGCCGTGGCGGGCAGGCAGACGAAGCGAGGGATCTCTCCTCGTTTTCGCTGTTCACAGACGAGCTCTATGCTACGGCACCGGCAACTCCGCCACTGCCTCGCCATCCTTCCGCGGATCCGACGCTCCGTAGTTCACGCCCGCCGCAAAGTCCCGCAGTACCGCCTGTCCGCCGCCCACACCGGACGAATACATCCCCAACGATTCGATCTGATGCCCCTTAGCCTTCAACTCATCCCGCATTTTCTGCGAAAAACGGTTTTCCATCTGCACATCGCATCCAGCGAAGGTTCGCTTCGTAAACCGCGGCGCTTCCACTGCCGCCTGAATGTTCATTTTGTAGTCCGCCAAATCCACCATGAACTGCGCATGCGCCTGCGACTGATTCCATCCGCCCATGATTCCAAACGCCACGCGAGAATCCCCCTTCTGCGCAAACGCCGGAATGATCGTATGCAACGGCCGCTTCCTGGCTGCCAGCGCATTCGGCGACTTCGCATCCAGCGTGAACAATCCTCCCCTGTTGTGCAGCACAAAACCGGTCCCCGGCGCCACGATTCCCGATCCAAACGAGTCATAATTGCTCTGAATCAACGACACCATGTTCCCATCGCGATCTACTACAGTCAGATAAGTCGTATCGCTGCCAATCGCCATCTCCCCGCCACTCACGTCACAATTCGCGTGCTGCTCGTCAATCTGTTTCGCGCGTGCAGCTGCCCATTCCTTCGAAAGCAATTTCTCCACTGGCAATTTCTGCCCGTGCGGCTCGCCAATATATTTCTTCAAATCCGCGTAAGCCAATTTCTTAGCCTCAATCATCAAGTGCAAAGCTTTCGCCGATCCAAATTCATAACCCTTTTGGCCTAGCGGTGTCGTCTCCAGAATATTCAGCATCTCCAGCGCCGCCAAGCCCTGCCCGTTTGGCGGCAACTCGTACACCGTCCAGTCGCGATAAGTAGTCGAAATTGGTTCAACCCACTCCGCCGAAAATTTACTCAAATCCTCTTCCGCCATCGTGCCGCCATGCGCTTTCTCCGTCGCCAAAATTTTTCGCGCGATCTCTCCTTTGTAGTACGCATCCCGTCCGTGTTCCGCGATCTGCTGCAGCGACACTGCCAAGTCCTCATTCTTAAAAATCTCGCCGGTTTTCGGCGCACGATCTCCAGGCAGATATAATTTCGCCGCTGCCTCATTCGAACGCAGCACATCCACCTTCGCCGCCCAATACGCAGCATCCATCTCTGGCACTGGAAACCCGTTTCGCGCCGTAGCAATCGCTGCGCTCAAATCCTCGGCTAGTTTCTTCCGTCCAAACTTTTCTGCCAGCGCGTGCCATCCATCGACCGCCCCCGGCACCGTCACACTATTGATTCCGGCCTGCGGCATCTCCCGCAATCCCTGCTTCTGCAAAAATTCAATCGTCAAACCCTTCGGCGCCCATCCGCTGGCATTCAGTCCATAAAGTTTGTTGGCCTTCGCATCGTAGACAATCGCAAATAAATCTCCGCCAATTCCATTCATCATCGGTTCAACCACGCCCATCATCGCGTTGGTGGCAATCGCCGCGTCCACGGCATTGCCGCCACTCTCCAGAATCCGTACGCCCGCCTGCGCCGCCAGCGGCGATTCTGCCGCCACAATTCCGTTCTTCGAAATCACCATCGACCGCGCCTGCCCGCGATCCTGCGCGCTTGTCACCTGCGCGGAAAGCCAGAAAACGCTCACAACAACGCAGCAAACCGCCATTGGACGCCGCATCCTTCCCCCTTGTGGCAAATAATCGTGGCAAATAATCTCAGGGACTATACAACGAGACCCTTTTTCGGTAGAAAATTCTTTCTTGATCCAACCAGGAGGAGCATCATGTTAGGAGGCCCGTCCCTCGCCCTTGCCTACGCTACTCTGACTGACGGAGAATTCAATCTTGCCTTCCGAAAACGCCAAGCCGGCACCCTCCCCGAAGCCGTCCGCGCAAAAACCACCGCGCTCCGACTTCGACGCCCGCGTTGACGCTCTGCTCGCCGGACAAAACGCCGATCCCTTCGGCATTCTCGGCCCCCATCCAGTTCCCACTGGCTGGGCCATCCGCTTCCTCGTCCCCTGGGCCGCCGAAGCCAGCATCGTCTTCAAAAATCCCGTTATCTCTCCCGCAAAGATTGCCGACGCCGTAAAACTTCGTCCCGAAGGCCTGTTCGAAGCGGTCTGGCCTTCCAATCAGCCCACTGCTCCTGAACCCGGCAGCTACAAAATTCAAGGCCGCACCCACGCCGGCGATCCCTTCGAACTCTTCGATCCTTACGCCTTCCCCTTTTTCCTCACCGACTTCGATCTCCACCTCATGAGCGAAGGCCGCCATTTCGACACATACGAAAAATTAGGCGCGCATCTCCGCACCGTGGCAGGCGTAGTCGGTACCCACTTCGCGGTCTGGGCCCCGGCCGCACGCCGAGTCAGCATCGTCGGCGATATGAATCATTGGGACGGCCGCGTCCATCCCATGCGCCCTCGCGGCTCCTCCGGCATCTGGGAACTTTTCCTGCCCGAAGTCGCCGCGGGCGCCGTCTACAAATACGAAATCCTCGGCCCGGTCGGAAATCTTCTCCCGCTCAAAGCCGATCCTTACGCGTTTCAAGGCGAACTTCGTCCCAACACCGGCTCGGTCGTAGCCGACCTGCATTCGCATCAATGGACCGATTCCGCATGGCTCGCGCATCGCCAGCAAAAAAACTGGCTCGAATCGGCAATCTCAATTTACGAAGTCCATCTCGGCTCCTGGCGTCGCGTTCCGGAAGACCACAATCGCTGGCTCACCTATCGCGAACTCGCCGAACAGTTAATTCCCCACGTCAAACAACTTGGCTACACCCACATCGAACTGCTCCCCATCATGGAACACCCCTTCGACGGCTCCTGGGGCTACCAAACCCTCGGCTACTACGCCGCCACCAGCCGCTTCGGCTCGCCCGCCGATTTCATGTATTTCATCGATCGCTGCCACCAGGAAGGCATCGGCGTCATTCTCGATTGGACGCCGGCGCATTTTCCGCGCGACACCCACGGCCTCTCACAATTTGACGGCACCCATCTCTTCGAACACGCCGACCCGCGCCAGGGTTCTCATCCCGATTGGGGCACCCTCGTCTACAATTACGGCCGCAACGAAGTTCGCAACTACCTCATCTCCAACGCGCTTTTCTGGTTCGACAAATATCACATTGACGGCCTGCGCGTGGACGCCGTCGCTTCCATGCTCTACCTCGATTACTCGCGCAAGGAAGGCGAGTGGGTTCCCAATCGCTATGGCGGCCGCGAAAATCTTGAAGCCGTCGATTTCTTCAAGACCATGAACACCGTCGCCTACGAACGCTTCCCCGGCATCCTCACCATCGCCGAAGAATCCACTGCCTGGCCCAGCGTCTCCCGCCCCGTCTATCTCGGCGGCCTCGGCTTCAGCCTTAAATGGAACATGGGCTGGATGAATGACACGCTAAAATATTTTTCCTCTAATCCCATCTACCGCAAGTACGAACACAACAAAATCACGTTTTCCCTCGTCTACGCCTTCAGCGGTCTACGCCTTCAGCGAAAATTTTGTTCTTCCCTTCTCCCACGACGAAGTCGTCCATGGCAAAAACTCTCTGCTGCACAAAATGCCCGGCGATCTTTGGCAGCAATTCGCCAACCTCCGTCTGCTTTATGCCTATCAATACGCGCACCCCGGCAAAAAACTCCTCTTCATGGGCCAGGAGTTCGGTCAGCGTGAGGAATGGAGCGAAGCCCGCAGCCTCGATTGGCATTTATTGCAATGGGATTCACATCGCGGCATTCAAAAACTCGTCACCGATCTCAATCACGTTTTCTCCGCCGAACCCGCTCTCCACGAAGTCGATTTCCACTGGCAAGGTTTCGAATGGATCGATTGCAACGACGGCGACAACAGCGTGCTCTCCTTCCTGCGCAAAGGTAAAACTGAAGACGACCTCATCGTAGTCGTCATGAATGCCACTCCCGTCGTCCGCGAAGGCTACATCGTCGGTGTCCCCCGCGCCGGCTTCTACAAAGAAATTCTCAACACCGACGCCACCCACTATGGCGGCTCCAACGTCGGCAACACCGGCGGCCAAGCCGCCGCCAACGACCCCCGCCAAGGCCGCCCCTTCTCCCTCTGCCTCACCCTCCCGCCGCTAGCCGTCATCTACCTAAAATGGACTGCCGCTCCCTAGCTTCGATCGTTCGTTTTTGCGAGAGCGCTCCCACTCCAAGGAGAATCCCTTGCCCGCATACGTGATCCTCACCCGCGAGAAAACCCGCAATGAATCGCGGCTGAACGAATACCGCCAGCTCGTCCCGGCCAGCTTTCAAAAACATCCCGCCAAATTTCGCGCCATCCATGGTCGCCACCAAGTCCTGGAAGGTTCCGCAATCGAAGAAATCGTCATCCTCGAATTCCCCTCCTTCGAAGACGCCACCGCCTGGTATCACAGCCCCGAATATCAAGCCGCCCGCGAACACCGCTTCCAGGGCGGCGATTACCGCTGCATCATCACCGAGGGCCTCCCTACTTAACCTTGATCCCGTCCGTTACCTTGGATCGCCCTCTTGCATTGAGATTGGCCAGTATTCTGCCGTCCACCGCAAGTCTCTTCCGGACCGAAACATCCTCCGACTCCGCATCTCTAATGCCTCATCAACCAGTACTCTCACCAGCCAGCTTCGAAATTCTCCCTCATATTCGAAACTCATCGAATAGCGAGAGGCCGTGTGAAAACACCGCTCCACGGCCTCCTCGATTTCGTCCGGACCGCCGAGTACACGGGACGCGACAAAGCGGAGTAATCCGCAGTACCGCAAGAGCCGTGTCTCAGATACGGTGGCTTGGTGCAGAAATTCATAAACCGCGCATTCTTCCATCATGTTTTCTTGTAGGCACGTCTTCATTGGTCCCTCTGAGAAAATTAACCAGCCTGCTTCGCAATGCTTTGCCGCACTTCGGCGTTCGCTCGCCTCCTCGAGCTGCCCGTCGGCACCAACATCGGTACTTGCCGCCGGTACTCGGCATACTCGGGATGCAGCTCGACCAGATCCCGCTCCTCATATCGAATCGCTATCAGGATGTAAGCACTGGTAACGGCGGCGAACACCAGGTGCGCCGCCGTCATCACCGGCGCCGACCAGAACACCATCAGCCATCCCACATACAACGGGTGTCGCACAAATCGGTACGGCCCGGGCGTCCGGAACACCAGCCCCGTATAAGGCCGCCCCAGCAACCGCAGCCACACCTGCCGCAGCCCAAATAGATCGAAGTGGTTGATGAGAAAAGTCGTAATCAGCACCGTCAGCCAGCCAACCACGTACAGTGCATTCAGCACTAGCCGTCCGGCGCCGTTTTCAACATTCCAGATCGTTCCGCCCATGGGCTGCCATTTCCAGAACATCAGCAATACCGCCGCGCAGCTGAACAACAGATACGTGCTCCGCTCCACGGAACTCGGCACAATCCGCGTCCACGCCGCCTTGAACCCGGGCCGCGCCATCACCGTATGCTGCAACCCGAACATGCCAATCAGCAAAATATTGATAGCCAGGGCCCGCAGAAACGGTGTCTGCGTTCCCGAATCGATTGACTTCGAAAGCCAAAAGTTTCCGATGAAACAAAACATATACGCAAACGTTACCAACGAAAGCGCGTAACAACTGGCGCCATAAACGAACGCCGTGATTCGACTGAGCATTGTTTCCTCCTTCGGACCCGCTCTGGGTTACAATTTCAACCTGACCATGAGCCGCCCCGATGCTCTATTTATGCCCGGATGCGGCGTCCGAGTCCTTTTGCCGGGCTGATTTTTTTCTGGTCTTTTTCTGACAACGTGACCTCGACGCCAGCCAACGCCGTTTACGAGTTCGGTCCCTTCCGTCTGGAAGTGCGCGAGCACCGGTTGGTGCGCGATGGCCGGCCCATCCCGCTCGCCGGTAAGGCCTTTGACACTCTTCGTGTGCTGCTCGAGCGCCATGGAACGTTGGTCTCCAAGCGCGATCTCATGAATGCCATCTGGCCGGGGACCGCCGTCGAGGAGAACAACCTGGATCGCAACATTTCCACGGTACGCAAAGCGCTCGGAGAAACCGCCACCGACTCTCAGTACATTGAAACCGTCCCGCGCGTTGGCTATCGCTTCGTCGCCCCTCTATCCGCATCCGCGTCCGAAGTCCTGCGCAGCCCTTCTTCTCAATCGCCCGACATCTCCGCCATCGCCGTTCTCCCCTTCGCCGATATGAGTCCCGCCCGCGATCAGGACTACCTCTGCGAGGGTCTTGCCGAAGAAATCATCAACGCCCTGGCCCAGGTCGACGGCCTGCGCGTGGCCTCGCGCACCGCTTCTTTTCAATTTCGGGCCGCTGGCGCTGACGTTCGCGCCGTCGGCAATCATCTCGGCGTAGGCACTCTGCTCGAAGGCAGCGTTCGCAAAGCCGATGACTGCCTGCGCGTCACCGTCCAGCTCATTGAAGTCGCTTCCGGCTTTCACCGGTGGTCGCGTCGCTTCGATCGCAAACTCGACGACGTTTTCGCCATCCAGGACGAAATCGCCGAAAGTGTGGCCACTT